>Ga0209890_10000151_pt1 | contig 32544 bp, 28 predicted proteins | sample OrgsoiDNA2013049_FD_185799 | JGI IMG/M metagenome (GOLD analysis project Ga0209890, IMG submission 185799) | Permafrost soil microbial communities from the Arctic, to analyse light accelerated degradation of dissolved organic matter (DOM) -... | ecosystem: Environmental > Terrestrial > Soil >... | reverse complement strand
GCTGGGCTGCCTCCGGACATGAATTTTCTTTCCCAAGTCTCCGGCGGGCACAGCATTCTGGCGCTCTACGACATCGGCAACCTGCAGTTCCTTTGCATTACCCACCTTACCTCTGCCAAGTCCATGGAGACCACGCTGTGGCAAACGCGCGCGAAGTTCGAGCCTCGCAGCGCGGGTGGAGTGAGTTTCTACCTGCGCCGCGATCCCGAATCGAAGCGTGAAGTTGCCTTTGCGATTTCGGGAGACTACCTTCTGCTTGCCACGCGCGAAGATCTGATCGCCGGAGCTCTGCAACTCATGTCGGGCCAACCCGACCGTACCGTCGAGAGCGAGCAGTGGTGGGCGCAATCGACTGCCGCAGCCGGTGAGGCGGGCGACTTACGGATGGTTCTCGACTTGGAGAAGCTCGTTCCCAATGGCTATTTCCGCACGTATTGGGTGCAACAGAACATCACCGACCTCTCGCAATATTCGGCTGCGGTCTCAGATCTGTTCCGCACCGGTAAGCTGTACCGCGAAGAACGTGTGCTGATCAGAAAAAAGGAAGGAGGGGAAGCAATGTCGGCCGACGGACTGACGGCCGTTGCCGATCTAGCGCGTTTGGTCCCCACCGACGCCGGTGAGTATGTAGTCACGGCTAATCCTTCGGCGGACTCTTGTTTTACCCTGCTGGGAACCAAGCTTCTGGCGCCGCATTTGGGGGCTGCGCCTCCTTCGCAAATCGCACCACAAGTGCAGTTGACGTCGGGCGAGCAGGGCAGAGGATCCGACCTGGAAACGCTCATCGATCAAGCTCCGGACCAACATCCCGCCCAGAAGTCCACATCAGGATTGCAAGAGTTACTGGGCAAGACTCCGATTCTCGCTTCTCTCCAGATGCAATCGACCGAGCGCGACCTGGCAGGGGTCTTCGTGCGGATTCATTCCGCCGTGGTTTTGATGGCAGCTTCCGATTGGAGCGAGGCCGGTGTTCAATCGGTGCTGACAGACTTCATCCGTCCCGGTCTCACCGCCAGCCAACTCGGAGCCGGCTGGCAGCAGAAATCCGGATACCAGGAACTCGATGGCTTGTGGCCATTGGCGGCCGCAGTGCGCGGAAAATATCTGCTCGTGACCGACGAGCCAGCACTGATGGAATCCATGCTATCCAACTTCAGCCGCAAATCCGATCGCCAGCCCGCAGTGCTTCTCGCCGGTTTCAATCATCAGCGCGAGCGCGGCAATTTTAGCCGCTTCGCGAATCTCATCGACCGCCCCAATGTAGGCATGTCAAACGGATTGGGAACCGAACGTGAACCGCAGTTCTTTTCGGGTAACATTGCGAGTCTAAGCTCGACGCTGGCTGCGGTCTCCGCGGAAAGAATCGAAGTCCGTGGCGATGGAGGCAAGGTCCGGCAAACGGTTACGTACGAATGGTCGCAATGAAACACATCGCGCTGGTGCTGAGCTTGGTTGCGCTGTCGCTTTGCAGCGGCCGCGCTGCCCCTGCCGCTTCGGAGCGCGCCAATAGTTCCTCTCTGTTTGCGCAGTCTGCCGAGGAAGCGCTGAACCGCGATTTTCCCAGCCGCGACATCTCTTTTCTGTTGCTGGACGTTCACACGGGCCACGTGCTGGCCTCGCGCTGGGATCATCCCGATACGCCCATTCCCATGGGATCGCTGCTGAAGCCCTTCACGGCGCTGGCTTATGGCGAGCAACACAACTACCAATACCCGAGCCATACCTGTCGGGGGACGTCCACCGGATGCTGGCTTCCCCACGGGCACGGAGATGTCGATCTCACTGAGGCGATCGCCCACTCCTGCAACTCGTACTTCCGCATGCTGACTGCAGACCTGACCGCATCCGACGTCTCGCCCACAGCGGCCCGGTTCCGACTTGATCTTCCTGGTCCTGAAGCCTCCGGACCAGAACTCGCCGGACTTGGAACGCGCTGGCGAACTTCACCGCTGCATCTGGCGCGCGCCTACCTCGAACTGATTCGCCAGCGCCAGCAATCGGGCGTGAGTCAGATCCTCGACGGCATGGCCCTGTCCGCGCGGCACGGAACCGGGGCGGAAGTGCATCGAGCTCTCTCTTTTCCCGACGCGCTCGTGAAAACAGGCACGGCGTCGTGCACTCACTCCCCGCATTCACCGGGTGACGGCTTCGCCGTGGTACTCATGCCTGCAGATGATCCACAGATTCTTCTGCTGGTCCGCGTCGACGGGGTCCCGGGGGCGCAAGCCGCCAAAACCGCCGGTCAAATGCTGCGCCGGATCGAGGACTAGCGCTTGCGCATGAAAAGCACTAACGCAGCTGCCCTCCTGATTGTGCGGCTCTCGCTCACCGCGGCCGCACTTCTGCTCTTGCCGGTGTGCTCTACCGTCCTCGCCCAAAGCGTTCGCGGGGAAGGTTCATCGGGCGTCGACATCCACATCGGAGTGCTTGGCCTGTTTCACCCGAGCCAAGTGTCGGTAAGCGCTCCGATCGGCTCCGCGTTGGTTTTGCACACCGGCGACGAACGCATCGTGCTCGAGAAAAGTTCTGGCGTCGATTCGGCGAGCATCCGCGTTTCCGGCGACGGAGTCGCCGTGACTACAGGAACGCGTGTCGTCCGAGCATCGAAGCTCACCGTCAGCGGAAGGAATGGTGAGGAAGTAGAGTTCGTCCTCGCAATTCCAGAAAAGATCACGCGCCGCTACCGCGGCACACTGCAAATCACGCGGTCGGACGATACTCTAATCGCGATCGTCACCATGGACCGCGAAACCGCCGTCGCGTCCGTGGTGGCAGCGGAGAGCGCCCCGGATGCGCCGCTCGAAGCTCTCAAAGCGCAGGCCGTTGCCGCGCGTTCTTATCTCGCCGCCAGCCGCGGGCGGCATCAGGAGTTCGACTTCTGCGACACAACGCACTGCCAGTTTCTGCGCGAACCGCCAGCGTATGGCAGTGCCGCAGCCGTAGCGGTCGCGGCCACGCGAGACCTGGTTCTCGAGTACGAGTCTCGGCCATTCCCGGCGATGTACACGCGCAGTTGCAGCGGACGCACCCGCACGCCTGCGCAATTGGGACTCTCCTCGGCGGCATATCCTTACTATTCGGTCGAGTGCAAGTATTGCCGCGCCCACCCAGCGCGATGGTCGAGTCGAATCTCTGCTCAAGATGCAACTGCACTGCACAGCTCCGATGAGGCTGCTCGGTTGAGCCTCGATCGCCGTCTCGGTTGGGCTGCCGTTCAAAGCAATGACTTCGTTGCGAAGAAGGAAAGCGATGAGCTCCTCTTGGCAGGGACAGGCAAGGGGCACGGCATCGGCCTCTGCCAGTCCGGCGCGAAAGCCATGGCCGAACAAGGCGCGGATTTCCGGCAAATTCTGAGTCACTACTATCCTAATACAACGGTCAGCGCTTGCCCAACGCTGCCTCAGGGCAGCGGGGGCCTGCACAGACTGCGCGACTTCCCTGATTTCCATCTCCCCCACGAGTAACATAGAATACTCCGCGCACGGACAAGATGTTTTATGAACAGACGCGAAGCCCTTCGACTGCTGGCCACTGGAACGGCCCTCCAACTAGCTCCACACAATTTGCGCGCCTGTGACTACGCTGTGCAGCAACTGAAGAAGGGAGAGCTTTAACGCCACATGAGCAGCCGCCGGGAATTTCTGAAGACGCTTTCATCCGCTATGCTGGCGCCGATGGTCTTGTCTGAAGTTCATGCCGCTAAGACCAAAGCGAGCCAAATCCCGCTGGCGTTCTCAACCCTGGGCTGTCCGGGGTGGGAGTGGAAGAAGATTCTAGACTTCGCGGCGCAGCACGGATTCTCCGCGATCGAACTGCGCGGCCTAGAAGGAAAACTCGATTTACCCGCGCTTCCTCCCTTCGTAGCAGACCGAATTGAGCAAACCAAGCAAGAAATCCGTACCAGCAAATTGCGGATTGCGTGCGTGAGTAGTTCCGCGCAATTGTATGTGGAAGATCCAACCAAACGTGCCAAGGAGTTGGCAGATGCCCGCCGCTTCGTCGATCTTGCAGCGGCCCTTGAGGCACCCTACGTTCGCGTCTTCGGGGGCAAGGCGGAGTCCGACAAAAGCCCGATGCCAAGCGATGAGACCAAGGCCCGCGTGGCCGCGGGTTTACGCGAGCTCGGCAAATACTCTGGCCCGAAAAACGTGACCGTGATCATCGAATCCCATGACCACTTCACCGCTTCTGCAACTCTAAAAGATGTGTTGCGCGCCGCCGATTCGGAACACGTTGGCCTGCTCTGGGATGCTCATCACACGTTTGCAACCTCGAACGAAGATCCAGAGTTTACGGTTCACCAGTTAAGCGCCTGGATCCGCCACACGCACTTGAAAGACTCGATCGGTACTGGGGAAAGTCGCAAGTATGTGCTGACCGGCCGCGGCAACGTCCCCATCCAGCGCCAAATCGAGGCTCTGCGATCGATTGGATATAAAGGCTTCTACTGCTTTGAATGGGAAAAGCTATGGCACCCGGATATCGAGGATCCCGAGACCGCCATCGCCGATTACTCCCGCGTAGTCGGCCAATGCCTCGGAAACGCCCGTGCGTGCGGGTTGATGTAAATGTAGCGACGTCGCTCAGCTACGTCGCTCTCCGCTGGACCCGCAACCTAGCCCTGACTCGGCGGCCTGTCCGAGATCGTCTCGGTCTTCGAGTCCCAGAAGACTTTCTTGCCTGTCCAGTACGATTCAGCGGCCATCGTGCAGGCAACCGAATGCGCGAATCCATCATGCACCGTAGCATGGGGCTGCTGGCGTGAACGCATGCACTCAAACCAGTTTGCCATGTGTTCCAGAGATAGGTCGTCGATGCCTAGAGGCGGGAGCTTGCTCTCTCCCGGCAGAAGCACAAAGTTGGATTTTCTCTTCTCGTCAATGTCGGCGTCGTCTTCGTGCGTCCCCTTCTCTTCGATCAGTTGATACCGCGGGCTGCCTTCGCCGCCGTGATTGATCAGACTGGCCTTCTTCCCCATGTAGCGCGTAAAGCTGGGCGCGTCGTTGCCGAAGCTGGTCGAATAGCTGACCAGAAATCCCTTCGGATACTCCAGCAACGTCTGAAACGTATCGGCCGTCTCGCGACCGTCATGCCACGCGAACACTCCCCCATGGGAGACGGCAGACTTCGGGAAATTGTCGTCCATGAACCAGTGCACCAGGTCGATGCCGTGGCTCATCCATTGATCGGGAATTCCGCTGGAGAATTCCTTGAATAGACGAAACTCAAAATACAATTGCGGATCGAATGGACGAGCGGGCTTGGTCATCAGCCACTTGTTCCAATCCGTATCTTGCTCGCGAATCTCCTTTACCTCCGGGCGACCGCGCCACCGCGGACCGTGGTAGTTCCACACGACTTCAACCTTGCTGACATCGCCGAGCGCCCCGCTCCGCGCTATCTTTTGTGCCGCCTGAGGATAGGGCTCGCTACGATGCTGCGTGCCGACCTGGACGATTGTCTTGGACTGCAGCACAGCTTCGCGCGCTGACTTCAGTTCGCTCAGGACATTGCCCATTGGCTTTTCGACATAAGCATCCTTGCCCGCCTCGGATGTCATCTTCAGGATGGGCGAATGTGAGTGCTCGGGTGTGGAGATCAATACTCCGTCGATATCCTTCATCGACAGCAGTTCTTCCACGTGCTGGACAGCCCGCGGAGTCCGGCCGTAGTAGCCTGCGTTCGTGGCGACAGCTTTCTCGCGGTTCACCTTCCACAGGTCGCAGACCGCCGTCATCTCTACGTGGTGACTGTCTTTCAACTTCGACGCGATCAGGTCGAGATCCCCACCCCGATTTCCATTGCCGATGTGCCCAAGCGAAATGCGGTCATTCGCGCCAACGATATTTCCGTAGGACAACGCCGTGCGCGGCAGGACTACCCCGCCGGCGATCACCGCAGCGGATTTACCCAGGAATGCTCGACGGTTGATCGGCGATGATTCACTCATGATCTGCTCCAGAGCACAAAAGGACTCGCAATGCTAAGAGGGCCTTCCGCACAAGTCAAGGCCACGCATCCCTCGAAAGAGAACAGGTTCAGCTCGTTTTCAGGCCATCTGGAACCAAAGGCAGAGAGCGCAGCCGTTCGCCGGTGGCATCGAAAATCGCATTGGCGATCGCAGGTGCTAGCCCGACCATCGGACACTCCCCCGCGCCCGCCGAGGGTAGGTCCTTGCGATCGAGCAGGACTGTTTCGAGCACCGGAACATCGCTGAACCGCGGCAATCGATATTCTGACATCCGTCCATTCAGGATTGTCCCATGGTCGAATTCGATCGCTTCGAAAAGCGCCCCGCCCAGCCCCTGAACATTCGCTCCTTCGACCTGATTGCGCAGATTGTCAGGATTCACAATGGCGCCGCATTCAAACGCAGAGACGACCCGGACTACCTTCACGTCGCCCGACTTGCGGTCCAGATGCACTTCTGCGAACGTGGCAATGTTGCCCAGTTTCTCGTATCCGCCGCCCATGCCAAATCCTTGACCGGCGGTCTTGCTCTTCCCCCAGCCAAATTGTTTCGCCGCGGCTTCGAACACCGCGCGCAACCGCTCATCCTTCAGGTTCTTCAAGCGGAATTCCAGCGGATCCATCTTCAGAGAGTGCGCTATTTCGTCCATGTGCGACTCTCGCGCGAAATGATTCGCGGTGGCAGCCAAGGCACGGTACGATCCCTGCCGCAGGGGAGAGTTGACTGCGTGAAAAACGATGCGCTGGTTCGGAACCTCATAGTAGGTGCGAATACCCGCCGAACCGGAGTTGTAGTTGTGAAACTCCCATGCCGTAATCGTACCGTCGCTGCGCACGCCGCTTGTTACATCGATCACACCCGCCGGACGAAAATACGCCCACGTGAACTCCTCTTCGCGCGTCCACACGACCTTTACCGGGCGCTTGGCCGCCCGCGCCAGTCGGGCCGCTTCGATCGCCGTCTCCCCAGTGTGTTTTCCGCCATATCCGGAGCCCGTGTCCGGCATCAACACTCGTACACGGTCTTCCGGCATCCGAAACGCCTCGGCGAGTTGGCCCCGAACGCCGAACGGGCGTTGCGTTCCTGTCCATACGGTTAGGTTGTCGCCGTCCCATTTCGCCAGTGCAGCCCGGGGTTCGAGCGGAACGTGTGCGATGTACGACACGGTATAAGTCTGTTGCAGCCGATGATCGGCAGAGCCCAGCGCTTGATCTACGGTGCCGACGTCAAAGCGATCGCCGTCTCCCGTGGGATCTTTTCCCTCGACCATGTTCTTTCGCAGATAATCGAACAGCTCTTTGCTCGAAGGCTGCGGTTCGGATTTCCATTCCGCGTGAATGGCCGCAACCGCCGCCGAAGCCAGGTCGGTGCTCGCGCCGGCAACGCCCACAAAGTTGCCATCGTGCACAACCGTGGCTCCCATCTGCTCCGCCTTCTGCGCGTCCACTGAAACGAGCGTCGCGTTAAAAGAGGTTGGCCGCAAGACCTTGCCATAAAGCATGTCGGGCAGTTTCTGATCCGATGGATAGCGGTGCCGGCCGGTCACAAACTCGCGACCATCCACCTTGGGCGCGGATTGGCCTGCCACCTTCCAATTCGACGCCGGAATCAGAGGAATGTCGTCCGCAACCGTCTGGGTGAGTTGTCGTCCCTTGGTCAGTTTCGCAAATTCCACGGATCGATTGTTCTGAGGATTCGAAACCTTGCCCTCGGCAGCGACCAAGTGCTCACGATCCGTCTGCCATTGCGCCGCCGCCAGCCCGATCAGCATCTCGCGAGCCGCCGCGGCGACTTTGCGGAGTTGCGGGTTCATCGTGGGAGTCGTCCGACTCCCGAACGTGCCCATGTCAAACGGAGTGAGCTGAGTATCGCCCATCACCATGTCAATTTGTTCGACACGCACGTGAAGCTCTTCCGAAACCGCTTGGCTTAAAGATGTCCTTATGTTCTGGCCCATCTCGGCCTTCCCGGTGTAGACGGTGACTCTGCCGTTTTCCCCGATGTGCAGCCAGGCATTGATCTCCTTGGGTAAAGAATCACCCCGCCTCTGTCTCGCCCCGCCAGATTCTTGGGCGGTTAACGCCGGTTTCAAAACCGATACCACCAGAACTCCGGCGCCAAGAAACTTGAAAAATTCCCGGCGATCCAGGTCGAAGTGATACGGAGCGGCAGCCGTAAGTTCGTAACGCTCAGGCTCTAAGGGAATGTCCACTTGAGTTCTGTCGCTCATCGCAGCGCTCCCTTCGCGGCAGACGCCGTGACTCTCGCCGCCTTCTGGATTGCTCCGATGATCCGCGGATACGTTCCACAGCGGCAGAGGTTGCCGTCCATGAAATCGACGATTTCGCTCTCCGTCGGCTCCGGATTTCGCTGAAGAAGCGAAACCGCCGACATGATCATCCCCGATGTGCAGTACCCGCACTGCATAGCCCCAGCATCGAGAAACGCTTCTTGTACAGGGTGCAGTTGTTCGCCGATTGATAGGCCTTCAATGGTTGTGATCTGCTTCTGAGCAACCGTACCCACTCTCGTGATGCACGACCGCTGCGCCTTTCCGTCGATCAACACGGTGCAGGCACCGCATTGGCCCTCTCCGCAGCCATACTTACTGCCCGTGAGATCCAGTTGTTCGCGCAAGACGCTGAGCAGGCTGGTTTGCGGCTCTGCATCGACCGAGTAAGGTTCGCCGTTTACCACGAGGCGGATAGTAGCCATTCCGGACTCCAGATCGAGGGATAGGTGTGGTGTTCCGAGCGGCGCTTCTTCAGAGAATCATATACCCGCCCGCAAAGGTCGGTTGAGGTCCGAATGCTCGCTCGTGACCTTTCTGTTCCTCAGTCGATGATCGCCTGATACGCCAGTACGTTCACTTCGCGGTCCAGGGTCAAGCCACCCGTGGGATGCAGTTGCGCCATAAAGACCACGATCATCTGCTCTTTCGGGTCGATGGTGAACGCGGTGTAGAAGAAGCCTCCCCAGTTGAACTCGCCGACGGATCCCAATTCAGACAGTGGCCCCTTGACGCCATCGATTCCGAAGCCCAGCCCGAAACCCTGCTCTGGACCGATCTTTCCCAGTTGATCCTGGGTCATCAGTTCGACCGTCTTGCGGCTCAATAGACGCGTGTTGCCGACCTTGCCGCCATCCAGCATCATTTGGCAAAAGCGCGCGTAGTCCATGGCTGTTGAAACCAAGCCGGCCCCCCCAGAAAACAATTTCTTTGGCCCGCGGGAAGGGTAGTCCGCGGAATAAGCAAAAGTCCCTTCTCTGATGGGATCGTCCGGAAAGCGGTTCAGCCCTTTGTCGGGATAGTACGTGTAGGCAGTCGCGAGACGGTCGAGCTTGTTGTCGGGCGGAAAGAAATACGTGTCTTTCATGCCCACCGGTTCGAAGATGCGGGCGCGGAAAAATTCGTCCAGCGGTTTGCCCGATAGCACTTCCACGAGTCGTCCCAATACGTCGACGCCCAGGCTGTATTCAAACCGGTCTCCGGGATTGAAAAGCAGCGGAACGCCTGCCAAGTGTTTCACGCTGTCCCCGATCGTCCCGTCGTATTCAAGCAGCCCGCTTGCCACCCCGGCAGTTTCGTACATCACGCCCAAGTCGCCATTCCAGTTGTACGTAATCCCAGAGGTGTGCCGCAGCAGGTCACGAATCGTGATTTCTTTTGTCGCCGGAATTGAGTAAGGCTCGCCGGAAGCCGGTTTCACTAGTACTTTCGGATTCTTGAATTCCGGCAAGTACTTCGACACCGGATCGTCAAGCAGGAATCGTCCCTCTTCGTAAAGCATCATGACGGCCACGCTGGTAATGGGCTTGGTCATGGAGCATATGCGGAACATCGCATCCGGGCGCATCGGTTTGGCGTTCTCGCGGTCCATCATGCCTTGCGATCTGGACCATGCGACGCGACCGTGCCGAATAACCAAAGTGACTGCGCCGGCAATGCGCTTGTCGTCGATGTCGTGCTGTATAGCTGTAGCTATGCGCTCCAGTCGTTCAGAAGAAAGCCCTACGGACTCAGGCTTGCCGGCCGGCAGATCCTGCGCGAACGTGCGAACGCTGAGTACAAGAAGGCCGAGAAGAACCGTGATCCTCCGGTTCCGCCCGGCCAAAAAGTTACGAAGCATGGTTCCTCCGCGTTCTACGACTTAATGGTTTTCGAAGCCGCATCCCAAGCGACCGGCTTCTGGCGGAAATAGGATTCGTTCGCCATGTGACATGCGATAGCCGCGTTATTGCCGAACACGGCATCTTCCGTCACCGGCTTGCGTGACTTCACCGACTGGAAAAAGACGTTCAGGTGCGGACGCATATCGTCCCAATCGTGTCCCTTATAAACGACGTCTTCGTGCACGGGCTCTTTCCCAAGGATCGGGTCATGCTCCGCATGCCACTGCTTCACATATTCTTCCCGCATCTTTGCCGGGAAACTGAAGCTGTAGTAGCTGGGGTCCATATCGATGCCCGGCTGCGGAGAGTGCCGCAACTCCATCTCGCCCGCGTCGAGCAGTCCTTTCGGCCCCATGAACCGCGCCAGTTCCGGTGTCTCCGTTCCGAGTCCGAGGCGGACATAGACCGGAACTCCGTGATAGTCGAACAGCACGGTATGCAGGTCGGGCATGTCGCGCCCATCCTTGAAGCGGAAGATGCCACCCATTGTCGTCGCCGATTTGGGAACTTCATTCCATCCCAGCGTAACCAGCATGCCGCTGATCAGGTGCACCATCAAGTCGCCCGCGACCCCCGTGCCGTAGGCTCTCCAGCAGCGCCAGCGCGCGAAATGCAGCTTGTTGAACGGAATCTTGGGAGCATCATTCAGCCACGTATCCCAGTCCAGCGTTTCCGGCGAAAGATCGGTGGGCGGCGGATACTCCCACGCGCCCGTGGGATCGTTTCGTCCCAGCGTGAGTTCCACCATTTCTACATCGCCAATCGCTCCGCCCTTGTAGAGTTCATTTGCCTTCGCGCACAAAACCGAACTCACCCGCTGCGAGCCAATCTGCACGACGCGATTGTTCTTCTGCGCCGCCTCCACCATGGCCAGTCCGTCGGCCACGTTGTGCGACATCGGCTTCTCGCAATAAATATCCTTACCCGCGTTGCAGGCGTCGACCACCACGCGCCGGTGCCAGTGATCTGGTACTGCGGCCACAATGCAGTCAATGTCCTTGCGATCGAGCAGTTCCTGATAGTGCCGCGTGGTGGGCAGGCTTGTGTTGGCGGTAATTTCCTTGGCCAGCGTATGTCGTCCGTCATACAAGTCGGCCGCACCCACGCACTCCACGCCGGGTATCGTAATTGCTCCAGCGAGGAGCCCGGATCCCTGCATTCCGATCCCGATCATGCCGAAGCGAACCCGATCGCTCGGCGCCACGGCCCGTGGAAATGGTTGAGCTTCCAGTCGAATCGTTTTTGAAACCAGCAGACCACCCGCGGCGGCCGCCGCACTTCCTTGCAAGAATGCTCGTCTTGAAAGAATACGTTTCATGCGAATCCCTCCGAATGATTTGACTGCGACCTGCCCCGCCAGCCCAGCTATTTCTTAAGCGGCTTAGTGGCTACTTCCTTGAAAAAGACGATGTCGTTGTCGCTGTGATTCTGCAGACCCATGTAGCCAAAGTTGGGCCGTGGACCGTGCTGCGGTTCGAAATCAAACTTCCGATCCGGCACCGGATCGCCATCCTTGTAGTCCGTCACTTTCACGCCATTGAGCATCACAATCGTCCGCGGTCCATCCAGCGTGATCTCCATGGTGTTCCACTCGGGACCGGGTTTCCACGCCTTTGCCAGCGGCTTGGTCAGCGAGTACAACATCCCGGTGGAATGGTATTCGTCCTCATCCGATTTTTCAGGATGGTTGTCTATCTGCACTTCGAATCCGTAGTGCACCGGCATCCACTCTTCTCGAGGTTCAATCGGAATGCGGATAAATACTCCGGAATTGTCGTTCTCGTCGCGCATCTTGTACACGACGTGGATCATGCAATTGCCGATCTTGCCGGCCGTCCAATAGAGCAGGCCCATGCCGCCATGAGTTCGGATCAGGCCATCTTCCACGGTGTCGCCTCCCGGGCCCACGTGCTTCCACCCGGTCAAATCTTTGCCATTGAAAATCTGCTGCCACTTGTCGGGATCACCCTTGCAAACATTCTGATTTTCGTCGGCGGCTACTGCAAGCGATACAAATGCGGCGAGCACAAAAATCGAAACAGTAAATCGATTCAGCATTGGGAATCTCCTGAGTTCGTCTCCGCTAGATAAGTTGGACAGACCAACATACTCGCACCCGCGTCTGGAATCAATCGGGAGCGCTTTAGTTCTGTTTGAGGCGCGGATATTCCTTGGGTGGGGTCGAGAACTACAGCGCCTCGCCTTGGGCGAGGCGAGGCTGCCAATCGTCGAGGAGAGACAACGTTAGAGTTAGGAGATGGGCGAACCCTAGTCCTGTTCCCGCGCCCCTCCGAAGAAACGCAATCCCGCCCCTGCGCCCGAACTTCCCTCAGCCTCGCGCTTCTTCTGCCAATCGGCTTCGGTTAGCACGGAAATGGGATCTGCCTTTTTCTTCTTCAGTCCGGCATTGATGCTTGGAAGTTCCTTCTGGGTCAACTTCTGGAAATCACCAATCACGTCTTCTAGTTCGTGCGCCAGAGAATCCGCACGTGCTGCCTGGTAGTCCGCTGGACGCCCCTCATAGCCATTGACCGTGCCATAGAGCTGCCCGAGAAGTTCGCGAATGCGTTCTTCTCCCGTGATCATTCCGCCTTCTTTCGTGGCAACAATCTTTCCCCTCAGTTCGTCGCACTTAGCCGCCAGATCCTGCAGTGGCTTCCGCAACGGATCTTTCTCGGTGAGTTTTGAAGCCTTTTCGTTGGCAGCGTTGCGAACCCCTTCGATCGCCTCGACCGAAAATGTCATGTGTTCGAGCGTGTGGTAGACCTTCATCGTCAAATCGAACTGGGCTTTGCGATCCTCCAGAGAATATTTCGCCCGCGGATCAAGCACCACGTTCAACTGCTCGGTATAAACATTGTCACCCTTGGTCATCTTTACGGTGTACGTTCCCGGCAGGACTCGCGGGCCCTGCGCCGCCTCTCCCAGCAGCGTGGCCGCGGGTGTGACGGCCGGTGCCTTTACTCGCATCGACCAACTCGCGCGGTTCAAGCCGCGGTGCTTGCTCCCCGCGACAGTGTCGACCTGTTTGCCATTCTGATCGAGAATCTCGATCTTCAGATCGCCGAAGATGTGCCGGCCCCTCTGGTAGTACGTAATCTGCGCCTCTCCCGGTCGGCTACGGCCGTGGAATGTTTCGTCTCCTTCAGGCCAGCCGCCGAAAGTGTCGAAGTACTGCACAGCCTTCCCAGGAATCAGCGCAGCTTCCTTCGACATCAGATCGGGAGTCAGAGCCCGCAGCGCCGATATATCGTCGATGATCCAGATGCCGCGCCCGTGGGTCGCCAGCACCAGATCGCTTTCCCGCGCCTGCACAGCAATATCGTCCACCGCGACGGAAGGGAAGTTGCTCCCTTTGTACTGCGCCCAATGCTGGCCGCCGTCCACGGAAATCCACAGCCCGAATTCCGTCCCCAGGAACAGCAGATTCGCGTTCACTGAGTCTTCCTTGATCACGTGCGCGTATCCGCGGGCCCCGCTTTCCTGCGCCGGCAGTGCCGTCCACGTCTTGCCGTAATCGGTCGTCTTGTAGGCATACGTCTTCATGTCCCCGAAGGCGTGCCGATCGAACGTCGCATAGGCAGTGGCTTCGTCGAACCGGCTGGCCTCAATCGTCGAGACCCAGGAATTCTTTCCCAGTCCAGCGATATTGCCCACGACATTGGTCCAGGTCTTGGCACCATCGCGCGTGACTTGCACATTGCCGTCGTCGGTTCCGACCCAGATAACCTGCCCGTTCTTCGGCGATTCGGAAATCGAATAAATCGTGGTGTGCATTTCCGCAGACGAATTATCGACGGTCACGCCGCCGGATTCCTCCTGCTTCTGCTTTTCCGGATCGTTCGTCGTGACGTCGGGCGAAATGCGGTCCCACGACTGGCCGTGATCGCGCGACCGGAACAGAAACTGCGCCCCGATGTAAATCGTCCCTTTTTCATTCGGACTCATGTGAATCGGCGTATTCCAGTTGAAGCGCAGCTTCTTCTCTCCATAGTTGGGCAGCGGCTTGATGGCTTGGCCATCGTGCGTATAACGGTTCACGCGACCGATTTCTCCGCCTTGCGCTTCCGCATAAATGTAGTTCGGGTCCGACGGGTCTTCAAACATCCAGAAGCCGTCTCCCCCGAACATGTTTTCCCAGCGCGAATTCGAGACGCCGCCGGGATACGATGAATCGCCAACCCACGAACTGTTGTCCTGCAGTCCGCCGTAGACGTGATAAGGATCGGACCCGTCGGTGCTCACGTGGTAGAACTGCGAAATGGGCAGGTTCATCTGATGCTTCCAGCGGCTGCCGCCGTCCTCGCTGCGCCACAGGCCGCCATCGTCCCCAGCAATCACGACGTTCGGATTCTTGGGATTGATCCACACATCGTGGAAATCCCCGTGTGCGCCGCCGGAAACGACGTTGAAGGTCTTGCCGCCGTCGGTGCTGTAGAGCAAGATGAGGTCTGGTTTGAAAATCTTGTTCTCATCCTTGGGATCGACGATCAGGTTGCCGAAGTAAAACGGACGCCACACCATGAAATTGCTGGCGTCGAGCTTCGTCCAGTTCGCGCCGCCATCGTCCGAGCGGTACAGGCCTCTGCCCTTATCCGCTTCGACATTCGCATAGACCACCTGCGGCTTCGATGGCGCGACCGCAATTGCGACTCGCCCCCACGGCTTGGCGGGCAAGCCTTTGGCGTTGCTGTCATTGATTTCGCTCCAGTGGTCGCCGCCATCGGTCGACTTAAACAGGCCGCTCCCCGAGGTGTGCACGTTCCCTGAGCGAAATGTCCAGCCCTGGCGCCGGAAGTCCCACATTGAGGCGTAAATTGTTTTCGGTTCCTGCCGGCTCATCGCCAGCAAACCGCAGCCCGTCGAAGCATTGGCGCCGGCCAGAACTTTCCCCCACGTCTTGCCGCCATCGGTCGTCTTGTAGACGCCTCGCTCCTCGTTGTCATCCCACAGATGCCCGGCTGCGCACACCAGCACATTGTTTCCGTCATTCGGATCGACCAGAATCTTCGCGATGTGCTCGCTGTCCTTCAGCCCGACGTTGGTCCAGTTCTCGCCTCCATCGGTGGACTTGTAGACTCCATCGCCGACCGACACGCTGTTGCGCATCCAGGCCTCGCCGCTGCCCACCCAGACCGTCTTCGGGTTCGACGGATCAATGGTCACCGCCCCGATCGACTGCACACTCTCGCGATCGAAAACAGATTTGTAGGTCGTCCCGCCGTTCACCGACTTCCAGACTCCGCCGCTGGCCGCCCCGACGAAGACAGTGATGCGCCCGTCCTGATCCACCGCGTCCACCGCTGCCACGCGCCCGCTCATGGCAGCTGAGCCAATGTTGCGCGCCGGAAGCCCCGACACCGTGGCCGCGTCGAACTTGTAACCCGTCTGGGAGTAGGCCGTGCCGGCTGCAAGCATGAAAGAGAAAACCCAAAGGAACATGCTCAACTTCGTCAGAAGGGAAAAATGACTGCGTCTCGTATTCATCGGTTCGTTTCCTCGTTGCGGTTCAAGATTTCGCCTACAGCAGTTCACCGCGTGACGCATGGGCGAACTCCTGAATTTGGTTGTGGTCCTCATCCAGCCGAATCGTTATCCGGGAGAATCAATGAATCCCGACCAACCCGGACTTCTTCTCCTCAGGCTTCAGCGACGCGGGAACCGCAAAGTCTGCGGGATTGATATTCACATTCACTTCAATCTTCTCGACGGTCGTAGTCTGCGCTCCAGGATTTGCCTTCGACCCCTGCGAGATCGAGTACGGAAACATCACGCCTGCGACTGGCTTGTACGATCCGTACTCGGTCACGCTCTCGCGGACTGAGCCGCGAATGAACTCCTGCACTTCCTTGCGAATCTCAAGATACGTATCGGGATCAAGGTAGTAGTAGATGATGTCGCCATCTTTCAGCGTGACTTTTAGCCGCAGCGCGTCGTCGCCGTCGACTACGTCATGCCCCAGAAACTCCACCGTGTTGCCCTTTTCCTTGTAGTCCACCAGCGGACCATCGAAATCCGCATCGAGCAGCAGATCCTTCAAGTCGTCTTCCCCCATCAACTCGGGATCCTTTTTCCCGCCGAAGGGCTGAATCTGCCAGCCGGTCGCAGTGTCATACGCCGTCACGGCTGTCATCCCCTGCAACGAGAAGGTCTCGCGCACAAAGCTCGGGCGCTCGTTTTCCTGGACGGTAGCGGCCGTGAATCCACCGCCCCCGTTGAGTTTGCCCGTAATGCGTATCGACTTGATGGCCTTGATTTTGTCGATTCCGCCTTTGGCCTGAATGTTCTTGTTGATCAGTTCTTCGGCGCTTTGCGCATACGCGAAAACGCTCAGGCAAGACACTGCCACCAGCACAATCCCTGCGTGACGCATGAAGACTCCTGTTGTATGGAACTCTGATGCTGGAAATGAGACGACCAGTACTCTACCCGGTAGTAGACGTACTTGCCAAGCCGAGGTGAGCGGACTTGGTTAGGTGGCAATGGTTATGTGGGGACAGCCGCCTCGGCTGTCTCGCCTGAAGCCTGCCCTGAGCGAGCACAGCGAGTCGAAGGGGCGAAGCCACCCGAGCCTTCCGGACGGAGCTTGCAGATTCCTGCACATTGTGGCTGTTGTCCGCGTGGTGTAACGTGTCGATCTGTAGCGGGGGCGGAACAATGATGAGATTCAGTCTGGCAACGTCGACCATAATTGTCCTTCTCGCAACCGCACTGTTCGCGCAATCGAATCCCGTACCCTTTGTGAATCAGCCCTTGATTCCCACCGCTGTGGCTCCCGGTAGCCCCGGATTCACCCTCACAGTCAACGGAACCGGATTCGTCTCCGCCTCAGTGGTCCATTGGAATGGCAGCCCCCGCACCACCACATTCGTCAGTGCGTCGCAACTGACCGCGTCCATCGCGGCGGCGGACGTTGCTGTTGCCAGCACCGCAACCATCACCGTCGCCACTCCGGCTCCCGGCGGAGGCGTGTCGAATCCAGCCGCATTTCCCATCGCGACGCCGCGCAGCACGCTCTCGTTCAGCGCCACATCGACCACGGTTGGAATCGGCCCTTCGTCTGCACGCATCGCGGACTTAAACGGCGACGGGAATGCCGACATTGTGGCCCCGAACACCAATTCCAATACCGTGTCCGTCTTGCTGGGAAAGGGGGACGGTACTTTTCGACCTCATGTGGACTACGCGACAGCAGCAGACCCTACTGACGTTACTGTGGCCGATTTCAATGGCGATGGAAAGCTCGATTTGGCCGTCGCAAACGTCAATGGATCGGCGAACAACTCATTGTCTGTTCTGCTCGGTAACGGCGACGGAACGTTCCGCCCTCATGTGGACTATGCGGCATTCGGTGAGCCATTTACTGTGGTTGCCGCGGACTTGAACAGAGACGGAAAGCTCGACCTTGTAACCGCCAATGACACTTCGCCAGGGGGAGTTTCCGTTCTACTTGGAAATGGAGATGGCACGTTCCAGCCCTACGCGTTCTACGAGGATGCCGGGTACCAAACGCTTGGGATCGCGGTAGGGGACTTTAATCATGACGGAATATTGGATGTGGTTGCTGCCGGCGGACTCAGTGGCTCAGTGTCCCTTTTCCTAGGAAAGGGAGATGGCACATTTCAGCCTCACATCGATTTCCCGGCGGGGAATCAGGCACTGGAACTGACGGTTGCCGACTTCGATGGCGACGGAAATCTGGACATCGCAGTTGCAAACACTTCCAATTCCGTTTCTATTTTGCTTGGAAGAGGGGATGGAACCTTCCAGCCGCAAGTGCAGTACACAGTCCCGAATACTCCTTTCAGCATTACCTCTGTCGATGTCAACGGCGATGGAAAGCTCGATTTGGCAGTGGCAACAGGCTCTTCATTTATCTCGGTCTCTTTGTTGCTCGGGAACGGGGATGGCACATTTCAGCCTCACGTTGACCTTGCTTCTTCAGGTGCTGCCGGGATTTCGGCGGGAGACTTCAATAACGACGGACTGATCGACTTCTCGGGCGCCAACGGCGTGGGAGTTTCCACCCTCATACAGGATCACGGGACTGTGGTCGCATTGTCTCCATCCAGCGTGAAGTTTGCTACCCAACTGGTAGGTACCGTGAGTTCGACGCAGATTGTGAAGCTGACCAACTCTGGCAGCAGCGCGATTTCAATTTCCAGCATGAGCCTCGGAACCCCGAATTTCGCCGTAGTCAGTAAATGTGGAAGGTCAGTCCAGCCGGAGCAGAGTTGCAACATACTCCTGTATTTCACTCCCACGGCGTCCGGCAACCTGACCGACACTCTATCGATCTATGACAGCGGCGGAGGCAGCCCGCAGCTGGTATTCCTGTCCGGAGCGGGGACCAGCTTGTATTGGTCTCCGAAGTTCTTGGATTTCGGGGCCATCACGGTCCACAAGACGAGCCCTCCGCAGAAGATCACTCTCACGAACGAGGGCAGTGTGCGCCTCTCGATCACGCAAGTAACAGTCGTCGGAAAAGACAAGGACGATTTCACACAAGTGAATGCCTGCGGAACGAGCCTGGTAGCCGGAGCAAGTTGCACCATCGACGTGTGGTTTACCCCGAGAGCGACCGGAAGCCGGACCGCAGCGCTTACCATCACCGACACCGGCGGCGCCTCCCCGCAAAAGGTCAGCCTGACAGGAACTGGGCAGTAATTCGGGTTCCTAAACAGTACCGCGCTTATTTCTTCTCGGCCTCCGCCGCAATCTTCTCGATCACAATCGCGGTGGACCCGCCGCGCGCGTACGCCTTGCCACTGGCCGTGACTCTCTGTCCGGCAAAGGGGAGCAGCTTTTCATTCTGACCCGCGGACGGAGTGGTGTCGGCGATCGGCCAATAGATCGTCCCATTGTCCGTCAGGATCACCAGGGGCGATCCAGCCTTCGCACAAGCTTGGGCGCACTGCGCGCTGATGGGCTTCGTCAACCCCTTGGTAAACGCGCAGGCTGAGTCGAGCACATACCCGTTCACCGAAACCGGTTTGCCGGCATCGCTGCCCGCGAACAGCAGGCCAGCGAAAACGCAAACGGCGATCATTACACTTGATGCTTTTTGAATACTCATTTAGTAGCCTCTCTCCAGAAGTGTTGAATTCAGGTCGGATCCCCAGTTGGAAGCATAAGGTAGCAGACGGAAATCCCGGCGCAATAGTAAAAACCCACTAGAAGCCATCTCATGAATCAATTTGGGAAGGGCATGGCTTCAGCCGTGCCGTTCAAACCAGCGGAGATGCGGGCTCAGCCCCTGAGGTTCGCCAACTCTATCCCGCGCCAGACATTTCGGATCAGTTCTAGAATTCCTTCATCATCTACGAAGATTTTCGTTGACACTACGAATGTCTTCGTAGTAGATTCTTTTTCCATGAAGCAGCCTCCGCACAAACCCACCGCTTCGGAACTCGAAATTCTCCGCGTGTTGTGGAATCGTGGGCCCTCAACAGTCCGCGAAGTGCACGAATCTCTCAGCGAGAAAAAAGAGCTTGGTTACACCACGGTCCTCAAGCTTCTCCAGATCATGACCACAAAAGGCACGGTGCGGCGAAACGAAACCCAGCGCGCGCACGTCTATGAAGCATGCCTTCCCGCCGAGCAGACGAAACGCCAGCTTGCCGGGGACATGTTGCAGCGGGTCTTCGAGGGTTCGGCCAGCCAACTCATGATGCACGCGCTTGCGGGCAGCAAGGCATCACAGGAAGAAATTGAAGAGCTGCGCCATTTGCTTGACGAATATGAAAGGAGCCGGCGATGACCACAGATATGACGACCACGCTCGTGAAATGGCTCTCACCGAACGCGATGCAATCTTTAGGATGGGCTCTCCTGCACTTCCTCTGGCAGGGAACTGCTGTCGCCGCTCTGGCGGCCGCTGCAATGGCTCTGTGCCGTCGCGCCTCCTCGCGCTATCTGCTGGGAGTTAGTGCGCTCGTGCTCATGCTCCTGGCTCCGCTGGCGACTTTCCTCTTCTATTCGCAGCAGCATTCCAGCGTGGCAGACACCGCGAAGTCCTCGGCGCTCGTCTTGACAAGTGCGCAAGCGAAAGACCAGGTTGTGGCGAGTGGTGTAGCACAACGATCCTCCGTCGCGCCTTCGCTCGACGCGCTGCCCTGGCTGGTCGAGGCGTGGCTTCTCGGCGTCGCTTTCTTCAGTCTTCGTTCCGCAGGCGGATTCTTGCTGCTCGAGCGCGAACGGCGCAAACGGTCGACTGTCGTTGGCCCACGGGTTCTCGAGATCTGCTACACGCTGCAGGATCAACTCGGCCTGCAGCGCGCGATTGCGTACTGCGAATGCGCGTGGTTGCAGGCGCCAGCGGTGATCGGATGGTTTCGTCCCATCGTGTTCCTGCCAGCGACCGCGCTTACGGGCCTCTCCGAAGAACAGCTGCAAGCGGTCATTGCCCACGAACTGGCGCACATCCTGCGCTTCGATCCCTTTGTGAATGTTTTCCAGGTTTGTGTTGAGACGCTGCTCTTCTACCATCCCGCAATCTGGTGGCTGAACAAACGCATTCGGGCGGAGCGCGAGCACTGCTGCGATGACGTAGCAGTGACGCTCTGTGGCAACGCTGTCGAGTATGCCCGCGCACTCACGCTGATGGAAGAATGGCGCAGCGCGCCGGTCTTCGCGATGGCTGCGAATCGCGGTCCACTTACGGAGCGCATCGTTCGCGTCCTCGGCCTGAAGACGCTCGGCGCGGGAATGCGTGGCATCGGACTGACGGGAAGCATCCTCTGTCTGGCTGCGGCACTCACGGCCGGAAATGCATTGCTCGGAATGGCACATCCACCATCGGCTCGCGCCGGCGCAATCTGGCAAGCAGCGGCCAAGTCAACCGACTCCGCGCAACAGCCGGGCGCAAGCAGCGCCACCATGTCGAAGCCATCGCCTGCGCACTCGCAAAGCAGCGAGCCGACATCGGCGAGTTTGTCGGCTGCTTCTTATGTTGACGCGATGAAGGCCGCGGGCCTCAAGGATCTGACGGTCGACCAGTTAGTCGCCCTGAAAATCCAGGACGTCACACCGGAATATGTGCGGGAACTTCACGAGCAAGGCCTAGATCCCGACGCGGATAATCTGATTGCGATGCGCGTACAAGGCATTACTCCTGAGTACGTTCGCGAACTGCGTGCATCCGGTCTCAACCCCGATCAGGACCAACTCATCGGGCTGAAAGTCCAAGGCGCAGATGGAGAGTATTACCGCGGTCTGAAAGAAGCTGGGATTCAGCCTGACGCAAACACTCTCATCGGTCTGAAGGTGCAGGGTGTAACGCCCGAATATGTTCGCGAGATTCGCGCTGCAGGCCTGACCGTAACCGCGGATCAGGTGATCGCACTGAAGGTGCAGGATGTTACTCCCTCGTACTTGAAGGCTTTGCACGACTTGGGAATCGATCCGCGAACGGACGATGTAATCGGCCTCCGCGTGCAGGATGTGACTCCGGAATACGTACGTGGCATTTAGGCTCTCGGCCTGAAACCCTCTGCCAGTGAACTTATTGGAATGAAAGTTCAAGACGTGACGCCGGAATACATCAAGGCCCTGCAATCCGCAGGGTTCAAGGTGGGCGTCGGCGACATCATCGGCGCCAAGGTGCAGGATGTTACGCCCGAGTTCATCGAGCGGGTGAAGCAGCACGGCTTCAAGGATCTGACTCTGCAAAAACTGATTCAACTTCGGCAGTTAGGAATTTTGGATTCGAAGGCCGATATCTAAAGTGCCGTTGCGCTTGGCACGGGGCTTCGCCCACGCTTGGACGGCCGTCGCCACATGAGCAGTTAAACCACATCAACATCGAAGGAGATGATTTATGAGAATACGCCGAACCCTCGCGTACATGGTTTTCGCGTCCTGCGTTCTACTGTTTGTGGTCAACAATCGAGCGGCGGAAGTCCGTGGTGGTGACTGGACCATCAGCAAGTCGGAAGATGCGGGCAAGGTCGAGTTCTCGCTGATCGAACACCATCATGGCGGAACGTCGAGCCACCAGTCCGACTGGCCCGCGAGTTCGTTCCCGGGAGTGGACTTCTCGAAACCTGGACGTCAGGACGTTCACTTCACCATCGCGCGCGATGCGGGCAAGATCGAGTGCGAAGGATTTCTCAATAACGGCGAGGGCGCGGGGCTATTCCACTTTCAGCCGGATCCGAACTATGCGCGCGAGATGCATGCGCTTGGTTTCTCGGTGGACGACGAGAAGCAGTTCGGCATGGCGGTGCAGGATGTCAGCCTCGATTTCGCAAAGCAGATGAAGAACGAGCACCTCAGCGAACTCGACGCCGACAAGCTGATCGCGTTTCGCATCTTCCGCGTGGATGCGGCTTTCATTGAGGCATTGCGCGCCGAGGGGCTGAAGACTTCCGACTCCGACAAACTCGTCGCCTTTCGCATCCACGGCGTGAGCCCGCAGATGGTTCGAAGCCTTCATCAGGCTGGTTATTCACCGGACGAAGACACGCTGATTGTGATGAGAATCCACGGCGCGACGCCGGAATGGATGGCAGAACTGAAGCAGCGCGGCTACGATCACATTGATCTCGAAAAGCTGATCGCGTTTCGCATCCACGGCGTTTCGCCGGAGTTCATTCAGAAACTGCAGGGCTTGGGATATTCGCATCCCGATCCAGACGATTTGATTGCGATGCGAATCCACAACGTGACGCCGGAATACATCAGCGACATGCGCGCGCGGGGGATTCACGACCTCAGCATCGATCAACTGGTCAGTATGCGGATTCACGGGATCGACTAGGGCTTCCATCCGGGACTCAGCCACGAAGAGCCGTTCATTCTTGAGCCGCTCTTGCCGTCGGTCAGCGCAGCCCCCAAGGCTGGGTACCGCAGCAATCCCATTTCTCGAAAGAACGCGAGAAATGGGCCACCCGGCTCGGACCTTATCGGCACTTTCTTAATGGGCGAAGGAGAAGTTCAGCCCTGTCGTGAGGACCAAATCGTTCTTCTTGGCGCCGGTTGGCGGGTTGGAGACGTAGATGTCGCCGAACTGGTTTTGCCAGCCGAGCCATTTGCTAATTTTGGTGACCGTACCGAAATTGAAGGCTCCGCGGTACTGGCTGGTATCCTGCAGATCGGGATAGAAGTACAAGTTCTGCGTTACCACTGTGCTCTTGCCCAGTTGGTGTGTCAGTTCTTCGCCCAACGTAAGAGCGGCGAATTTGTTGGTCTGGCCGTAGGACTGGTAGGTCAGAGGACCCGTAACCGGCAGGTTCACCGGACCATTCGAATAAGTCTCGTGTGTGTAGTTGATGCCGCCCAGGACATTTACCATCGTGCTTTCGGACTTGATCACGTGGTAGCCGAAGCCCCCGGTGTACACCTGGCGCAAGTCGAGGAACTGCAGCGCGTTGCTCATGAAATCCGCGCCCGCGAATGCAAACAGTCTTGGATTCAGATTGCGGTCATAACGTAGTCCGCCCTGCTCCAAATTGGCGGCGACGCTGCCCGGGGCGGGAAGGTCGTTCTTGGTGTAGAGAGTAGTCGCGTACAGTGTGATCTTGTCGTTAAGTGTGGGATGCACTGCATTAAATGCCAGTGCCAGGTTCTCCGACTGGCTGTTTCCGCGGGCGATCGAGAATCCCACATTGATTCCGCCGTTCCAGCCATGCATCAGTCCCGGGTGCAAAGACTTATCGTAGGCAGTTTGTTCGGCGTCGTTGCGGATCAGGGTTACGTCGTCTTTGGACGCTTCCACTGTGCCCCCAGTCTTGGTCGCGATCTCAATCTTGCCGTCGGTAGTGGTGACGGGACCGACCGCCGTCTTTCCGTCTTTCAGGCTGACGTGCAGTTCCTGATCAGTCTTGATTTCCTGGATGGCGGCAAACTGAATGGTGACGTCTCCCGTGGCCTCGGTGTGCAAGACGAGTGTTTTGCCGTCTGACTTGACGACGGTGCCGGTCAGGCGATCGCCGTTTTTCAGGGTGACCTGGTCCGCTAATAGGGCAGATGATAGTCCAAGAATTGCGATTAGGGTGACGAACGAGAACTCACGCAACACGACCTACCTCCAGATTTCAGGGTTGTTCGGAATGCAACATGCAATTGGAAGCCCGGGAATCCCCTTTAGGCAGGGATCAATAAACAGGGACGAGGCGGCGGAGCCGTAACCCAAGGGATTGAACAACGGGAGCTTGCGCCTACGCGTGTTCAGCCGCGAACGAGGTTAGCTTTTGGTTTCAGTTTTCTTGTTAGGATCGGTCGAAGCCTGCGCGGGCGGCTGTTCCTTCATGCCGTCCTTAAAGCCGCGAATGCCCTCGGCCAGTCCTTTTCCAAGTTCCGGCAATTTCTTGGGCCCGAACAACAGCAGAGCAATGATCGCTACGAGTAGCCAATGCCACGGTGAGAACTCTCCCACAAGAACCTCCTCGGAATCCAACTATTCCGGTGCCACACTTCAGGATAAGGGACGCCCCGGCAGAAGTCAAACACCAGTCGTCTGCCGGCTGTAGGAGTACTCATCATCCCCAGTTACCTCCGTGACCTTACCAGCGGGTTCGTTGACGGGCTATGTTGCTGGTTGGGGTTTTTGAAAGCGTTTGCACCGTCGCATTCTCTCAAAAGCCGCACCAGTAAGCCAATTCACGTGTTGGGGAGTCCGGTGAGAGTCAAGGCTTTACTATCCCTGCTGTTGTTCAGTTTGATCGCCGTTGCCGCGGAAACACAACCTCGAGATTCACAGGCAGTAGACACGACCCAACTCGCCGCTTGGCTGACGGGCGGAGTCTCCAGCGGTCGACTAGCCCGGCTGGTTTCCGAGCGCGGACTGGCTACTTTGCCAACGAAGAACGAACTTCGTCAGATGGAGTCTGCGGGTGCGAACAAAGAATTGATGAGCATTTTGACCGCAGGGAATGTGGAGTCCGCCAGGGTGGGCGCTCCCGTTCCAGTGGGCATTCTAAGGGCTGCCTCAGAGGCCCGGCAACAACATTTCCCCGAAGCCGAAGCCGAACTGCGCGCGGTCGTAGGTACCGACCCGCAGAATTCCGCCCTGCATTTCGCTCTGGGCGTGATTTACCGGCAGCAAGAGAAATGGGATGAGGCCTACGACGAACTTACCCAGGCCACGCGCATCATGCCCGACCTTCCGGAAAATCACGGCGCCCTGGCCTACCTTTTCTATCGTCTGGATGATGGTCCGAACGCGATCGCTGAGGCTCGGACCGCGCTCAGTATCGATCCTAAGAATGGAGAGGCCTACCAATTTCTCGGCCTAGGTCTTTACTCAAGTGGCCAGTATGAGGCTGCGGTCCACGCCTATACCGAAGCGCTGACACGCGACCGCGACAACGCCGACACGTACTACGACATGGGCATTGCTCTGCATGCCGCGGGAAGCCTGCCTCAGGCGATTGCGGCCTACGAGCACGCCATTCACCTCAGGCCCGCGTTTTGGGAGGCTCACTCCAACCTTGGTCTGATCCTGCACGAAGAAGGGAACCTCGGTCAGGCGGTCGCGGAATACCGCGAGGCAAAAAGAATCGCGCCCGGCGAGGCCTCTGTGCGCAACAATCTGGGTAACACGTATTGCGATCAGGGAAACTTCGATTCGGCGATTGAGGAACTGCACGCGCTGTACCGCGAACATCCCGAGTGGCAGCAAGGGCACGCTTGTCTAGCCAGTGCGTACATGGCGAAGAAGCAATACGACGCCGCCGTGGAAGAACTGCGGCTGGCCGTGCGGCAGAATCCGACCGGGTCGACGGAGCACCGGATCCTCGGTCAGGCTTTGCTGCTCGACAGCAAACCGGCGGAGGCGTTGCGTGAACTGCGGCTGGCGGTTTCTCTCAATCCCGACTCCGGCGTCGCACATCACCTGCTGGGGACAGTTTTGTTTCAGCAGCAGGAGTTGCATGCGGCAGAGAAAGAATTCCGCGAAGCCCTGCGCGTGAATGCCTCTGCGGACAATCATTACTCGCTTGCGGCCTGCCTGATGAGCATGGACCGGTACGACGAGGCACTGTCGGAATTGGAAATGGCGTCGCGGATGGATCCCGAACGCACGCTCTACCGCGCGCGCCGCGAGGAACTTCTCAAGCTCATGAAGGAATCCAGTTCGCGGTAAGACCGCCCATGTGGCGGCAGCCGTGGTGCACTGAAAGTTGACCGCTCGGCCAATACCCACCGATGTACTACGGTGCGTAGGCGAAGCTGCGCCAGGTACTTACACTGGGAGTCGAGCTCGAAACTTCATCGGGCGGCGGTAATACATCGACAGGGGAGACTTCCGATGCCGACGAACGCAACCCGAAGCCAGCAAGCAACCGTCAACGCCGTGGTACAAGCGGCCCTGGCGAAGGAAACGACCGTACGCCGCATGGATGCGTCATCTGCCGCGGGCTCTCCAGCGGATACCCCTCGTAAGCCTACGGGATACGGTTTACCGTGCTCGAAATGCCACCTGTATTATCCCGCCGATCTCGAAGTTTGCCCGACCTGCAAGCATAACGAGCGGGTGACGCCGGCCGCACCGCAAATACCGCCGAGAGTGGCGCAGACTGTTGCCGATTCCATTCCCGATACTGCGGTGGTCGAGCAGGAGCGCGAGGAGTTTCTTCGTCAATTCAAGTCACAGCTCATGGAGGCGCATGCCGGGGTGGTGAACGCTCCGGAATCCGTGTGTAAATTTGGGGAACACCATTCCGGGGAAGCGGCTAGCGCGGAAATCTGTCAGGCGTGCTACGAGCGGTTGCAGGAGCGTTTGGACGTTTTCGAGGCTGCGTTGCACCTGGAGTTGAAAGAAGCGGCGCAGATCATCTACGACGCGGTGTGGGCGGATCCTTCCGATCCCAGCAAGACATATCAAAATGCTGCCGGAGCGCTGCTCAGCGAGTTGCGGAAGCGCGCGGGGATGACGACCGTGCTGGGTCCATTTCAGCCTCTGCCCCACTAGGAACTCATGTCGTAGGCGGTTTTCTTATTCTGCTTTGATTTCCACCCACTTCTTTCCGGCGTAGAGTTTATACCCGCCGCCATCCTCGACCAGTTTCAACGGAACTGCGTGTTGCAGAGCGGAATCGGACTGCGACGAGGCGCTAAGGACATCGTTGTTGGACACGTCCATCACAACGAACTTGCCGTCAGCCGTGAAGCCGAATCCGTACTGACCCGGTATCAGCTCGGATCCGCCAATGTTGAGCTTGGTCTCGGCAATGAGCATGCCCTGGTATTTCTGCTGGATCGCGGTGGAATAGCCCGAGGCGTCGACCAGAGCAGCCAGCATCATTTTGCCGTCTGCCTGCTGGAAGCCGACGGCGTTGCGCACTTGCACGGGCGCTTTCTGGCCGCGGAAGAAATATTCCGTCGGCACCGCCTTCTTCACTTCGTCGCTGCTGAGTACGTGCTTCGACACCTGTTGCGCTACCGCCGACGCCAGCATGACGAGAGTGAGGGCGCCTAGAATCGCCGGACGAGTGTTCTTCATAAGAGTTGGTCCTCGAGTTTGAGAATGACAAGTGCTCCCCGGAACTGTAAATGTTCCGGAGAGCGGGTGCAAATTCTCCGGCCATCCCTGCGAATGTCTATCTCGCTTTGAGCGCAAGGTTCGGATAGCCCGAATCCGCGCTTCACCATAAGCTTTCCTTGCTATGACAACCAATGCCATACTCACTGCGGAAACTCTGGAGCCTATGACTGCTCGTCAACCCAAACCGGCAACTCCGTCGGCGCAGGCGGCCGACGATCCACGATGGAGTGCCGTGATCTCCCGCGATGCGACCCGCGACGGAAAATTCGTCTTCGCGGTTTCAAGCACTGGGGTATATTGCCGGCCGTCGTGCGCGGCGCGTCGGCCGCGCCGGGAGAACGTAGAGTTCTTCGTCCGGCCAGAACAGGCCGAGCAAGCAGGGTATCGCGCCTGTCTGCGCTGCCGTCCGAAGTCCTTCAGCGGGAACACGGAGTCCGACGGGGTGAGGGCGATATGCCGGTTCATTGAGACGCATCTCGACGAGTCGTTGACGCTGGAGCGCCTGGGGAAAGAATTTCGGCAAAGCCCTTTTCACCTGCAGCGGCGGTTCAAGGCTGTGCTCGGCATCACGCCGCGCGAGTTCGCAGACTCTTGCCGGATGCGGATGTTGAAGCGCAATCTGCAGGCCGGCGATTCAGTGACCCGCGCCATGTATGACGCCGGATACGGCTCCAGCAGTCGACTCTACGAGAAGACCGCGTCGCAGTTGGGCATGACGCCTGACAAGTACCGGCGCGGCGCGATTGCTGCCACAATTCGATATACCTGTGCCGACTCGCCGCTGGGGCGAATGCTGATCGCCGCGACCGACCGCGGCATTTGCTCCATTCAGTTTGCCCGCTCGGACGGCGAACTGATTGAAGGCCTGAAGCGGGAGTTTCCCTTCGCGGCGCGCAAGGTGGATGAGGGCGGGCTGCAGTCGTGGTTGGGGGCGCTGCTCAGGCACATGCGCGGCAAGGATCTGAGTGCGTCATTGCCGCTCGACATCCGCGCCACAGCATTTCAGCGGCGCGTTTGGGCGTATCTGCAGTCCATTCCTTTCGGAGCCACGAAATCGTACAGCCAGGTGGCTCAGGGGATCGGCCAGCCTCGTGCCTGCCGCGCGGTCGCCCGCGCCTGCGCTACCAATCCGGTGGCGGTGGCAATCCCGTGTCATCGCGTGGTTCGGGAAGACGGCAGCATGGGAGGCTATCGATGGGGAATCGAGCGGAAGAAGACGCTGCTGGAAATGGAGCGGACTGTCGTAGACACGTAGCTTGCTACGTCTTGTGGCGGCATTCCCGACGATGGTGAGAAAGAGACGTTGCAAACATCGTCTCTACGGCGGTCACGGTGCAGCGTTGTTGGTGGTTGCTGTTGCGGAATCGGTGTTTCGGTTGCGCACCAGCAGCCAATTCAGAAACGCGACCGCAATCGCAGCCACCAGGACGATTGATTTGTTGTATTCGATTCGCGTCAGCAGAATCGCGCAGATCAGCATTCCCAAGACCGCAACGAGAGTCCCGCCGCGAAGCTGGAAAGGCGCGCGCGTCTTTTGTTTTCTGCGCAGAACCGGAAGCGCCGCGCAAATCACGCCGTAATAAAACAACCGCGACCCCGCCGAAAGGGTTGCGTTGCCCGCAAAGCTGCCGAATAGCGCGAGCAGCCATACCAGAAGCGCGAACACGAAGATGGAGACGTATGGCGTACGAAAACGGGGATGTACGATGCTGAAAAGAGAAGGGAAGTCTCCACGCTCCGCCAGGGCAAACGTAATGCGCGGCGTGGCCAGCATGTTTCCGCCCAGGTATCCATAAATCGAAAAGAGCGCTCCCATGGCGATGAGCACGCCTCCGCTATGTCCCATGGCAATACGCGCCACGTCGGCGAGCGGCCGGTCGCTGTGCCCCGGATCGGGGAGCACTCCCACCACCACCCACTGAATCAGACCGTAGAGGACGACGCAGGTGAGCAGAGCGGCGAACAGTGCGAAGGGCATGTCCCGGCGGGGATCTTTGGCTTCGCCCGCCGAAATCAGAGCGGCCTCGAAGCCTCCGTAGGCGAAGATGAGAAGAACGATGGCCCGTCCCCATTCATTGGCCCCCGGCGATACGAGAGCTTCCGGAATGACTCGGTGTGCCCGAATCAGGTAGATCGCACCGGCCGCAGCCACCAGGCCAAGAGACGACAGTTTGGCAGCCGTGAAAAAGTTGCTGACTCGCGTACCGGTGCGCACTCCTCGAACATTGATCGCCGCCAGAATTCCGACCAGCAAGGTCAGAATTGTCAGCTTCGGGACGGTCTGGGTGGCACTAGGCCAGAATTGTCCTAGGTAAACTACAAACAAGTTGGCGTTGGCAGCGCACGCGGTGAGCCGCACGAACCACACCAACCATCCCACTTGGATGCCCATGAATCGACCGAAGGCCTCGCGCGCGTAAAGGTAGGGGCCTCCAGTTTCGGCGAAGCGGGAAGTGACTTCCGAAAAGCAGACCATGATGACGCCCATCGCGGTTGCCGCCAGAACAACGGCCAACACGCTGGCACGTCCCAGGAGCCCAGCTAGCACCGAGGGCAATCCAAAGGCGCCGCTCCCAATGATGCAGTTGACCGTCAGCGCAACCAGGCTCCAGCGGCCGATGGCGCGGACCAACCCTTCGCTGGATGTGCCTTCACGGTCCGTTTCAGTCACCGCGAGTTTGTATCACAAATTGAGATTAATTGGGCAGCAGTCGTGGCATGTGGACTAAGCCTTTGCATAGGCTTGGAGGTTCGACAGACTACCTTGAGCCTGTTGAAGGTGGTCGCTGCCTTCTGATTCGTCTGGCCTCCACAAACACCTGATCGATGACCTCGTGAAAAGCCGCGCCAATTGCCGCATTGCGTGGCAGTGACCTTTGCCCGCTCCAAAGTAATGCCGGAATTACGAAAGGCGCATGCCCGTGGGACATCTATTCGCTGAGGGTTGCCGATGAGATGTTTGGATGACACACAGAATGGCCATCGAAGATATGGACGACCTTCATCTCCGAATCGCGCGCGTCACCGAAGATCTGCGGACCATCCAGCAGGAACTTAACTGCGCTGCCATGCAGGCTCCCAGTGACCCGGAACTCATGGAAGCGCTGAACTCCCTTTCGGAGACAGAGCCGATCGAAACCCTACGCTCTGCTCTCGACCAGATGCGCCATTTCCTCTGGTTCTATTCGGAAGTGATGAGCAACGAACCGGAACTGGGAGACAAGTTGCGTCAGGCCTGTCCGTCGAAGACTGCCAGCGATGAAACGCCGAAGACCGGCAGCGCTTTCCTGGATCAGCTCTCGCGGGCCGATGAACTTATGCTGCTCCATCATCTGGCCGATGCGCGACGCCGCAAGCCCAACTAAGTACTATTCGCGAAGCTCGCTGCGTTTTTCCAGCCCCTCTTGAGACTAGAAGCCTTGCCCGCGCACAATCGTTTTGAGCACTGCGCCAGCGGGGCTCAAAACCGTGAAATTCGCCTCGGCACCCTGAGTCAGAACTCCGTGACGGTCCGATAATCCCACCGCCCGCGCTGGATTCAGCGTAGCCGCCTGCACCGCATCTCGCAGTGTCCAGTTGGAAAATTGCGTCACGTTGCGCACTGCGCGATCCATCGTAAGTACGCTTCCGGCCAGGCTGCCATTCGACGTACACTTGCCGTCTTTGACGTCGACCTCGATCGGTCCCAACTGATAACGTCCGTCCGGCATGCCGGTCGCTGAAATCGCGTCGGTGATGAGCACCGCGCGCTCGCGGCCTTTCGCGCGCAAGAAGAGTTTCACGACCGCCGGGTCCACGTGAATTCCGTCGACGATAATGTCCGCGCTCAACTGATCGTTGCTGAGTACTTCGCCGATGATCCCGGGCACGCGATGGTCTAGCGGGCGCATGGCGTTGAACGTATGCGTCGCGTGCCGCGCTCCCGCTTTCACCGCAGCATGAGCGACGGGCATTTCGGCGTCCGAGTGTCCGATGCTAACGCAGACTTTGCGCCGTGCCGCCTCGGTAATCACTTCCATTGCACCGGGAATTTCGGGCGCAATCGTCAGCATCCGGACATGCCCGCGCGCTGCCTGCCAAAGACGCTCGAATACTTCCACAGTAGGCGTGACCAGATTCTCCGGCGGATGCACTCCCCGGCGCTTGTGGGAAAGAAACGGTCCCTCAAGATGGATGCCGAGTGGCCGGGCCTGCACGGGATCACTCGTTTCGCTGCCGGTTTCGATTGCGTCGGCCAATCGTCCCAGCGCGGCGCAAGTCGCATCGAGCGGAGCCGCGACCGTGGTGGCGAAATATCCGGTGACACCGTGAATCGCCAGGAACTTGCCCAGGCGCGGCAACTCCGGCGGCAGGGCCCGCATGACATCCAGTCCTGCCCCGCCGTGCATATGGATATCGATAAACCCCGGAGCCAGGGCGGCATCGCCGAAATCGATGAACTCGGCGTTGCCGGGAACTTCCTTCGCGGAGCGCGAGGAAACCTCGGAAATTCGCCCATCCTCAACCACCAGCAGCGGGTTATGGATCTCCTCGACCGGAGAGTACAGTCGGGCGGCGGTGAATGCGGTTTTCATCAGAGTTGTCCGGCGAAAATCTATCGTAGCTGTACGTCAGGTTTCAGACAACCACTGTGCTAGGACGCTGGGTCCCAATTGCGAAAGGAAGCATAGCGAGGGCTGATCTCTAGGAACGACACGATCCTTGACGAGATCAGCCGCCCCACGGGGTGTTATAATTTGTGAGCAATCCAGCAATTCCTGCTAAGGGCGCCCAGCAATTCCTCCAGCGCCCCCTGCACAAGTCGGGGAGTGGCTCAGCCTGGTAGAGCACCTGGTTCGGGACCAGGGGGTCGGAGGTTCAAATCCTCTCTCCCCGACCATCATTTACTTCACTTGTCTGAAATAGATCGCACCAG
>Ga0209890_10000150_pt1 | contig 32623 bp, 27 predicted proteins | sample OrgsoiDNA2013049_FD_185799 | JGI IMG/M metagenome (GOLD analysis project Ga0209890, IMG submission 185799) | Permafrost soil microbial communities from the Arctic, to analyse light accelerated degradation of dissolved organic matter (DOM) -... | ecosystem: Environmental > Terrestrial > Soil >... | reverse complement strand
TCGGCGATCCTCGACCAGCGTCCCGATTTCGTCTTCAACAACCTGATCGGCACCAGCGCCTATGCCTTCTTCCGCGCTTTCCGCGCCGCCTGCCGCGCGTGCGGTATCGATCAGGTCAATGAAATTCCGGTGGCCAGCTGCACGCTGTCGGAGCCAGAGCTTGCCGAAATCGGCGCCGATGCCGTCGACGGACACTTGAGCTCCAGCGTCTATTTCTCCTCGCTGGATTCGCCGGCGAATGCGGCATTCATCGAGGCCTATGCCAGGGCCTTTCCGGGCGGGCCGGTGTCGTCGGCCGATGCGGAAGCGTCGTACATCGCGGTCAAGCTGTTGGCCGCCACGCTGGAGCAGGCAGGCATCGACGATGCACGCACCTTGCGCGCCGCGGTCGCGAACCAGCGCCTGGCTGCGCCGCAGGGGGAGGTGCGCATCGATCCGCAGACCCATCACGCCTGGCTGACGCCGCGGATCGCCCGCTCCGCCCGCAATGGGCAGTTCGAAGTGCTGCTGGAGGCGCGCAACCCGATCGCGCCCGATCCCTATCTCGTCCAGTCGTCGCCGCGCTTTGCCAGCGCAATGTGCTCTCCTGTGCTCCGAGTGGTGCAATCATGACATCTCGATTGCTGCAGAATTTCAAAGGTGGCCGCGCCCTTGTCGTCATCGGACGCGGAAGGGAAGGCGCGCTCGAGTCCACCCTCGCCAAACTCGGTGTGGCAACTGAATATCCCGACATCGTCGGCGGCCGCGCGCAGATCGACGCCGGCAGCCTGCAGCCCGAGGGCGACATCCTGTTCGTCGACGGCGATCTCGAGGGCGCGGTTGCGATCGAGGTCAATCCCGTCTCGCGCCTGCCGCCGGTGCCGGTGATCGGCCTGGTCGGCGTCGAGGCGCCGAGCCGCCTCAAGGCGCTGGTCAATCTCGGCGCGACTGCCTTCCTGCGCAAGCCGGTCCATGGCGGCGCCGTCTACACGTCGCTGTTCATGGGGATCAACCAGTTCCTGCTGCGCAGCGACATGTATGCCCGCGTTCAGGATCTCGAAGGGCGTCGCCGCGGTCGCCGCGCGATCATCCGCGCAGTCATCCTGCTGATGCAAGAGAACGGGCTCGACGAAGAGAGCGCCTATTCCCAGCTCCGCCGCGCGAGCATGCGTGCGCGGCAGAACCTGGAACTCTACTGCGAGGAGTTTCTGAGCAGGCGGGCGGATCCGCCCGACATTCCCGGCCGCGCGACCAGCACGACGCTGCAAGGCGGCACCAAGCAAGCGATGTAGGAGACACCGACATGACCAGGAAAGTATTGCGGGGGCTACGCGCCGTGGCCCTCACGGGGGCGCTTGTCCTCGCGTCAGGCGCGGCATTCGCGGAGGATCCGATCAAGCTCGGCGTGCTGGAGGATCAGTCCGGCGACTTCGCGGCCGCCACTATCGGCAAGGTGCATGCGATCCAGCTCGCAGCCGAGGAGATCAACAAGGCCGGCGGTATCGCCGGCCGGCCGCTCGAGCTCGTCACCTACGACACCCAGTCCGAAAATACGCGTTACCAGGAATTCATGCGGCGCGTACTGCAGCGTGACAAGGTCGACGTGGTGTTCGCCGGCTTCTCATCCGCCTCGCGCGAGGCCTATCGTCCGATCGTCGACCAGTTCAACGGCTTCGCGTTCTACAACAACCAGTACGAAGGCGGCGTCTGCGACGGCCACATGATCGTCACCGGCGCGGTGCCGGAGCAGCAATTCTCGACCCTCATTCCTTATATGATGGAGAAGTACGGCAAGAACGTCTACACGCTCGCCGCCGACTACAATTTCGGCCAGATCTCGGCGGAATGGGTCCGCAAGATCGTCAAGGAGAACGGGGGCAAGATGGCGGGCGAGGAATTCATCCCGCTCGGCGTGTCGCAGTTCTCGCAAAGCATCCAGAACATCCAGAAGGCCAAGCCGGATTTCGTGGTGACGCTGCTGGTTGGCACTGCGCAGGCCTCCTATTACGAGCAGGCGGCCTCCGCCAACGTCAATTTGCCGATGGCCTCGTCGGTCAATGTCGGGCAGGGCTACGAGCACAAGCGCTTCAAGCCGCCGAGCCTGAAGGACATGTATGTCACCACCAACTACATCGAGGAGATCGACACGCCGTCCAGCAAAGCGTTCTTCGCCAAGTTCAAGGCGAAGTTTCCCAGCGAACCCTACGTGAACCAGGAAGCCGAGAACTCCTATCTCGCGGTCTATCTCTACAAGCAGATGGTCGAGCGGGCGAAGTCGACCAAGCGGGAAGACATCCGCAAGGTGATCGCGGCTGGCGATGTCTGCATGGATGCGCCGGAGGGCAAGGTCTGCATCGACCCCAAGAGCCAGCACATGTCGCACACCATCTATCTGGCCAAGGTCGGGACCGATCACTCGATCTCGTTCCCCAAGGTGTGGGAAGACATCAAGCCGTACTGGCTCGGCGATGCCGGCTGCGACCTTACCAAGAAGGATCCGATGGCGCAGTACACGCCGTCGAACCCGCCGCCGAAACCCTGACCTCGGCGTCGGCGCCGCCCCGGCAGGTACCCCTGCATGCCGGGGCGGCGTTCTCGAATCGTTGAAGCTTGCGTCGCATTTCGAATTTGCATCATCCCGGTTGGTTCATGGACATCGCAACGCTCATATTTTCGGCGCTCTATCAATTCGGCGATGCCTTCGCCTTCCTCGTGCTGTCGGCATGTGGGCTCGCGGTGATCTTCGGGATGATGGGCGTCATCAATCTCGCCCATGGTGAGTTCATCATGTGCGGCGCCTATGTGACGGCATCGACGGCCCACGCCGGGCTGCCGCTTCCGCTCGCGATCATGACGGGCGCGATCGTCGCCGCGCTGGTCGGCGCGCTGGTCGAGATCGTGGTGATCCGCCACCTGTACGACCGGCCGCTCGACACGATCGTGGCGACCTGGGGCCTCAGCCTGATTGCGACCCAGGGCACGCTGATCATGGTGGGATCCACCATGGCCGGCGTCGGTACGCCGTTCGGCAGCTTTCAGGTCGGCGACTATTCCTATTCCATCTATCGCCTCGTGCTGTTCGCATCCGCGCTCGGGGTGTTGGGCGGTCTCTATATGCTGTTCAACTGGACCCGCTTCGGCGTCCTCGCCCGCGCCACGATCCAAGTCCCGCACATGGCAGCAGCCCTCGGCGTCGACACCCGCCTGATCTACAGCCTCACTTTTGCATGCGGCGCCGGACTAGCTGGCCTTGCCGGCGGCTTGTACGCCCCCACCATGACGCTGGTGCCGACCATGGGCGCTACCTTCATCATGGAAGCCTTCGTCACGGTGGTGATCGGCGGCGCCGACGTGTTCCTCGGCACCGCGCCGGCCGGTGGCGTGCTCGCAGTGGTGAAGTCGGCGATGACATCCTGGCAGGGGCAGTTGTTCGGTCAGATCGGCCTCCTGGTCGCCGTGATCATCGTCGTCCGCGTCCTGCCGAAGGGTATCTCCGGTTTCCTGCTGCGCGAACGCACCTGAAGGATCCGACGCAGTGAACGGTCTTCTTGCTCTTTTCCGCCGCCTCGAAGGTCCGCAAACCGTAGGTCGCGGCCCCGCGTTCTGGATCGTGTTCGCCATCGTGCTCGCGATCGCTTGCGCGTATCCGCTGCTCAGCGACGGATATACCGTCGGCAACACCGTTTATTTCTTCATCTGGGTGTTCATCGCGCTCAGCCTATGTCTGATCTGGGGCTATGGCGGCTCGCTCTCTTTCGGCCAGACCGCGTTCTTCGGCATTGCCGGCTACAGCTACGGCGTCCTCACCCTCAATTTCGGCTCGGCCTATGGCTTTACCTGGATCGCGCTGTTGCTGGCGATAGCCATCGCCGCGCTGTTCGCCTTGCTGCTCGGTTATTTCATGTTCTTCGGTCGCATCGCCGGCGTCTTCCTCGGCATCGTCACGCTGGCGGTGACGCTGATGCTGGAACGCTTCATGGCCCAGACCGCGGGCCCCGAGTGGCATATCGGTGTGGCGCGCCTGAATGGCTTCAACGGCATGAGCGCGATGCCGCCGCTGACGATCCCGTGGCCGGGCGGCGACATCGTGCTGTTCGCCGACATCGGTCTCTATTACGCCGTGCTTGGGCTGCTGGTGGTGGTCTATCTCGGCCTGCGCATCCTGATGAACTCCGCGTTCGGTAATGTCATCGTCGCGATCCGGGAAAATCCGGAGCGCGCGGAGATGCTGGGCTACGACGTGCGCAAATATCAGCTTATTACCTTCGTGATTGGTGCGGCGCTGGCCGGTCTTTCTGGCGTGCTCTACACGGTATGGGGGCAATACATCACGCCGTCGAGCATGGGCATGACTGCGGCCGCGCTGCCGCTGATTTGGGTCGCGGTCGGCGGGCGAAGCGATCTCACCTCGACGGTGATCGGAACGCTGGCAGTGCTCGCGGCCTTTCAGGCCCTGACCATCTACGGCAGCCAGTACGCGCTGGTGTTCATGGGCGTGCTCCTGGTGCTGACCGTGCTGATCGCGCCGAACGGGCTCGTGCTCGGCGCCATGAATCTGATTTCCCGGCTCGCCGCGCGCCGCAGCAACGGAGACGCCTGATGTCGTTGCTCGAACTCCACGGGCTCAACAAGCATTTCGGTGGCTTGCATGTCACCAACGCGGTCGACCTCGCGCTCGAAGCCGGCGAAATCCATTGCCTGATCGGTCCGAACGGTGCCGGCAAGAGCACGCTGTTCCGCCTGATCCTCGGCGAGTACCATCCCGGCAGCGGCGATATCTTCTTTGCCGGCGAGAACATCACCGCGTTGAAATCGTTCGCGCGTATTCATCGCGGTCTGTCGGTCAAGTTCCAGGTGCCGGGTGTGTTCAAGGGAATATCGGTCCGTCAGAACCTTGAAATCGCCTTGCAGCGGCAGCACCGCGGCGTTGAGCTCTCGGGCGAGATCGACCGCCTGCTGGCGTTTCTCAATCTCGAAGCCGATCAGATGCAGACGGCCGGCAATTTGAGCCACGGTCAGAAGCAGTGGCTCGAGATAGGGATGGCGATCAGCCTGAAGCCGCGGCTGTTGCTGCTCGACGAACCGACCGCGGGCATGTCGCCGGGAGAGACGCATCTGACCGGCGAGATGGTCCAGCAGCTGAACGCGGAGGGCATGACCGTGCTCGCGATCGAACATGACATGGCCTTCGTGCGCCAGGTCGCGCAACGTGTCACCGTGCTGCATCTCGGACAGGTATTCGCGCAAGGCTCGATTGAGGAGATCGTCGCCGACGAGCGCGTCGCCGCCATCTATCTGGGGCAAGCCCATGCGTAAGGAAGTGATCCTTACGACGCGAGCCTTGCGTGCCGGCTACGGCGGCAAGCCGGTGCTGCAGGGCCTCGAAATCGAGGTGCGGGAAAGCGAGATCGTCGCCGTGATCGGCCGCAACGGCGTCGGCAAGTCGACAATGATGAAGAGCCTGATCGGCCTGGTGCCGGCGATGAGCGGATCGATCGTCTATCGCGGCGAGGCCGTCGAGCTGTTGCCGGCGCACAAGCGGGCGCGACTCGGCATGGGTTACGTGCCTCAGGGGCGCGACGTGTTTCCGCGTCTGACGGTGGCGGAAAACATCGCCGTCGGCGCCGCGACCAAGGGTGAGATCCCGGAGGCAGGACGGCGGCGGATCGTGGAAGCATTCCCGATCCTCGCCGAGCGCTGGAGCCAGCGCGCCGGGACCATGTCCGGCGGCCAGCAGCAGCAGCTTGCGATCGCGCGTGTGCTGATCGCCGATCCCAACCTCATTCTGCTCGATGAGCCGTCCGAAGGCATCCAGCCGAACGTCGTCCAGGATATCGCGCGCAACATGGTCGAACTTAACCGATCGACCGGCGTGACCATTATCCTGGTCGAGCAGAATCTCGACATGATCCGCGCCATGGCGCAGCGCTGCTACGTGATGGACAAGGGCCGCATCGTCGCGGCGCTCGATCGCGCGGCGCTCGACGACCAGGCGGAAATGCGCCGCCACCTCGCGGTCTGAAGCCATTCCACGACGGCAATACAACAGAGAAGGAGAGCATCGATGGCCTGGCAGGAGAATTCAATCATGGCGAGCAAGGGCGTCGCCAAGGGTAAACCCGGCATCCATCACATGATCACCGAGGCGGATCAGGGCAAGTACCACTACGTCTACGGCCCTTACGTCAAGCCGGTCCTCACCGTCGATCCGGGCGCGGTGGTCTCCGCCGAAACCCACGATGCGTTCGAGGGGGCGATCAAGTACGAGACCGACAGCCCGTCCAAAATTCTCAACTTTCCCTTCCTCAATCCGCAGAACGGGCCGATCTGGATAAATGGGGCCGAGAAGGGTGATACGCTTGCGGTCTATATCCAGAGCATCGTGCCGCGGGGGCCGCAGCCGCGCGGTACCACCGTCATCATGCCGGAGTTCGGCGGACTGGTCGGCACCGGCCAGACGGCGCTTTTGAACCCGGCGTTGCCTGAGCGGGTCAAGAAGCTCGAGATCACGATCGAGAACGGCACCAAATGGAACGACAAGATCTCGCTGCCCTATGAACCCTTCATTGGAACCATCGGCACGTCGCCCGAGATCGAGGCGATCTCGTCGCTGGTGCCGGACTATTACGGCGGCAACATGGACCTGCCCGACGTCGGCGTCGGCGCGGTGGTCTATCTGCCCGTCAACACCAAGGGCGCGCTGCTCTATCTCGGCGACTGCCATGCAGCCCAGGGCGACGGCGAACTCTGCGGCGTCGCGATCGAGCATGCGACCGTGACCACGGTCCAGGTCGACCTAATCAAGGGCTGGAGCATCGCCTGGCCGCGGCTGGAGACGAAAGACTTCATCATGACGATCGGCTCGGCACGGCCGATGGAGGACGCCGCACGCATCGCCTATCGCGACTTGTGTCGCTGGATGGCGGCCGATTACGGCTTTGACGAGATCGATGCCTATATGCTGCTGACCCAGGCAGGCCGTGTCCGGCTCGGCAACATGGTGGATCCGAAATACACGCTTGGCGCCTCGATCAAGAAATCGTTTCTTGTCTGAGGGGCCGGTCATGTCGCGCGTGCACAAGGTCGCCACTGTTCAGTTCGAACCGACCATGTTCGAAAAGCCGCGCAACATTGCGCGGCTGCTCGAACTCTGCGAGGCGGCCGCGACAGCTGGTGCCCGGCTCATCGTCACGCCGGAGATGGGCACCACAGGCTACTGCTGGTTCGACCGGGCGGAGGTCGCGCCTTTCGTCGAGACTATCCCGGGTCCGACCACGGATCGGTTCGCAGCGCTCGCGCGGAGACATCACTGCTACATCGTTGTCGGCATGCCGGAGATCGACAGCGATGGAATCTATTTCAACTGTGCGGTGCTGATCGGACCCGAAGGTGTGGTGGGCCGGCATCGCAAGACGCACCCCTATATTTCGGAGCCGAAATGGGCTGCGGCAGGCGATCTCGGCCATCAGGTCTTCGACACGCCGATCGGGCGCATCGCGCTGCTGATCTGCATGGACATCCACTTCGTGGAAACCGCGCGCCTCGTCGCCCTGCAGGGCGCCGACGTGATCTGCCATATCTCGAACTGGTTGGCGGAGCGTGCACCGGCGCCCTACTGGATCAGCCGGGCGTTCGAGAATGGCTGCTATCTGATCGAAAGCAATCGCTGGGGGCTCGAGCGCACGGTCCAGTTCAGCGGCGGCAGTTGCGTGATCGCGCCGGATGGAACTGTCGCGGCGGTGATCGATGGCGGGGACGGCTTCGCGCTCGCCGACATGGATCTGGACGCGGCCCGGGCGCGGTGCGTCGGCGGCGAGGCCGTGTTTGCCCAGCGCCGCCCCGAGCTCTATACGGGACTGCTCTCCAATACGTTCAGCTGGAACCCCCGCGACTTTTTCAAGTTGTACGGCCACAAGCCCTGGCCACCGGGGCAGACGTCGCGGGTCACGGTCGCGCAGATGAGACCCGATGACGACGTCGAAGCAAATCTTGCTTGCATCACGTCGCTTGCACGACAGGCGAAGCTTGAGGACAAGGCCGACCTCGTGGTGTTTCCCGAGCTTGCGGTGAGCGGCCTCGCCGATCCCAGCGCGCGAGCGCAGGCTGTCCCGGGTCCGATTACCGATCGGCTCTGCCGCTTGGCCGCCGACCTCAAGATGTATCTTGTCGCAGGCGTCGCCGAGCGCGACCGCGACGCGATCTACAACAGCGCCTGCCTGATCGGGCCTGAAGGCCTCGTCGCGGTTTATCGCAAGACCCATCTGATGGACTCCGAGCGCGCCTGGGCGAGCCCTGGCGACGCCTGGACCGTGGTCGACACGCCGGTCGGGCGGATCGGTCTTCTGATCGGTCACGATGCGTCGTTTCCCGAGGCTGGCCGCATCCTTGCACTGAGCGGGTGCGACCTCATCGTCTACCCGGCGGCGATGAAGGAAGGTTTCAGCGCCCCGCATCCGGGATCGCTTGTGCCGCAGAACCATCCGATCCCGACCGGCGCCGATTCCCATCACTGGCATCACTACCGGGTTCGCGCCGGCGAGAACAACGTGTTCTTTGCGTTCTCGAATATGTTCGATCCCGCCAACGGATATCCGGGCCTCAGCGGCGTGTTCGGCCCCGACACCTTCGAATTTCCGCGCCGCGAGGCCATCGCGGCGGACACCGAAGGCACGACGACGGCAGTGGTGGACACCACGAATCTCGACACCGTCTATCCGACCAACGTCGTGCGTCGGAAAGATCTGGTCGCGATGCGGATGCCGCACAGCTACCGCGCGTTGATCGAGAAGGCTGTCGATCGGCCGGTCGACGAGACAAGGATGCGGCCCAGTCCAGCCGTTCCACTGGCTCAAACTTGCTCATGATGGTTAGGATCGCTCGGCGTTACCACCCCTCCATCGCCCGATGAGGCATCACGCGCGGCCTCCGTAGCTGGGTTACGGCAACCGCCGCGATCTTGAGATTCAGCCAGTTCCAGCTATGTCGAAGCCTAATATCACGTTCGATCGCTTCGATTGCGGGATCAGCCGTGACCAATCGTGCTGAAAATATTCCGACCCGCGGGAAAACCGTGGGCGTCCATATCGGTCGGCGTAGGGGCGACAGTTCAGGCTTGCTAGAAACATCGCGCCCGGGCACGATAGAGGTCAAGTCGGCGTTATCTGAAGACGCAAAACAAAAAACCGGGAGGCGCGATTGCCATGGCTTTTGATGCATCGGCTGGCGACAAGCGTGGGCCTATCTTCAGTCCCCTCGGACAATTTCTGAAAAATCCGTCGCAGGAACAGATCGTGTTGCTGCTGGTGCTGGCGCTGCTGATTGTTTTCAGCGTCAGTTTGCCGGGCTTCTCCACCTTCGCCAACCTGCTCAACCTGGTGCGCAGCATCTCCATTCTAGGTATTCTGGGCCTTGGAATGGGACTTATCGTCATCAGCCGGGGCATCGACCTCAGCATGGTCTCGATCATGGCCGCCGCATGGTCGATTCCGCTCAACCAGATGGAAGCTGGACTACCACTCGGCTGGGCTATTCTGCTGTCGGTCTTCATCGCGGTGCTGATCGGCGCCGTTAATGGCATTATCATCGCCTTCGTCGAGGCGCCGCCGCTGTTCGTGACCCTCGCCGCCAGTTTCGTAATCTATGGCGTTGCGTTCTGGATCGCGCCTGCGTGGGTCGTGTATGCGCCGAAGAACGTTCCGGCATTGCTTTATCCCGGACAAGGCCTGCTGCTCGATATCCCGATGCCCATCATCGTTTTTCTGGTAGCGGCGGTAGCGATGCACTTGTTTCTTTCAAAGACGTCGGTCGGGCGGTTCGTCTATGCGCAGGGCGATAATCCCGAGGCTGCCAGGCTTGCGGGTATCTCGCTTCGGCCGCTTATCGTACTCGAATACGTGATCGTCGCGTTGTTGGCTTGGCTCGCCGGTCTGGTGTGGATCGGCACCACGGGCAGCATGCAGATGTCCATCACGCAAGGCACAATGGTGTTCGACGTCATTCTCGTCGTGGTGTTGGGCGGCATCAGCCTGATCGGTGGCCGTGGTAGTGTTCTCAGCGTCGTAGTCGGCTGCGCACTGATCGGCACACTGCTCAACGCTTTCACCATCATGGACGTCAACAGTGAGGTTCAGAACATCATCCGCGGAGCAGTGTTGCTTGCGGCCATTCTTCTCGACAACTGGCTGCATCCGCGTGACGAGGAGACGGCACGTCAGGGGGACTGATCCGATCATCCAGCAGTGCCTAAAGAAGTAGTAGTTAAAAATCAAACGAGGAGGAACGCAACTATGCTTAATCAGCAGTTTTTTAATCGTGCCGCCGCGGCGTTGGTTAGTGCCGCAATTCTGTGGGCGCCGGTCATTGCCCACGCGCAGGACGAAGGCGGGACCAAGGCGGCCCGCGAACTTCGCGCGGACTATGACAAGGCCGTGAAGGGCAAAACGATCGGCTATGTGCCGATTACGCTTGCCGCGCCCATTTCCGCGGAATGGGGCCGCATGATCGAGACCGAGGCCGCATGGCGCGGCATGAAATATGTGGTGCGCGATCCTAACTTCGACAGCGCGGCGCAACTGCAGGCGGTGACGGCGCTGGTAAACGACAAGGTCGATGTGCTGATCGTGCAAAATCCCAGCGTCACGCTGCTGGTCAAAGAGTTGAAGCGCGCCGAGGCGCAAGGTACGCATGTTATCCAGATCAACATGGCGTCAAACTACAAGTCGGACGCGTTCGTCGGCGCCGATTGGCACGAAGTCGGCCGGATGCTGGCCGACGAGGTTGTGAAGCAATGTGGCACCGCCTCCGGCAAGTCGGGCAAGGTGCAGATCGTCCAGGGAGAGCTCACAGCCGCAGCGAGTGTCGACCAGGTAGGCGCGATGATGGATGTGTTCAGCAAGGACAAGAACATCCAGGTTGTCTCGAACCAGGCCGCCAATTGGGACGCCAATACCGCCCTCAACATCACAGCCACCGTGATCCAGCAGCACCCGGACCTCTGCGCCAGCGTTGGCTTCTGGGGCATCATGCAATCCGGCACGGCACAGGCGATCCGCAACGCCGGCAAGATCGACCAGGTGAAAATATACGCGTCGGCTGAAGGGTCGCAGCTCGATTGCGATCAGATCAACCAGGGCAATTTCACCAAGTTGCTGAACTACAAGTCGACTGAACAGGGACATGACCTGGTAACCACCGCGGTGACGCTGCTGGAGGGCGGTGTGAAAGCGGGGACCCAGCACATGGCGCAATTTACGATCCCGGAATGGGTCGACAAGACCAATGCATCCGGCGCCAACTGCTTCGCGATACCCAAGGCGAAATAGTTGTTTGATGTGATCGTCACTCCCGTCCCGCTCGGGACGGGAGCCGTTCGACGATGGAGTGTACCCGATGTCGATGGCCACCTCGAACATGATCAGCTTCTCTCAGCGGCTACGGGCGAGCTACTCGCCACGATTGCTGCTCTCGGAATTGCTGTTGAAGCAGTGGTTCGAGCCGGTGATTCCGTTCGTATTGATGGTCGGGCTGCTCGTGTATTTCGCGGCGACCCTTCCGGGGTACGCCGGGATTGATAATTTCCAGTCACTGATGAGGCTCTATGCGGAGTTCGGCTTCGTCGCGCTCGGCATGGCGTTCTGCCTCATCGCCGGCGGCATCGATCTAAGCGTTGGCGCCAATTTCGCCCTCTGTAACTTCGCAGCGTTGTTCTTTTTGTTCGTTATGGGATGGCCGACATGGCTGGTGGCGCTGGCCACCCTGGGCGTTGGGATTCTGATCGGCGGCATCAACGGGGTGCTGATAGGCTACATCAAGGCGCGCCCGTTCCTGACCACGCTGGTGACGCTGATCATTCTTCGCGCCTCGGTCAATATTCTCAGCGAGAAATACGCGACGGTCTTTGCGACCAACTCAGTCGAAAGCGACGCGTGGGATTTTCTTGGCGAAGGCTTCGTCTTCGGCATCCCGATCAATGCCGCGGTGCTGATCCTGGTATTGCTCGTCGGGCATGTCTTCCTGAGCCGTTCGCGTTACGGGTGGCATATCACGGCGATCGGGGCGAGCCGCAAGGCGGCGCGCCATGCCGGAATACCGGTGGAGCGGATGCTGTTTGCAACTTACGTGCTGTCGGGCGCGCTCTGTGCCGCTGGCGGCATTTTTTATGCTGCACGACAGGCAAGTGCCGATTCGAGGACCGGAGTCGGCTGGGAATTCTCGGCACTCACCGCAGTGGTGCTGGGGGGCGTTTCGCTCGCCGGAGGCAAGGGCACGGTATGGCGGGCGATGATCGGCGCGATCATCATCTTTGCGCTGACCAACGGTCTGGTCCGTATGGGCATCCCGGGTTACGTCACCTCCGGAATGATCGGCGTTATTCTGCTCGTTGCCGTTGGCATCGACGTGAAATGGACCAAGAACCGCGGCAAGGCCGTGCAGAAAATGTACGTCAATCCTGCACAGGTTCCGCTCGCGCGTGCGCCGTCGCTTCAGCGTGGCAGCGATTCGCCCTATGCCCAGAACGACCGGCTCGTCGACGCCGAGGCGATCGGACTCGACCAGGTGGAGGGACCGGAGGATGTCATTCTCGACCGGCAGGACAGGCTTTACGGCGCCACCCGCGACGGCAACGTCATCCGCTTCTCCGGGCCGAACTTCGAGCATCGCGAGATATTCGCACACATTGGCGGCCGTCCGCTCGGCATGCAGTTCGACAAGGATGAAAACTTGATCGTCGCCGTCGCCGGCATGGGTGTCTACGGCGTAAGACCGAACCAGGAGGTTTTCAAGGTCACCGACGAGACAAACCGAACGTGGTACAAGCTGAACGACGACAGCCGCCTGCGTATGGCCGACGATCTCGACATAGCGCCCGATGGCAAGATCTATTTCAGCGATTGCACCACCCGCTACGAAATGACAACCAACACCCTCGACCTGATCGAGGGACGACCGAATGGCCGGCTGGTCGTGTACGATCCGTCGACCAGGAAGACACGTACGCTGATCAGCCATTTCCATTTCCCGAACGGGATCTGCGTGGCGCACGATGGCCGCTCGGTGCTGGTCGCCAGTACCACGCTGTGCAAGGTGTACCGCTACTGGATCGAGGGCGAGAAGAAGGGCCAGCTCGAAATCGTTCTCGACGAGATTCCGGGCAACTGTGACAACATCAACCGCGCGTCCGACGGAACCTACTGGCTGGCGCTTGTCGGCATTCGGACGCCGGCCTTCGATCTGGCGTCACGCATGCCGGATTTCCGCCTGCGCATGGTCAAGGAAACGCCGATCGACGAATGGCTGGCGCCGGGGCTTAACCATGGCTGCGTGCTGAAATTCACCGAGAGCGGCAAGGTGGTCGAATCCTTCTGGGATCCGACAGGTATCTCTCATTCGACCTTGACCTCGATGCGCGAGCACAAAGGCTACCTTTATCTCGGTGGCCTGGAAAATAACCGCATCGGCCGCATCAAGCTGGAGGGCGCGGATCCGACCTGGACGGGATACGAGGCCTATTGGGGCAACAAACGGCGCGGCAAGGCTTAGAGAATGGGTTTCTTGACGTATTTCCTACGGGACGTGGAACAAATAATGTTTCCCAGGCGGGAGCAGCATGCGATCCCGTCAATGGACGGCGCGCTCAGTCCGAATGACCGGCTCGATACATGCAGCCCAGTCGGCGAGCCCATTCGCGGGGCCGACGACGCCGTCGTGGGCCACGATGGCTCGCTCTATGTGTCCGGCGGCAAAGAGGTGCTGCGTTTGTCCGGCGAGGGTTACCGCGAGCGCCGCGTCCTGGCGAGCTTCGAGGCGAATGCCGGCGGGCTTGCCGTCCATCCGGACGGTCGGCTGCTGGTTTGCGTATCCGGCCGCGGTCTCGCAGCCGTCGACGATTCAGGCCGGCAGGCATGGCTAAATCAGGCCGGCGATCAACCGCTCAATTGCCCGACCAGCGTGGCAGCGACGTCTGACGGCACAATCTTTGTGAGCAACGGCAGCAGCCGAAATGCGCCGGAGAACTGGTCCGTCGATCTGATGCAGAAGAACCGCTCAGGCCGCTTGATCGCGTGCGACTCAAGTCTCAGCAAGCCCACGGTGCTGCTGCGCGATCTCGCTTATCCACACGGTTTGGCGATCGCGCCCAACGGCAAGAATCTCTGGCTCACGGAGAGCTGGAGCCACCGGCTCAGCAGTGTATCGTTGCAAGGGCAGCGGATTGGCGCGATGACGGTGGTCAACCACAATTTGCCGGGCTATCCCGCGCGGCTCGCCCCCGCCAGCGCCGGCGGCTACTGGCTGAGCTTTTTTGCCTTGCGTACGCATCTCGTTGAATTCGTTTTGCGCGAAGACGGCTTTCGCGAGGAAATGATGCGAACGATCGATCCTCGCCACTGGGTGGTGCCCGCGCTGGCATCCGGCGGCGATTGTCTTGAACCGATGCAGTTCGGTTCGATCAAGGCGCTTGGCATTCAGAAGCCCTGGGCGCCGCCACGTTCCTACGGGCTGGTGACGCGCATAAATGAGGACGGTGACGTGGTGGAGAGCCTGCACAGCCGGGTTGGCGGGCATCATCATGGCGTCACCGCGGCCTGTGAAACCGCGCAGGGTTTGGTGATTGTTTCCAAGGGAAGTGGCCGGGTTCTGCTCGACCGGACCATAGGTCGCGCATGAGTGAAGCTCTGTCCGCATCTGCCAAGGACGCCATGTCAGCTTCCGCCGGCAAGGAACCGGTGCTCTGCGTGGTCGGCGGCAGTAAAATTTATGGCGGTGTCCACGCCATCGAAAATATCAATTTCGATCTCTATGCCGGTGAAGTACACGCCCTCGTCGGCGAAAACGGCGCCGGCAAATCGACGCTCAGTAAGGCCATCGCCGGCGCCATTAAGCTGACCGCCGGTGAATATTACGTCGATGGCAAGCTCGCCAATTTCGACAAGCCGGGTGATGCGCTCGCCGCCGGCATTTGCATGGTTTACCAGGAAACCAGCCTGGTGCCGACAATGACCGCGGCGCAGAATATCGAACTCGGCAACGAGAAGCTAATCACCAGCTTCCGCACTCTCAATATCCAGGCCCAGCAACTCCTGCAGTCGCTCAATTTCCACATTGATCCTGCTACGCCGGTCGCACTGCTGGGCACAGCCAAACGGCAGATGGTGGAAATAGCCCGCGCCGTCTATCACAACGCGCGCATCATTATTTTCGACGAGCCCACCGCCAGTCTCACGCCCGAAGAGATCGTGCACTTCTTCAACCTGGTGCGCGACCTCCGTCGTCGCGGCGTCGCGATCATCTACATTTCACATGCACTTGAGGAATCGCTCCAGATTTCCGACCGGATTACCGTACTGCGCGACGGCAAGCTGGTGATCACAGCCCAGACTTGCGAGATGACACGCGAAAAACTGGTGCGGCACATGGTCGGCCGCGATATCGCTCAGACGCACTATGCGCGCGCGGCCGAGGCGGCGCGCGGCGGCGGCGCTCGCCCTACCCGCGGAAAGAAGGTGCTGACGGTCGAGAACGTCACCATGGGCATGGTGGTGAAGAACATGTCTTTCTCTGTCTACGCAGGCGAAGTGGTCGGCATCGCCGGTCTGATCGGTTCCGGCCGCACCGAGATCGCCAAGATTATTTTCGGTGCCCTGAAGCGCAATCTGATCAACGGCGGCACCATCAAGTTGCGCGGAAAGCCGGTGCGATACCGCGTACCGAAGCAGGCGATCGACGCCGGTATCGCCTATATCACGGAAGACCGGAAGCTGAACGGCTTCTTTGAGACCATGGTGGTGGACGATAATGTTTATATCGGCAAGCTCTCTACCAAAGCCGGATGGCGCTTCCTGCTGTCGAAGTTGATCCGCAACAAGCTCGCCGGTTATTGGGTCGAGCAATTAAAGATTGGCGCGCTGCAGCGCAAAGCGAAGATTGTCGAACTGTCTGGTGGGAATCAGCAGAAAGTCGTCGTGGCGAAATCGCTTGTACAGGATCCTTCGATCATCATTTTCGACGAGCCCACCCGCGGCGTCGACGTTGGCACGATACCCGAAATCCATTCCCAGATTCGTCGCCTCGCCGAAGAAGGCAAAGCGGTGGTGGTGATTTCGTCATATCTGCCTGAGGTACTCAGCATTTCCGATCGTATTCTGGTTGCTCGCCTGGGCCGCATCGTGGCCGAATTCGACGCGGCCAGCGCGACCGAAGACAAGATCATGTACGCAGCTATTCACTAGCACGGAGCGTCAGCTGTGCGCCGGCCAGTGCCGTTCGCGGAACCAGGCGCGGTAGTCCGACATCTTCGCGCGTTGCGCCTGCGGCGCATGACGCTTGCATGTCGTTGCCTCTTGGCTGTTCCCGGGCGCGCCCCAACGGAGCTCCACGCAGTCGTTTGGGTTGTAGGCCATCTCGAAATCCGCCGCCCGATCGACCACATCCTTGACCGACAGCGTCCACTGCGAGCCGTCGCTGCGGGTATAGGAAATTTTGCGGGAGCCAAGTTCCGAATCCAGCACGCCCTGCAATTCGTTCTTCATATCCGCCACGCTCTTGCCGGCCGGAATCGCATACCGATCCGACCGACGCGCGAAACGATCGGGAAATCCCCGCACCACATCGATGGCGATCAACAGGCGAAAATCGCGCGCCGGGGTCGAGTAATCCTCCCAGGCGCCGGTCGTCTCGAAGATCGAAGCGCCGTCCGGCATGCCGGTGTCGCCGGTTTGCTTGGCCTGATATTTTCGTCCGTTTTCCACTGACGTGACGCGCGTCTTGATCTGCTCGGTGAGGCTCGTGATGGCGTCCGCCATCGCGCGCACCGGATCGAGCGGCTCGGGCGACATCACATCGTCCATGCGATCGTAGAAATCCTCGGCGGTCATTTGCGACTGCTCGAGCGAAAAATCGCCGTATTGCTGATTCTTGCCGATTTCGGCGTTGCTCAGGTGCCGCAACGAACCGTTCTTTTCGCGCATGATCGGGCGGAAATGCTTGAAGCCGGGGCTGCCGAGCGAGGGTTCGTGCACGAAAAGGAAGTTGCCGCGCCAGAAACGCTTCCGCGTGATCGATCCGTCGGGCTCCGCGTCGACGGCCAGGAAGACACCCGGCGTGCCATTCGCTTCCGGCACGCGACGCACCACCATCAGCACATGGCCGTAGGGGTCGGCGTATACCGTGCCCGGGCGCAGGGCCTGCTGCGTCAGCGGCACGATGTAGAAATCGGCGTTGTCCTCGCCCGCGCGCACGGCGCCGGTTTGAACGACATCGCCGACGTCGCGCAAATATTCGCTAAAATTCGTCGGGCTCTTCGGCTTCGGCGGAGGCGCCTTCGCAGCTGGAGTTGCAGGCGGCTCGACGCGCGGCTGCGATCGGCTAAATAACCCCGAGAAGGTCGGAGCCTGCTCCGGAGGAGCGGAGGCGGGAGCTGGCTGCGCGACCTCCTGTTCCGGGGGCGGCGGCGGGCGCGTGACTTCAGGATGCTCGATGTCGAACCACTGATAGCACTTCGGTGGCCTGCCGCCGAAGCCGCGCGAGCAATTCGAATAGCCGAACGGCAGCCCCATCTTGAATGCAAAATAGGCGCGCAGGAAGTAGACGAAGTCGGCACAGTCGGGGCGCTGGGCGGTTTGCGTGTTGTCCTCGTTGCGTCCGAGATAGTTGAAAAGGAAATTGCGGGATTGATCGCGCAGCACCTCGTGCCAGACCTTCCAGTTCAGATCCTGGTCGGGCGGCGCGTCGAACAGCTTCTCGATCCATGCCGAGAACAGGGCCTCGTTCGCGCTGGTCCAGCTGTTACGCACCTGCCAGATGTTTGGCGGTGGAATCCGCAAGGGCTCCGGCTTGCGTGCGCTGACAACGATGTCGCGAGTGAGGCTGCAATCCGTCGAGCTACGGTCGCGCCCCAGCGTCGCGTGCCAGGTGCCGGCGGCGGGAGCTGCGACCTCGGCGAACCAGGAATAAGGCGGCCCGTCGTGCCGGTCAGTCGATTTGACCGCGACGCGTCCATCGGGCGCAATCAGCGACAGCACGCCCTCGATCGGCTTCTCGGCGACGACCATGACGCGCAGCGCTGCGCCGGTCCAGGGCGACAGCGGCGACGGCAAGACTGTAACCTCGGCCGGGCTCGCGCAGCCGTCGGATGCTGCCGCGGCCGGAGATTGTACCGTTGAGAAAAGCAGGAGGAAAAGCCCGCCAGTGACCGGCAGGAATGCCGCGGCGGCAGCAAAGCGGTGCCCAAGAATCATCTGGATATAACCCCACTGAGGTCCCCGGAACCCCTGTTCGGCCCGGATGACAAGGTACCGGATCGAACGCGACAAGTCAGCGGAATTGAATCAAAGTTCCACGGTCGTTATAGATCATGCCGCGGCATCCGATGTTCGCCCCGCGGTGCCACCGGGCAAACGGAATCATGCCGCCGAGACGCCGCGCAGGGATGATGGAGCGGAAAGAGTAAACCTTCATGTCTTTGCCGGTTTCAAGCGGCGCATCGAACATCCGACCCAGGTCAATTTGCCATCATCCCGGAGCGTTGACGGTTACGCGCGCAATGCTTGCCTGCGCATGGTTTCTGGTCGTGGTTTCAGCCGCCAATGCCGCCTCGGAAAGACCCGTGGCCGCCGAGAACGGCATGGTGGCCAGTGCGCAGCACCTTGCGACCGAAGTCGGTGTCGACATTCTCAAGCGCGGCGGCAATGTGATCGATGCTGCTGTCGCGGTCGGATATGCGCTGGCGGTGGTCTACCCGGCCGCCGGCAATCTGGGCGGCGGCGGCTTCATGACGATCCGGTTTTCCGATGGACGAACGACGTTCCTCGATTTCCGCGAGAAGGCTCCGCGTGCGGCAAGCCGTGACATGTACCTGGACAAGGACGGCCACGTCATCAAAGACGTGACAACGACCGGATGGCTGGCAGTCGGGGTCCCCGGCACCGTCGCAGGCCTGGAATATGCGCGGGAAAAATACGGGACGACGGCGCGGGCCACGCTGATCGAACCGGCGATCAAGCTGGCCGAGGACGGCTTCGCCCTGGACCAAGGCGACGTCGACATGCTTGTTTCCGCGACCGAGGACCTGAGGAGATTTTCGACGACGGCCGACATTTTTCTCAACAAGGGACAGCCTTTTTCCGCGGGCCAAAGGCTGCTGCAGCCTGACCTTGCGAATACGCTGCGCTTGATCCGGGAACTCGGCGTCGACGGCTTCTACAAAGGCAAGACCGGGACAGCCATCGTCGAGGCGAGTCGGGCTGGCGGAGGAATCATCGATTCCGACGATCTGGAGCGTTACAAGGTCCGTGAGCTGTCGCCGGTCGAGTGCGATTACCGTGGCTATCATGTGATTTCGGCGCCTCCACCGGGCTCAGGCGGTGTTGCCCTCTGCGAGATGCTGAACATTCTGGAGGGCTATCCGCTTCGCGAGATGGGTTGGGGATCTGCGCAGGCGTTGCATTGCGAAATCGAGGCGATGCGTCACGCCTTTGCCGATCGATACAGCCTCATCGGCGATCCGGATTTTGTCGACAATCCAATCCGGAAATTGATCGACAAAAGCTACGCCGCAAAAATCCGGAACGACATCAAGCCGGACAGAGCGGGCGTCTCCAGCGAGATCAGGCAGGGAGTTGCGCCTCATGAAGGCAGCAACACGACGCACTTCTCGATCGTCGACAACGCCGGCAATGCGGTTTCGATGACGTATACGCTCAACGACTGGTTCGGAGCGAAGGTCGTTGCGACAGGCACAGGCGTGTTGATGAACGACGAGATGGACGATTTCACGCCAAATCCAGACCTCGCCAACACTTATGGGTCCATCCGGGGAAACGCGAACGCCATCGCGCCAGGCAAGACACCCCTGAGTTCGATGAGCCCAACGATCGTCACGAGGGACGGCAAGCCTGTCCTCATTCTCGGCACCCCGGGCGGAAGCCGCATTATCACGACTGTTCTGCAAACGATCCTGAACGTCGTCGATTTCCAAATGAACATTCAGGAAGCCGTCGATGCCCCTCGCATCCATCATCAGTGGCTGCCGGATATGACAAAGACCGAGCCATACGCTCTTTCGCCTGACACCCGCAGAATAATGGAGGGCATGGGGCATCGATTCGAAAATTCGGAGCCGGCCAACCACGTCGACGCGATCATTGTCGGTGCGGCCAGCCTTGGGGGAACGGCGATCGGTCGAAACAGGTACTATGGCGCAAACGATCCGCGCGGTGGCACCGGACTGGCGCTAGGCTACTAGAAGTGCTCGGCGGTCAGAATTCAGAATAGTGCCTATCCCGCGTGTTTGATGGAATCGGCGTTGGCGCGTCCGCTCGCCTTCTTCACGTCCGATCCCGCGCGTTTGGAGCCGCGGTTGTGCGCGGCATATTCCTGGCCGTCGACCGGTGCGACATGCGGCGGGTCCCTGCCGAGATACGGGCGCCCGATTCCGAACTCCTTCCCATGCGCATCAACCCACTTCCAGAGCTTTTCGGAGGAAGCGCATCGCTGGTCGCGAGTTCCGCCCTGGACACTCACGATATCGGCCGCAAGCCCGTGCCCATAGCCACCGCGGGAGCTCCCGCCATGATACGACCTGTTGCTCGCCGCCTTGAGGCCGCTTGCGATCGACTGGCGGTAGTCGTCACGGAACGCGCTGGTGATGCCGGGCGAAAGGCCCGCCGCTTCCGCCGCGTGAAGCATATGAAACAGTTTTAGCTTGAGGGTCCGATCCATGCCTCCGATCACGTAATCCATCATCGACATGCCGGCCCGTTCCGCCGCCTTCGGATCCTTCCAGCCAAAATCTTCATCGACGAGCTTGGTGAAGGTTCTGGTGACAGTCACCATCTTGCGCTTCCGCTTGACGGTGACGTTCCTCCGTTCAAACTCCTTGATGGTGTCCTCCTTGGGCGTCCGTTGATAAAGCGCCCACAGATATTGATCGACGCAGATGTCCGCGACCAGGCACTCGTCGATGATTTCGATAGAGTTCACGGCGTCGCCAGGTTCGAGATCCGGCGGATTCGCCAATGCGACTTGCACAGGCGCTGGTTCGGCTGGCGGCACATCCGGCGAACTGGTCGAGGCCGTTTCGACAACCGGCTCCGGCTTGTTCCGAGCCATTGATGCGTCGGCGACTGCTCCGGCAAGCGATAGCTCGGCCATCGCTACATCGGTTTGACCGAGATCGTCATTGAGCATCGAGCTTGGCTGCGGTGCCCCGGCGGGTTCCTGTTCGGTGGAGAGCGAGGGAGCGCTGATGTCCTTGCGTGGCTCCGCGCCGGTGTTCTGGATTCCTGCAAGCCCGAAGGCAGCGAGCAAGCCGACAACCCCGGTCGCGAGAATGACCGATCGCAACAAGGGCGCCGGCACTGTCAAAAGTCGCCGCGGGTCCATCATCCCAGCCTCCAAAGGCTGCGTCCGAACCGGATTGCACAGCCAAGCATGCGGACGGCGCTGATTGTTCGGAAAAGGTCATGGCCGCGCAATCGCGCAAACGGGGAGGTCGTGTGCTTTTCCCGGAAGTGTTGCCTGTATGCAACGGCAGGCGGCAGGCCTGCGAACGTCCGCTCGATGGGCTACGATCACAATAAAGGGTTAGCAGATCCATGCGAGCCACACTTCCTCCTAAGCAGGCTGTCGTATATGAGAGATTTGCCGCCGGAACGTGCCGATAACCCCAGGAGCGAATTGGCGTGGATGGCGGCGGCCGTCAGTTATTCAAAATCGCGATCTGACACTCGATCGACGCAAGCGCGGAGAGGCATTTCGACCGGGGATAGCATGGTGAATCGATTTAAGACGGCGCAATCGACCGGGGCGATGCGGCGTTGCGGACCTGCCGCTTTTCTGACGCTCGCGGCGGTGGCTGCACTGACGGTGCTGACCGCCGAGGCGATGGCGAGACAGGCGCGCCCTGCGTCGATTGAGGCGACGGCGCCGCGCGACGCAGGCGAGCCGATCATGGCGATCGTGACGATCAAGACCCAGAAGGTCACTTTTTACGACGCCGACGGCTGGATCTTGCGCGCGCCCGTGTCGACCGGAATCACGGGACGCGAGACGCCAGCCGGCGTCTTCGCCGTCCTTGAGAAGGACAAGGACCACCATTCGAGTCTTTATGACGATGCCTGGATGCCGAACATGCAGCGCCTTACTTGGAACGGGGTCGCGCTGCACGGCGGCCCCCTGCCTGGCTATGCCGCCTCGCACGGCTGCGTGCGGATGCCCTACGGCTTCGCGGAAAGGCTGTTCGACAAGACGTGGATCGGGATGCGGGTGATCATCTCGCCGAACGACGTGGCCCCGGTCGAATTTTCCCACTCGGCCCTGTTTGTGCCGAATGCGGAGGCTTTAGCAGCTGCTCCGACCCGTGCCGCGACGCTCACCCGCGAGGCCGAGGAGGCCGCCAGGACGGCCGACGAGACCAAGACAGCCGCCGCGGCAGCGGCGCGCGAGACAACATCGCTCATGGCGTCGCTGCGCAAGCTGGAACGGACGAAGACCCGAGCCGACGCCGAGCTCAAATTCGCCGACAAGAAGGTTGCCGCCGCCAAGACGGACCAGGCCAAGGCGCAGGCCGAAGAGCTGAAGCAGAGAGCCGCCGCGAAGGCCGCGGAAGCGGGGACGCAGTTCGACACCGCCAAGGCCGACGCGACGTCGAAGCTCGCCGCCGCCGCCGTCGCAAAAGACGCCGCCAAGGCGGCCGCGACCAGGAAAGCCGACGCCACCAAGGCGGCGAACGAGGCGAAGCTCGCGCTCGAGCCGGTATCGGTCTACATCAGCCGCGCGACGCAGACGCTTTACGTGCGGCGTAACACACATAACCCGGTGACGGACGGGGGCGAGGTGTTCAATGCCTCGATCGAGGCTTCGGTCGCGATCCGCGATCCCAACAGGCCGATCGGCACGCATGTGTTCACGGCGGTGGCGCGCAACGCTACGGGCCTGCGCTGGACCGCGGTCACGATCGACGACGGGGACAACGCCAAGGACGCGCTCGACCGCATCACCATCCCGCAGGATGTGCTCGATCGCATCGCGCCGACCGCAGTGCCGCGATCCTCGATCATCGTCTCAGACGAGCCGCTCAGCAGCGAAACCAACTATCGCACTGAATTTGTCGCGGTGCTGAGCAACCAGCCCCAGGGCGGTTTCGTGACGCGCGAGCCGACGGCCGATGTGAGCGACGCGAACGGTAACGACGGGGATGATGACGGCTTCGGTTCTTTTTTCCAGCGCGATTGGAACTCTCAACCCAGCAATACGCGTCGCCGCGGCGGCCAATACTATCATCCGGTGCAACCGAGGTGGTGGTAAGACGCGGCACGCCGCGCATAGGCCGCACAGTCGCTCTGGCTCAATCGCGAATGTCACGCGGCGACAATCGTCTTCCATCGCGCGTCATTCGAGTTAGAGGTTTTTCGAGTTCGCTAGGCCACTTGAGCGATTCGCAATTCTTTCTGTGAATGGGTCAGATAATTCCTTGAACTCTTTCCATTCCTCAGCTTCCGCAAGCCAGTATTCAAACAGCGCGTATTCCATTTGCTTTTTGGCAAGCGCAGCCCGCTCACGGCACATGAGCTCCAATGCGGCAAATTGCATCCTCGAATACATCAGCGATTCCCAATCGCCAGAAAGTCTAATCTTCCGCCCGTCAACGCCAACTAACAATTTGGTAACATTAACTTGACAGGCAGGTGAGTTTGTTTCCGAATGTGTAATTCTCATGACAACCGCCTGTAGCAACACTTCATCCAACTTGGTTTAAGTAATTGACGCTCGGTTCGCGTGAACGAGAACCGCTTATCGAATATCCTGGGCCAAAGCCTCACCCGAAAGAGGCGGGCGGGATATTTTCCTTGCCAGCCGTTTCCAGCAACGATCGCAGCGCATCGGCGCCGGCCTGACAGCGTCATTGCGCTAGCCGCGGGATATTTTCGCGGAACATCTTGAACGACGCCCAGGTCCTGCCCTTGCAGCCGATCCACGAACAACCTGCGGTGGCGATGACAATCGTTAATTATTTCGAAACGAATTCCGGCCAAGACGTGGCCTAGAATCGAAAGAGCGAGACGAATGCCCGCCAAAGACGAGCGTCGAGAGTTGGTCCCCGTGACAATTGCCACCATTGTCGTGGCAATCGGCGTACTTTGCCTGTGGTCTGACCTCAGAAACGATCCGCTGGCTCAGGGGGACGGCATGATCACATCCGCAGTTGTTTTACGGGCCGGCGCGACCATGGCTAAATCGGAACCGCCCGCACATTTGGCCGCGCCGCAGACCGTGCTTGCCTCCGAGCCCTCGAAGGTCGGCAGCCTAACGCCCTGAAGCCACCGCCTTTCAAACGATTTCTCGCATCGATATCTTGAAGCTCGGGAGACCGCGATCAACGTGCCAAGGCCAGCGGCGCGCTCCTCGTCCGGGTTTCTCATTTTCAACGAAAAGCCGAAGGTTACGAACGACTGACCTTAGCCTTCGAAGCGTGGGAGCTCCGCGCTCAACAATTCCTGCTCCTTTGCTCGAAGACCGCGCGCAGTTGGCTAAAGTTTACGTTGCCTGGCGAAATGTGAAGGCGCCGGTCACGCCGCCCGGGCGGATCGCCACATCGGCAGGGACGCTGGTGCGCACGTGCGGCGACGATCGTCGCGGGAGATTGTCGATGTTTTCGGTTCGGAATTTCGGCGATACGCCTACGACCATGCTGCAAGCCTGGTGCGGATCTTGAACCTGCGCGGAATCGCATCCACCTCTGATTGATAGTCCCGGAAGGAAAAAGGTATCATCGAACTCATTGCCAAGGTGAAGGCGGACGTGATCGGCCGGTTGTCGATTGGCAGATGTTCGCGGGACGCGCGACCGGGGGATTGCTGCGTCGATTGCTCGAGATCGGCGGAGGGCATTATGCCATCGTGGAAAAGAAAAAGTCTATGAGTTCGCAGTCCCGTTCGGAGTGGCGCGCCAGCCAGCTTCGATCGGGCCCACCGCGCATGCAACGATGGACGGAGCCGTCATTTGAGCTTTCTCACCAAGCTTCCGGCCGGACTTTATGATCCGGACGCGTTCAAACAATTTTCCGGCGGGACGCAATTCGAGATCGGCAACGCCAGGGCCATGGCGTGGATGTCGCAGCTCGCCTACGAAACCGACGAGCCCGAAAAAATCGCGACAATTCTGCGGTTGTTCGGGCTTGAACTGGTCGAGGGCGGAGTGCTCATCAAGGAATCCAAGACCGTGCTGCCGAAGGCGAGCACCCATTGCCTCGTCGCCAGCCACCCGAAGGCCGTGATCGTCGCGTTCGCCGGCACCGATCCGGTCTCGCTGGCCAACTGGATTTCGGACTTCGATACCCATCTGGACGTGACGACCGGCACCGCCGAGGGCTACGAAGTAGCGGCCGACGTCGTCTGGTCCGAACTGAAGCAATTGCTCGAACAGTGCGTTCCGCCCGGCGGCAAGGTTTTCGTCACCGGGCACAGCCTGGGCGGCGCGCTCGCGGCACTGGTCGCGAACCGGATCGGCGCCGAGCTGCAGGCTGGCGTCGACGCCGTCTACACTTTCGGCATGCCGCGGCCGGGCAACAAGGCGTTTGCGGATTTGTACAATCAACAATTGGGAATGCGCACCTACCGGCTGGTGCACGGCGATGATGTCGTGCCGACCGTCGCACCGACTTCGTTTGGTTTCCACCATCTCGGGCGGGTCCTGCACTGCGAACGACAGGGCAGGTTCGACAAGGCCAATCTGGCGTCCGATACCAGCTCGGACTTTCCTCCCTTCGTCAGCGGCGTTGCCGAGGAGCTCAGGGATCATTTACATGGGCCGCTTTCCGCCGTGCTGTCGATCGCGGCGCGGATCAAACTGGCCGCAGCGCTCCTGACCGGCATGGGACCTTCGAACATGCGGACCGATCCCGGAGGAATTCTGATCGAGATGCTGCCGCCGCGGCTGCGCGATCACATGCCGGACCGCTATATCGGTGCGTGCCATGGCTGATTTCCACGGCGTCTTTCCCTATCTGGTCTCGCCGGTCGATGCCGACGGAAACATCCGCACCGGCGTGCTCGGCCCTGTGACGATCTCATCAAGTCGGGCGTTCACGGGCTGACACCGCTCGGCTCGACCGGCGAGTTCGCTTACCTCAACAACGCGCAGCGCATGGCGGTGGTGCAGAGCACGATCGAGGCGGCAAAGGGCCGCGTGCCTGTCGTCGCCGGCGTCGCATCGACCGCAACGGCCGATGCCGTCGCGCAGGCGAAGTCGTACCAGAAGCTGGGCGCCGACGGCATTCTGGCGATCCTCGAAGCGTATTTTCCGCTCGGCGACGCGCAGGTCGAATCCTATTTTCGCGCCATCGCGGATGCCGTCGATATTCCCGTGGTGATCTACACCAACCCGCAGTTTCAGCGCTCCGACCTGACGCTCGACGTCATCGCGCGGCTATCGGCGCATCCGCGGATCGGCTACATCAAGGATGCCTCGACCAATACCGGGCGGCTGCTTTCGATCATGAACCGCTGCGGCGACGCGATCCGCGTGTTCTCGGCCTCCGCGCATATCCCGGCCGCGGTGATGCTGATCGGCGGCGTGGGATGGATGGCGGGGCCGGCCTGCATCATTCCGCGCCAGAGCGTCGAGCTTTACAATCTCTGCAGGGCCGCGCGCTGGGACGAGGCGCTGGCGCTGCAACGAAGATTGTGGCGCATCAACGAAGCCTTCGCGCGCTACAACCTGGCGGCCTGCATCAAGGCCGGCCTTGCGATCCAGGGCTACGACGTCGGCGATCCGCTGCCGCCACAGGCCGCGTTGAGCGCAGACGAGCGCAAGGCGGTCGAGGCGGTGTTGCGGCAGGTTGGTTAAGGTACGCCTGCCGTCCGTCATTCCGGGGCGCGAGCAAAGCTCGCGAACCCGGAATCTCGAGCTGATAACCTCTGGATTCCGGGCTCGCGCTACGCGCCCCGGAATGACGGCGCGGTTGGTTGTTTCCATCGCAAAACCCGCTAAAACCCGCCCAATCGAACAAAAGACTCGAAGGACAAACTGATGAATATTCTTCCCGGCAACATGCGTTTCGGGGCGGGCCAGCCCATCAGGCGGCTCGAGGACCAGAGGCTGCTCACCGGGAAGGGGCAGTTCATCGACGACAAGCCGGAGGACGGCGCGCTTTGGCTGCATGTGCTGCGTTCGCCGCATGCCCACGCCAGCATCGTGTCGATCGATATCGAGGCCGCCAGGGAAATGCCTGGCGTCGAGGCGGTCTACACGGGAGCCGATCTGATCGCCGACGACATCGGCACCATCCCGACGCTTTCGATTTTCAAGCGCCCCGACGGTTCGCCGATGACGGTGCCGCCGCGCCGGCTGCTGGCGCATGAGATCGTGCGTTTTGCCGGCGAGCCGGTCGCGGCCGTGGTGGCGACGTCGCGGGTCACAGCCCAGACCGCGGCGGAGGCGATCGCGGTCGAATACGAAGTGCTGCCATCGGTGGTCGATCCGCTCCTGGCGACCAGGCCGGGCGCGCCGGCGGTATGGGCCGATGCGCCCGACAACATCGTCGCCGCCATGAGCTATGGCGATGCGGCCGCCGTCGAAGCTGAATTCGCCAAGGCCGCGCATGTGGTCTCGCTCGATCTCGTCAGCCAGCGGCTGATCCCCTCCGCGATGGAGCCGCGCAGCACCATCGCCGAGGTCGACAAGAAATCCGGACGGCTGATCCTGCACGTGCAATCGCAGACGCCGGGCTCGACCCGCGACGTGCTTGCCGAAGCAATCCTGAAGCGGCCGAAGGAAAGCGTGCGCGTGCTGGTCGGCGACATCGGCGGCGGCTTTGGCCAGAAGACCAACCTCTATCCGGAAGACGGCATGGTGGCCTACGCCGCGACAAAACTCGGGCGCAAGGTGCGCTGGCGCGGCGACCGCACCGACGAATTCGTCGGCGGCACCCATGGCCGCGATTTGACATCGACCGGCGAATTCGCGCTCGACGCCAGGGGCCGGGTGCAGGCCTATCGGGTGCGCTCGGTCGGCGGCACCGGCGCGTATTTGACTGGCGCCGGCACCATCATTCCGCTGGTGCTCGGTCCGTTCGTGCAGAGCGGCGTGTACGACCTGCCGCTGATTCACTACGAGGTGAAAGCCGTGATGACCCACACCGCGCCGGTCGGCGCCTATCGCGGCGCGGGCCGGCCCGAGGGCGTGTTCATTGTCGAGCGGCTGATGGATGCCGCCGCGCGCCAGATCGGCATGGACCCGCGCGCCATTCGCAAGGTGAACTACATCAAGCCCGCGCAATTGCCCTACACCAACGCGGTCGGCCAGGTCTATGACTCCGGCGCCTTCGCGCACATGCTGGAGCGGGCCTCCGAGCTTGCCGACTGGGATGGCTTTGCGGCGCGCAAGAAGGCGGCCAGGAAAAAAGGCCTGCTCTATGGCCGTGGCCTGACCAGCTATATCGAATGGACCGGCGGGCGCGCACATACCGAAAAGGTCAGCCTGCATGCGACAGCCGAAGGCCGCATCGTCCTGCATTCGGGCACGCAGGCCATGGGACAGGGGCTGCAGACCACCTATTCGCAGATGATCGCCGAGTCGCTCGGCATCGCCATGGACAAGATCGATATCGTCCAGGGCGATACAGATTTGGCCACCGGATTCGGCAGCGTCGGTTCGCGCTCGCTGTTTGTCGGCGGCACCGCGGTCGCGGTATCGAGCAACGACCTGATCGCGAAGGCGCGCGAGAAGGCCTCGAACAGGCTGGAGGCCTCGGTCGAGGACATCGAATATCGCGACGGCATGCTCACCGTGGTCGGCACCGACAAGCGGATCGGTTTGTTCGAGATCGCTGGGGGCGAAAAGGGCGCGCGGCTGAGCGTGGACAGCGAAGGCGAGGTCGACGGTCCGAGCTGGCCGAACGGCACGCATATCTGCGAGGTCGAGATTGATCCGGAGACCGGGGTCAGCAAGGTCGTGCGCTACACCACGGTCGACGACGTCGGCGTTGCCGTCAATCCGATGCTGGTGACGGGACAGGTTCACGGCGGCGTCGCCCAAGGCATCGGCCAGGCGCTGTATGAGGGCGTGGCCTACGACCCGGAAGGGCAGTTGCTCACCGCGAGCTATCAGGATTACTGCGTGCCGCGCGCCGACGACATTCCCTCGATCGAGGTGACGCTCGACGACTCCGCACCCTGCCGCACCAATCCGCTCGGCGCCAAGGGCTGCGGCGAATCCGGCGCGATCGGCGGGCCGCCCTGCATCACCAATGGCGTGATGGATGCGCTGAGTGAGCTCGGCATCAGGAACCTCAACACCCCGCTGTCGCCGCTGAAGGTCTGGCAGGCGATCCGGGAAGCCAGGGCGGCGCGGGTGTGAGAGACATTCCCATAGCCTCGTCATTCCGGGATGCGCTCCTTAGCGCAGGCCCGGAATCCATACTCCCTGTCGTGGTTATGGATTCCGGGCTCGCACTTCGCGCGCCCCGGAATGACGGCGGAAAAAATCTACAGCCCTCGGCATCGTTCTGATACCTTGCGGAAGATATAACGGAGGGAACCCGATGCGCAGATTATGGACCGTGCTGGCGGCGCTGGCGACGTTGAGTCTCACCAATTGCGGCTACAACGCGATTCAGTCCCAGGACGAACAGGTCAAGTCGAGCTGGTCGGAGGTCGTGAACCAGTACCAGCGCCGCGCCGATCTGGTTCCCAACCTCGTCAATTCGGTGAAAGGTTTTGCGCAGCAGGAAAAGGATGTGCTGCTGGGGGTGACCAATGCCCGCGCCAAGGTCGGCAGCATCCAGGCCACGCCGGAGGTGCTCAACGATCCCGCGGCGTTCCAGAAGTTCCAGGCGGCGCAGGGCGAACTCTCGAGCGCACTGTCGAGATTGCTTGTGGTGACCGAGAATTATCCGCAGCTCAAATCCGACGCGCTGTTTCACGACCTGATGTCGCAGCTGGAAGGCACCGAGAACCGCATCACGGTGGCGCGCAACCGCTACATCAAGACCGTGCAGGACTATAACGTCACGATTCGCTCGTTCCCGACCAACCTGACGGCGATGGCGTTCGGGTATAAGGAGAAGCCGAATTTCTCGGTCGAGAACGAAAAGGAAATTTCCACCGCGCCGAAGGTGGATTTCAATCCGGCGCCGGCGCCCGCCAAGTAGTTCGACAACCAGATTGGTCGCGATGAACGCTGCAAGAGCATCCTTTCTAGTGTTGCTGTTGTGCTGGGCTGTTGCGGCCTTTGCCGACGTCGCGGTGCCACCTCTGATCGGGCGGGTGGTCGATCAGACCGGGACGCTTTCCAGCGACGAAATGGCTTCGCTGAACCAGACATTGATGGGTTTCGAGGCGAGGAAGGGCAGTCAGGTCGCGGTGCTGATCGTGCCGACCACCGCGCCCGAGGCGATCGAGCAATATTCGCTGCGGGTCGCGGAGGCCTGGAAGATCGGCCGCAAGAAGATCGACGACGGCGCCATTCTTGTCGTTGCCAAGAACGACCGCAAGCTTCGCATCGAAGTCGGCTACGGCCTCGAAGGCGCGCTGACCGACGTCACCTCGAAACGCATCATCGACGAGATCATCACGCCGAAATTCGGGAGCGGGGACTTTGCCGGCGGGATTTCCTCAGGTGTGGATCGGATCATCGGGGTTGTCGACGGCGAACCATTGCCTGCGCCGGAGCCGCGCCGCGAGCAGGATTCCGGCATCCTGAGCCATGTCGATCTGCTCAATCCCTTCACCCTGTTCGCGGTGTTTATCGTCAGCACGATCCTGCGGACCACGCTGGGCAGGCTGATCGGTTCGGTTGCCACCGGCGGCATTGTCGGAGCGTTGGCCTGGCTGATCGCGGGATCGCTGGCGGCGTCTTTCATCGCGGCCGTCGTTGCCTTTCTCTTCACGATGTTTGCGGAGATCCCCACTTCTTCCGGTCGCGGCGGTGGGAGAGGCTGGTCCGGCGGCGGAGGTCCATATTCCGGAGGTTCCTGGGGCGGCGGTGGCAGCAGCGGTTCGAGCGACAGCGGCGGCGGTGGCGGCAGTTTCGGCGGCGGCGGCGCGTCGGGAAGCTGGTAGGAGCTGGCAGCATGGGTATCGGGCGCATCGGCAGGCATCTTCTCGAGCACCGCTGGCGGCTGCGGCGGATTTTTCCGCCGAAGGTATTGGCTGCGATCGAACAGGCGATCAAGGCGGGCGAGGCGACGCATTCCGGCCAGGTCCGCTTTGTCGTGGAAGGCGCGCTGGACGGCGCGCCGCTGTTTCGGGATCAGCCGGCGCGGGAGCGTGCGCTGGATATTTTTTCGCAACTGCGGATCTGGGACACCGCCCGCAACAACGGCGTGCTGATCTATCTGCTGCTGGCCGACCGCAATGTCGAGATCGTCGCCGATCGCGGCATCGACGCCAAGGTCGGCGCTGCCGGCTGGGAAAAAATCTGCACGGATATGGAGACCGATTTCAAAGCGGGGAATTTCGAAGGCGGTGTGACCAAGGGAATCGAGGAGGTGTCGAAGCAACTGGCGGCGCATTATCCCAGGCAGGGCGCGGGGCGGAACGAACTGCCGGATGCGCCGGTGGTGATTTAGTTTTGACCGTCATTCCGGGGCGCGCGATAGCGCGAACCCGGAATCTCGAGATTCCGGGTTCGATGCTTCGCATCGCCCCGGAATGACGGAAATTGTTTCTTACGCCTTCACTGAAGGCCGCGCAAAACCGAAGAAAACCGCTCAGCTGTCGTCGAGCTTGTTGAGGTCGCGCACCGACTGCATGATCGGCTCGAAATTCGACCGCGCGTCGAGCGCGTCGAACAGTTGCGCGGTGTCCGACAACAGCATGTGCGAGCGCTGGATCGCGATCCGGACGTCGTCCTGCGGCGTATCGGATAGCCGGCCATGTCCCGACAACAGGATCTTGGAGTTCAAGCCCTTCAGCCGCTCCAGCGACTGGATGTAGTCGCTGATGCTGCCCGAGCCGAACACGCCGCCCATCACTCCGCCCGGCATCAGGGTATCGGCGGCAAACAGCAGGCCCTTTTCCTGGTCGAACAGGCTGATGCAGGCCGAGGTGTGGCCCGGCGTGTACATCACGTTGAGGCGGAAGTTGCCGAGGTCGATCAGGTTTCCTTCTTCGAGCCAGAGATCGACATCGATCGGCACATTGGGTTCGTTGAACATCTTGCGCAGCATCGAGAAATCGTCGCGCAGCATGATCTTGTTGGCGGCGAGCCGGTGCGCGGCAATGATGGTGCGTCCGCCGAAATGATACGCCGCGCCGATGTGATCGAGATGCTCGTGGCTCAGAACCAATATGTCGATCTTGTCCGGCGGGCAGCCGACATGATGGAGGCATTCCAGCAGAGCCGGGTAATTGGAGGACAGCCCGACGTCGATCATGATGGTTCGGGATTTTCCGCGCACCACATAGGCGTTCGCGGCGCGGTTCTTGAAACGGATCTGATAGACGTCCTCGGCCGCCTGGATCAGCGAGCAGACGTCATTGTTCAGGAGAATCGGAAACGGGCTCGGCTTGCGGTCGCTCATGGGTTGGCTGCTCCGAAAACGACGTCGTTGGACGCGCGCAGCCGCTTGCTGAGCGCATCCATGATCATCAGCGCGAACGCCGGCTGCTGACTGACCAGATAGACGAACCGGGCATGATTGATCCGC
>Ga0209890_10000149_pt1 | contig 32727 bp, 30 predicted proteins | sample OrgsoiDNA2013049_FD_185799 | JGI IMG/M metagenome (GOLD analysis project Ga0209890, IMG submission 185799) | Permafrost soil microbial communities from the Arctic, to analyse light accelerated degradation of dissolved organic matter (DOM) -... | ecosystem: Environmental > Terrestrial > Soil >... | reverse complement strand
GCGTTGTGGTCGTGACTGGTCCTTCTTCGGTGAAAAGTGTGATGACCAAGGCCAGCCCATTCAGGTTTGGCTGCGGCCCGCCCGTCGCACACCCATTAAGCGACACGTTAAAGTGAAAGGGGACGCGAACCCCTACGACCCTGCCTATGAAACCTACTTCGAACAACGCGAAGAAGCCCATATGCAGAACACGTTTCGGGGTACTCGTACCCTTCGTTTTCTCTGGCATGAACAACGCGGGCTCTGCACTGTGTACAATGCAAGAATCACTCGGATCACGGGTTGGCGCCTTCACCACTGCGTTCCCCGTGTGATGGGTGGTTCGCAAAGCGCCGAGAACCGCGTTCTCCTTCATCCGGAGTGCCATGACAGGGTTCACCGCCAGCGCATTCCTGTCTCGAAACCGCATCTCCCTGAAAGAGGCGTTCGAAGGGCTTGAGCTGTGTGAGGGGAAACTTTCATGCACAGTTCTTAGAGGGCTGGACGGGAGCAATCCCGTCCGGCTACTCGGTTGCTGGCTGCCCCCCGCGCGGATCCGCAGCCCCCTGGCCGAAAACCACCACCCTGGTGGAACCGGGCCACCGGAGCCCCGCGAATCACTGCTTGTCCATGCTGCCCAGTTCCCTCTTAACTTGCTAGACACAATGCAATTAAAGAGATTGCCGCCCGGCGCCCGACATTGGCACTCTGCCTGCACTCCTTCAGGCGGACCTTTTTCCCAAGCAAGGTGGAAGTACCTGGGAAATTCAAGGTAATAGCAACACTCCTAGGATTCCTAATTGCAATATCAGGCGCCGCCAGCGCTCAGAACCCGGACTACCAAGCGCCGGGATCGATTTCAATGCTAGCAATAAAAAGAGAGAGCACAACGAAGGAGCGCCTCGTCATGATTGCCACTCTTGAAGGCATTCTCTCCATATTGCTTCCTGCCGCTGTCGTCGCGGGTGCCAAGCACACGACAGACAAGTTGGCGTCTCTACTAGTGCCGACTTCCAAAATCACACAAAGGGGACCCTTATTTATGAAGAAGCTTACAGTGGCATGGTTAGTGGCGATGGTCTTGACGCTTGTCGGGTGTGGCTCGAATGGTTCCAAGGGAAACATTAATGGGACCTGGACCGCGGTCCTCTCCGATACGAGTTTCAGCTTCGGAACATCAGTCGTGGTAAACAACGACGGGACCCTAAGCGTCAGCCAATTCAGTTTCTCGACGAACGGGCCGTGCTTTGTATCGGGAGAGACAGAGAGCGGGTCGTTCGCCTTCAGCGGAGATTTTAATGGCAACGTGACGGGCCAGTTTGATTACAAGGTGGTGTCTGGATCGCCGAGTGGCAACACGCTGACGCTGACGGGAACAGCCAATGGGAATACGATCGCCGGTAACTGGTCTCTCATTGGCGGAAACCCAACCGGCTGCCAGGGTTCGGGAACCTTCACGATGACGAAGAGTTAGACGCGGCTCAAGGATGGATAGGACTCGTCCCCCAAAACATTCTCCCGAGGAGGATTAGCTTTGTCGCAAACCGACCCTAAAAGACGGATGCTCCGCAGGCTTGTATGGATGGACGAAAAGCGTTTTCGGGGTTTTGCTTGCTCCGAATGCGCTTGGATGTTCAACCCCTCTGGCCCGCCCACTGGCAATTCCTTTGATGAAATGATGCGGAACTTCGAGTTGCAGCGCGACAGGTACTTTTCATCTCATATTTGCGCGGATCACCCAAGTCCCTGAGTACCGCCCGGTGAGGAAAGGGGGATGAACGGACAAGAGTGTGCAATTGCAATGAGACGGCTTAGGCCGCGAGCGCCAATTATCAGATTTGCGCTCCGGCAGTCCGGATTTCGTTGACCGGATGGTGGCCAACACCTTCGCCGGGATGGCGATGGACGCTTTGGAAAAAGGAAAGACCGGCCTGATGAATGAAATGTACAATGAAGTCTACCTCCGGTGACGAGGTGTGACGTGAAACACCGCGGTTTCTGGTTCGTTCGACTAATTCTCATTGCTGCGAGTATCGCGCTCGCCACGGTCTCGGCATCGCGGAGACCTGCTGTGTACGCCCAAGGTCACGTGGCGGCGCACTTGCCGACCGACTGGAGCCATCGGCACGTGGTCTTCTCCGCGCCTGGTTCGACGGAGCAGGCCTCAATGCTCCAGGCGGAACCGCGTTATTGGCATCAGCGGTTTCGGCGAAATACGCAAACTTTGCAGGCCTCAGATTCCCAGCTCAGAGGCTTGGAGCAACTCGACCGCGAGGCTGGCGACCGCGACAGGGACCACCATAGGCGGCGTACAAGAAAGAACCGGTTGCACGGAGACTGGGGCATGTCGCTGGGTGCTGGAGCGACTGGCGGGGATGAGATGTACCCGGCAAAATTTACGTTTGACGTGAATGCCACTCCATCTTGCGCGAACGATTTCGTTGTATTCAACACAGGCGTAGCAGGAGGCGTTCCCACGGCGGCGGCACGGACCGGAACCTTCACCGCTGTTCAGCCGGTTGCAGGGAATACGGTCACAGTCGGTGGCACTGAGGTTTTGACTGCAAGCGCCACCTTGCCCGCCACGGGCACAGTCACCATTAGCGCCGTTCCGAATTCAGGTGATACGGTCGTTATTGGGAGCGCCACCTATAAGTACGTGACCTCCCTCGCGGGTGCCTACGACATAAAAATCGTAGCGGGCAGCACTAGTAGTTCGGCAGCTAGCTTGCAAGCCGCGATCAACGCAAACTCAACCCAGTGTGTCCCCTCCGGTACCTGCTTCGGGACCAACACTTTCGTGAACACCAGCGTCACAGCAACGCGTCTCGGCAGCGTAGTCACCGTGACGGCTATCACTGCGGGCTCCGGAGGCAATAGCATCGTCTTTACCACCACCGGCGGCGCAAGGATTACTTTATCGCCGAACACAGGCACACTGAGCGGCGGCGTTACCGGCTCGAATGCCGGAACGAACTTTCTAATTGGCGCCAGCACAACAGTCACCGCAACGAACCTCGCGCTTGCGATTGCTCGAAACGGTGGTACCGTCGGCGTCACGGCCACGTCTAGCACTAGAATTGTGATCGTTACCGCCACGGCAGCCGGGCCCGCCGGAAATTCCATTACGCTTGCTACAAACATAAGTGCAACCAGTTTTGCCTGGGGTGGTCCCACCCTTGCCGGTGGCGCGAACGCGCCCGGAACCATCATCGCTTTCAATAATCTCTACTCCACGCAAAATGGTGTAACGCCAGCCGGACTTTGCGGATCTGCCGGCCCCTCCGCTCTGTTTAGTTACAACACCGACGTCGGCACGAACGGCACTGGGACCACCACGGGCGCGACCACGTCTTCTCCCGTACTCTCTTTGGATGGATCGATGATCGCCTTTGTGGAGTCCGGCGATCCCGGCGGCGCAATTCTCCGGCTCGTGAAGTGGGATAACGATCCCCCTGACATCCCCCCGGCTCCCCCTGACCAAGTCCTTCCGGCGGGCTCCAGTTGGACCGCATGTACCCTGCCTCCTCCTCCCAACTCCTGCCTTATCGGTTTGCGCTTCAACAATGCGGCTCAAGCCACCGAATCGGCGCCTTTCTACGTTTACGGCCGCGACACACTCTACGTCGGCGACGACACCGGCAAACTTCACAAGTTCATCAACGTGTTCGGAATTTCCGGCTCGACTCCGGGCGAGGTGACTACAGGCGGCTGGCCGGTCACGGTCAATGCGGCGGGCAATGTCCATCTCCACAGCCCCATTTATGACAGCGTATCGAAGAACATCTTCGTTGGTGATTTGTCAGGGAACTTCTACTATGTCCGGGAGGTTGGCAGTTCCGTGGGCGTGTGCGGCTCCGGCTCCAACGGAGGCGTCGTGCCCTGCCTGGGTACAACGAACGGTTTGGCCAGTGGCCCGACGAGCATAGCGTTGGGCGGGGTCATCGATGACGCGCCGATCGTGGACAGCACCACGCAAAGAGTGTTCTTTTTTGACGGCTCCGTGAACACCACCACCTGCGCCGCCGCCGGCACCAACGCCATACTGGTGCAGTTGGATACTCAGTTGACCAGCGCCACTGAGGTCAAAGTCTGTTTTCCGAATAATGGTACGACAGGCATACTCACCAACACGAAATCGGGCGCCTTTGACAACGCGTACGTGTCCAGCGCGATGGGGAGCAAAGCGGGCAAGCTTTATTTCTGCGCGAGGGATACTGCCTTCCAAGATCGTCCGGCCTTATTTCGCATCGGCTTCGATACAAATGGTGTCATGAATAGCACCGTGGACGCCAACAGCGGCGGATCCGGTAACAACTATCTGGAACTTGTGAACACGAGTGGAGAAGAATGCTCCCCGATCACCGAAATCTACAACACCCCCACGAGCACGGACTGGATCTTCGTGAGCGTGGGAAACAACGGCTATCTTGGAACTTGCTTGGCAGCGAATGGCGGTTGCCTCATGTCCTTTAACTTAACAGCATTAGGGGCCACATGGCCTCCTGTGAACGCGACCGGCTCTTACAACTTGCCCCTCAGCGGAGCAAACCCAGGCGATGCCGGATCGAGCGGAATCATCGTGGATAACGTCTCGAATGCAGCTCAGGCGTCCAGTATCTACTTTACCTTCTTGACCACGGCATCGACGAATGCGACCTGCAACGGGGGCGTCAGCACCGGATGCGCCGTGAAATTGACGCAGGCGGCTTTACAGTAACTATCCGCGAAATGGGAAACAGTGAAATGGGAAACAGTAACGAACAGCAGAAAGACGTCGACAAGAAGCCTTGCCACAGCAAACAACAGAAACACGCCGGCAAGCGGCCCTACCACGCGCCGGCCTTCCAGTTCGAAAAGGTCTTTGAAGTGTCGGCGCTCGCTTGCGGCAAAGTCAGCCCCACGGAGGGTATCTGCCACAATAACCTCAGGGTTTCCTAGCCACTCGATTGGAGCGGAGTGTGGAAGCCCCCAACACACTCGGCTGCGGCATGGCGGCGGAAAAGTTTCGTCGCTTCGCAAGTTTGCGCCTGCGCGCTTATTCGTTCGTTGTATTCCCGGATGCGTTCGCTGACCGATTCGATTTCTTCCAGCAACGGTTCCAGCGCCGCTTGCAGTCCTGGACTCAGCCCCCGGGGCCTTCTCTGGATTCATGTTTCGCGGGTTGCAACTGCGCAATCGCTCCCCATTAGACTTCGTTAGCCCTCGTGCCGTATTGATCAAGGACGTCCGCGCCCGCACCAGTCCGGCCCGGGCAAAGCCGGGCGCACTCTCAGAAAAACCTGGAACGAAACTGGGTTTTTCCCATAAGCGGCGTCCAGCCCCGACGCCTTCGAGTAAAAGGTGAAATCAGCACCCAATGCCAGCTGCCAAAGCCGGCTCTGGACGACGTCGCGCGCGCCCCCAAACGTGTACGCTCCAATCCGAAAGCTCGGAAGCAATGGATTCCCGGGAAACAATTCGTCCTTGTCCACCAGTTCCACCCGCGCGAACGCATAATTGCGCGACTGGAAGGTCGCCGTAGTCTCCAGCAAGTAACTGTTCAGATTGCGGTTCCCAACTTCCTTGTGCACTCGTCCCCACACCGCCGATGTGGCCCACGAGCCACTGGCAAACGGCCGCACATACTCCACCGACGCCGTCTGCCGCCGCTGGCTGCCCGGTTCGAGCGCCTCGGGACGCTCCAGCCGTCCGTAGCTGTACTGCGCCGTCCAGTTCCGCGATACCGCAACCATCAAGCGCCCCGACCACGAATCCAGCGCCGCGAACTGGATGCCGTAACGCGTCTCGTCCGGTTCGCGGCCATTGAACACCGAGCCTTCAATCTTCAACCGCTCCACCACCAGTCCCGTGGTGATCACTCCAAAACTGGTATGAGTGGAGTCCTGCAAATGATGAGACAACGGCGCCATCGGCAACTCCGACGCGGAAGCGCGGTGCATAAAAGCCACCGGACCAAGCGCCGGCTCCCCTGCGGCCGCACCATAAAACAGCCACGAACTTTTCCCGCCTATCGGCTGCGTGTAATAAAACGCCAGCTCGGAAAAAACGTTGTGCGGATGCTGGTGATCCACCAGCGGCTGGCCATGATAAGTTTCGCCCGTCTGGAAAAGCTCGGGAAATCCCGGATGCGGCGCGGTCAGCGACTCGGCGGAAAACATTTCACGAAACAGGATGCTGCCCCGCCTCAACTTGTGCTGTTCCATCAGCATCAGCCAGTTCACCGACTCCGCCTTGCCCCCGCCACGCGCCCCGCCCTGCTGGTTGTAATCGGCAAACACAGCGCCGTGCGCCATCACGTCCCAGGCGCCAACAGTTTTCATCCACATATGCAGGCCCGTCGCCGCCGGCTGCCATCCGGTGCCCGAACCCACGTGCGGCGACGGCAACCAGTCCGGTGTCGGATGCGACATATCCATGCCCGGCATATCGTCGGGCATCTCCATCTTCGGTTCCGACTGACCGACTACCGCCGATACGCCGGCGACGCCGAGAAATTCTTTGGCACTTGTCATCCCGGGCGCAGCAAGGGATCTGCAGTTCTCGGCGTCGCGACAGCCAGGACCGTTTCCTCGAACCCCTGGACCGGTGTCCTGCGCATCAGCCAAACCTGCCAACAAGCCGATTGCGAAGACACTCACAATCACCGCCCGCACATCACTCCTCATGCGCAAGAAGTCCTTTGGAAAGAATGGAGTTTTTAATCGTCAAAAGGAGGGAGTCGTGACCGCACGGGTCCGCCTACGACCCCGTGATCTTCGCCCGTATTTCTTCCGGCAGCCGCTCGCGGATCTCCGCCGGCAGCCGGTCATGCACGTGTCGCGCCCCAAGCTTCGCCGCATCCACCACCGCCATTGGCGCCGGAGTAGCCACGGCCACCACCAGCCAGATCAGCGCCGACAACGCAAAGCCGGCCAGCGCCCCCACTTCCAGCCAGAAAGCGTGGCGCGGCCCAAAATAACGGATCACCGCAAACGCCAGCAGAAACACCGCGGCCGATACCGACGCCAGCACGATCAGCGAAATATCGATGATGCGATGCAGTTTCTGGCGGCCGCGGCAGTGCTCGCAATCCGCGAAATGTAACTCGTAGTCCCCGCGCATCTCCGGAGCCAGCCCGGAAATATCGTAGCGCCATCCCGCAAGGATTTTCCCTACGATCGGTTCCACACACTCGTTCATAAGAGGCTACAACCGGATGGGTTCGAGAACTTCCGTCTGGGTCGCCAGCAGCACACGGTTGTGCCACAGCCCTTGACGCCCGCCGAGCGCCTGTTCTGCCGCCGCTCGCGCGATTTCGGGATGGTTATTTTGTTCAGATAAATGGGCCAAAACTACATACTCGGCCCCCCCATCATAATCGTTGGAGAAAAATTCCGCGAGCGCGGCATTCGACAGATGCCCCACCCGGCTCATCACCCGCTGCTTCACCGACCATGGATACGACCCCGAACGCAGCATTTCCACATCGTGATTCGACTCCATCACCAGCACACTGCACCCGCGCAGATGGTCGCGCACGCTGACCGGCATGTAACCCAGGTCGGTGGCAAATCCAACCTTGACCCCTTCCGCGCGAAACGTGAACCCCACCGGATCGGCGGCGTCGTGCGGAATGGTAAAAGGCATGACCTCGATATCGCCCACGCGAAAGCCGCGCCCGGCGGAGAAATGTTCCGATTTCGGCAGCTCAGGAATCGCGCCCTTTTCGTCGCGCATCGCCCGGTTCCAGGCATGATGCGTGGGCGCAGTCAAAAAGACAGGTACGTTCAACTTTGCCGCCAGCCGCTGCAAGCCCGCAACATGGTCGGAGTGCTCGTGCGTAATCAGGATCGCGGAAATTTCCTCGACGCGCTCACCCAGCGTCCGCAGCCGCTTGAAAGTCTCGCGGCCGGAAAGACCGGCATCCACCAGAATGCGAGTGGAACTCGTCGCAACCACCGCGCAGTTCCCACGACTGCCGCTGGCCAGCACCGACACCGAAACTCCCATAGCCGTAGCTTACCCCTACCGCGTGTGGAAGCGGGAGAGTTTTTCAGTGGCCGGTACCTTTGGGGGGACTGCCAGGTCGACCAAAAAACTTGAACCACAGAGGACACAGGGTCCCGCAGAGGAGCACCCGAGAGTTTTTCCCCTGTGTTCCTCTGCGCCCTCTGTGGTTAAGATTCTTGAGGCCTCATGCAACGAAAATTCGGGTCGCCCGCTCACTTCTTCGCAAACAAGTTATCCACCACGCCCCGCCCCATCGCTCCCCCGAACGCGCCCGCAATTCCCGGCAGGAACGCCAGAAACGATTCGTAGATCTGCGCCCGCTCCGGCTTCTGCGTAAGATAGAAATACGCCAGCCACTCCACCACCGGCACGAACACTCCGATCACCAGCACCCAGCGCCATGGCCTGCGCGGGCTCATGAATCCGAGCAGCATATTCGCCGCCAGCACCACCATTGCCGTCAGCAGCAAGTCGCCGACTTTGATGTCCAGCCACGCTGCCAGCACTCCCGACATTGCTGCCAGCAAGTAACAAAAACTGTCGCCGCCAGATCTTCCTTTGGGAAGAATTCCGCCCCACGCTGTCGTCATATGCCTATCTTACGAGTACGTGTAAAATCCGCGCCCGCTCTTCCTTCCCAGCCAGCCCGCATCCACCATCTTGATCAGCAGCGGACAAGGCCGGTACTTCGGATCCCCCAGCCCATCCTGCAGCACCCGCATGATGTCGAGGCACACGTCGAGTCCGATAAAGTCCGCCAGCGTTAGCGGCCCCATCGGATGCGCCATCCCCAGCTTGAACACTTCATCCACCGCCTCCGCCGTGGCCACGCCTTCCATCACTGTGTACATGGCCTCATTCAGCAGCGGCATCAGCACACGGTTCGACACAAATCCCGGAGCGTCATTTACCTCCACCGGCGTCTTCTCCAGTTTCACCGCCAGTTCCCGCACCGTCTCAAACGTAGCCTGCGAAGTCGCCAGCCCACGAATCACTTCGACTAGCTTCATCACCGGCACCGGATTGAAGAAGTGCATCCCAATCACCTTGTCGGCGCGCCCAGTCAGCGCTCCAATTTTCGTGATCGAAATCGAAGACGTATTTGTGGCCAGGATCACCTCCGGCTTCAGCTTCATCATGCGATCGAGGTCGCGGAAGATCTCCGCCTTGATTTCAAACTTTTCCGTGGCCGCCTCAATCACCAGATCGCAATCCCCAAGCTTTGCCCGATCGACCACCGCCGTAATTCGCCCGAGCGTGGATGCCTTGTCCCCCGCCGTAATCTTGCTCTTGGCCACTTCGCGATCCAGATTCTTCGCAATCGTAGCCAGCCCCCGATCCAGAAACCGTTGCTCCACATCGCACAGCACCACGTTAAACCCGCAGCGCGCAAACACATGGGCAATGCCATTCCCCATCGTGCCCGCCCCCATCACTCCCACCCGCTCTATCGCCATAATCACCTCGCTCGTGATTGCCTCAGAAAAGAACGAAACTGGAAAGTCTAGCAGAGCGGACTTTGGCCTCGGATGGCGGTGACCAAGATTTGTTAAAGTCCAGCAAAAGAAAAAGGCGCGGCCCGTGGGCTACGCCTTGTTTTGGCGCTAACCGCCTCAAAAGATTGCGATGCCAGCACCACTACGTGCTTTTGACCTTCACGGTGCCGCCGCCAGGGGTTTCGACCGGCGAAATCCTGTAGCCGTAGTCTGCAACCGGGCGGTTGTTCGTATGAGGCTTCGTCAGCGGGTTACCGGAGGTATAAATCTCCGTGAGCGGTGGGGTGAAGGGGTCACCATTCGAAGTAAACCAATTCACGCTGTAGTTTTGGTCGGTACTAATCATCTCAATACTGCTATTGAGGGGGATGACCACTGGGTCCGGCGTGGTATTCCCCGCGGTCACCTTCACGTACATAGGGCCCCCGCCCACCGCGATGGCGTAGGGGTAGACGCTCGAACCGTCGATGTTGTAATTCACCGTCCGATTATTCACCTGGGGTGGCTGAGTGTTGGGATTAGTCGGACTGAGACCGCTAACATTGTTAAAGACCACCACCCCGAAGGCGTCAGCCTCGAACGTAATGTTTACGGTGGGACCGGAACTGCTGAAGGTGACCGATTGCCCATTCGCAATCATGCAGGCTTGCGGCGAGACGCCGGAACTCGAAATCGTGATCGGCTGCGGGTTAAGGTCTTCGTCGTTTTCGTGGTGAATCACGCGCGCTGTGGCCATGGCTGGCTCCTTTTCGATTGAATTTACTTACTTACCGCTGGGCCGGAAACTGGGATCTGACAGCAAACCTTGCAGGTCGGGAACCTTCTTCAGGTCGGCAAGGTCATAACCTTTCTGCAGGCTCTTTTCGATGTACTGTAACGCCTGAGCACGATCGCCCAGGTCTTCGTAGGCCTGGCCGACGCCCTGTAGAACGCTGGCGTCGTCGGGCGAAAGAGCGAGTGCCGATTGTAGGCGAGGAATGGCTTTTTCGCGAAGCTTTTTCTTGGCATAGAGCAGCCCCAGGGCGGACTGCGCAATGGCGTCGCGCGGGGTGTCCCGGACCGCTTGTTCGAGCAGGACGATTTCGCGGTCCCACGCTTTGCCTTCCTTCTCTTTGTCTTTGAGGCCTTCGTAGGCAATCGCCAGGTTGCCCCATACCACGTATTCCTTGTCGTTCAGTTGCAGGGCCTTCTCGGTCATGGCGGCGGCTTCGACGTACTTCCGCTCCTGGTTGTAGAGGTATCCAAGGTTGGCGTAGGCGGGGTAGCTGGGCTCAATGGCGATCGATTTTCGCAGCATCTGCTCGGCCTCGGGGTAGTGCTTGTCTCCCATGTCGCTGTAGGTCGCGCCCAGATTGAGATAGAGGGCCGCGTTGTCGGGAGTGAGCTCGATGGCATGGCGATACTGCGCAACCGCCTCGTCGTGGCGCTGGTGGTCGTCCAAGAAAGCCGCAAAGGAATTGTAACCGTCCCAGGAATCGGGACGAAGCGCGATGGCCTTGCGGAAGGCAGCTTCGGCATCGGCGGTACGTCCCGCGCTGTCATAGGACGTGGCTAGGCCGATCACCGCGTCCGCGCTGCGCGGGTCAAGTTGTAGGGCGCGCTGGTACTCCTGCAAGGCGAGATCGTATTGCCCCGTGTAGCCGTGGATTTTCCCCAATGTCACATAGACCGCGGGCAATCGATCATCCAGTTGCTGCGCTTTCTGGCAATTCGCCAGAGCTTCATCAATCCACTTTTTGTCTTTGTCCAGCCGATTTTTCAGGCGGTAGGCTTCGCCAAGTTGCGCAAATCCCAGAGCAAAGCGAGGATCCCCCTTCACCGCATTCTCCAGCGCAGCAATCGCCAGGTCGAGATTGCCCGGCTTGTCGTAGCGCTGGGTGTAGCCGAGCGCCTTCAGGTACAACTCGTACGCTCCCGCATTGGCCGCACCCCCGGTTGCGTTCAGCATTTCGGGCGTAGCCTCGATGCGCATCAGCTTGGCCACCTTCGCCACCGCCTGGTCTTCGAGCGAGGAGAAATCTCCGGCGCGGTCCTCCAGCGTCACCGAGCCGATCAGGCGCATGGTCTTGGTGCCGATCAGATTCAGCGTCAGGTGGATCATCTGCCCTTCGCGCTGCAGACTTCCTTCGACCGCCACCGTCGCTCCCAGTTCACGCAGTGCCGAGGCGGGATCGGAAACCTTACGCCGCCGCACTTCGCTCGGCGGCACCACCCACAGCGACTGCTTACCGACTTCGAGGTTCGTCAAACGGCTCGCCAGGCTGTCCATGAGTCCGGCGGAAACCGCTTCGTTCGCCGGATCATTCCCCACATTCTCAAACGGCAGCACCGCAATGTGTTCTTCCTGCCGTCCAAACCATCCCGCCGCACGCTCGCGCACCGCCGGCAGAAACGACAGCACCGCCAGTACCACAGCGCCCACGCCCACGCCAGCCACCCACCGGGGCCACCTTGGCGCCGGTGCGACAGTCGTACCCCACGTCGGACGCGACGCCTGTTCAATCTGCTTCCGTAGTTCGGATGAAAGCCCCGACGCGCTCAGAGACGACGACCGGGACGATGGCCGAGTGCCGGTTTGCACTACCTTCGCCCCGGGGCCAAGCCGGCTGCGGACGTCCTTCAGGTCCGCCACCATCTCGCGGCAACTCTGGTAGCGCGTGGCCGGTTCCTTCGAAAGCGCCCGATAAATCACCCGCAGCAGGTCAAGCGGAATCACATCCATCGGTAGCGGCGGCTCATTAAGAATCGCGTAAATTGTCGCCGCCGGCGTATCCCGCAAAAACGGATTCTTCCCCGTCACCATCTCCACCAGTACAATCCCCAGCGACCAGATATCGGTCCGCTGGTCCACAAACTTCCCGATCGTCTGCTCCGGCGACATGTAGCCGATCGTGCCGCTAGTATTAATGCTTTGCGTGCTGCCCGTCGTAGACGCCAGCCGGGCCAGGCCGAAGTCCACAATCTTAGCCACTCCACTCTGCGTCAGGATCACATTGGAAGGCTTGATGTCGCGATGCACCACCGTACCCGCGTGCGCCGCCGCCAGGCCCTCGGCCATCTGGATGCTGATGTCCACCGCTTCACCGATGGGCAGAGGGCCACCGCGAATCTTCGCCGCCAGTGTTTCCCCTGCGTAATACGCCATTACGATGAAGGAACGGTTGCCCGTTTCCTCCATGCCGTAGATCGCGCCGATGTTGGGATGGTCGAGCGAAGACGCCGTCCGCGCTTCGCGCAGAAACCGCTCTTTGTCCTCGCTGCTCGAAACCAGGTGCTCAGGAAGGAACTTCAGCGCCACCGTGCGCTCCAACTTCACATCGAGCGCGCGATACACCACGCCCATGCCCCCGGCTCCGGCCCTGCCTAGGATTTTGTAATTGCCGACGACATCTCCCGCCGACAAAGTAGCGGTTGCATCAGACACCGAGCGTCCCCCTATGGGGATCATCCCCAACGCCCGCGGCGATTGTCAGTACCAGGATGCGATGATTCCGGTTCCGAGCCACGATGATACGCTAACCCATTTTCTACCAGTAAGAAAGTAGCCGGAAACGGACGCGAGCGGGTGGCAAAGAAGAAAACAGGGTGCCGCACTTGTCGCGCTTTTCGAGAAGTGCGCCGGCGGGTAGCCTGGACTAACGCGCTCCGCATTTAATCTTGAGGGTACCCCGTCCAAGCTCCGCTTGGGCGGGGTTTCTAGCGGGCGCCATCTATCCACGGCGATAGAAAACTAACTAATCTTTCGCCACGTTCAACCGCGTGTCCGCGCGCCGTAAAGCGTCTTCTGCCCGCGTGTAGTCCACCTGAGGATCGTTACTTTTCAGCCGCTGTTCGGCCCGGTCTTTGGCTTTTTGCGCGCGCTCTACGTCAATTTCCTGTGGACGCTCCGCCGCCTCCGCCAGGATCGTCACCTTGTCTGGCAGCACTTCCACAAAGCCCCACGCTACTGACAGTGTGTGCGTCGCGGCATTCGCCTTGTAAGTAATCACCCCGACGGCAAGCTCGGTGATCAGAGGAGCGTGCCCGGGAAGTATCCCCAGATACCCGTTCGACCCAGGAATCTGCGCTTCCTCCGCCGCCTCCTTCACCATCAACCTGGTGGGAGTAACGATTTCGAGTTGGAAAGTATCAGCCATTTGGTCATTGGTCGTTGGTCGTTAGCTCAGAACGTTAGCCCCTGGCGCATTCGCCAACGACTAACGACCAGCGACTGATTTTACGCTGCTGCGCCTTTCATCTTCTCCGCCGTCTCCAAAACTTCGTCGATCGTCCCCTTCATATAGAACGCCTGCTCGGGAATGTCGTCATACTTCCCTTCCACAATCCCGCGGAAACCTTTCACCGTGTCGGCGATCTTCACATAGCGTCCCGGAGTACCGGTGAACTGTTCGGCCACAAAAAACGGCTGCGACAGAAATTTCTGAATTTTGCGAGCGCGCGCCACGGTAACTTTCTGATCTTCGCTAAGCTCGTCAATGCCCAGAATGGCAATGATGTCCTGCAGATCCTTATAAGTCTGCAAAGTTTTCTTAACCATCTGCGCCACATCGTAATGATCCTGCCCCACAATCCGAGCATCGAGAATACGCGAAGTGGAAGCCAGCGGATCCACCGCCGGATAAATTCCAATCTCCGTAAGCGCCCGCGAAAGCACGGTAGTAGCATCCAAATGCGCAAACGTAGTAGCCGGAGCCGGATCAGTCAAATCATCGGCCGGAACATAAATAGCCTGCACCGAAGTGACCGACCCCTTTTTAGTAGAAGTAATGCGCTCTTGTAACTCCCCCATTTCCGTAGCCAAGTTGGGTTGATAACCCACAGCTGAAGGCATACGGCCTAACAAAGCGGATACTTCGGAACCCGCCTGGGTGAAACGGAAAATGTTGTCGATGAAGAGGAGGGTGTCAGAGCCTTCTTCGTCGCGGAAGTACTCGGCTACGGTTAGAGCGGTTAGGGCTACTCTTAGACGGGCTCCAGGGGGCTCGGTCATCTGGCCGTAGATCAACGCCGCTTTTGACTCTTCGGGTTTGCCTGGTTTGATTACTCCTGACTCGCTCATTTCCAGCCAGAGGTCATTGCCTTCTCTGGTGCGCTCGCCTACTCCGGCGAAGACAGAGAATCCTCCGTGCTGCTTGGCTACGTTGTTGATTAGTTCCATGATGACTACGGTCTTGCCTACACCGGCTCCGCCGAAGAGGCCGATCTTTCCGCCTTTCAGGAAGGGCTGGATCAGGTCGACGACTTTCACTCCGGTCTCGAACATTTCGGCGGTGGTGGATTGTTCGTCAAACGCCGGGGCCAGGCGGTGAATGGGCATTCTCTTTTCACAGGCAATCGGGCCGAGATTGTCCACCGGTTCGCCGATCACGTTCATCACTCGGCCTAATGTACCTCGGCCAACTGGGGCGGAGATGGGTCCGCCCTGATCGATGGCTTTCATGCCGCGCACCATGCCGTCGGTTGCTTCCATGGCGACGCAGCGGACGCGGCCTTCGCCTAAATGCTGCTGCACTTCGAGGATGACGTTGATGGGGGAAGGCACGGTGAAGCCCTCGCTGACGACACGGAGGGCCTGATAGATGGGCGGCATGGCTCCTTCGGTGAACTGCACGTCGACGGCGGGGCCTGCGATTTGGATTACTTTTCCGGCGTTTTCTGACATAGGTAAAGTCTCAAAAAGTCGTTGGTCGTTCGCTGTTCGCGTTTCGTCGCAGCCCCTAACGGGCTTCTGATTTTTACCAGCTTGCGGCATCGCTAAAGTGATGCCCTGATACGAACCGCGTCCGCTATATCTGACTAACTTCTACTGGGCTGCTGCTCCGCTTACTATTTCTATAATTTCTTTAGTGATTTTCGCTTGCCGCGCGCGATTCATGATCAGGGTCAGGGAATCGATCATATCGCTGGCGTTGGCGGTGGCCGCGTCCATCGCCGTCATGCGGGCGGCGTGTTCGGCGGCTACGGACTCGAGCAGCGCATGAAAAATCTGTATGCCGATGTACTTCGGCAAAATCCCCTGGAAAAGTTGCTGGGGCCCCTCCTCGTATATGTAATCGACCGGCGACGTCCCAAATTTGGCGGCGGCCTCATCGGCAGCACTTGTGTCGGGTGAACGCACACCGACGCCCGCCGACTTCGCCGCTTCGATTCGCTTCTTGCGTTCCTCGAGCGAACCTTCTTCGGCCATGAGGACATCAACTTCGCCGATCTCCTTGATGGGGAGAAGGCGCTCGGCGACGAGGCGTTGCGCGATGACCGACTTGAACTCGTTGAAGAGAAGGTAGACGCCGTCAATCTCGCCGCGGGTGTAGCGGGCAATTACGCTCTGGCTCAGAGTATTGGCGAAATTATGGTCGACCTTGCCGAGGACTCCTACATACTCGCCTACGATCTGCACGCGACCGGCGCGCGGGGGGGCGTCTGCTGTAGCTGGCTGGACGGGCGAGACGCCCGTTGCTCCACCGGCGGGCGATGCTGTCGCTTCTTCTGCAGACGGTTTCTCCGGGGCTATCGGGTAGCGTCTTCGCATGAAGTCGCGGCCTTTGCGCCCTATGCATTCGACGTCGATATTCTGATCTGGTTTGGACTGAATAAATTTCGCAACCATCTTCAGGATATTGGTATTGAACGCCCCGGCCAGGCCTTTGTCTCCGGTGACTATGATCAGGAGGATGTTGTTTTCCGGGCGCTCGGCGAGCAGCGGGTGACGCGGCTCTCCGGTGATGGGATCGTAGATATCGGCTCGCGATACCAGCGACTTAAGAACGTTGGTCAACATCTGCGAATAGGGGCGGGCGGCGAGAGCGCTCTCCTGGGCGCGGCGCAATTTGGCGGCGGAGACGGTCTTCATGGCCTTGGTGATCTGCCGCGTGTTGACCACGCTTCGGATACGGCGCCGGATGTCGAGGATGTTTGCCATGAATCAGTTCTCAATCCTCAGTCCTCAGTCCAAGTCTCCGGGCTTTCGGGTTAACTGGAAACTGAGAGCTGCGAACTTTTACTTCGCTACTGCGTGCCTGGAATCTACGAACTGCTGTTTCGCTTCTTTTATTACTCTGGACATTTCCGCTTTCAGGCCGTCGTCCAGGATCTTTTTTTCCATGATCGTGTTTAGCAAGCCTGGGTTTGTGGTGTCCACGTACTTGTACAAATCTTTCTCGAAGTCTCGCAACTGATCGACGGGCATATCGTCTAAGACTCCGCTGGTGCCGGCGAAGATGATCAGAATTTGTTTTGAGAACGGGAGCGGGCTGAACTGGCCTTGCTTCAGTAGTTCTACCAGCCTTTGACCGCGACTGAGTTGTTGTTGCGTGGCTTTGTCGAGATCGCTGCCGAACTGGGCAAATGCGGCTAATTCGCGGTACTGGGCTAGTTCCAGTTTCAGGGTTCCGGCGACCTGGCGCATGGCCTTGATCTGGGCGCTGCCACCGACTCGGCTTACGGATAGTCCTACGTTCACAGCGGGACGTACGCCCTGGTTGAAGAGGTCGGTTTCCAGATAAATCTGGCCATCGGTAATCGAAATCACGTTGGTCGGAATGTAGGCCGAAACGTCACCCGCCTGGGTTTCGATGATGGGCAACGCGGTTAACGAACCGCCGCCCAACCTGTCGCTCACTTTTGCAGCGCGCTCCAAGAGACGCGAGTGGAGATAGAAAACGTCTCCGGGATAGGCTTCGCGGCCGGGAGGACGGCGGAGCAAGAGCGATATCTCGCGATAGGAGGCGGCGTGTTTCGAAAGATCGTCGTAGATACAAAGAGCGTGGCGTCCGTTATCGCGGAAAAACTCGCCCATGGCGCAGGCCGCGTAGGGCGAGATGTACTGCATGGGAGCGGGTTCGGAGGCCGATGCGGCGACTACGATCGTGTATTCCATGGCGCCGGCATCTTCGAGAATTTTTACTACTTGCGCAATCGACGAGCGCTTCTGACCGATGGCGTTGTAGATACAGATCAGGTTGTTGCCCTTGCTGTTGATGATGGTGTCCAGGGCAACGGCGGTCTTGCCGGTTTGGCGATCGCCGATGATCAGTTCGCGCTGCCCGCGGCCGATGGGGATCATGGAGTCGATGGCCTTGAGTCCAGTGGCCATGGGTTCGCGCACGGGTTGGCGGTCGATGACGCCGGGAGCGATGCGCTCCAGGGGAATGAATTTGTCGGTGGCGATGGGGCCCTTGTCGTCGATGGGCACGCCGAGGGAGTTCACTACGCGGCCAATCAGGGCGTCGCCGACGGGAACGCTCACGATGCGGCCGGTGCGTTTGACTTCGTCGCCTTCCTTGATCTCGGTGTATTCGCCGAGCAGGACCACGCCGACCTGATCTTCTTCGAGGTTCATGGCGATTCCGGCGACGTTGTGGGGAAAGGCAAGGAGTTCGCCGGCCATGACTTTGTCGAGGCCGTAGACGCGGGCGATACCGTCACCGAGGGTAATGACGGTGCCAACTTCGTCAACCGCGATTTTCGATTCGTAGTTCTCGATTTGCTCGCGGATTAATTGCGTAATTTCGTCTGCTTTGATTTGGGCCATAAAGTCAGTCGCTGGTCGTTAGTCGTTCGCTTTTCGCTGTTCGTCGTTCGCTTTTCGTCTCGGGCTATAAGGCTTCGGGCTGCGAGCGAACATGGGCGCTCGGAGCTCGACGCCGTCATCCTTCCACCAACTGCTCTCGAATTTTTTCTAACTGGCCTTTTACTGAACCGTCGTAAATGGTGCTGCCTACTTGTACCACTGCTCCGCCTAGTAGCGTGGCGTCTTGATCGTATCTTGCCCGGACTCTTTTCCCGGTTAGTTTTGCGATCTCGGCTTCCAGCCCTTGTTTCTCCTGGTCGCTCAGTTGGCGCGCGGTGCTTACTTTTGCTTCGGCGAAGCCCTGGCGGTCATTCAATTCCTGTTGCAGCTGTTTCAGGATTTCGCTGAACAGGGGCAGCCGGCGATGATCGGTTAATACGGCTATGAAATTCCTTACTTGCCTGGTCGCGCCCATGCGCTGGGTAATGGCGTCGAGCACGGCGCGTTTCCGGTCGCCGGGAATGGACGGGTTTTCGAGGACGCGTCGCAACTGATCGCTTTCCTTGAGCAAGGCTTCGATGTTGTGCAATTCCTGGAGGGCACGCGCGGAATCAAGTTGATTTTTCGCCGTCAGTACTACATCGGCGAAGGCGCGGGCGTAGGTACCGACGACGGAAGCCATGATTACTTGCCGTCCTTTCCGCCGTCGTTTTGCGACGCGAGCTTGGAGGCAAAGGTGCGAACCAGAACCTGGTCGGTATTGGAATCGACGTGAATCTGCTGGCGAGCCAATGCGATGGCCAGGCTGGCGGTATGTGTGCTCAATTCGCGGCGGGCTTGCTTGGCGGCGGTGGCGATTTCCTGCTCGGCGGCCAACACCACTTTACGAATATCTTCTTCGGTGGCTTTCTGGATGCGGCCTTCCTCGGCGTCGGCTTCCTTTTCGGCGGTGGCCTGCATCTGTCCGATTTCTACGTCCAACTGGCGGAGACGATTCTCGATGTCGGCCAGGCGGCGATTGGCATCCTGGCTGGCGGAGCGCGCTTCTTCCAGCGCTCGCTGGATGGACGCGCTGCGGTTGCGCAGCGTGCCGGGCACGAACTTGCGCACGGCCCAGAACACGACTACCGCAACGACCGCGAAGTTCAGCCAGAGCGCCAGCAGATGAGCATGGTGCACGCTCAGACCCGTTTTACGCGCCAGCCATTGGACCGACGCAGCGTGTTTGAGCTTCGCGTTGTCTTCCTCGTCAGCTCCGGTGGATTCGCGGGTCTCCTCAGCCAGTTCTCCGCCGACCGTTTTTTGCTCTGGGGCCTGCTGGGTGGCTTCTTTGGCGGGTTCGGCGGAGGTTTGCGCAGGAGGCCGGGCCGCGGGTTGTTCCTGCGCGTAGGCGAAAGTTCGTACGGGAACTAGCGACAAAAACGCGAGCAGCGCTATCGCGAGCAGCGGGCGGAGGATAGCCTGCATCGGCTTCCGCTTCATCGACGCGATTTCAAAGCTGTTTTGGCCACCACCGGCAACGGCCGAACTTCGCTCGGCTTGGGCCCTTCGGCTTCGCTCCGGGCAGGCTCGCGAGGGCGACCGTCCCCACACGATCTCTTGCCTCATTTTCATTGGCCACCGACCTGGGTGGGGGATGCCATGGGGCGGAGCACGGTGCGCACGATATCGGTGGCGAGTCTGGCCGCGTCGGATTGCAGCTTCGCCATGGCTTGCTGCTTATCTTCTTCCATGCCGGCGCGGGCCTGCTTGACCTGGTCCTGAGCTCGTGTGCGGGCTTCGGTCACGGTCTGGGTGCGGGACTGGGTGGCCTGCTGGCGGCGGGCTTCCTGGTTCTTGAAGATTTTCTGGCGAGCTTCGCGGAGGCGCTGCTCGTAGTCGGCGGTGCGGGCTTCGGCGGCGGCGATGTCGGCGCGGGCTTTCTCCATGGCGCCCTGGGTGCGGCTGCGGCGCTCGGCGAGCACGGCGGTTAGCGGGCGATGGACGAGGAACGTATAGAGGACGTAAAGCGTTGCCAGAAGAATAACAGTGGGCACGGCTCCGAGCAGTAATTCGCCTAGTTGTCGGAGTGTCTGGTCCATTTTGTGATGACCGAACTGACGATCGATTCCTTGATCTTGCTGGCTGATTCTGCTGGAAGAAGCGCAGCTTCTAAAACCAATAAAAGTAACACTCTAGCTTGGCGAGTGTCAATGATTTGGAGCGGGTTTTGGCGGGAAATTTCTCAAATTGATGCAGTTCGAATTTTCTGAAAAACATGGGAATTGATCCTTGACAATGGAGGCGGAGGGTCTACGATGTAGGTATCACCTCCGATCCTAGTCCGGATCGAATGGGCCGATAGCCAAGGAAAAGTCACCGCTTCTTGGCTGGCGGCCCATTTTAGTTTTTGGATTCCGCCGCCGAGAATCAAAAGCGTTAACCACGCTAGGGCGCTAAGGTCCACGAAGGAAACGATGCGGCAGAATATGACTACAAATTGACACTGCAGCGACAACTGCTGAGGTGGGAATGGGGAGAATGACTCGTCAGCCTGGAACTGGTCTGGCGGGGTGCCACTCTCTCCACCCTGGCCAGACCTTTTTTCTTTTGGAATTGTTGCCCCGCGGTTAGCTGACGGCGACGGGCTGAAGCAGGGCTGCAATGCGCTCGAGGATGAGGTGCATGCTCATGCTGGAGTCTACCGCAGCGTCGACTTCGTGATGGTGGGTGCCGGCGTGCATGATTAGAACCTTCGTTCCTTCGTGGGACTTCTTGACCATGTAGGGCAGGTGATGACGATCGTCCTTGGACAAGGTGGCGCCGAGGATGACGAGATCAAAAGCATCGCGGCCCAGGGCTTCCTGAACGCCCTGGCGGTTGAGGACGCTGGTCACATGATGACCGGCTTTGGTCATTTCGGCGGATTGGGCGGAGAGAGTGGGTTGGTCCGACTCGCCATAAAGAATCTTGATGGTAGATTTCTGAGCGGATTTCTGCGCGGTTGCGGGCACGGGCCCTCCTGGAACTCAATGGGAGCTTAGCAATTGGCGAGGATCCTTCCGAGATCACGGAAGATCAGGGCCGTATGGGGGTCTATTGGGCGAGCAGTTGGGCCGAAGGTGGGATGGAGCCGAAGGCTGGGCCACCGGGGCTGGATGTTTCAATCTGCGAATTTTAATTTGGGGTTCATATTGCTGTTACGAGCGCGAAACATGCGAGTAGTACCTCTCAATGCGGGTCTCTTTGATGCGAAAAAGGAGCCACGGGGAGGGTTAGGCATGTTTTCCAAAGTTTTCATGAATTCCTCGCAGTTAGAGCGCGGGAATAAGGTTTTGGAGTTCTTCCGACCGTTGATCGCCATTGTGCTCTGCACGGGTATGGCGCTTGGACAATCGATCAACACATCGAACTGGGGCACGGTGACGGCTCCGGTTTACAACCAGGCGGAAAGCAATCCGTTTTACTCTAACGCGGAGATTCTCGCCGGTCCTAATAAGTTTGGCAGCTACTATGCCGGCGTGCTGCCCAACGGCAAGAAAGTTACACCCGCGGGCAACAGCATTCAGATCGGGATGAACCCGCTCGGCGTTGCCGTAACGCCGGATGGCCAGTTTGTGGTTTCGTCCAACGACGACGAACGGGAAGGCGGATTTACTTCATACCAGAGCGCGACCAACGTGGGCGGCTATTCGCTAACCGTGGTCAACACTTCGAGCTTCAGCGTGGTGTCGCAGATACACACTTCGCAGAGGTTCTTCATCGGCCTGCAGATCAGCGGTCCAGTGGGTGGACCTTACACGGTATGGGCCGCGGGCGGAGCGGACAACGATGTGAAACTGTTCTCGCTTTCGTCGGCAGGCGTGCTCACGGCGGGGAGTCCGGCCAACATCGTGATTTCTCCCTCGCTTCCTCAGAATGCCGGGTACGTTTCGAACTATGTTCCGGGGGCGCCACTTACGTCCTCGACCTCGCTACCTTCGGGCTTTAGCAAGTCGGGGGCGAAAACCACGTTCCCGGCAGGGATGCAGCTTTCGCCGGATGGCAAGTATCTTTATGTAGCGTGCAACGGCGATCAGAGCATCGCGATTATCGACACGCGCACCAAGGGCATCACCAAGCAGTTGCCAGCGGGCGCCTTCCCTTACGGGATCGCTCTGAACGCGGCGGGAGATCGGATCGCGGTTTCGAATTGGGGCATCGAGGAGTACAAGTTCGCCAATCCCACCTATGACCCCACCAGCTTTCAACTCACCGCTCTGGGAACAACCGGCGCCAATGTGCCCGATGGCTTTTACGCTCCGGTAGCGAGCAAGGGAAAATTTCCTTTGACGTCATCGGTGCACGTCTATGCCGCCGCGGGTGGTTTTGGCGGGCTGGCCACGCCGAAGTACGGAAAGTATCTGGGGAACACACTGAGCCTCACTGCCAACAACGCCATCGGAGATGTTCACCCTTCCGCTATGGCAGTGGTGAAGGGTCCGGATGGAACGGAAGTTCTGTTCGTCGCCAAAACCAACGATGATCATCTGGCGCGCTACATATTGAAGACCGGCGTGGCTGCGGGCGGCGACTACGATCTGGGCGCAACCTTCGTGACCTACCTCAACAACTCGACCAAGAAAATCACTTTGGCCAAGGGCGCGTACCCGAACGCGATGGTGGTTTCGCCCGACAACACCAAGTTGTTCGTCGCGGAAGCCGGCATCAATGCGGTGGCTGTGATTGACGTGACCGACCCGCTCAACCCGAACGTGCTCGGCCGCATCCCCACCGGTTGGTATCCGACGGGTCTGGCCATTAGCCCCGATGGAAGCACGCTGTACATCGCGAACGCCAAGGGCGTCGGTGAAGATATCAACAATGCCACCGACACCACTGGCGCCAGCGGGCAGACTCCTCCTCCGACGGGCATGGCGTCGGATTCCAGAGTAGACAGCAATTACATCTTCGGCAGCCTGCAACAGGTGAGCCTGGCCACAACTCCCTGGGACAACACCACCGTGCAGGCGAATAACTTCGCGGTGCAGAACTCGGTGGACACTTCGGTTGTTCCCGTGGGCGGGACGGCCGGTTCGGCCCGCATTAAGACGGTGATCTTCATCCTGCATGAGAACAAGACGTTCGACTCGATGCTGGGGAACCTGGGCTCGCACTTCGGAAACTTCGCGGGTACGACCTTCAACAACGTGGACGGTTCGAGCTACTCCAACGGACAGTACACCGGCGTTTCGCTGAATACGCAGGCGTTGGCCTCGGCCTTTGCGACCGGTGTCAACTACTACTCCGATTCTGAGGAAAGCGACGCAGGTCACCAGTTCGCCGCTTCCGGCACGGCCACCGACTACACCGAAAAAACGCTGCTCGTAAAGGGCGGCCGCGGCATGCTGGTCAACAAGAACTTCGAACCCGAGGATTATCCGGAAAACGGATACATCTTCAATAACCTTGCCCGCTGGAACAAGTCGTTCAAGGACTACGCTGGCTTGGTCCGCATTGAAGGCACGGATACAGGTTCGAGCGTACCGACCACAATCAACGACGCACTCAGCGGCAACCTGGGCTATCCCACCATGCTGGCGGACAACTTCACGATATCCAACTACCCGGTGGTCAACGCCGGCGATGTGAGCACTCCGACCCAGGGTCTCGGCCAGTCTTATTTTGCCAAGCTGCCGATGCTTGGCATCCTGGGTACGAACAACAAAAACGGCAGTTCGCGCCTGGATCTGAACTACCCGGGCTACAACTTCAACATCTCCGATCAGCGACGGGCGCTCGAATTCATCAAGGACTTCGATAGCATGGTGAATGCGGGGACGCTGCCGCAGTTCCTCTACATCTACCAGCCGAACGACCACACCGGCGGCGTGCAGGCTCCCAATGCCGGGGCGGTGGTGACCAACGGCCCGCTGCAGCAGGTTGGCGACGGGGACGTGGGTCTGGGCATGGTGGTGCAGCACATCATGAAAAGCCCGATCTACTACAACGCGGCAAAGAATACCGGCGCTGCCATCTTCATGACGTATGACGATGCGCAGTCCTCGCTCGATCACATACATCCGCACCGCACGCCGTTGCTGGTGATCAGCCCGTTCGCTAAGCCGGGCTTCCTTGCCACACGTCACTACTCCACGGCCTCGGTAGTAAAGACCGAGGATCTGCTGCTGGGCTTGCCGGCGAACAACTTCGGTGACCTGTTTGCCACCGACTTGCGCGACCTGTTCCAGTCCACCTACAACGGCATCACCGCTGACCAGATTAACTTCAACCTCGATCCGACCATCACGCCTTCGCAGGAAGGCAAGAAGATCTGGTCGCTGGTCAGCAAGCTGGATACGTCGGCTCCCGATCGGGACAGCCACCGTCTGGGCGTGCTCATACGGCTCTCGATCAAGGCAGACGAACTGCATGATCAGGCGGCGAAGAGCAAAACGCTCGAAAGCGCTGCTTACCAGAAAAAGCAGAACGAGCTCTTCGATCAAGCTGAAAAAATGGTGAACACCGCTGCCCCCGCAGACCACGACGACTAAATTGCCGGCAGGAAGTGCGTGGCCCCCGCTCTCATCAAGAGCGGGGGCCATCTTTCTTTGGTACCGAATCTGCGTTGGACGTATCCGACAGAATTTGTTTCTCTGGCGGCGGCCCAAGCCTGCTCCGGGTGCGACTGCGCATCGGTTAAGAGTCATCATCCATCGCGCGCCGGTTTCGCCTGTGTGATTCGCCGGAATGTCACTGTGGTTTCGGTGTTGCGGCCGCCGAAGCTTCCACCGGTTGGTCCCCCGAGGTCGTTTTGGATGAGATATCCGCGGGCCTTTGCTTGTTCGGTGGAATTTCAGTTCCGGCGGGATAGATGAAAATCTGTACGGTACCCCAGCCGGCATCGGCATTCGCGTTCGTCTGCTTGCCCATTCCCAAAGTCTTGAGCTGACTATCGTCAAATCCGAAGTTCTCGACCAGATACTCGCGCACAACCATGGCCCGGGCTTCGGTTAGCACCAACTCCTTCTGGGTATCGCCTTCCATGCCAGCGGATGCCACGATCACCGCCACGCCGAACTGGTTATTGGCCAGGAACTCGCCACCGGCGTTCAGAGATTTCTGATTTTTCAGCTTGGCCGAATCCTGCTTATCGAAAAGCTGCTTCGCCGGGAACGTAAACTCCTTTGCCGGTGTGCCTTGCGGCAGGCGTGCGATCTCATATTTTGCCAGCTCGGCGGAATCTTCGTAGCCGCGCTTCTTGAAATACCCGCGTATGAAGAAGTTGTGTTTCAGGGCCTCCATGTTTTCGTGGAAGTCGGTAACCCCGGCTTGCGCCTGGACCATAGTGTCCTGCATGGAGCTCGTCGTATGTTCGAGGTTGTTATAGAGTTTTTTGTCGTTCACCAGCGCTCCCGCGGTTCCCTGCCCATGATCGATCTTGGCGCTAATCGACTGTAGGTTCGCGGCTGCCAGAGTGGCGTTCTGAATCGCTTGCTGGCTGCTATCCAGAATGACGCTTGTCTTCTTGAACAGGTCCGACATTTCCAGCGGTGGCTGGCTGGCTAGCGTATCGCCATCCCGCACCTCGCCTGTCCCAGCGGATCCAAACGAGATCGCCAGATACTGGTTGCCCAACAACCCCTCGGTTTCGATGGAGGCGACGGAGTCTCGCTTGATGATTTCGTGCGTGGACTTGCTGAGATCCACAACTACCGTGACCCTGTCGCCCGGCTTGTGGGGCAACACGATGGTGCGCACGGTTCCACTGTGAACCCCGCCCACTCGCACATCGCCTCCAGCATCCAAGCCCGCCACATTGTCGAATTGCGCCTTCACTTGGTAGGTAGAGCTGAAAAGATACTGCTTGCTCCCGATGATGAAGACACCGGCCACCAGAATTGCCATTGTCGTAACGATGAAAGCTCCCAACCGCGCCGCTCTCGACATATCTCCTCCTACGAATGCTTTAGAAATTCCCTGACAAACTCGTCGTCACTTTTCTGAAGTTCTTCAAAGCTGCCTTCGATCACCACATTGCCTTCATTGAGCAGGGCCAGACGGTCGGCGATCGTCTTCGCGCTGTGCAGATCGTGAGTGACCACGATCGATGCCATGTGATGCTCGGCCTGGAGTTTGAGAACCAAGTCGTCGATCTCGGCGGCGCTGATGGGGTCGAGACCAGCGGTCGGCTCGTCGAGCAACAGAATATCCGGCTCCAACGCCAGAGCGCGTGCGAGCCCTACTCGTTTCTGCATTCCGCCCGAGATATCCGAGGGCATCTTCTTAAGGGCGCCTTCCATGCCTACTTCCGCCAGTAGCGCCCCGACCCGGTCGCCCTGCTCGGACTTCGACATCTCCTTCTTATGGTGCCGCAGCGGGAAAGCCACGTTCTGCTCGACGGTCAGCGAATCGTAAAGCGCGGCGTGCTGAAACAAAAAACCCATTTTTATCCTGATTTCGCCGAGCTGATCGAGAGTCAGGCCTGCAATGTCTTGACCGTGAATCCGAACCGATCCCGAGTCGGGCTTTTCCAGTCCGATGAGCAGCCTCAGCAACACGCTCTTACCGGTGCCACTGCGCCCCAGCACCGCCAGCGTCTCGCCGCGCTTCACGGTCAGGCTAATCCCGTTCAAAACCTTTTGAGGTCCGAAAGACTTATGCAAGCCTTCGACGACCATCGCTGGCGCACGGCTGTCTTGGCTGGCCACTTCTGGCTTCATCGCAATCTGATCGATGGTGTCCATACTTGTTTCAATTCCCGGTCACGCGAAAATGGTCACGGGAAAAACAAAATAATGACTTTCACGAGCACGACATCCGCAAGGATCACGAACAGCGAGGCCAACACTACCGAACTAGTGGCCGCGCGGCCGACGCCCGCGGCGCCTCCCCGCGTCCGCATTCCTTGAAAACACGCGATCAGCCCAATGATCAGTCCAAACACCGCCGTCTTAAACGTGGGTGGCAGGAAATCGTTGAAGCCGGCGCCCTTAAAACCGCTATTGATGAATTGGTGGAACGAGAGCGGCTCCACCAGGGCCTGCGCAACCCATCCCATTACCAAGCCGCAGAAGTCGGACGCAAGGGTCAGCAATGGCATCATCAGGATGCAAGCCAGGATGCGGGTCGCCGCTAATAACCGATAAGGGTTTACCGCAGATGCCTCGATGGCATCGATCTGCTCGGTCACTTTCATCGACGCCAACTCGGCGCCAATGCCCGCGCCTACTCGGCCACTTACAACCAGACCGGTGATGATCGGACCGGTCTCGTGCATAACCGAGAACACGATGGCGGCGGGAAGCAGTGATTTGGCGCCAAAACGAGTCAGGCTGTAACGGGCTTCCAAAGAGAGTACAACGCCGGTGGCGGCGCCCGCCAAAGCGACCAGCGGCAGGGATTTTGATCCGATCTCATCCAGCTGTCGAAACAGTTCGCGGAATTCAAACGGCGGCGTTACTGCGGCCCGCACAACCTGCCAGAAAAATATCCCCAGATCGCCGAACCACTCGAAAAAGCCGATGACCAGGCCCCGGGAGGAATTCCCGATGGGGGACACAGGGGAGATCCGTAACCCCGGAAGCGGAGGGTCCATGCCTGCAACCGTCCTGGCTCTCGGGTTGATCACGGATTTGAACCCGGAGATGGGGCTCCGTGTGCGTTGTTGAGGTGCATGCGAGCGAGCAAGGAGTGGGGCCCGCTATAGAGAAATTCAAGGGCGAGGTTCCCGCCTATGTACCCCAGCATGCTGTAGTTGCCCATTCGGAAACCATCCCTGGCATCGTAGCGGCCCGGATACCATCCGTAGACGGCAGTCATGGTGCCGGCGTATGGAGCGACCAGAGCAGGGAAAGAAAAGACGGTATGGCCATCGGCGCCGCGGCGTGACATGAAGGTCGAAAACACGGCATGGCCCAGCCGGGGAAATAAACCTTTACAGGCACAGCGGTAGTACAACGTGTCTTCGTGCAAGGCCTTCGCGAGCGCATAGCGTGTCGTGGTGCTTACCCCGGCGATGGCGAAGTTGGACCCGAAGCGCTTGCCGTAAGCTTCGGCCCCCTGCTTCCACTCTGGGGGAGTTCCTTCATACTGGTTAATGCCAGCCGCAATCCCTGCGCCCACCATTGGATAGGGGCCGAACGCGTCGAAGAAGTAATTTTGGAGCTTGGTTTTCTCCGTTGGACGGGTGTACGCGAAAACTGGTTGCGGGGTCGACACCGTTGTCGAGGAGGCAACATTAGTCGACGGCCTTTCGCTACCCGCCGGTGCTTGCGCCGGTGCTACCTGTGGCAGCGCTGCGAGACCGCTGATTGCCAGCAGCATGAGCATAGCCCGGCGCATCTTCATGTCGAGATTCTCCTTAAATCAATCGAATCACCCAGACCTCGCATAACCCCATAGTTGCTGCTCCTCAGGCCGTAAGGGGACAAGATCCATGGTCGCACTGGCACGCAATCTCGACCTCTTTGGAGCCCGCTTCCTTACATGCTTGACCGCAATATTTGTTGTTAGGTTGCACCGAACACCTGCATGGCAGGTGCGCACATTTGTTCTGCTCAGTTGTCGTCATCATTTTTCTCGCTTTCCAAAGTTGATCTTGAAAGTATTGTTACGAAACGCTGTTCTCATCGCTTCAGACTCTTGACATGCTTCTGGTGGACGCCCCCTCCTATTTCACGGCTTCCGTCAAAGGCATGTTCACCAGGTGCTCACTTAGAAACCACGTCTGGAGCTCGTTGGTTCGCAGCACCTGGCTGACCAGCAGGTCGTTAGTGCCGTCGTCCCCGAGTTCGATCGCGCGCCGAGCTACGACCCTGATGCGGTTCGGTTTCTGGATGCTGCTCTACCTTCGTTTCATCGTCCAGCCGATCAATGCTCCTGCCGTGACGCCTACCGCAAACGTCGTCGCAGCCGTTAATAGAGGATGCCGCTGGATGCGCTGAGTCGTGTCATTCAAGAACTCTTCGGCAACATCACCGCCCTGTTTTGCGGCTCGCCTCACTGTTCCCATGCCATCCTTTATCGAATCGGCAATCGCACTGGTTGCGCAAGAAGCCTGGCGAGCTGTTTCAGCAATGTGTTCGGTGGTTCTTTCCGCTACGGTTTGTGACATGGTTTTCTCCTGGGTGTCTTTAGCGAGCTAGTGACGATGAGTGCTTATTCTCCGACGGCTTTTTCAGCTTTGCCAATCCACTTTTGAACTTTGCCGGCTTTCTTTTCCGCGTCTCCTGAGACTGCCAACTTGGGGTCGTTCGTAACCTTTCCTACCTCCTTCTTAATTTCTCCCTTCACTTCGTGGAGCTTGCCTTCGACCCTGTCTTTCGTGCTCGGTTTCATAATTTTCTCCTGTCTTTTTGTCCTAAAACGTTCGATTATGTCTATTCCGTTGCCGGAGTATAGTTGCCGCGCTGTTACGCCACTTCTTTTCTTTCAAAACTCGCCGGTAACTGCACCAGTTCCTCAAACAAAGAGCGGTAGTGAATCATTGCGGTCCTTAGATCTTCGGTAGTTCCTTCGTCTTTCCCAACCCGCAGCGCAATCTCATGTGCCGAGCGATAGTTCTCCATCACTCTGGGATGGTCAACGGAAATGTCGGCAGCACGTTGATCGAAATCGGACACGGGATAGCCGCGAGCTTTCATTAAAGAGGACACCAGGTCATCGGCTTCCGTGACTGCTCCTTTCGGAGAATCGACAAAACGAGACTGCACCGACTCCCACCGTTTCGAGAAACGTTCGTGTTCCATCGGATCAAGAGCGCGGATGTTGAGCTTTTCAACCCGCTTCTCGCGATCCTCTAGTTTTGCTTCTGCTTTTCGTTCTGACCCATGCACCCGCAGCGCCCGATCGTACTCAGGCCCAAATTTCTTTCGCAGGCCTGCGGTCGTATTCTTGCGCCTGCGCACGTACAGCCAAGCAAACACAGCGATGATCAGAATCGCCACGGCGGCGAGCACAATAAGGTTCGTATCCATCAGATTTAGATTCATCGGAGCCTCCCAGCATCAAGAATGTCCACAAGGCCAGCCTCACTCAGGAGTTCCCGCTGGCGTTACAACCTTGTGAGTTGCCAGTATCGAACTTCAAGCCGCAAAAGACTGGTCAGAATTGATCGTTTTGAAATTCAGGTCGGTGCCGATCCATAAGCGGAGAACGATCCCTGCCAAACTTGACTTTCGATGCCAGAGATTCTGGAGGCGCTGGCGTTAGGGTGCACTTTTTCACAAAGTGAGCGATTGTGCTCAGCACTGCCGAAGCAATTGAGCGAACCTAGGGGCTGACTCCACAGATAGAAGTTGCCCATTCTCCCGGATTGAATCTAGATCCGATCATAAGGAAAAATATGAAAACGATTCAGTTGTTCTGTACTTTGCTGACACTGCTCGCCGCCGTGATTATGGCCGGATGCACAACGACGGCCGCCAAGTCACCCGATGTTTCCGACAATATTCGCAAATCGCTTGATCAGGCTGGCTTCAACGACGTCTCCGTCAGTCAGGACCGTGACAAGGGCGTCGTAACCCTCGGCGGGCAAGTCGCCAGCGAGAATGCCAAGTCAGATGCCGAAAACCTGGCTAAATCCCTCGCGGGCGCCCAAGTCGTCGCGGATCAGATTGCCGTGGTCCCCGTGGGCGTGGAAAAAGAAGCAAAGGCTGTGAACTCCGATCTGGACAAAGGCATCGAGAAAAATCTGGACGCGGCGTTGATCGTGAACAAGATGCACGACAACGTGAAATACGACGTCAAGAGCGGCGTTGTCACGCTGAGCGGAGAAGTGAACTCGGAAGACAAGCGGGCGCGTGCCGAGAAGGTAGCGACCGCCGTGCCGAACGTTCAGCAAGTAGTGAACGATCTGCAGGTTAAGAATCAGAAAGCCAGTTCATCGCCATCACTGTAGGCGCTGCGCAGTAAATAACGTCAGTTGATGTGTGCCAGATGGCGGGGGGGGCGGCCTCATTACGGACTGCTCCCCCGCAAGACGAGCGAGCCTGGCTCTCGGGCGCAAACTGGCACGGGTAACTCAATAAGGAGGTGCTATGTCATTCGGACTTTACGCGATGGGGTTCGCAATCTTGATCGGCGGACTGATATACGGCGCGCACCTCGTGCACATGCCCACACACTGGATCGTCGTGGGCGCGATCGTGATGTTAGGGATTGGGATTTTGTCAGGTGTAAAGGCGACGCGTCAGAAAGATCCTGCGGAATAGCGGGATTGTCAGAAGCTTGACTCTCCCTGAGGCGGGCATTTCGTTTCTCCGACGAAGAGAACGGTGCCAACGACGGAGCGGAATTTGTGTGGCAGTGGACCAAACTCAGACTTGGCAGCCCAGCCTCGTCGCTGGCTAAACCTTCTTGAGCCACGGTTGGCGGAGTCTCATACGACCGTCGTCATCCCATTTGACGACCGCGTCATCATCGTTAGCCTGCTCAACTGTGCCCAGTTCCCCAGTCGGCGTTCCGAAGTTGCCTAAACCCTCGACCCGATCTCCGGGATTGAGTTCCTGGTCGGTGGCAGCGGGTTCGACGAGGGGTGGTTTCTTGGCACGGTCTGAGTCAGGAGTCGCCCCAATGCGTGACAGGGGCGGCTGGGGAGCTTCACGTAGTTTGGGTTTCGGCTTATTGCTGATATCAGACATAAGAGGTCAGGGCAGCGCGGTCGCCGAGGCTGTTCGCCTCGTTGCATTCGATAAGCATAGGCTGGGCAAGAATGCTTCGTCTGATCCATACTGCACAGTTCTGACAAATATTTTGACTGAATTGCAAGCGTGCGGCTAAACAGGCGGCGATATCGGCATTCTAGACAACAAACATGGCCACGCCGGCGGCGAACATGGCCACGGTGGTAATCGCCACGACCGTCCATGCCAAGCGTGAACTCGGTTGGCCCTGCATCAGTTTCTTGTCTGCAGCGATAACCAGGATTGCGACGAGAAGGAAGGGCGCTAACAATCCGTTGATAACAGCGGTCCAGTAGAGCGCCTTCACGGGGTTAATGCCCACGAAGTCCAATGCAACGCCCACCCCAGTCGAGAACAGAATGAGAGCGTAAAAGGCACGGGCCTGCTTCAATTTCTTGTCCAGACCTTGGCGCCATCCCAGCGTTTCCGCGAATGCGTATGCCGCTGAACCCGCTAGCGTCGGGATAGCAAGAAATCCGACACCGACAATGCCGACGGTAAACAGGCTCGCCGCAAACCTGCCTGCCAGGGGCCGAAGAGCTTCGGCGGCCTGGCGAGACGTCTCGATGTGCGTGATGCCGTGGCGGTTTAGGGTGATGGCAGTGGTAAGGATGATAAAGAACATGACCACATTCGAGAAAAACGTACCGACGCCAACATCCATTTGCCTCAGCTGAAGTTCTGTCGCCGTTGCTCCTCTCCGTTTAGCAAGCGTATTCTGTCCTGCCGCCTTTTCTTCTTCAACTTCTTCACTCGCCTGCCAAAAAAACAGATACGGACTGATCGTGGTGCCGAGAATTGCGACCAGCGTCGACCATTCATCTCTGGTGTGCGGCATCGAAGGTACGAGCGTATCGCGCGCCACTCGGCCCCAATCGGCCCCGACCACAAACGCGGTGATGGGATACGCGAACAGCACCAGCACCAGCCATTTGAGCACGTTCGCTATCTGTTGATAACGCAGCCCAACCGTTGCCCACGAAATTAAGAGCGCGAAAACCACTACCAACAAGTGGGCATTGACCCCGGACAACATTGCAGCTGCGTCAGCCATGCCGGCGAGGTCGGCCGCGATGTTAATCGTATTTGCCGCAAGCAGGGCCAGGAC
>Ga0209890_10000148_pt1 | contig 32741 bp, 27 predicted proteins | sample OrgsoiDNA2013049_FD_185799 | JGI IMG/M metagenome (GOLD analysis project Ga0209890, IMG submission 185799) | Permafrost soil microbial communities from the Arctic, to analyse light accelerated degradation of dissolved organic matter (DOM) -... | ecosystem: Environmental > Terrestrial > Soil >... | reverse complement strand
ATCGCCGAGACGACGTGATCGACCGGCACGACGTCGAGGATCAGCTTGGGCGAGACCGGCAGCGTGTTCTGCCCCTTGAGCGCCAGGTAAACCAGCGGCGCCGAGGTGGTGAACCCTTCGTTCCAGCCGCGAAACGGGTAGGCCACCGCGCTCTCGACGATGGCGGGGCGGACGATGGCGCGCACGATGCCGGTCTCGCGCACCACCAGCTGATCGCCCATGCTCTTGGTGTAGGTGTAGATGTTGGGCCAGCCCCAGGCAGCGGCCCGCTCGACCCCCTGCTTGGTCATCTCGGAGCGGATCCACTCCTTGCGAGCACGCGCGACTGCCAGCTTCAGCGCCGGCTCGTCGTCGGGATCGCGGTTCTCCTCGCGCAGCCGCGCGCGCGCCTCCTGGCGGAGCCTGGCCAGCACCTGCGCGTCGTCGGCCAGCTGGCGGATGCGCACCGCGCCGGCCGCGCTGTCGGAGATCTCCTGCTCGACGGAGAACTTGGTCCCCGACAGCTCCTTGTGGCGGGGGAAATACCCGTCCAGCTCCTCGTCTTCCCAGACGTCGCCCGAGCGGTTCCCGGCGACGAAGCAGGTGCTGGTGTGAATCAGCGCCGGGCGTCGCATCCGCTTGGCGAAGGCGATGACGTTCTTGGTCCCCTCCACGTTGGTGCGCAGCGCCGACTCGAGCGGCGGGTTGAACGTCACCCGCCCCGACGAATTGATGAGGACGTCGATGTCCTTGGCGACCTTCTCGGCCTCGGCCTCCGAGAGGCCCAGGTTCGGCTCGGTGATGTCGCCGTCGACGACGACCACCTTCTGGCGAAGGATCGCCGCCAGCCCCTCGGCCCCCCCGTGCTTGTCGCGTAGGGGATCGAAGGCCGGCGAGGTGACCACGCTCTGCCAGAACCGCGCCTCGCTGTCGGTCCCCGAGCCGCGCCGCACCATCACGTAAGCCCGACCGATGTCCGGAAACCGGTCGAGCAGCATGCTGAGCAGCACCTTCCCGACGAACCCGGTGCTGCCGAGGATGAACAGGTTTCGGCCGCGGAAAATCTCGGAGGCCGAAAGCCCGGGGGGCGAAGGTCCTAGATCGCTCGAAAGCGCCATACGAACCGGGGGTTTTATCCCGAGCCCCCCCTCATTGCCAATGGAACGGCGCCGGCCGGGGCAGACGCCTGATGAAAGGGCGATAGAACCTCGATGAAACCACGATGAATAGGCCGCTCAAAACTTGCCTGATGAGCTTCATCGGGGTTTGATAGTCGTCGGTGCTGACGCAAACGACGACTCGGAAAGCCATCAGACCACCATCGGGCTTCGAAGATTACGTGTGCCGGCGTGACGTCGCGGCCCTGCTCGGCTTCGCCAGTGAGTTCAAGGTCCGGCAGCTCGAGAAGGAGGGGCGTCTGCGCCCGATCCGGGGGGCCATGGGGTCAGCCTGGTACCCCCGCAATCAGGTCGAGGCGCTCCGCAACAAGGTGGCCCGCCCCCTCTCCCCGACCGCGCCGCGCGTCCGCTGGCCAGACGACGCGCTCATCGCGCTTCTGCGCGAGAAGCCCCGCACAGTCGTCGATCTGGTGGTCGACGCCGGCGTCTCCATCTCCCGAGCGGAGCGCGTCTACCGGTTCTGGCTGGCGCACGAAAGACCGCGCAGCGTCGGTGCGCGCAGCGTCGGGGAAGAAAGCGGAGACGCCGACCCGCTGGAAAGGCGGAGCGGGGAGCGGATCGAGCACGACGCGCTCCTCCGCCAGCTTCGCGACGCCGATCCCAAGGTGCGCGCCGCGGCGTTCGAGAAGCTGAAGCTCGCGCGCCGCTAGCGCTTCAGGGGCGATATTGTCAACGCCAAGTCACCCTCGGGCGAGGCGGGGGCGTGTTAAGTTTAGTTAACGGTGTTTCCTTACTTGCGTCATTGCTTGTTCGCGTCTGTCGTTCTGACGGTCGGCTGCGCCGGGACGAAGCAACAACCCACCGCGGCGGGTGGTCAGTCCGGGGCGGCCGGCGCGATCGCCGCCAGCGGCGGACGCGCGGCGACCGGCGGGACGATCGGCACGGGTGGCTCGACCGTGACCGTGGGCCCTGGCCACGATGCTGCCTCGACCTCGGACGCAGACAACAACTGCGCGCACGACTTGAACATCGCCGCCCGTGACTTCCGCGGAAGCGTGCAGGACAACCAGCCGAAGCACCCCGATTTCGAGCAAGCGGTGACCGACGATCGCGGAATCGTGGCCGCCATGCTGGGAGCGGACTCGAAACCCGTCTATGCGGCCGGTCCGAACGGGACCACCCCCACGACGACGGGCCAGGCCAACTTCGATCAGTGGTACCGCGACGTCGACGGCGTGAACATCCACATCGATGTGTCGATCCCGCTGACCGAGGATCCGGCGCGGGCCGGGGTGTTCGTCTACGACAACGACAAGTTTTTCCCGATCGACAAGCAGGGCTGGCCAGACCCCTACGCGGATCACAACCACGACTTCACGGCCGAGATGCACTTCTCCTTCCCATACCGCGGCGGCGAGGTGTTCACGTTCCGCGGCGACGACGACGTCTTCGTGTTCATCAACGGCCACCTGGTCATCGACCTGGGCGGCATCCATATCGCCGAGACCGGCAGCGTGAACCTGGACGCCCGCGCTGCCGAGCTGGGAATAGCGCCGGGATACAGCTACCAGATGGACATCTTCTACGCCGACCGGCACTGCTGCGACTCGACCTTTCACATCGAGACGACGCTCCAGTGCATCACCAACATCATCATCGGGTGAGCGGGCCGCTCGTTCGAATGCACGCGTCGGCTTAGATCTCCGCCTCGGCCAGGCTGGGCGCGGCGCGCACTAGGAACGTCGTTCGGGTGTAGTGCCACCAGGTGAGGGCCAGGCAGCTCGCGTAGAAGGCCACGAAGCAGCCGAGCGCCGAGGTGGCGCCGCCCGTGGCTTTGATTGACGCACCGAAAGCCCGCGGAATGAGGTAGCCGCCGCAGGCGCCGATCGCGCTGGTGAACCCCAGGACCGCCGCGCTGGTCCGACGGGCGCGATCGAGCTCCACGGCTTGCGCCGCGGCGGGCAGCCCTTCGACAGCGCGCTGCGCCTGGCGCCGGAAGATGACCGGGATCATCCGGAAGGTCGATCCGTTGCCGAGACCGGTGGTGACGAACAGGATCAGGAACATCAGCAGGAAGGCGCCGAACGAGTGCGCGTCGAGCGCGTAGAGCACGCCGAAGGCGGCCACGCCCATCACCAGAAAGTTCCAGAACGTCACGCGCGCGCCGCCGATCCGGTCGGCCAGCTTCCCGCCGAGCGGCCGCGCGAGCGAGCCGACCAGCGGCCCGAGAAAGGCCAGGTTGGCCGTCACCATCGGGAACTGGGTCTTGAGCAGCAGCGGGAAGGCCGCCGAGTAACCGATGAACGATCCGAACGTCCCGATGTAGAGCCAGGCCATGATCCAGGTGTGCTTGTGGCGGACCACCGCCAGCTGATCGCGGAAGGTCGAACGCGCGCTGGTGAGGTTGTTCATGTACAGCGCCGCGCCGACCGCCGCGACGAGGATGAGCGGAATCCACATGAGGCCGGCGTTCTGCAGGTAGATGGGCGGCTTGCCGCGCGGGGCGCAGAGCCCGAAGTTGATGAACCCGTAGCCGATCAGGATCGGCACCAGGAGCTGCACCGTGCTGACGCCGATGTTGCCGCCGGCGGCGTTGAGGCCGAGCGCCCAGCCCTTTTCGCGGTCGGGAAAGAAGAACGAGATGTTGGCCATGCTGGAGGCGAAATTTCCGCCGCCCAGGCCCGCGGTCGCCGCCGCCGTCGCCATCAGCCAGAACGGCGTCTCCGGCCGCCCGACCAGGAGGGCCAGCGCCAAGGCGGGGATCAGGATCAAGAGCGCGCTCACGATCGTCCAGTTCCGCCCACCGAAGCGCGGCACCGCGAAGGTGTAGGGGAAGCGCATCAGCGCACCGACCAGCCCCGGCAGGGCGACCAGCTGGAACAGCTGATCGGTCGTATAGTGAAAGCCGATCTTGTTGAGGCGCGTCGCCGCCACACTCCAGATCAGCCAGACCGAAAACCCGATGTTCTCGGCCAGGATCGACCAAAAGAGGTTGCGGCGGGCGATCCGTTTACCGGTCGACTGCCAGAACGTCTCGTCTTCAGGGTTCCAGTCGCGAATCCAGCGCGGTGAGGCGTTGCTCTTTTCCATGCCCCGACCCTAGAGGTCGCTCGGTCAAGGACATGTAACGAAACGACTGGTAGTTGGGAGCTGAATTCCGAAGAAGTCGTCCCACGGCGGCGATAACCCTCCTGGGTCGAACGCCTAGTGGTAGACGTTCGCCCAGACGATATAGCTGTCGTAGTACCAGGCGGCCGCGGCGGTGCCGTCGATCCCGACCGCGAGCGCCGGGAATAACACGCTGTCAGTGGTGTCGGTCTCGAGCAGCTCCGGCGCCCCCCAGGTGCCGCCAACGGGGAGCCGCCGGGTCCACAGGTCGAACCGGGTTCCCGTCATTCGCTTGCGCCAGAGCAACGTCACGTTCCCGGCGGGATCGTGCTGGACGACTGGCATGGTTTCGGCGGCGAGCGTGCTGTTCGGATCGTTCGGCGCGGCGATGTCGTCCGTCTCCATCTGGGTGGGCGTCGGCCAGGCGGCGTCGTTTGGCTTCGACTGGCTGGTGAACACCTCGAAGCTCGACCCAATCATCACGCCGAACGCCGACGTCGCGACGCCGCTGTCGTCGAGCGTGACCGAGGGTGCGATCTGGTAGTCGAGGTTCGTCGCCTGGATGACGGCCTTGGCCGCCGCGAAGCTGCCTCCGTGCGTGTAGCGGCGCGACCAGAGCTCCATCGTCGACGGGTTCCCGACGGCGTCGAGCCACGTCACGATGGCGTCGCCTGTTGCATTGGCGGAGATGCCGATGCCGTACGACGGACCGGTGTCCAAGGTTTCGAGCAAGGCGGCAGCCTGCCAGGCGCCCGAGATATACGACCGCTCCCAGACGCTGATGTAGTCGGCGGTGCCGCCTTCACTTTGTTCCCAGCCCACGAACGCGTCGCCGGTCTCGGACATGGCCGCCGCGGGATAGCGATCGCTGTTGTCATCGCCGGGCCGCAAGATCTGCGGCGTCGACCAGGCCGCGCTGGCCGTCGATCGAATGCTGGCCGCCGCCGTCCAGAGGTTGTTCACGGCCTCCGTCCAGGCGACGATCGCGGCGCCCTTCGAGTTCATCGACAGCGCCGTGGTGAAAGCGTTCGTCCGCGTGATCGCCGACGAGGCGGACCAGTGAATGCCGTCGCTGGAGCTGCTCTGCCAGATCCCCTGGTTGGCGGCGTCGTTGGGCAGGTACCAGATCGCCAGATAGATGCCGTTCTTGTCGACGGCCACCTTGGGTTCGTACTGGGCGATGTTGCGCGAGTCGATCGCGCCAGGCGTGCCCCAGAGGTTCGATTTCGCGTCGTAGCGGTTGCTCCAGATCTGGTTCCCCTGCTCGTAGACCACCACTGCGTTTCCTATCGCATCGACGGCGACGGCGGGGTTCGCCTGGCTGGAGGTCGCCGGGCCGCCGACGCCCACCGCAGTCTGCCACGACCGTACGACCGTCCCACCAGCGGCTCCACCGGTACCCGTCGAGCCGCCTGACCCCGGGCCCGAGCCGCCTGTCGATCCAGCGCTACCGCCAGCGCTACCGCCGCTTCCCTTGCCCGCGGTGCCGCCGCTCCCGCTGCCCGCCACGCCGCCGCTCCCCCTGCCCGCCGCACCACCGCTGCCGTTGCCCGCCACACCGCCGCTCCCCTTGCCGGCTGCGCCACCGCTTCCGTTGCCGGCCACGCCGCCGCTGCCGCCTGTGCTCCCACCGGAGCCACCACTGGCGCTCGCGCCCGCTGCGCCGCCGGTGCCAGTGCCTCCGGTGCCGCTGCTGCCGCCGGTGCCGAGAACGATCGCGCAGAGCGCGGAGGGCGTGCCCGCTGACAGGACCAGGTTGACCTGCGGGGCCGTGGCACCGGCCGCCACGGTCGTCGATTGCGTGCCGGACGCCGCGATGGGATTTCCGCCTGCGTCGAACCCGCAGGCGACCACGTCGACGCTGCCGCTCACCGACTTCGCGAGATAGACGCCGACATCGACCACCGCCGACGCCGGCCAGCTGGCGTCGGCCTCGCCGAGAGTCGCCGCGGCTTGCCTGACGACTGCCCGAACCTGATGGAGGCTGGAGGGGACGGTCTGATCGGCGGTGATGTGGACCGGGACGATGGAGCGTCCCTTCTCCGTGCAGCTCGTGCCCGACGCGACGATGGCCGCCGCCCACAGCAGGGGAAGCGCCGAGTGACCGCCGCGCCCGCTTCGAGACCTCACTAAGAACATGAAAAGCCCGTTGGGCAGGAAGCATCCTGCGTCTTGGTGAACGCCCCGGCCGCCGCCGCCACGCCGACGCCGGCCGCCACCACTCCGGCAATCAGCGCCCAGAACCACCAGCGCCCATACACCGGCGTCGGCGCCTCGCTCTGCGGAGCAGACGCGGACGCAGGCTCGACGATTACGAGCGGGGCCGAGGCCGAGCTTTCGCCTGACGACGGGAGCGGCACCACCGGCGCGGGATGCTCGGCCGCTGGCGGCGACTCGCTCGCCGCCGCGCGCTGGCGCTTCAGCGCCTCCATCTCGGCGATGTAGCCGTCGATCTCGGAGTGCTCCGCGGGCGAGATGTCCTTCCCCTTGCGCAGGTAGTCGCGAAAGCTGCTGATCGCGCGCTCAGGCTCGCTGAGGTTCTGATAGCAGCGGCCGATGTTGCGCAGATAATTCGGGTGCAACGTCTCGGCGTAAAGCTTGGCGAAGAGGTCCAATGCCTCTTGATAACGACCGCCCACGAAATCTTCCCGCGCTTTGATCTCGCGCGGGTCGGTGGCCGCCCCGGCGCGCGCACACAGGAGCGCCAGCGCCAAGCAGGTCACCACCGCCACCACCTTCGGATGCCACACAGCCAACCGACGAACGTTCACGGCTGGCGAGACTACCCCATCTCTCGGTCCGGTTGCAGGCTGTCGCGCCTGCTACTCCATGTCGGCCATGACGATCGGCGGGTGGTGCATCATGGTGATCTCGGGCGAGGGGCCGACGGCGCTCTTGGCCATGGCGATCGCCTCGGAGAGCGACTCGGCGCGCTCCCAGCCGAGCATCTTCGGGACGTGCGCGTTCTGGGCGCCGGCCACGATCACCTTGCCGACATGCTGGCGACCGTGCTCGCCCCAGTACCACATGTTGAAGGGGTGAACGCCGTGGTAGGCGTTGCCGCGCCGATACATCTCGATGTAGCTCGGGTTCTTGGCGAACTCCTCCTCGTACTTGCGGTGCATGACCATCGCGTCGCGCGTCTCGGGGAGGATCCGGTTGAAGAACTCGATGTAGCTGGGGTGCTGGACGTGATCGAACTCGTCGTACACGGGGTGCGTCAGGATCAGTACGCCCCCCTTCTTCAACACCGGCTTGCCGCGGAACATGTTGTGGAAGTACCCGAGCCCCATCGTCTGCACCAGGATCGGGTTCAGGATCGAATTGATGTTGTAGGGGCTGATGAACGGCACGCCGCAGATGAGGATGTCGGCCTGGCCGCGCACGTGGACGGCGTACTGCTCGAAGCAACGGACCAGCGTCTTCTCATGCACCGGCGCGGTCTTGCCGGCGTGCACGGCGATCATCTGGTACTGCGACGGGATGGCCTGAAACAGTTTCCGCTTGGCGCCGGCCGGCAGCTTGCCGAGGCTCCACCGCATCGCCTCGAACTTCAGGCGATCGATCTCGGTGTACTCGTCCTCGTTCTTCGAGAGGAACTCGGTGGGGCCGGCGAACATCCGGTTGTTCAGCACCGTCTCGATGTGGAAGACGTTCAGGTGCTGCTGGACGATGGCCCCCTGCCGCTCGATCTTGGTGTTCATCACCGAGTGCTTGGGGTCCATGTACGCCGACGAGCGCATCGTCGTCGGCTCGTGGTGGGGACGCGTCACCTCGTAGTCGCCGAGGCCGATGGTCACCGACTTGTGGCCGCCGTCCATGGGGACGAAGTTGATGTTGACGTAGATGACGAGGTCGCTCTCGACCGCGCGCCGGTGGATGTTGACCACCTCCTTGTGCTCGGTCGTCCCCAGGTGGACGAAGCCGTCGGGGTCCTCGACGTCGTTGCAGTAGTAGCGGTCCGGGTAGAAGGCGTCGTGGATCTTGCGCCCGACCATCCGCCGCATCTCGGCCTCGGTCATCTTCCGGTGCAGGCAGGTAGCGACGATGATGTGGACGTCGTCGACGCCGTTGGCATCGAGCATCTCCAGCAGGATCTCGATGATCGTCTGCCGGATGTCCGGCGTCGCCATCGGCGGCAGCGGCACGCTGATGTCGTCGACGGCGATGGTCACCCGCATCCCCGGCGCCAGCTGGGCGTAGAGCGGGTCGGCCTCGAGCGGGTGGTTGAGCGCGTACCGGATCGCCGCGCCCGGGTTGGCGAGCCCCTCGATCGGCGGCTTCGGATAAATGACCCGCGTCCCGATCGGCAGGTCTTCCAGCAGCAGATCCTCGCCGGAAAATAGGATGCGCGGCGCGGAGTCGCCGTCGATGTAGACGACCTGATCGTCTTCCTTGTTGCGGGGGACAGGCCCGCGCAAAACCTTTGGAGCGCGTTCTCTCATTTCACCTTTATCGTAAATCCCATAGATGGCCGCAGGTTATCGCAGGTCCAATATCGGCCAGTCGTGCTGCATGGCCGTGTTGCGCAGGCGGAGGTCGGGATTGACCGCCGTCGGGTGGCCGACCACCGACAGCATCGGCAGGTCGCTCATGCTGTCGCTGTAGCCATAGCAGTCGGACAGGTTCAGCTTCTCTTTTTCGGCGTAGATCCGCATCCAGCTCGCCTTCGTCGCGGAGGCCATCATGGGCGGCAACAGCCGGCCGGTGGCGTATCCGTCCACGAATTCCAGTCGATTGGTCACATAGTCGTCGATCTTGAGGTGCTTGGCGAGCGGCCCGACCGTGAGGTCCAGCGCGCCGGTCACCAGCACCTGCCGCAGCCCGAGCTGACGCGATTTGTCGATGAGCTCGTAGGCGCCGGGGAAGATCGACGGGCGCAAGACGGTGTCGAACAGCTCGTCGGCCAGGGCCCGCAACCGATCCTCCGATTCGCCCTTGTAGCGGATGAAGAAGATGTCGTTGAAGAGGCGCCGGTTGAAAAAATCAGTAGCCAGAAACAGCGGGACGCTGAGCATCGTCGCCGCGGTCTTGGTGATGCTCTTCAGGATCCCCTGCTGGTTGCGCGCGCTGAAGGCGAACGCATGGACGAGGTTCGTGCGGACGAGCGTCCCGTCCAGATCGTAGAAAGCTGCGGCGGCCATCGAAATTCGGGAAGGCCCCGTATACCACAGGCATAATGGGCAGGCTTTTCCGATGAAGAAGGTCGTTGGCCGCGAGCTCCTGACCACCATCCTCAGGGAGGCGACGCCGCCAGATCTGCGCATCGTCGGCCGCACGCTGGCCCACGCCGCGATCGTCGGCGCGGCGGCCGGGCTGATGGGCGCCGCGTTCTTCGCCACGCTCGAGCTGGTACAGCGGCTGGTGCTCGAGGATCTCGGCGGCTATCGGCCGCTGCGCGCCAGCGGCGAGACCTTCCTGCCCGAGATCGGTCACGTCGCCCACTTCCGTCCCTGGCTGCTGGTGTTGCTGCCGGCGGCGGGCGCGCTGGCGGCCGGCATCTTCTCGCAGCTGGCGCCCGAGACCTACGGCGGCGGCGGCGACGCCATGATCGAGGCGTTTCACCACCGCGACGGCAACATTCGCAAGCGGGTCGCCTGGGTGAAGGCCATCGCGTCGATCTTCACCCTGGGGACCGGCGGCTCGGGCGGCCGCGAGGGGCCGACGATGCAGATCGGCGGCGCTCTCGGCGCCCTCTGCGCCCGCGTCCTGCGGGTCGACGCGGCCGAGCGGCGGATCTTGATGGTCGCCGGCGTGGCGGCCGGAATCGCGGCCGTGTTCCGCACGCCGCTCGGCGCCGCGCTGCTGGCGGTCGAGGTGCTCTACCGGGACGACTTCGAGTCCGACGCGCTCGTCCCGGCGGTCCTCGCCAGCGTCACGGCCTATTCGGTCGTCATCTCGATCTTCGGCGAGACGACGCTGTTCGCGCATCCAGGGCGCTTCCCGTTCGTCATCAAGCATCTCCCGCTCTACGGCCTGCTGGCGCTGCTGGTGTCGGTGCTGGCGGTGCTCTTCGTCTCCACGTTGCGGGGCGTTCAGAAGATCACGGCGGGGCTCAGCATTCCGATCTGGGCCCGTCCGGCGTTGGGCGGGCTCGCCGTCGGCGTCTTCTGCGTCCCCATCATCGTCTTCGTCGGATGGCGGCTGGGACAGCCGGGTCAGGGGCTCGGCCTCCTCGGCGGTGGCTACGGCGCCGTGCAGGTCGCCATCACCGGCGCCAGCTGGCTGCCGCTCGGGTGGACCGGCGCCGTGCTGCTCCTGTTTCTCTGCCTGGCCAAGATCATGTCGTCCTCTCTGACAATCGGCTCGGGCGGCAGCGCCGGCGACTTCGCCCCGGCGCTGGTGATCGGGGGCCTCTTCGGCGGCGCCTTCGGCCGGGTCGCCCAGCTGTTGCTGCACGACCCGCGGATCGACCCGGGCGCCTTCGCGCTGGTGGCGATGGGGACCTTCTACGGCGGTATCTCGCACACGCCGCTGTCGTCGCTGGTCCTGGTCTGCGAGCTGGCGGGAAGCTACGACCTCCTCGTGCCACTCATGCTGGCCGAGGGGATCGCGTTCGTCGCCCTCCGCAATCGGTCGCTCTACACCTCCCAGGTCAAGAGCCAGCGCGAATCGCCGGTCCACAAGGAGGCCGCGAACGTCGACGTCCTCACCAGGACGCGAGTCGGGGCGATCATGCGGATGATCTCGGTCAGCGGCATCCCCATCGCCGCGCGCGAATTCTCCGTCCGCTCGGACGCCGATCTACGCTCGGCCGCCGAGATGATGCTGGCCAACAAACTGCGCGAGATTCAGGTCATCGACGCGGAAGGCCAGGTGATCGGGCTGCTCGACGAGGCAGACATCTCGCGCTGTTACCTCGACGCGGCCGACCGTCCCGCCGTGGCGACAGATGCTTCGGAAACTACGATGAAACCGTAGGCCGCACCGGCTTCCCGTGACCGGGCGTGTGCTCGGCGGCGTTTCGGCATATTCTCACGGGCGCGTCCCCCCCTTTTGCCCCTTGGGAGGTTCCCTTGGACTACCGCTTCGTCGCATCCCCCCGAGCGACAGCGCTCCGTTCGATCTTCACTTATTTGGCCCTCGTGCCCCTCTTGGTGCCCTTCTTGGCCCTGGTCGGCTGCGCCGGAAAAGGCGGCACCACCGCCACCGGCGGCAGCGGTGGCTCGAAAGGGACCGGCGGTTCGACCGGCTCCGGCGGTTCGTCCGCAACGGGCGGCACCAACGGCACTGGCGGCTCGCCGGCGACCGGCGGTTCCCCCGGCACCGGCGGAATCGTCGCCACCGGCGGCAGCCCGGGGACGGGCGGCACACCCGCGACGGGCGGCAGCCCCGGAACCGGCGGCGCACACGCGACGGGCGGCTCCCCCGGCACCGGCGGGACATCGGTCAGCGACGCGGGCGCCGACGCCACCTGCCAGACGGCCGACTTCAAATTCGTGCCGCAAATCCCGACCGTCTACCTGCTCGTCGATCGCTCCGGCAGCATGTTCAACTGCCTCAGCAACAGCAATCAGTTTTGCCCCAACATGATGGATACCTCCTGGTACACGCTGAAGACGGCGATCGAATCGGTGATCGTGAAGCTCGATTCGCAGGTGCGCTTCGGCTTCACGACCATCTGGGGAACCAACCCGGCTCAGTCCGGAATGTGCCCCTCGCTCCAGGGCAAGCTGACGGACAACGTGTCGCCGAAGCTGAACAACGCCGGCACCATTGCCGCGACCTACGACGGCCTCGCGTTCCCCCCCACCAGCACGCAGCCCGGGGTGAAGTTCGAGTCGCCGGCCAGCGAGTCGATCGCCAACGTCGCGACGGCGCTCATGGCCGACACCGATCCCGGGCCCAAGTACATCATCTTCCTCACCGACGGACAGCCGGACTACTGCGACGATTCGCTGCCTATCTGCGCCATCGACTCGATCGTCTACCACCTGCAGGTGGCCCAGATGGCCGGCATCAACACCATCGTCTTCGGCATTCAAACGACGCAGTTCGACCTGCCGGCTGGGACGCTCCAGGCGTTCGCCAACGCCGGGGCCGGAGAGCCCACGCTCGCGCCGGTCGCGTCTGGACAGGACGTCAACGCGTTCTATGACCAGTGCGGTAACGGCAACGTCGCGGGCTGGCTCGCCGATCTCACCGCCTCCGGCAAGCCGAAGGCGCGGGGGACATCGCTCGGCAACTATATGACGACGATGGGACCGACGAAGCCATACCAGCCGAGCGCCTCCAACGAGAGCCAGCTGGTGACGCAGCTGACGGCGGCGCTGTCCGGTGTGAAGAGCTGCTCGTTCGATCTCTCCGATGTCGGCGGCAAGTCGATCAAGGTGGACACCAGCAAGCTCGCGTCGGCCATGGTCAAGATCCAGGGGACGGCGATCCCGCTCGACGCTACCAACGGCTGGAATGTCGACGCGAGCGCGCCGACCACGCTGGTGCTGAGCGGCAGCGCCTGCAAGACCTGGCAGACGCCGAACAACACCGACATCAGCTTCGCCTTCCCCTGCAGCACCATCATCTTCGAGTGAACCCCATGAAATACAATCGACTCTCCTTGTGGTGCGCGGTGACGCTGGCGTTCGGATGCAGCGCCGGCGTGAGCGGGAAGACCGGCAGTGGCGGCTCCAACGGCACCGGAACCGGCGGCAGCGGTGGCTCGACCTCCAGCGGCGGGCACGGCGGCAGCTCGTCGACCGGCGGGTCCAACGGCACCGGCGGCAGCTCGTCGACCGGCGGCTTCAGCGGAACCGACGCGAGCCTGGACGGCGCCTGCGCGGCCTCGACAGTGGGCGCTCAGCCGGTGCCGCTCGATCTCTACTTCCTGATGGACAGCTCGAAGTCGATGAACGACCAGACCGGCGCCGGGACGACGAAGTGGTCCGCCGTCAGCTCGGCCCTCAACACCTTCTTCACCGACTCGGGCTCCGCCGGTCTCGGCGTCGCGCTCAAGTACTTCCCCGACGAGCAGTCGAAAGCCCCGGCCACCTGTGCCATGACCTCGGACTGCACGGTCAGCGGTACCAGCTACGGCGCGTGCGACTTCCGGAACACCTGTGTCGGCAACAACGCCTCCACAAGCGGCGTCTCACCTCTCTGTCTCAGCAACAGCGATTGCACGACTCCGAACCCTCCCAATTGCGAACGTATTAAGCAGTGCGGCACCAACAGCTATTGCGCAGCCAACGGAACGGGAACCTGCTCAACGAGCTGCACTGACTTCCCGGGCTATTGCCACCTGCGCGATATCTGCACTTCTTCCGAATACGCGACTCCGAACGTGGCGCTGGGGACGCTCCCCGGCGCCGCCTCAGGGCTCAGCGGATCGCTGCAGACGCACGCGCCCGACGGCTACACGCCGACCGGGCCGGCCCTGACGGGCGCCGTCTCCTGGGCCAAGCAGCAGCAGACCAACAACCCCGCCCACAAAGTCGCGATCGTGCTAGTAACCGACGGCCTGCCTGGCGGGTTCATCCCCGGATTTCCGCCGGCTGAGTGCGCGCCGAGCGACATCCCGGGGATCTCTACCATCCTCAGCGGCGCGGCCTCCGGAACGACCCCCATCCTCACCTTCGTCGTCGGCATCTTCAACCTGACGTCGGCGGAAGGGCTGATGGCGCCAGCCAACCTGAAGTCGCTGGCACAGGCAGGCGGAACCGGTGACGCGGTCATCATCGACGTCACGGGAAACACGGTTACGCAGCAGCTCCACGACGCGCTCGCCAAGGCGCAGACCAAGGCGATCGCCTGCTCGTACACCATCCCGCCCTCGACAGGCGGCACCAACGTCGACTTCAACAAGGTCAACGTGCAGTTCACCGGTGGCTCGGGCTCGTCCGCTACCATTGGGCACACCGGCTCGTCGTCGGCCTGCGACAAGGGCGGCTGGTACTACGACGTCGATCCGTCGACGGGGATGACGCCGACGAAGATCATCGCTTGCCCGACCACCTGCAGTCAGTTCAACGCCGACGTCAGCGGGCACGTCGACATCGTCCTCGGCTGCGCGACCATCAGCGTCGGCTAGTAAGCTCGACGAAGAACGAGCAGCGCCGACGTCAGGACGACGTCGGCGCCACGAGACCGGGACCGACCCGGGCTACTTGTTCTGCTTGGCGCGGTACTCGGCCATCATGACCTCCCGCTGCTGCTTCGGGACCTCGGCGTACTTCTGGAACTCCATGGTGAACTCGCCCTTGCCCTGGGTGGCGGAGCGCAGGTCGGTGGAGTAGCCGAACATGTCGTTCAGCGGAACCTCGGCCATCGCCTGGACGAAGCCTTCCTGCTTCTCGGACGAGATGATGGTGCCGCGGCGCTGGTTGAGACCGCCCATGACCGCCCCCTGGAACTCCTCGGGGAACTGCACCTCGACCCGCATGATCGGCTCGAGGATGGTCGGCTTGGCGTTGGCGTAGGCCTCGCGGAAGCCCATCAGCGACGCCGTGCGGAAGGCGATTTCCGACGAATCGACCGGGTGCGAGGCGCCGTCGTTGACGACGCACTTGACGCCGACGATCGGGAACCCGATCAACGGACCCTTCTTGATCGCCTCGCGGAAGCCCTTTTCGCAGGCGGGGATGAACTCGCGCGGGATCGACCCGCCGACGATGTCGTCCTCGAACTCGAAGCCGGTCGGGTGCTCGGCCGGCAGCGGCTCGATGTAGCCGCCGACCTTGCCGTACTGGCCCGAGCCACCGGTCTGCTTCTTGTGCGTGTAGTTGAACTCGGAGTGAAGGCCAATCGCCTCGCGGTAGGCGACCTGCGGCTTGCCCGAGATCACCTCGCAGGCGTACTCGCGCTTCATCCGCTCGATGTAGATCTCGAGGTGCAGCTCGCCCATGCCGCTGATGATGGTCTGGGCCGACTCCTCGTCCCGGTGCACCCGGAAGGTGGGGTCCTCTTTGGTGAAGCGGTTGAGCGCCTTGGAGAAGTTGGTGGCGTTCGCCTTGTCCTTGGGGGACACGGCCAGCGAGATGACGGCCTCGGGGACGTGCATCGACGTCATGGTGTAGTTGATCGACTCATTGGTGAACGTGTCGCCCGAAGCGCACTCCACGCCGAACAGCGCCACGATGTCGCCCGCCGAGGTGGTCTCGATGTCGTTCATCTCATTCGAGTGCATGCGGACGAGGCGCGGCACCTTGACGCGCTTCTGGTTGTTGCTGTTGTTGACGATGAACTCGCCCTTGGTCAGCGACCCCTGGTAGATGCGCATATAGGTCAGCTGACCGTAACGGCCGTCTTCCAGCTTGAACGCCAGGCCCACGAACGGCGCCTTGGCATCGGACTGGAGGATGATTTTCTCCTCCTTCTTGTCCTGATCGAGCGCGATGTTGGTGACCTCCTTGGGGTTCGGGAGGTACATGTTGACGCCGTCGAGCAGGAGCTGGACGCCCTTGTTCTTGTAGGCCGAACCGATGAAGACCGGCGTCATCTTGAGCGCGATGGTGACGCGCCGGATGGCCGCACGGATCTCCTCGATGGACGGGTCTTGCTCAGCCAGGAATTTGTCGGCGATGGCGTCGTCGTGATCGGCGATCGAAGCGATCATGTCGTGCCGGGCGGTCTTCGCCTCTTCCAGCCGGTCGGCCGGGATCTCTTCTTCGCGGATGTCCTCACCGTCGTCGCCGTCGAAGTAGAACGCCTTCATCTGGACGAGGTCGATGATCGCCTCGAAGTCCCCCTCTTCGCCGATCGGCAGCTGGGTGGTGATGGTGTTGTGGCGCAGCTTCTCTTTGAGCTGGGCGGTGACGCGCGCCGGGTCGGCGCCCGCACGGTCGAGCTTGTTGATGAAGGCCAGGCGCGGAACGTTGTAGCGGCGCATCTGGCGATCGACGGTGTACGACTGCGACTGCACGCCCGAGGTGCCGCAAAGGACCAGCACGGCGCCGTCGAGGACGCGCAGCGCGCGCTCGACCTCGATGGTGAAGTCGACGTGGCCGGGGGTGTCGATGAGGTTGATGTTGTAGCCATCCCACTCGCAGTAGGTGGCGGCCGACTGGATGGTGATCCCCTTCTCGCGCTCGAGATCCATCGAGTCCATCTTGGCGCCGACGCCCGACTTCCCGCGAACCTCTTCGATCTTATGGATCTTGCCCGTGTAGAAGAGGATGCGCTCGGAGAGCGTGGTCTTCCCCGAGTCGATGTGGGCGGAGATTCCGATGTTTCGGACCTTGTCGAGAGAGATGGCCATGACCGGTTTGTTCCTTCGGGTGCGGTTGTAAGGGCGCGGAGTTTAGTGAAGTTTGAGGCTTTCGCTAGCGCGAAAACCACCCACTGAGATGCCAGGGATTTGGCGGCGTTACCGCACGCCGACCAGCTCGACGTCGAACACGAGCGTGGCGTTCGGCGGGATCGGCCCACCCGGTGTGCCGCGCGCGCCGTAGGCCAGGTCGGGCGGGATGGTCAGCTTGCGCTTGCCCCCGACCTTCATCCCGTCAATCCCTTGATCCCAGCCTTTGATGACCACGCCGCCGCCGAGCGGAAAGTCGATCGGCTGGCCGCGATCGTAGGAGCTGTCGAACTTGGTCCCGTCGGTGAGGCGCCCGGTGTAGTGCACGGAGACCGTCTTGCCTTTGGTCGCGATGGCACCCTCTCCGGGCTTCACGTCGTCGACGACCAGGCCGCCGGCGGCGGAGGCGCTCTTCTTCGAGTCAGCCGAGCCCGACCCGCTCCCCTTGTGCGAGCAGCCCCAGGAGAGCGCGACGGCGAGAGCCATCAGAGGTCCGACCAGCTTCATCATTTGGCGCGGCACCATAGCACGCCCGGGGGGCGCCAATACCGCGGCCCCCTGTTCAGGCGATGGCAGCGGTGCGGACCAGGATCTCGCTGACCGGCCCGCGGCTGTGGCCGACCGAGTTGATCGCGCGACGGGCGGGGACCTTCTGATGCTTGAGCCCCGCATAGAGCTGCAGTGTCGTGCGACAGTATGAGTTCGACAGGACGGCCGGGACGCTGTTTCGAGAGAGCGCACCGAGCGCGTCGGCCAATCGCTGTTGATCCTCCTGTCCGAACGCGCGCTGCGCGTAGGCAGTGAACGAGGAGGTACGGGAGAGCGGCACGTAGGGGGGATCGAGGTAGACGAAGTCGTTCGCGCCCGGCTGGCACCCTTCGAGCATCTGCCGAAAATCACCTAAGGCGATCTCCACGTTCTGCAGCGCGCGCGACGCCGCCATCAAGCGCGAAACATCGCAGATCGTTGGGCGCGCGTAGCGACCGAACGGAACGTTGAACTGCCCGTCGCTGTTGACCCGATAGAGCCCGTTGTAGCCGCAGCGATTGAGATAGATGACGCGGGCGGCGCGTTCCGCGCTGGAGAGCCGCGCGGGATCCTTGGCCCGAACTCTATAGTAGGCCACTGGGGTGTTGCGGTACTTGCGCAGCTGGGCGATCACCGCCTCGACGTCGTCACGCACGGTCTGATAGCAGTTGACCAGCTCGGGGTTGGCATCGCCGAGGACCGCGCGGGTGAAGCGTTTCTCGGCCGCCAGCGCGAAGAACACCGCACCGCCGCCGACGAAAGGTTCGAAGTAGGTGTCGATGCGCGCAGGTGCGAGAGCCAGAATGCGCGGCAACAGCTGACGCTTGCCGCCCGCCCACTTGAGGAACGGCGCTGGCGGCGCACCATCATGCATGTTGCGTTCTTGCGTAGCGTGAATCGCTGGCAGCGTGCAAGGAAAAGGGATCGTCCGAGTCTTGGTCCAATTCTTGGTCTAAGTCTGGTCAACGATCGTCGAAGCCTGGGATCGTAGTCGTCGGCGCGCGCTTCACGCAATTTTTACCGTCTTTTCTGCTGTTTTTTGTTCCGTCGAACGATCTTTCTCTTTAGAGTCTTGGGCCTGAAACAGCGGGCCGCGCAGCGTCGCCCGCTCCGACAAGCTGGAAAAGGAGACCGACATGGCGAAGGTTCTGACGAAGTCCCAGATCATCCAGACGATCGCTGATGCTCACAAGGACAAGCTGGCGCGCAAAGATGTCGCCCGCCTCCTCGAGTCGCTGACCACCGTCGGACACAAGGAGCTCAAGAAGAACGGGATCTTCGTCCTGCCAGGGTTTGCCAAGTTCGTCGTCGTGAAGAAGCCGGCCACCAAGGAACGCCAGGGGATCAACCCCTTCACCAAAGAGCCGATCACGATCAAGGCCAAGCCGGCCCGCAAGGTCCTGAAGGCTCGCCCGGTCAAGGCCGCGAAGGATTCGCTCGCCTAACTCTTCTTCTTCGTCGCACTGCTCGCTTCGCCGAGCGAGGCGAGCAGTACATCGGTCATCGCCGCCACGTCCGTGAAGCGCGGCGCCCGCGACCAGGGATAGAAGTCGTAAGGGTCGATCAGCGCCGCGCGGATGCCGACGGCGTGTGCCCCGTCGACGTCTGCCGAGGGTGAGTCGCCGACCATCAGCGCGTCGCCGGCGTCGACGCCGAGCCGCTCGAGCGCCAACGCGAAGATGCGCGGATCGGGCTTGGTGAACCCCACGACCGACGAGTCGATGACGGTGGCCATCAGGTCGCGAAGGCCGATCTCGACCAGCATCTGTTCGATCGTCCCTTCGCTGTTGGAGACGACGGCCAGCTTGAAGCCGGCGTCGCGGAGCCGTTCCAGCGACTCGCGGACGCCGGCGCCGATGCGGCGCCAGGCGTTGCTGGCCCGGTGCTCACGGAGGATGACGGTGGCCGCCCGATCGAGCGAGTCGGGCTCGCCCGGCGTCTCCGCGAGCGCCAGGAGCCGGCGGTAGAGGCGCTCGTGCCAGCTGAAACCGCCGTCGGCGTGCGTGCGCATGACGACGCCGTCGGTCTCGCGAAACTCGGCGCGCAGCGCACGCTCGGCCTGTTCCAGCGCTGTTGCGCTGGCCACCACGCCGGCCTTGGAAGCGTAGGCGGCGAGCCGGGCGCCGTCGTGGAAGGTGAGCGTGAACCCGGCGTCGAAGAGGATCGCGCGGGGGGTCGGTTTGAACAGCGCCGCTGCTTCCTGGTATGAGGCGGACATGGTCAGGTTGAACCGGATCTACACCAAAGCCGGCGACGGCGGCGACACCCGTCTGGTGGGCGGGCAGAAGGTTCGCAAGGATTCACTGCGCATCGAGGCCTACGGCACGATCGACGAGCTGTCGGCCTGCCTCGGCCTGGCGCGCACGACGCTGGCGGCGCCCGGCGCGCCCGCGGGCGCCGAGGCGCTGGCCGCGATCCTCTTGCGGGTGCAGAACGAGCTCTTCAACCTGGGCAGCGATCTCGCCACGCTGGCCGCTGATCGCCGTCCCAATCAACCGCTCATCGAGGAGCGGCATGCGACAAAGCTCGAAGATGAGATCGACGACTGGAACACCACGCTCCCCGAGCTGCGCAGCTTCGTGCTCCCGGGTGGCGGGATGGTCGCCGCCTACCTGCACCTCGGGCGCACCGTCTGTCGACGCGCCGAGCGACTGATCGTCCGTCTCTCCGACGCCGAGCCGATCGGCGCCGCCGTGATCCCTTACGTCAATCGCCTATCGGACGCGCTGTTCGTGATGAGCCGTCACGCCGCCCGCCTGTACGGCGAGCCCGAGCCGCTCTGGGAGCCGGAAAAGACCTAGCTCGCGCCCGAGCTCGCACCTGGCTCAATCGGCGTGCGCGTCGGCGGCGCCGGCCGGCGCGGGCGCGGCATCCAAACTCCCGGCGTCGGGGCTCGGCGGCGCAATCACGCCGCCATCGACCAGCGAGCCGCCGCCCAGACCGGAGAGGCAGTCGAGCGGGCAGTCGGCCGACGGCCGATTGGGGGCGACGCAGCTGATGCCGCCGTCGACACAGCTGCAGTTCTTGCCGTCGCTGCTGAGGCAGGTCCCTCCGGGCCCGCACTGATTTCCGACTTCCGTTTCCGCCGCGATGCAGGCCGGCGCGCAGACCGGCAGCTCGACGTCGGCACAGGCGGCCGCGCAGGTGCCAGCGACGCAGACCGCCGGGTGGGCTGTCGCGCAATATTGCGGCCCCACGACACAGGCCGCGCTCCAGGCGCTTTCCACCCTGGCGAGCAAGGCGGCCGACCCGGCGTTCGTCTCGATCTGGCAAGCGAGCGGGTCACCTGGAATGTCGATCCCCCGTAGGCCGACGCAGTCGGCGTTGGTGACGCAGGTCGAGGGGGCGATGAGGGCGCGGTAGTCGGCCCGCAATGAACGACACCCGGACGGAGAGTCGGCGCGGGCGGCGATCGCCGCCGGGTCGACGGGGCCGAGCGCGATCTTCGATCCGGCCACGAACGTGAGCACGCCGTTCAGCTCCTTCAAAGTCACGGCGTCCGGTCCTGGATCCGCGCTGGGGTCGAGCGACGCCGCACAACGCGACACGGGCGAGGGCGGATTCTGACAGGAGAAGAAACCGCCGCCGTCGCTCTCCCGCCAATGGCCCTGCGCCACCATGAGGACCGGCGCAGCCGTCGGTGACTCGAGGATCGCGGCCACGCAGCTGTTGTCGCTCGTCCACCAAGTGTTGGCGGCGCAGACGGCGACCGGCGACGACCCCGGCGGGGGAATGCCGTCGAGCGCCGCGACCTGACCGCGGGCGAGCGTCAGCTCTCGTGGATCGTCGAAGTCGCTCGGGGTCAACGTGGCGGCCAGCTGGGCCAGCTGGGCCTGCGCGGCGGAGGTCGAAGCGTCGTTCGAAAATCCTTGGAACTCCTGCGGAGCCTCGGAGGGATTGGGGCAGGAGACGGCCCGCAGGAGCCAGGTGACAGTCACGGTCGCCGGCGTTGGAGTCGCGTTCAGCAGAAAAGGTTGGTGTGAGTAGCTCGGGGGCGCGCTGGTGGCCAGGCAGCCGGCCGCCCCCAAGACCACGGCGGCGCGCTCGCGGCAGCGCCGCGCAAGACCGGGCGCGGCGGACGGGCGCGCGCGCATCAACCGAACGGTGAGCGGAAGAACGGCGAGGGCCACGAGATCCGTCGGATCGGGCCAGAGGCGCCAGCTGAGGCCGAGGCGCGCCAGCGTCGCGACCAGCGCAGCAGAAACCGCTGGCGAGATCTTGGCGGCCACGAACAAACCGCTCACCACCGCGACCGCGATGGATCGCCGTCGTGGGAGTGCCATCGGAAGCAGCGCCCCGCCGAGAACGGGCGCGACCAGCAGGAAGGCAAAGTCGCTCAGCTTGCCGGTCAGCCAACCGGGCGCCAGGCCCCCGCCCTTCAAGAACCGGTCGTTGACGATGAGCAACGCGAGCGCCGCCCACCAGAGCGGGTGACCGAGCGTCCCGAGGTCGAAGCGACGCCGGTCTCGTGATCCGTCCACGGGAGCGATCCTAAAGCAATTCGCGGTCCATGCCGTAGGCCCGTTCCCGCCTGGGCTTTCTCGTCGCGTGCCGATGCCGACGGGACAGGAATGTCGCGATCGCCGCGCGCGTGGCGCGGTGAGACGGCGTATTCTCCAAAACGTGGCAATCGTGATCCGCGACGGCGTCCCGCTGGCGCCGTTCACGACGCTGGAGCTGGGCGGACCGGCGCGGCACTTCGTCGACGCCGCGGATGAAGGCGCCGTCGTCGAGGCGCTCCGCTGGGCCGACGGCCGCAAGCTGCCGGTGGTGATCCTGGGCGGTGGTTCGAACATGGTCGTCTCCGACGCGGGATTCGACGGTCTGGTCGTCCGGATCGCCACGCGCGGCGTTCGGTTCGAGACGTCGGGAGGCGAAGCGACAGTGACCGCCGCAGCCGGCGAGCCGTGGGACGCGCTGGTGGCCGAGGCCGTTGGGCGCGGGCTCGGCGGCGTCGAATGTCTCTCCGGGATTCCGGGGTTGGTCGGCGCGACGCCGATTCAGAACGTCGGCGCCTACGGGCAAGAGGTCGCCGAGACGATCCGCGTCGTTCGGGTGCTCGAGCGCGGCTCTGGGCAGATGCGCGCGCTTTCGCCCGAGGAGTGCGGGTTCGGCTACCGGGAGAGCAGCTTCAAGCGGGATCCCGCCCGCTTCGTGGTCCTGGCGGTCACCTTCGGGTTGCGCCCGGGTGCCGCACCCGCCTTGCGCTACCGGGAGCTGGCCGAGAGCCTGGCAGCGGACGCGCATCCCACGCTCGCCGCCGCCCGCGCCACGGTGCTGGCGCTGCGGGCGAAGAAGTCGATGTTGGTGATCGCGGGCGATCCCAACCGGCGCAGCGTCGGATCGTTCTTCATGAACCCGATCCTCGAGGCAACCCAGGCCGAGGCGGTGGCCGCGCGCGCCGGCGAAGACGGAGCCCGGATGCCGCGCTGGCCGGCGAGCGACGGCCGGGTCAAGCTCTCCGCCGGCTGGCTCATCGAGCGGGCCGGCGTGACCAAGGGACTGCGTCGTGGGCCTGTCGGCGTCTCCAGCGCGCACGCGCTGGCCCTCGTTCACCACGGCGGCGGGACGACCGACGCGCTGATCGCGCTGGCCCAGGAGATTCGGGAGGCGGTCCGGACACGGTTCGGCGTCACGCTGGTCCCGGAGCCGACTTTCGTCGGCGTCGCCGGGAACCTCGCGCCCGGCTGAGCATCTGAGGAACGCTCCCGGTCGAACCGTCAGGTCGGCCTTGACACTGGGGTCGGAAAAGCGGAACTTGTTCAATGTATGAATCGCCGTTCACTTACTGAACGACAACCGCAGAGTCTGCGCGAGAGGTTCAAGGAGACCACGCTGCAGGCCGTGCTGACCGCGGCCGAGGAGGTTTTCGCCGACGCCGGCCTGCACGACGCACACATGGGCGAGATCGCCGAGAGGGCCGGCGTGGCGGTGGGGACGCTCTACAACCACTTCGCCGACCGCGAGGCGCTCCTGGCCGGTCTGGCCGAGGCGCGCTTCAAGGAAATGCTCGCCGACATGGACGTGGCGCTCAAGGCCACCGCTGAGCAGCCGTTCGAGCCCCGCGTCCGCGCGCTGGTCGTCGCGATGCTGACCTACTACGAGCGGCACTGGAAGTTCATGCAGATCTTCCTGCAGGGGGAGACGGGCCGCTACCAGCGGACGTTCCCGACGCTGGTCGAGGCGATGCGCCACAAGATGCGCGAGGTGCGCACCCGGGTCGAGAAGCTCATCGCGCAGGGCGTGCGCGAAAAGGCGATCCGGGCCGAGGCGAGCGACCTGGCGCCCTTCTTCCTGATCGGGATGTTGCGGTCGCTCGTCATGCGGCGCCTCTACCACGACCCGAGCAAGGGGCTGGTGGTGGAGGCCGATCGGATGCTGAACGCCTTCCTGGGCGGGGTGGGGATCGCCTCATGAGCGCCGTCGCTGGTGCTTTTCCGCTGGTGACTGCGCGCGCGCCGGTCAACAAGTGGCTGGTCACCCTCTCGGTGACCTTCGGGACTCTCATGGGGGCAATCGACACCTCGATCGTCGCCGTCGCCACGCCGCACCTGTCGGGGTCGCTCGGTGCCACCGTCGAGGAGATGACCTGGGTGACCACCGGGTTCGTCATCGCCACCGTCGTGGTCATGCCGCTCACCGCGTTCCTCGGAAGATTTTTCGGCCAGAAGCGCGTCTATCTCTTCTCGCTCGGTCTGTTTCTCCTCGGCTCGGCCCTCTGCGGCCTGGCCCGCTCGCTGCCGATGATGGTTTTTTGCCGCGTGCTGCAGGGGCTCGGCGCCGGCGCGCTGCAACCGACCGAGCAGGCGATCCTGCGCCAGACCTTCCCGCCCGAGGAACAGGGGATGGCGATGGCGCTGTTCGGGCTGGCGGTGGTGGTCGGTCCGGCGGCCGGCCCGGTCCTGGGCGGCTACATCATCGACAACATGAACTGGCCCTGGATCTTCTACATCAACATCCCGGTCGGCCTGCTCGGCATCTTCATGGTGACCCGCTTCGTGCACGAGCCGGAGGACATCCGCCGCGCCAACCACGAGCGCGCCGCCGAGCAGCGGAAGAACCTCGACTGGCAGGGCGTCCTCCTCATGACGTTCGGGCTGGCCGCGCTGCAGTACGTTCTCGAGGAAGGGAGCCGCAACGACTGGTTCTCCTCGGTGGCCATCGTGATCTGCACCTTCCTGGCCATCTTCCTGCTGGCGGCCTTCGTCATCCGAGAGCTGACGGCGCCGGTGCCGGCGGTCGACCTATCATTGTTCAAGGACAAGGTGTTCCTCTCGGGGACGATCATCGGGTCGATCATGTTCTCCGTCCTGATGTCGATCACCTTCCTGCTGCCGCTCTTCATGCAGCAGCTGCTGGGGTTCTCGGCGGTCCAGGCCGGTCTGGCGCTCATGCCGCGGGCGCTGGCCATGATGGTCGCCATCCCGCTGGCGGGGCGGCTCTACAACTACGTGCAGCCGCGCATCATGGTGATGATCGGTGTCGCGCTGGTGGCGCTCAGCGCCTACGAGATGTCGCGCTACACACTCGACACCAGCAACCACTCGGTGGTCGCCGCCATCATCCTTCAAGGGTTCGGCTTCGCGTTGATCTTCGTGCCACTCACCACAGTGGCGCTGGCCAGTATTCCGCGCTTCCGCATGACCGACGCGACGGGGCTCAACTCTCTCTTGCGCCAGATCGGCGGCTCACTCGGGCTGGCGGCGTTCGCCACGCTGCTGCCGCACTTCGTGCAGACCGCGCGCACGGGACTGGTCTCGCACCTGGTGGCCGGACGCCCCGAGGTGATGCAGCGGATCGGCGGAATAGAGGCCGGTCTGGTCGCCCGCGGGCTCGATCCCGCCACCGCCGCCGCCACCACCCGCCGCGTCCTCGACGGCATGGTCACCCGCCAGGCGATGCTGCTGGCGTTCGAACGGATGTTCATTCTGGCAGGGGTCGCGTTCCTGATCGTCATCCCGATCGCGTTCCTGCTCAAAGCGCCTGCCAACATGCGCGGCAAGCGCGTCGACCTTCACTAAAAAAGCGAGAGAAACAGACATGGAAAGCGCCGCACAACCCACCAACGATCGTTTACAACCCGCGGGCGCGCCGCTCACGGCCGCCGCGCCCGCCGTCATCGTGGCGGCCACCGCCGACGCGCCGGCCAAGCGCAAGCGGCGCCCCTTCGTCATCCTGGGCGTCATCGCCCTCTTGGTCCTGGCCTTCATCGGCGTCTACACGTTGATGACGGCGGGGCGCGAGAACACCGATGACGCCCAGATCGCCGCCGACGTGGTGCCGATAGGCACCCGGGTGGCGGGCGCGATCGCGCGCGTTCACGTCAAAGAGAACCAGCTGGTCAAGCGGGGCGATCTCCTGATCGAGATCGACCCCAGCGACTACGACGCGCGCGTGCAGCAAGCCGAGGCCGAGCTGGCCACGGCGGCGGCGCAGGCCTCCGGCGCCCAGGCGCAGGTGGAGATCGTCGACGCGACCTCCAGAGGGGGGCTCGCCTCTGCGAAGGCCGCGCTCTCCGGATCGAACGCCGGCGTCCAGAGCGCCGGCGCGCAGATCGCCGCTTCCCACGCTCAGCTGGCCCGCGCCGACGCCGAGCTCAAGAAGGCGCAGCTCGATCTCGATCGCGCGCGCACGCTCCGCCTGGCCAACGCCCTGCCGCAGGAGCGACTCGACAGCGCGCAGATCGCCTTCGACGCCGCGCACGCCGCCAAGGCGCAGGCCGACGCGCAGGTCGCCCTGGCCGAAGATGCCCGGCGGAGCGCCGAGAGCCGGGTGGGCGAGGCGCGCGGCAAGGTGAGCCAGAGCGCGCCGATCGCGCCGCAGATCGCCGCGGCGCGTGCCAACGCCGAGCTGGCCAACGCCCGCGTGCGCAGCGCCGAGGCGTCGCTGGCGCTGGCCAAGCTGCAGCTCGGCTACACCAAGATCGCCGCCCCCGCCGATGGCTTCGCCTCGAAGCTGACCGTCCATGAGGGGCAGCTGGTCTCGATGGGCCAACCGCTCATCCAGCTGGTCCCGAACGCGACCTACCTCGTCGCCAACTTCAAGGAGACTCAGGTCGGCCACATGCACGTCGGTCAGCCGGTTGCGATCACGGTCGACGCCCTTCCGGGCCGCTCCTTCGCGGGGAAGGTCGACAGCCTCTCCGGGGGCACCGGCGCCAGCTTCTCGCTGCTGCCGGCCGACAACGCCACCGGCAACTTCGTCAAGGTCGTGCAGAGGGTCCCCGTACGCGTCGCCTGGGTGAATCCTCCGGGCGACGTGGATCTGCGCGCCGGCCTCTCGGCCGACGTGACCGTGGACGTGAGGCCGTAACCATGCGCCGACACCTTCCTGTCTCCGTCACGCTGGCCACGCTGGCCGCAGCTCTGTCCGCCGCCTCGCTCGCCCAGGCGGCGCCCCGCGCGCTGACCATCGACGACGCCGTCGCCCTGGCGCTGCGGACCAATCCGCACCTCGCCTCGGCGCGGGCGCGCGCGGAGGGCGGCGACATCAACGCCGCCTCCGCGGGTCGCCGCATGTTGCCGTCGATCCACGTCAGCGACGAGGCGCAGCTCTGGAACGCGCCGTTTGCCATCGCCTTTTCCTCGGGCGCGTCGACGACGCCGCCGATGGCCGTCGTCGTTCGCAATCGGGAGACCAACACGTTCGTCGCCTCGTTCGATCAGCCTCTCATGGGGCTGTTTCGCGCCAACGACGAGCGCGAGACGCTGACGGAGGAGAGCGCGGGCGACCACGCGCAGATCGCGGCTTCCGAAGCCGACCTCCGCGCCAACGTCGAGACGCAGTTCCTGCGGGTCTTCGAGGCCCAGGCGCTGGAGCAGATCGCCGGCTCTTCGGTCCACGAGCTCGGCGACCAGGTCACCGTGGCGAAGGCGCGCCTCGCCAGCGGCGTCATCACCCAGGCCGATCTGCTGCGCATCGAGGTCGCGGTGGCGAACGCCGAGCAACAGGCGCTGGAGGCGCACAGTCAAGGTGCAACGGCGCGCGCGCAACTCTTCGCGGCGATCGGCCTGTCACCGGCCGACGCGGCCGAGCTGACGCTGGTCGCGCCCGAGGCTCGCCTGGCGGCCGTGCGGGCCAAGGGGTCCTCGCCGTCGCTGGCGGCGCTGATGCCGCAGGCCCGGGACCACCGCGCCGAGCTGGCCCGGCAGGGGCACCTGATCCTGGCCGCCGAGCGCCAGATCGGCGCCAGGAGCTACGCGCTCCTCCCGGACATCGACCTCGAAGGCGCCTACATTCGCACCGACGGCCAGCTGTTCGCTCCGCCGAACTCCGCCTACCTCGGGATCAAGGCGAGCTGGGCGATCTGGGAGTGGGGCGCGTCGAATTTCCAGCGCAAGGCGGCGGCCGTCCAGGCCGACGCTGCGCGCCGTGACGAGGAGATGCTGGCGCGTCAGATCGAGGCTGAGCTCAGCGCCAGCCTGGCGCAGGGTGACGCCGCGCGTGGCGCCGTCGGCTCGGCTGAGAAGGCCGTGGCCAGCGCCGAGGAGGCCTACCGGGTCACCGACGCGTCGCTCAAGGCGGGGACCGCCACCACCACCGACCTGCTCGAGTCGCAGTCGGCGCTCAGCCAGGCGCGCCTCAACCTGACGCGCGCCCAGTACGAGCTGGTCCTGTCCGACGTGGCGCTGGCGCACGCGAGCGGCGCTGTCGGCGTTGCGGGATTAGCGCCGCTGTGAAAAACTGAAGCTCGCACATGATCACCCGAGCTCTCTCCAAGGCCCTGCTCCTCCTCACCATCTCCTTCGTGGTCCCCGCGGTGGCGCGCCCCGCCCTCGCGGGCGTCCACTCCACGCAGGGGCGCCGGCACCGACACCGGCACCACGAACGCCGCAACGAGCGCCAGCGCGAGCACGAGTCCCGCGAAGGCCACGGCAGCCACGACGGCGAGCGCCACGGCGAGCTCTGATCGACGAAGACCCGCCGACGGACTCGCCGTCGCTCACGGGCAGAGGAGCGCCGGATCGGGATGCGCCGATTTCGAGCAGATAGGGATCGGCTTCTGCGCGACCCAGGCGTCGATGACGGTCATCTCCCATTCGTCGAGCGGCCGCGCCGGCGGGAGCGGCATCCGCTTTTTGTCGTCCTCGGAGTGAATGTCCGCCTCGATCTGCCTGCCCCATTGGGCCACGCCGTAGCAAGTGGGAGCACCGCCGTCGGAAGGGTAGCAGGGGCCGAACACGGTAAGAGCGGGGGCCCCGGCCGGGATCGGACCGCCGTTGGCAGCCGGCCGGTAGGCGGCGTGGTTGAGGCCGCCGTCTGGGTTGTTGTCGTGGCAGCGGGTGCAATGGGCCTGGAATATCGGCAGCACGTCGGTGTCGAAGGCGGGCTCGACGGGTGACGACGGATAGACCGAGCAGCCCGCCGCACCCAACGCCAGCGCGGCGGCAAAGCCACCGGCCAGAAGAGACCTGATTGGACGGGTGATCGCCATGGTGATGCTCACAAATAGTAGTGCAGTTGCAGCATGAAGAGCGAGGCGCTCGCCTCGTCCGTCGTGCTCGGGCCAAGGGACTGATACCGGGCGAGGCCCACCAGCTCGAAGTGCGCCCAGGGGAAGAAGTTCACCTCGAGATCGAGCGCGTTGCGCCCGGTGCCGGCGACCGACAGGTCCTCCTGGAAGCGCTCGTAGGCGAGCCCCACCATCACACCACGAGCCGGAAAGAACGTGGCGCCCAGGTACGAGACGAACTGGTTTTGGCCGACCGAGCCGGAGCCGATATTGACGATCTGCCGAATGAAATCGGCCTCGCCGAGGACCAGCATCTTCCCCTGCTCGAGCCACACCTTGCCGACGGCGCCCCCTTCGTAGCGGCTCGCCTCGCTGGCGACGCCGACGCGGGCCTGCAGGCCGATCGCCCCAACGCTGTTGAACCGTTTCTCGCCGTAGGCAGCGCCACCGCTCTCCCGCACGCCGACCGATTGAAGCGGGGTGGGGAAGCTCTCTGGCGGCGGCGCGAACAGCGTCAGGTGCAGCTCCCAGTCGTCGCCGACATAGCCTCCCGACACGTTGTAGGTCTCGTTATAGATGTCGAAGCCGGTGTAGCGCTGCACGAAGAAGATGTGCTCGACGAGGCGCAGCCCGAAGGGGGCGAAGAACTTGCCGACCCGTAGATAAGGCCCCGTCGCGCTCGGCCGCCACATCAGATAGTGCTCATTCGAGATCATCCGGCCGGTCACCGAGTCGATCCGGTCGTTGAAGGTCTGGTCGCGGCCGACGTCGCCGCGGATGCCCCCCTCGAGGTAAAGCGAGATCTGGTCACCGAACGCGAACCGCGCGTAGCCGTCGGCCTGCATCGGAAAGAAGGAATAGACGGGCGACTGGGCCCCCCCCGGAGCGTTGACGATTCCGGCCAGCCGGACGTCGGCCCCCAGCGCCAGCCACGACGGCGGGTCCCACAGGCCGTGGAGGAACGCGCCGTCACCGCCGAGGCTGATGGTGTCGCCCGACTCGTCACGCCCCCAGGAGGTGATGAGACCGCCGCCCGCCGGATCGTAGTGGCACTGGCTGCACCGGGTGGTCCCCGACGCAAACTGAAACTGCGGGTACGCGGACGCCGCACCGCCGAGGCCGATCAGGAGGAGGCCGGTGGTGAGTGCGCAGAAGAGGAGTCTTCGCATGTGCATCTCGAACGTAGGGGAGATCAGTTGTTTGGCGCGCCGTCGGCGATCCAGGTTTCGATCAGCTTGATGTCGGCCTCGGGGAGCGGGTTGTCGGGCGGCATGCGGATCGATCCCACGGCATTCATCAGGTTCACGATCGGCGAGTCCTGAGGGTTGCCGGGGAAGACGAAATAGGTCTCGACCAGCGACTGGTAGCCGATCGCCCGCGCCGAAAGATCGACGCCTCCTTGGTGCGTAATGGCCGAGTGACAATTCACCGTCGCGCAGCTCGGCTCCATGATGGTCGTCGAGATGAACGACCATCTGGCCGGGCGATCGTCGATCGCGCCGCCACAACCGGTGGCCATGATCGCCAGCGCCGCGGCGACAGCTGCCACGTAGGCCAGCCTCGGGGGGGACATCGGGGGATTATGCATCAAGGTCGATCAGGCTCAACTTTGATCGAAGAGATCCAAAGGGTACCGGCGCCGGCGGCGCCGGTTGGAATGCGCCACCCCAGGGGTACCACAGAGGCAACCGAAGCAGGCAATCCGCGCGAAGTTCTCACCTCGACGTGCAGCTTTCCGCTACCATGGCGTACGATGCCGGCCAGTGTGACCGGCATCCCGTCGGTCGGCCAGCCGGCCTGTGCCAAATTGCTCCCGTCGGCCGCCAGGTCGATGGCGGCGTCAGGCGCCGGGCCGACCGCCTCCGCGCGGATCGAAACGCCGTAACTCCCGGGCGGGAGATCGAGGTCGAAGGCCGCCGCCGCGCGCGCCCCGGAAAGCCGCAGGCCGAACCCGTCCCAGACCCCGCGCACCGGGGAGGCGGCCCCTCCCGGCGGTGGCTCGATCGCCCGCACGTCGCAGAGGCGCTTGGCACCGGCCACCTCGCAGACGCAAACCGCCCAGCGGTTCTGCTCGCGCAGGGTGGTCCCGGCGCTGATGACCCGGGGCCACCCGATGAAGAGCAGCGCCAAGATTCCCCCGGCGACCAGCCCCTCGATCGCCACCCGACGGCGGGCCCGCCGGCCCGCCTCGCCGCGATGCATGCCGCGTTGAACGAGATCGCGCACGGCGGTGACGACCCACGCGAGCCCGTTCCCGGCGAACGGAAGCAGGAGCACGACGATCGCCAGATGGTAGCGGGCCTCGGAAAAGAACAGCGTGTAAAGGACGAGCAGCGCCAGTGGCAGCGGCAGCAGCGTCAGCGCCGGCCAGTTGCGACGCGCCGCCGCAGCCACGATCCCTATGACGATCGCCGCGATCATGAGGTAGTAGCTGTCGTCGACCACCCGCTCGATGGCGGTCCGGTGGATGTCGAACCAGGTCCCGGGCGGCAGCACGCTCTGCCGGTAGAGCGGCCAGTAGAGCAGCGGGCGCTCGGCTCCCAGCAGGCGATCGGCCTTGGCGGCGAGCAGGCCGAGCGCGTAGCGGGGCGAGAAGGCGGTCCACTGCTTGGCCAGCGCGTAGGCGGCGCGATCCGACTCCCGGTGCGGCGGCGCGAAGAGCGCGTAGCCGGTCCCTTCGGAGAAGAGCCGATTGAGCGAGCGGCTATAGCTTCCGTCCGAGTTGGGATTCGCGCCGACCAGCGCCGTGTGGCCGCCGTGACTGTCGGTGAAGAACAGCTCCCCGTAGACGTGGTGATTGCGCAGCCCCCAGGGGAGCAACACCAAGAAGGCGACGACGGCCGCGGCGATGGTTCGCGTGACGACGTGCGCCCAGCTGGCCCCGCGGGCGCGAAAGTGAAACGCCGCCAGCAGCACCAGCGGCAGCGCGACCGCCCGCACGTAGGACGCAAGCCCCATCACCAGGCCGAAGGCTGTCGGGGCCCCCAGCGGCCGGCTCGCGGCGTTGCGTGCGAGCAGCCAGACCGCCAGCCCGAGCAGCGCCGCCGCCGGCATGTCGGTGCCGGTCACGCTGGAGACGGCGATCCCCGCCGGCCAGAGCGCGCACGAGAGGCCGGCGAGGAACGCGGCGCCACGACCGAAGATCGCCCGCGCGGTCCCGTACACCGCCGCGGTGGCGAGCGCACCGGAGGCCACCCCGATCATCTTGATGGCGAGCAGCCCGCCGCCGAACACATAGACGCCCGCCGCGAGGTAGACGTAGCCCGGCATGTAGATGAACTCCGGATCGAGCCCGTGGTGCTCGACGAGGTAGCGCGCCGATTCGAGGTACATCGCGAAGTCGCCGACGGGCCGCGTGGGGACGACCAGCACCCAGAGCAGGCGCACGGCGATCGCCAGCGCGGTCAGCAGCAGGCCCAAGGGGCCTTTATATCGCGCCGGGAGTCCCCCGCCCTATCACGATCCAGCGGCCGAACCGGGCCCCACCCCGCGGCCAGTCGGGGAGGCGCGCGGGCCAGCCACCGGGGCGATCGTACCCGACCAAGTATTCGGCCCCGGTCGACAGCAGGCTGTCGCGCACCGTGGTGCGGGGCTCGCGGGTGACGATCAGCGTGACTGACTCGGTCCAGGGGATCCCGGCGGCGTGGGCGATCCCGATCTCGGCGAAAGAAAACGGCTCGATCATGGCGCGCTGGCCGGGGCGGCGGACGGCGCGCAGGTGGGCGGCCAGCGCGCGATCCTCTCCGTCGAGCCGGGTGAGCGCCCCCATCGACTCGGCACCGGCCCAGATCCGCTCGCGCCCGACGGTGGCGACCAGCCACACCGCGACGGAGAAGGCGACGGCCGAGGCGAAGAGACCGGCCCGAAAGGCGCGCGCCCGTTCGACCCGGTCGATCGGCACGGCGCTGACCGCCAGCGGCAGGAGCAACGCTCCCGGGACCAGCGCGAAGCGCGCCAGCGGCTCGAAGGACTGCGCGATGAGCCCCTCGGCGAGGTAGATCGCCGGCGGCCCGAGCGCCGCGACCACCACCAGGCGCATTGCCGGCGACAGAGAGCGCGCGCCGCGCTTGAGCGCCAAGAGGGCCAAGACGCCCAGCACGGCTCCCAGCGGGGTCATCGCGGCCAGGAATGCCAGCGACCAGACGCCGAGCTGACGCGCCCGCCCCAGCCAGGCGCCGTAGCGCGCCGCTACCGTCGCCCCCAGGCCGGCGTGGTCACTCGAGATGTAGTGCGCGAAGAAGAGCGGATCGCCGCCGGACGCCGCGCCCCAGGCGAGCCAGGCGATCGGAAAGATCGACGCCGCGAGCGCGAAGACAATCAGTCC
>Ga0209890_10000147_pt1 | contig 32854 bp, 34 predicted proteins | sample OrgsoiDNA2013049_FD_185799 | JGI IMG/M metagenome (GOLD analysis project Ga0209890, IMG submission 185799) | Permafrost soil microbial communities from the Arctic, to analyse light accelerated degradation of dissolved organic matter (DOM) -... | ecosystem: Environmental > Terrestrial > Soil >... | reverse complement strand
AAGCGTAAACCCGGCACCGCGTCAGCGGATCAGACCGGGACCGTCCCCTCGCAAGACGGGACAGCGGCATGAGCGCCAACGAGCACTCATCCGCAACGGACTCACCCCACACCGGACAGTCGTAGACCTGTCACCGGCGAGCCGCCGGCCTGCAGCACGTACAGCGTCCTGGAGGAGAAGCCGTGCCACTGCAGGCAGCTCCCGACCCGCACGGGCAGTGAACTCGCAGAGCTCGCCAGTGCATGGGCGCTAATCTCGCGGCCCTGCCCACCGGTGAGCCTGTCGGTCACGCTCAGATCTGCCGGCCCGATGCTTCGCGCGGCGTGGAATGTCAACAGGTCGAAGTCGGCCAGTGTGACTGCGCGGGGCACCTTCGCCCTACCCACAGTGACGGGCCCGGATGCGAAGGCGACCGCCTCGACGGCACCCGGCGTGGGTGCGCCGACCGCCGCCAAGGAGCCGTCAGGCATCCGCAGCGATCCGCTCAGGCCCAAGGACGCTGCGAGCCAGCCCAGCGGGTGCAGCAGACCGTCCCGCGTCAGCGCGAACACAGCCGGCAAAGAGCCGCCCACGGCCACGGGCGTGTCGATGGAGAACCCGCTCCTGAGCGCCCCGGGGCCGATCGAGGAGGCCAGATCCCACTGTGCGAGGTTCGGTCTCACGCTCGCTACGACGGCGCCGTGCTCTACCAGTACAACCTCGTTCGCCGGGACTGGCGAGCCTGGGTCCAGCGCCCAACCTCTGATATTGACCAGGCGCTCCTGTCCCAGAGAGGTCACCGCAATATCGATCGAGCGCCCGCGTGGGCGCGAGCCCAGGAAGTTGGGGACACTTCCCCAGTTACATTGCCCACTGCTGAACCAGAGGTCGGTCGTGGACGCCGGCACGTTCATTGGAGGTAGCGCAGGTCTGGCGGCTATCAGGTCCCGGCGCAGCATCAGCAGCTCGCCGTTGAGCACCAACAGTGGTTGCCAGCCGTCCAGGAGGTACTGGCTCACCAGGTAGTGCCGGACATTGTTGCGGATCCCGTCCCACTCCGGCAGACCGATCGCGCGGCCATCGAAGATCACCAGCGGCGGGCGAGTGAGTTTCAGCTCGTTGATCAACATCTCCTGGGCGAACGGCGGCTCGGCCATGCTGACGTGCACGAATCGGGTGCCTGGACGTCGGTCGAGCAGGTAGTAGAAGTAGCCCAGGCCATTGGTCATGTCGAAGACCGGCGCGTGCCGGCCGGCGTAGGTGTCCAGCACGGTGCCCAGGTCCCGGACAAAGGCAATATTGACCGTTCCCGGCACGGTATAGCCCAGTCGCGGGATCGGGGGCTCAGTACTTGCAAATGCCCGTTGCTGCTGCGGGATCGCCGCCACCCTGGTCACCACCGATGGCGTGCCGGCGGCTGCGGGCAGGGCGATCACCAGCAACAGCACGGCAAGTATGGTGGCCAGGTTCCCAGACAGGTACCCCACCCGTTGGCGTTGTCCGTGTCGTGCGGCCGGGCCAAGGCTTCGCGCGACCTGGCACAGCAGGCGGTCGGCGGACCTTAGAGCCTGCTGCGCCCACAGCAACGCCAGTGGCAACGTTGCCGTGAACACCTCGCCGACGTGTTGGGCGTCAAATCGACCGATCGCCTTCTCGCCGTACAGCGCAACGAACCCGGCGGCGGCCACCGTCACCCAGTCGCGTTCTGTCCAGGGCCTTCGAGCCCGGAACCGACGTGCTGCTGCCCAGAACGTGAGCAGGACCAGAACGATGCCCAGGCCGAACTCGATGTAGTGACGTGCTCGAATGTTCCAGTCCGGGGGTATGACTCCGGCCTCGTTGTGGCCTGGGCCAAAGATCTGGTAGTAGCTCAGGAAAGGCCCAAGCCCATGGTTCGCGGCCAGGAAGGCGCACCAGATAACTGTCAGGACCACACCTGTGAGCGCACACCAGCGGCTCGGCCGAAGTGCCCGCCACAGCCCGCCTGCCCGGTCGCGGCCCGCGAGATCGGCTGCCAGCACCGTGAGCAGCGCAGGAACCACCAGGAAGATGGTCTCGGGTATCAGAACCGCCTGGATGAACAGGACGGATGTCAGTGCGACATACCACGCCAGGCGCCCCCGGCGTAACGCCTCTGCGAGCAGGACGAGTACCGCCGGAACGGCAATGAAACGGCCATCGGGAGTGTCGAGCAGGCCAGCCGCCAGGAGCACGACAAACCCGCCGAGGAACCATCTCTTCGCACCGGAGAACCAGGCGACGAACAGGTACAGCCCCACCCAGGACAAGGGGTTCAGGACAACGCTCATCACGGCGTCCCCGCCCCAGCGGGTGTCGCCGAACAAGGCGAACCCCATGTTGCCCTGCAGGACATCGACATACAGCCCATGGATGAACAGCTGATCACGCCAGGGAAAGAGCCCGTGGGCCAGAAAGTTCGCACCAACAAGGTTCTGAGCGTCATCGAATCCTTGGAAACCCGCGATCTGTCCCGGCAAGGCAGAGAAGGCCACAAACACCAGAACGGCGCCGACCACAACGGTCAACAGACGTGACTCGACTTGAACCGGGCTGACCCCCGCTGTTCGTCGCCACACTGCCCAGCCAGCGATCGCCAAGACCCCCAGCAGGACCGGCCACCAGGGCAGCCAGGGCCACCAGCGTGCGCTGTGGTCAGCGTGGACAAGCACGACGCTGTGGCGTGAGACGAACCAGAGTCCTGCCACGACCGCGACGGCGCCAGCCACGCCATTGACCTCAGCGATCGCCATCCGGGCCTGACGAAACAGCGCGCCGGCTCGGCGGCTACGCCAGGTCAGCAGACCTGCCAGGGCAAGGACGCCGGCGAGGTAGCACAGAGCACAGATGACCCCGAAGCGCACACTGCGCGCAGTGGTCAGCGTCGAGCGCGAACTGGCTTCGAGCGCCACCACGCCAGCCGGCAGGATGAGCCGGCCGACCAGGGACAACCCCGCTCCAACGGGTCCTGCGGCAGGTACGTCGGCGGCAGCAACATCTCGCACCTGGATCGCACCGGGTGCTCGCGAGCGGACCGGGCGACGCAACGGGCCACGCCAGGCAAGCAGGCTGTAGATGAGCAGGACACCGATCGGGAACCCGTAGACCGCCAGGTGGTAGGCGGTGAACGGCGCCAGGTAGTTGAAGTTCCCGAACGTCGGGTATCCGACGATGTCGATCACGCCCCGGAGCTGGCGTGGGCGACCATCCCACCACCACAACGCCGCGGCCTCCGAGAGCAGCGCGGCGATCACGAACCTGGCCACGAGCCGGACGGCTGGCTCCCGTGGCTGGCCCGCCACAGGCTCGCCGCAAGACCGTTTGCCCGAAACCACTATGTGGTCGACCACCCTGCTCCCCATCCGCATCAGGGCGAACGCCAGCATCACCCGTACGCGAGACCCTAGACTGCCGACGTGGTCGCGACTCGAAACCTTCGCGGCGTGGTGCGACATTCGAGCCCGCTCGTGGCTGGTCTGGTCGTTCAAGCCGGCACGAGTTATCTGACCCTCATCTTAGCTGGGCGGCTTCTGGGCGCCGCCAGGTTCGGTGGGCTTTCGGCGCTCTATGTCTTGGTGACCAGCCTGGCGACGGGCCTGTTCCTGCCGGTGGAGCAAGAGATCGCGCGCCGCCGCGGTGGTGAGCGGGCCGTCGGTCCTGCCGATCCCACCCTGGCGCACCGAGCGGCGATTCTGGCTCTGAGCGCCACGCTCGCCCTGGTGCTGGTCGCCCTCGCGATCCACCCGGTGATGCTGAAGCTGCTTGGCGGCAACGGCGCTCTGCTGGCCTCGTTCTGCGTGGCACTGCCCGGGTACGCATGTTGCTTCATCTCGCGAGGAGTCTTTGCCGGCGCCGGGGAGCTGCGCAGGTACGGTGTTCAGCTGGGCACCGAGGGCGTGTTTCGACTGGTCGGACTCACCGGGCTTGCCATCTTCGGACTTCATAGTCTCTCCGCGGTCGGCTGGCTGTTCGGGGCTGCACCGTGGGTCGCTCTCGCGGCGTCGCTAGCCGGTCGTCCAACCCGCCCCGACCCCATGCCGGGCCCGGTTTCGGCAGGCGACCCGCTCCTGGGGGCACTCGGGCTGTTGCTGGTCAGCTCGCTCGCGTCACAGCTGCTGGTCAATGCCGGCCCGGTCGTCGTCCAGCTGCTCGCGACACCCGCGGAGTCTGGGCGCGCTGGGGCCTTCCTGGCGGCGCTGGTCGTGGTCCGAATCCCGGTCTTCTTGTTCACGGCCGTACAGCCGAGCTTTCTGCCGGCCATGGCTGGACACGCAGCCGCAGATCGCAAGGCTGACTTTGTCCGGCTGACCCGGCGAGTGTTGCTCATCTGCACCGGGCTCACGCTCGTGAGCGCACTTGTCATCACAGCTGTGGGGCCCGGCCTTCTTCGAGTTCTGTTCGGGTTCCACGATGGGCTGAGCTCCCCGACGTTCCTGGCCATGGGGGTTGCCGTCGGCCTTTTCCTGCAGGCCGCGATTCTTGCTCAGGCGCTGCTCGGGCGCGGACTTCACAAGATGACGACCCTGGGTTGGCTCGTGGGCCTGATCGGCCTGGTCGCGGGAACCACGCTGCCGGGCAGCGCAGTGCACCGTGCCACCTTCGGTTTTCTCCTGGGGGCGGTGGCCGCGGCCGGCGCGTTCGCGGTGCTGCTGGCGCGCGCGTTGCGGGCCTGGCCAACGCTGCCGGATGCCAGCCAGCTTCCGGTTCAGCTGCCGCACGGGTAGAACCCACGGTGAAGTCATTGCCGCAAAGGTCACAGAGGGACCCGTGGCTGGATCGCCGTCGAATCTGTCAAGGCCAGATCCGCGGGTGCCGCGGCGCTCGCACCCAGGACGGGACAAGCCAGCAAACCGGTGAGGTGTACCTCAAGGCGGGTCCAGGCTCACGTCGCCGGCAAGGCCGTCGCAGGCCACCACGGCGCCGAAGGTGACCTCGTGGCCCGCCTGCTCGAGCGCCGGCAACGGGCCGGCCCGGCCATCGGCCAACCCCGGCCGGGCGAGGTGGTCAGGTCGCTGGCCAGTGACCACCCTCGCCGCGGATCCAAGGACCACCCAACTGACGCGGCGGGCGCCGACCAGGCCGGGACAACCTCTCAGATTCAGGTGTGAGACGCTGCGGCCGTACGGCAGGCGGTGCTGCTTGCGGGCTAGCTGGTCGTGGCTTCGACCAGCGACTCATAGACCTGCAGATGGCCACGTGCCGACTGCAGCCACCCGAACGTGGAGGCGCGGGTGGCGGCCGCCTCGCCCAGAACCTCCCGGGCGCCGGGGTCAGCCAGCAACCGGCTCAGCGCGGCAGCGACGTCGTCCACCTCCGGTGACTTGGCATAGGCCACGGCGTCTCCACCTACTTCGGGCAGGGACAGTCGATCCGTTGTCAGGACGGTAGCCCCGCAGGCCATGGCCTCCAGAACCGGCAGACCGAAGCCCTCACCGAAGCTGGGGTAGGCGACGATCTCGGCCCCACCCAGAAGCCCAGAAAGCACGTGATCTGGCACAAACCCGGGTCGAATCACGCGAAGGTGGGCCGGCACCTCCGCCAGTGCCGTGTCGATCTCGGAGTCCCAGCCGGCCCCGCCCGCCAGAACCAGGGTGGGCGGCGAGGGAATCGACGAGCAGGACGCGATGTAGGCACGAATGAGCCCGGGAATGTTCTTACGCGGCTCGAGCGTCCCCAGAAAGGCGATGAAGGTGGCCGCCGTGGACAGACCGAGCCAGGTGCGGGCCTCGCGCACCTCCTCGACGTTGGGGCGACGAAACTGTTGATGGTCAACCCCATGCGGGATCACCGTGATCCGGTCGGGATCGGCCTGCACGGCTCGCACCAGCTCGTCCTTGGTGGCCTGGCTCGGCACCAGCAGCGCGTCGGCATTTCGGCACGAGAACCTGGTCCATCGGGTGAAGAAACGCGCCTTGACGGCCAGATGCACATCCGGATCGCTGAAGAAGGTCGCGTCGTGCATGGTCACCACCTGCTTTGGCCCACGCCGACCGCCGTTGGCCAATGGCATGGTGTAGTGAGGCGAGTGCATGATGTCTGGGCGACGAGAGCGGATGACGCGAAGCAGACCCACCTGCTCCCACACGAGACGCTGGGCCGGGGAAGAGGCCCAGGACGGCAAGACGACGATGTTCTGCCATCCCACAGCGGCCGAGTAGATCTGGACGTCCCGCTGCTGGCAGAGAACATGCAGGTCCACCCCCACCTGGGGCAGGTGGGCGACCAGCTCATCGACATACCTGCCGACACCACCACGCAGCGGGGGCAGCGCGGTGGCATCGAGGAGGACGCGGACCAATACACACCAGCTCTCTAGTACGTGCGGGAGGTGGCCAGGAAGAAATCACGAAGCGTCATGGCAGGATCCCGCTGAAATGCTACCCGGTGGTAGGCGCCCACCTGGTCGCGCCACTACTGGACGAGCCGGGCGTACAGGGCCCACAGCGTTCTCGCGCAGTCCAGCCAGTCGAAGTCCTGGGCACGCGCTGTGCCCGCCGCGATCATCTGCGCCCTCAAACCTGCGTCGCCCAGAACGCGGTTGATCGCAGAGCCCAAGGCGCTCGGATCACCGACGGGGAAGGTCTGGGTGGCCTGCGCGCCCACCTCGCGCATCGCCGGATCATCGGAGGTGACCACGGGCACCCCCAGCGTCATCGCCTCAAGGACGGGCAGGCCGAAGCCCTCCGCCCGCGATGGCATCACGACAAGGCTGGCGCCGGCGTACAGGGCCGCGAGATCGGCGTCATCCACCCGGCCCGTCACGGTGACGTGGTCTTCGATCCCCCGCGCCACGGCGTCAACACGCACGTCCACACCGCCCCACCCTCGCGGGCCGACCACCACCAGGGACCGTCCCCTGAGCGCGGGCTCGGCCAAGGCGTCAAGCAACGTGTCCAGACCCTTGCGAGGCTCTGCGGTCCCGACGAAGAGCAGGTAGTCCCCCGTTCCGACAAGTCGGGTGCGGCGCTCGCCGGCATCATCGGGAACCCTCAGGTGGCTGGAGAACCCCGGATGCACCACGATCACCTCTGCGACCGGATCGAGTACGTCGCGGATCTGGTCGGCCACCGCGACCGTAGCTGTCACGATAAGGTCAGCCTGCCTGGCTGCACGGGCCCCCATGCGTCGATGGAAACCCAGCCCACGCGCCGTCAGGGTCTGCGGGTGGGTCCAGGGCACGACGTCGTGGATGGTCACGACGAGCCCAGCACTTCTCTTGGGCGGGACAAGCAGGGTCGTGGCGTGGACCACGTCAGCGTCCCGGGGCGCGGGCCCCAGGCCACGCTCCCACATCCGCGCCAGCAGCTTGCTGCCGATGGGAAGCTGGCGAAGCCCGTCGGTCCCACTCAAGGCCGGCGGCCTGCGCCCGTGCCACGCGCTCCAGGGCTGGAGCCAGGACTGTGGTGCAGCGGCGGTCGTGAGTGCGACGGCGAGCTCACCGGCGTAACGCCCGGTGCCGCCCGGTACCGGCGCGAAGAGCTGATCGACGACCAGCCCGACTCTCATGTCAGCGATCCTCGCACAGCCACCCCCTCGCCTGCGCCGAGGACTCGTGGTGGTCTACGGCACGTCAGCCTGAACCACGCTGCCGCGCCCACGAACCGTCAGTGCGCCGTCGCAGGCCGGCGCGAACAACGACTCCCCCCGGCACAAGGTGATCCGGCCGCCACCAGACGAGACGAGGCTGAGCTCCCCATCCAGGCACAGCAGGATTCGAGGCCCACGACCCGGTAGCGGTTGAACGAGGTCATTCTCGAGCGTGGTGACCGAGAGCTCGAAGTCGTCCACCGGGGCGTAGAAGACCCTCGTGGCCCGGTGGAACACCTCGGGAGCGATCCGAACTGGCGCTGTGGGCACGTAGTCGACGGTGGCGAGCAGCTCATCCACGTCGACGTGCTTGGGTGTGAGCCCTGCACGCAGGACATTGTCAGAGCTCGCCATGATCTCGACCCCCAGCCCGTGCAGATAGGTGTGCACGCCGCCCGCCGGGACGTACATCGCCTCGCCCGGCTGGAGTGTGACCGGGTTGAGCAGCAACGAGGTGACCACGCCGGGGTCGCCCGGATAGGCATTGGCGAGCAACGCCACGACCTGGTCCGAGCGCGGGCACGGTGAGCCTTCGGCGAGTCTGGCGGCGCACGCCTGGGCAACCGCGCGCACCTCGGCCGGCGCCGGTCGTGTCGCGGGCTCCAGGAGCTGGGTGAACGCCGCACGGATCCCCTGGGTTGAACGCTGGCCCACCAGCAGGTCGTGCAGCTGTCTGGCCAGCGGAGCATCAAGGCCTGCCAGGACTGCCGCGCCCCGGTGCGGCGCGCGAAAGCCGCACAGTGCCTCAAACGGTGTCAAGGCGTAGACCAGCTCGGGCTTGTGGTTCCTGTCGCGGTAGTTGCGGTGCCGCGCGTCGAGCGGGATGCCGGCCGCCTCCTCGGCGGCGAATCCGCGGCGGGCCTGCTCGAGGTCGGGGTGCACCTGCAAGGACAGGGGGCGCTCGGCCGCGATGAGCTTCAACAGGTACGGCAGCTGCCTACCGAACCGAGCGAGAACGTCCGGCCCGAGGGCGGCCTGCGCGTCCGCCGCGATGAACACGTCGAGCCCGACCTGACCGTCCTCGGTCATGACCCGAGACGGCGCGCTGGGGTGAGTACCCATCCATGACTCAGCCACCGGCTCTGAGGTCGCCGGCAGTCCCCACAGGTCCGAGATGGCCGTCTTGGAGCCCCAGGCGTAGTGCTGGGCGGTGTTGGTCAGCCTGATCACGAGATCCTCGACGATTGACAGTGGGATGTCCTTGATCGTAGCGATGAGTACCTTCAATGCATGACGGGGAACTTCTGCAGGCTCAAGACGCCCGCGCCGCCGGCCGCTGTCGGGTCGGGCGTGAGCAGGGCCACGAGCCCAGCGGTCAGGCCCGTGCCGGCCGCGGTCCGGGCGGTGGTGGTGTCCTGGAACGGCAAAGACCTGCTGCCCAGCTGCCTGGACTCCCTGCTCGCGCAGACCGTCGCAGCAGACCTTGAGGTCGTCGTCGTGGACAACGCGTCCCAGGACGGCACGGCCGCCATGCTCGCGCAGCGCTACCCGGCGGTGACCGTCGTGGCCAGCGGGACCAACCTCGGGTTCGCCGGTGGTGCGGACCTCGGCGTGGCCGGCTTCGCCGGCAGGTTCATCGCGCTGCTCAACAATGACGCGACGTTCGCGGTGGACGCGATCGAGCAGATGGTCTCGGTCATGCAGGAGCCCGGCAACGAGCGGGTCGGGGCCGTCACGGCGAAGATCCTGCTGGCCGGCACGTACCGGTTGGAACAAGGACTCACCAAGGCCACCGCGCCGACCGGAAGCTTCCAGCGCGACGATGGCTGGCTCGTCCCCGCCGCTGCCGGCTCCCGCGGTGCAATCCGCGTCGTGAACTCCACGGGCAGCATCGTGAGGCGACGCGGGGCCGGCACGGACCGGGACTGGCTGCGCGCCGACGGCGAGGAGTCGCGCGACGCCGAGGTGTTCGGCTTCTGTGGCGGCGCCGCCCTGCTACGCAAGACGGCGCTGGACGGGGTCGGCGGGTTCGACCCAGAGCTGTTCCTCTACTACGAGGACACCGACCTGTCGTGGCGCCTGCGTTCGGGCGGGTGGACGGTCCGATACTGCCAGCCCGCGGTTGCCCGCCACCTGCATGCGGCCAGCTCGGACAGCGCGAGCCCGCTTTTTCGCTACTACAACACGCGCAACTCACTGATCGTGTTCGCCAGGCACGCCCCGGTTGCCGTGGCGGTGGGCTCGTTTGGCCGACAGCTGGTCGGGGGGATGCTGGCAGGCCTGCGGCGCTCGGAGCCACGCGCGGTCACGGGGGCGCGCATCAGGGCCCTGACGGCGTTCGTGCGCCGACTCCCGCGCACCAGCCGCGAGCGCGCGCGCTGGCGGACGTCTGTGGTGAGCCGCGCCGAGGTCGCCCGACTCCTGAGCAACGGCCGGAGATGATCACCTGCTCATCGGCGCCGCGACCGTGGAAGGGAACCGACAGGACGTAGAGCAGCGGGCGGGACCGGGCACTGCCCGCCACCGAAGGTCACCGACGCAGTGGCCACCGCGAGGCTAGCTGTCACGATCAGGTCAGCCCTGCCGGGCTGCTCAGGCTCCGATGAGTCGATGGAAACCCATCCCAGGCGCCGTCAGGGTCCGCAGGTGGGTCCAGGGCACGACGTGATGAATGCTCACCACGGCCCAGCACCTCTCTTGGGCCGCGGGCCCCGGCCACGCTGCCACCTGCCCTCGATCAGCTTGCTGTCGATGGGAAGCCGGCCAAGCCCGCAGGTCCCGCTCAAAGCCGGCGGCCTGCGCCGGCGGCACGCGCTCCTGGGCTGCAGCCAGGACTGTGGTGAAGCGGCTGTCGTGAGTGCGACGGCGAGTTTACCGACGTAGCCCCGCGGTGCCTGCCGGTACCGGCGCGAAGAGCTGATCGACGACCAGCGCGACCCTCAGGTCAGCGATCCTGGCACGGCGCGCACCCCTCGCGATGGCGGTGCCCGGGCAGCGCTGCCGTGAGAACCTGGCCTTTGTTCCCTGGCCTTTGTTCCCTGCCTTTGTTCCCTGGCCTTTGTTCCCTGGCCTTTTGTTCCTGCCTTTATTCCTGCCTTTATTCCTGCCGCAGTGAGCAGTAGTCATCGCGATGGGAAGGGTCCGTCGTGGTCCCCGGCAGATCAGCTATGAACCACGGTGCCGCGCCCGGGAAACGAGAGTCCACGGTCGGAGGCCGGCGCGCACGCGCCGGTGAGCTCACCATCCAGGCAAAACCGGAATTGAGGGGCCGCGCCCTGCCAGCGGGTGAACGAGGTCATTGTCGACCGACGTGACCAAGAGGTCGAAGTCCCCACGGGGCGTGGCAGACCCTCGGCGATTCGGCCGGCGGTACCGGGCAGCCGGCGGCGCCGAGCGCCTCATCTGCATGGACGGGCTCGGGGTGAGCCCCACACGCAAGAGGTTCCGCTGTCTTTGACGCGAATACCCCAGGAGTGGCCACGCGTGCTTGCTCCTCGTCCGTTCGGTCTCTGTTAGCTAGTCCATTCGCCCGATAATCGTGGCCAATTGGTCAAAGGACGAACAAAGTCCTGCGGTGGGTGTGAGGTCACGGAGAGGATTGGTACTGAACGGAAAGCTGTTTGTGACGGAATAGGTGCCTACTGACGGGAAAGTTGCTTGATGACAGGGTAATTTCCCTGACTTTAAGGGGGTGTTATTGGAATTTCGTTACCCATATGGAGATGCCATACATGTCTGTCCAATTGCGCCTTTTCACCGTGAGTCGCTGGGGGTTTGCTTTACCTAACGGTGCGATCGGCGAACCTGGCGTGAACAGAAGAGGTACTCACCGCTGGATCTGGCAGGTGTGCTCTCACCAGGGCGGGACCCGAAGCCCCCAGATCCCCGGGGGTCTCCTATGACCACGCGCAGTCGTCGGACAATGATCGTCTCAGCATCTCTGCTGGTTGCCGCCATTGCGGCCCTGCTGGCCTGGTCCGGGTTCTCCTCGCACCTGCAGACTTCAGCGAGCAGCTCCGCTGGCAGCACATCCACCCCGAGCGCAAGCACAACGCCCACCCCGAGTGCCACCACGGCGTCCCCCAGTGCCAGTACGCCGTCCCCGACGAAGCCGTCGGCCCCGTCGTCCACCACGCCCGCGCCGAACGGACCGAGCCAGGTGCCCGTATCTGGGCCGGCGCGCGTCAGCGTGGTGACCACCTTCGCCGGCTGGAACCCGACGTCAAGGGCGGTCGAAGTCGGCGGGTACGCGGCAGTGGTCGAACCCGTAGGCACGTGCACCCTCCGGCTGGTCCACGCAGGCAAGGTCGTCACGCTCAAGCACACCGCCACAGCCGACGCGACGACGGTCTCCTGCGGCGGGTTCTTCGTCCCCGGCAGCCTTCTCACCGCGGGCCAGTGGCAGGCCGTGCTCTCGTACACGTCCTCGAAATCCGCCGGCGAGGCCGGCCCTGTCACCGTGAGGGTTTCATGATGTCGGCTAGAACTCGCGTCCGCGCCCTCGTGATCGCCACCACCTGCAGCCTGGCCGCACTCCTGACGGTGGCACTGCCCTCTCAGCAGGCCCCGGCGCAGGCCGCTGACCTGCGAGCGTTCCAGGCCGGCTACATCATCAGCGATGCATCCTTCTACGACTCGGGATCGATGAGCGCGGCCGCCATCCAGTCCTTCCTCGTCCAGCACGGCAGTCTATGCAGCGCCGGCGCGGGGAGAGTCTGCCTCAAGGACTACCGGGAGACGACGGGGGCGCGCGCAGCCGACGGCTACTGCACGGGGGCGCTCGCCAGCGCAACCCAGACGGCGGCCCAGATCATCGCCAAGGTCGCGGTCGCGTGCCGGATAAACCCGCAGGTCCTCATCGTCATGCTTCAGAAGGAGGAGGGGCTCGTCACGGCGTCTGCGGGCGGGAGCGCTGCGGTCGAATACCGCTCCGCGATGGGCTACGGGTGTCCGGACACCGCAGCGTGCAGCACCAAGTACTACGGGTTCTTCAACCAGGTCTACTCAGCGGCACACCAGTTCCAGTACTACGCGAAGAACCCCTTTGGGTACTCGCACGTCGCCGGCATGGTCAACCAGGTGCTGTACAACCCCAGTTCGGCGTGCGGCTCGTCGGCGGTCTTTATCCAGAACCAGGCGACGGCGAGCTTGTACAACTACACGCCCTACCAGCCCAACGCAGCCGCCCTGGCAGCCGGTTACGGCTCGGGTGACGGCTGCTCGGCGTACGGCAACCGCAACTTCTGGTTGTACTTCACCGACTGGTTCGGACCGACGACGAACCGTTCGCCGGTCGGGTCGCTCGACGGCGCGTCGGCTACACCCGGCCTGATATGGGTGCGCGGCTGGGCACTCGACCCGGACACAACCGCCTCGATCAACATCCACGTCTACGTCGATGGCAGGGTCACCACGGCCATGAGCGCGACCGGCTCGCGCCCCGACGTGGGGCGCCTCTACGGCAAGGGCGACAACCATGGGTTCTTCGGCCCCGTGAACGCGTCCGCCGGGACGCACCAGGTCTGCGTCTACGCGATCGACTCGGCCGGCGGCAGCAACCCGCGGATCGGTTGCGCGACCGTCAAGGTCACCAACCGGCTGCCTATCGGTTCGCTCGATGCCGTCACCTCGAGCCAGGGTCGCATCCTGGCCAGTGGCTGGGCGCTCGACCCCGACACCACCTCACCCATCAGCGTCCACGTCTACGTCGACGGCCACCTCACCCAGGCGCTCACGGCGAACACCCCCCGCCCAGACGTCGGACGCATCTACGGCAAGGGCGACAACCACGGGTTCAACGGCACCGTGAACGCGCTGGCCGGAAACCACCAGGTATGCGTGTACGCCATCGACGCGACTGCAGGGCCGAACCCGCACATCGGATGCAAGAACGTGGACGTCATCAACCGGGCGCCCACCGGCGCGCTCGATCCGATCACGACCGGCATGGAGAGCTTCACGATGCGTGGCTGGGCGCTCGACCCTGACACCACCGGCCCGATCGTCGTGGACGCGTATGTCGACGGCACCCAGATCCAGGCACTCACGGCGAACACCCCACGACCCGACGTCGCACGCATTTACGCCTTGGGCGTCAACCACGGCTTCATCAGCACGGTGAACGCGTCGTACGGGCCGCATCAGGTGTGCATCACCGCCATCGACTCGTGGGGCGGGGCAAACCCCAGGTTGGCTTGCTCCACCGTCGACGTTAACGGCACCGCATTCGGCGCCCTCGACTTTGCCGTCGCCACCCCGGGCAAGATCACCGTGAGTGGCTGGGCCGTCGACCCGAACACGACCAACCCCATCAGCGTGCACGTGTACGTCGACGGCAAAGCGGCTCAGGCACTGACGGCGAACACCCCACGACCCGACGTCGGACGCATCTACGGCAAGGGCGACAACCACGGGTTCAGCGGCGCCGTGAACGCCTCGGCCGGGACACACCCCGTGTGTGTGTATGCCATCGACAGCTGGGGAGGAACCAACCCACTGATCAGATGCCAGACGGTGACGGTGCCCTGAACCTCGATCTAGAGTGAGTCGCTAAGAGGTCGAACTCAACGATCAGCGTTCCTACGCCTGGGAGCACGAATCCCCTGACGAACCCCGAGGTCACCCCGAGCTGACTGACAGGGGCGGCATACCCGCATCGACGCCAGCCTGACGCAGCCACGTGCGCCGGGCTCTGCGGGCTCATCCCCCCCGCCGGCAGCGGTTCTTATCGCCCACCCGCCTCAGCCATCGCCCGCAAACCCGTTCGCGGACCGGGCTCGTCCCTGGCCTGCTGGTCGTCCTTGCTTGACGTGACGCCAAACTAGCCAGGCAAGAAGCTGCGCATCCACGTCAGGAAGGTTTACCTCGCACGCCGAAAGCATGCAGGATCGGTTCTGGCGGACAGCCTTGCTGCTACGGTCTGTGGGTGGATCACTGGGAAGTTCCGACCGTTGTGGACATACCTGTCATCCGTTCCGAACACGGCGCCGTCGGAGTGGTCGAGAAGGACATCCCCTTTCCGTTCGCCCTCAAGCGTGTCTACTACCTCTTCGACGTGCCGTCTAATGCGGTGCGCGGCTCACACGCACACAAGTCCCTCAATCAGCTCATTATCGCTATCTCGGGAAGCTTTAGAGTCGACCTGCATGACGGGACGACAAGCACTCAATTCCTGCTCAGCAGCCCGGACACCGGACTAACCGTGCCCCCCGGTTACTGGCGCACTCTTAGTGACTTCTCAGCGGGGTCGGCCGCTCTCGTCTTCGCCTCGACGGAGTTCGACCCGGCGGACTACATTCGCGACTTTGGCGAGTTCCTGGCCTGGGCCACTCAATGACCCAGGTCCCTTTCTACGACCTGGGACAACTCGTGCGTTCGTACTCCCGGCAGATCCACACATGCCTGGACGAAGTCATCGACAGCGGCTACTTCGTCGGAGGCCCCATCACCGGTCGCTTCGAAGCCGAGTTCGCGGCCTCGGTCGGCACCGACCACTGCGTCGGAACGGGAAATGGTCTGGACGCCCTGCGGCTCATCCTCGAGGCCTACGGCATCGGAGCCGGCGACGAGGTGATCGTGCCCGCCTTCACATTCTTCGCCACCTGGCTCGGGGTCACGCAGGTCGGCGCCACCCCGGTCCCGGTCGACGTGCAGGCCTGGACGGGAAACATCGAACCAGACCTTATCCGCGCTGCCGTCTCGGACAGAACCAAAGCCATCCTGCCCGTGCACCTCAACGGACGGCCGGCGGACATGGCCAAGATCAACGCGATCGCCGATGAACTCGATCTGGTCGTGGTCGAAGACGCCGCACAGGCACACGGTGCTCGTACGGTCGGCGGAAACGTCGGAGCCCTCGGCGACGCCGCCGCATTCTCCTTCTACCCAACCAAGAATCTCGGCGCCCTGGGCGACGCCGGGTGCGTGACGACCTCTGACGAAGGGATCGCGGAACGCATCAGGAGCCGACGTTCATACGGCCAGGGTGCGAACAAATACGAACACCTCGACACGGGGTGGAACTCACGACTCGATCCGTTCCAAGCCTGCGTGCTCTCGCTGCACCTGTCACGATTGGACGAATGGACGAACAGACGCCGCGCGATCGTGGCACGCTACGCCAGTGCCCTGGGCGATGGTTCCGGAATGCTCGGGGCAGGCGACCCCGAGGACAGCGTGTGGCACCACGTCGTTCTGAGGGCGACGGATCGGCCACAGCTGCAGAGCTACTTCAGCCAGGCAGGTATCGCCACCGACGTGCACTACCCATATTGGATCGGCACGGTGGCTCCCATGCAGAGGTATCTGCTCGCGCCCGTGCATGAGCGCGACTTCCCCGGCGCCGCGGCTCTGGCCTCTGAGGTCACGAGCCTGCCGATCGGACCATGGATGAGTGAGGCCCAGGTGGACGTCGTCGTGGCGGCGCTCGAGCTCCTGCCCAAGAGCATGCTTGTTGCGGCGCTCTGATCCCAGCCCCGTCATGGCATCGGTAACGATGGCTCAGACGCCAGGTGCTGGGCAAAGCCATGCTCGCCTACTGCGACGACGCCAAGGACTTCGCCACGGTCGGCGGAGCTGACCTGTTCAACAACGCAGATTTCCCTTTCGATGACCCGCCACCGCACACCGGCCCAAGTCGAGGCCGAGCACTGTGCCAACCAGAACACCCCCCCGCACCGCGCCCCTCACAAGTGAGCTGACAGCGACAGCTCGGGGCATTCACGGCCGCGCACGTCGCGTTCTCTGGCTGGTTTGCAGACCCAGCCCGAGGATGGGTCCGATACCGAATATCGGCTCGCCCTGAACTCAGGAGGCTCAGGTTGGGTTCGGCAGCAACGAGGGTGCAACACGAACAGGGCTCATGCACCGACCACCGGCCCAGATCGAGGCCGGGTACTACGCTCAAACCAGCGCCGATCAGGCGGTCCGTGTGCAGGCAGCCCATTGTGATCAACGCCGGGACGCTTCAACTGTCCGCCACCAGAGTTGGTGTTGGATTTGTCGTGAACGGGCAGACAACCGACTCTGTGTGGAGGGACCTCCGTGATCTGGACCCGCCGTGATCGCACTCCTGGCAGGTCAGCACTATCGAAACGCTCGCTGAACCGGGCCGACGCCTGCATCGATGCCGTGAGGGCGCAGATCGCACGAGACGACCCCCTCATCGCCGCCGAGGAACTGCTACAGATCGGCATGAAGCACGGCGTTGACCGCTTCCCGGAAGCTCTGCTCATTGACGGAAGGCTCGATGACCCCTCCGCGAGCGGCGCAAGGGCCGCGCTGACGTCCGCGCTGGGCCGGGAGTCCGACGGTTCGCGAGAACCGCACCCGCTGTTCTCGCGCTCCTTCTATTTGTGGGCGAATCCCGACGTGGCGGACTCGAGCGTGCCACCCTGGCTGCACTACCAGCGGTACGGGTATCGGGAGGCCCGGTCGCACCATCCGCTGCTGGACATGGACTACATGACCCAGTGGGCTCCGGACGTTGCGCGCTCCGAGGTCGTCGACCGCTATCTGAGGGATCCCACGCTGTGGACGATCGACACCTCCCCGTACGTCGACTGCCAGAGCTACGTCCTGCACGGAGGATGGTCAGGTACGTCCAGTCCGATTGGGCAGATCGTTCGCGCCGGCGCCGGCGAACCCTGGGTTCATCCGCGGCTGATCGCGATCGATGCCGCCATGGCGGACTCGACCAAGGACGCGCTCGGTCCCGTGGTGTTGCTGTTGGCGCGCAATCATCCTGCGTCGATGTTCTCCAGCGTGACCATGTGGCGGCCGGCGGCGCACAGTCCTGCCAGACCGTCGTACCGGGGACCTTTTACGGTCGTTCCCGGCTTCTTCATCGGCTCCGAGGGCGCCGAACTGTGGTCGGATTCTGGCCTCGCCATGAGTCCAGATCTCTCCCTGGTGCGGTTCTCCCAGGGCCTGGTGGGCCTGGAGGTCGGCGATCTGGTCACGGTCGATGAGCTCCGTTTCGTGTGCGGCGCACTGCGACGCGATGGCCTCGCTGAGATGGTGGACCCTGGGCAGGGGACCGTTGCCGTGAGCCCGGCGAGTTGGGCCCAAGAGCGTGCCCTGCGTTACCTGGTCGAGCGCAGCGGCGCGCAGGGCGTCACGGTGCTGCCGTGGGGACACCAGGTGCGGGTGGCGGCCGGTTCGATCCGGCAGGCCGGGCCATCCGCCGAGGCTCTGCCGGCGTGGCACTGGCCAGACATCGACCCGCGTGACGTGGTCTTCGTCGACGCGGGCCCGCTGGGGGTCACGTGTGCTGCCGAAGCGCGGGTCGGCGAATGGCTCCGGCGGGGCGCCTCACTGGTGCTGATCGACGACGCTTCGATGGAGCGCTGGGTGTCGGCGTTCGTCGACCGGGCGAACGTGGTCGCCACGCCTGCGACCGAGGAGTTCGTCGGGGCTGTCGTTGCGCGGGATCGGATAGCCGTACTCGAGACGAACGGGAAAGCCCAGCAATGACGACCACCGCGGGGGTAATCGCCGCTTTTAACCAGCAGGAGTACATCCTGGAGGCCGTCACCAGCCTGGTCGGTCACGTCGACGAGGTCGTCGTCGTGGACGACGCCTCAACCGATGCCACCGGCGACGTACTGGACGAGATGTCGTTCGACAACCTGCTCGTGCTCCATAACGAGTCCAGCCAGGGAGTTTCCCGATCGTTCAACAGGGCGATCACGCAAACGTCCTCCCATCTGATCCTCATCCAGGGTGGGGACGACCGTTCGCTGCGTGACCGATCGGACCTGCAGAAGGCCGCCATCACCGATCCCGCCGTCGCCATGGTCTACAGCGACCCGAGGATCATCAACACCGCAGGTCGTTCGATGCCGCATTGGCTCGCACCGGAGTTCAACCACCCTGAACCGGCCGATCCCCTCGCCGCACTCGCTCTGGGCAACAACTTCATCTGCGCCCCCTCGGTGGCATTCCGGCGTACCGACTTCCTCGAAGCCGGGGGCTTTCACGCGGGACTCGACCTGCTTCAAGACCACGACCTGTGGCTGCGGCTCGCGGAGCGTGGCGACCTGCGAAAGTTGGATGTCCCCGTGGTGGAGTATCGCAAACACGGAAGGAACGTCTCACGAGAGTACGTGGGACTGGACTCCCCGAGACAGCGCAGGATGCGAGTCGAGCAAGAGTTCGTCTTCAACCACTTCCTTCGAACTGCCAAGGCCCCCTCGCGCCTGCGCATCGCCCGCGCGATCGGGCTCGACACGGTCGCCTTCGCCGCGATGAGCCCCGAAGACCAGGTGACCGTGATCCAGCTGTCGCATCCTGACCGAATCGTGGTGCGCAGCGGTCTCTCGCACCTCGTCGAGCTCGCTGGTGGCGTTGACCCGGAGGCTGCCTTGGCACGTCTGGGCCTGACCTTGCGCGACCTGGACCGGTTTTCCTCCCTCGCAGACCACGACAACCTCGGGGAGTTGCGCCGGGCCCTGTCAAGGACCGGCAAGGCTGACCGACGCTAATCTACGGTCATGGCGACAATTGACCCGGAAGCACGTGTTGATCCAGGCAGCCGTATCGACGACAGCGCGGTGATCTGGCGTGGGACCCATGTGCGGGAGAACGCTGAGATTGGGGCCGGAACCAGCCTGGGTCAGTTCGTGTACGTCGGCCCGGGCGCCAGGATCGGACGAAACTGCAAGGTCCAGAACGGCGCCATGATCTACGAACCCGCGGTGGTGGGCAACTGCGTATTCATCGGCCCCAACGTCGTGCTGACCAACGACCGCGCGCCGAGGGCTGTCACGACCGACGGCCGAACAAAATCGGCCAGAGATTGGACGGCTGTGGGGGTGCGGATCGATGACGGCGCTTCGCTGGGAGCCGGCGTCGTGTGCGTAGCTCCCGTGGTCGTCGGAAGTTGGGCGTTGGTCGCCGCAGGTGCCGTCGTCACCCATGATGTCCTCCCATACGCCCTAGCAGCGGGTGTTCCGGCGAGACGGATCGGTTGGGTGGGACCGGCAGGCGAACGGCTCGTCAGAAGCGATGAGGATTGGGTGTGCCCCATCGACGGAAGTCGCTACCGAGAAGAGGGCGACGGGGATTCCGCCCTGCTCACTCCTGTCGACACGCAGAGGCGAGCACGACCCGCGTGAGGCCGCTGAGGATGAGAAAAGGCGGCGCGCAGGCGGGATATGACGCCTTCGAGGAGCAGCTCACCGGTCTGGTCCGACGCTACTGGCGCACCAATGCGACCGGTTCGCTCGACTCGGCGCTTCGCTCTGTGGTCAGCCTCCCTTCCGAGCCGTTGCCGCACACGGTCGCCTACGAAGTGACATCGTTCCAGGGATGGCTCGGGACGGGGGATGGTTTCGCTGTGCGCACCCGGCGGCTGCGCAGCATGAACCGTGGTTACCGAATCACGTTCGAGAAGCAAGGCCGGCCTGATGTTGACGAGCACCTCGGATCGCCCGGGTGTGCCTTGGGCTTTGCCGTCCGCGTCATCGGGCCTTCGAACCTGCCACCGTTCACCTTTGGCGTGACCGATCGCCGGGGCAATCTCTACCCTTTGAAGGCATCCAATCCGGTCGCCGCAAAGACCCTCACGTCGTTCTGGCCGTGGAACGGTCAGGTGATCTCTGCCAAGACGAGCAGCACCACTGGCACCCCCGTGGGCTACATCGATGTCGTGACAAAGATCCCGTGGGCGTCGGGCGACAAGTCAACCTGGCTTGCCGCACTGGTCAACCGGTTTCCGGCCGAGGTCTACGAGCTCGCACAGCACTCCAGGGATTGCGAACTGGCGGCGACGGCGGCGGAGCACCTGGGTGCTGTGCCATACAACGCCGAGTGGGCCGACCGGTTCGGGATGCTGGCTGGTGAGCGCCCCAGCGGTCAACGGTCCGACCTCGCTCCGCTGGAGATCTGCAGACATGTGGTCCAGAGCGCCCCCGGCATGGTGACCACCCACGTCCCTCGTCCCGAGGGGATCAGGCACCGCGACGTATGGGTCTATCGCTGCGGCACTGAGCCTCTGCCCGTACCCGATCAGAAGTGGCTGGTCGTCAAGGACGCGACGGTTCAGGATGGGGGAACGATCCTCTCGCGGGGTCGACTCATAGTCTACGAAGAGTCAGCGGATCCGAGCCTCGACTTCGTCTCAGGCCAATGGGATAGCGTTTTTGGCTCCCCGTTCCTGACTGACCGGGCGCTGGTGCGCCTCCGAGAGAAATCGTCGCGACGACTCCCTGAGGGGGTTCTCCTGTCAGGACGCAATGACGACAACTGGTATCACTGGATGGTCGAGTATCTGCCTCGGTTGTTCCAGGTCGACGCGTCGGTGCCCAGCTCGGCGCCGTTCATTGTCAGTTCGCGAACCCCGCGCGCGGGGATCGAGGCGCTTGAGAACTTCGCTGATCGCCAGATCGTCGTCATTGATGCCGCCCTTGCGCATGAAGTCGAAAAGCTGCACGTTCTCGCGCCGCCGGTACAAGTGCTGGACACGACGCGTGTGCCGTGGAGCCAGGGTCTGTCAATGAACGCAGCCCCGCTGCGGGAGTTCCGCCGGCGGCTAGGACTCGGCGACCATCCTCTGGAGGGCAACGGCAGACGGGTGTTCCTGCGGCGCACGTCGTCGCGACGAGGCCTGATCAACGAGCCGCAGCTCGCCCAGATCGCGGGTCGCCTGGGCTTGGAGCTCGTCGACCCCTCTGATCTCAGTTGGCGAGAACAGGTCGAACTCTTCTCGTCCTCCTCGCTCGTCGTCGGCGCAAGCGGAGCCGTCATGGCCAACTACCTGCTCATGGCCCCGGGGAGTCGGGTGCTTGCCCTCACATCTGACTCCCTGGCAGACTTCGTGCTGCCCGCTGCGCTCGCCGGCATCAGCGAGGCCTCGTTCAGATATCTCACTGGTCCGAACAAGTCGGCCCTCAAAGATCACCTGGCACTGAACAGATGGCTGCACTCATCGTTCAGCGTCCGGCCCAGGCAGTTCGAGCGGGCAGTGCGTCATGAGATCACGAGCCTTGGAGAAGCGCTCGCGGTCGCCCCGCGGCGCGATCTTCCATTTCGACCGCAACAGCAGACTGACCAAGAAATTGTGTTGCGCCCCGATCACTAACCAGATCGATCTGCCCCAGACGAGCGAACTCATGCGTCGTAGCTTCCGGATGAGCTCACTTTCGAGCAGTCGTTCCACCATTTGGCCGAGCTTCTGGCCGAGGTGCCGGTTGCGGCCCACCGCCGATCACGGGTTGGTGCCACGGTTAGGTTGCAACCGCCGCAATGCTAAGGACACGCGTCAGAATAACTTAGGTTTTAGGGTGTAAAGGCTCTACCGTCCTGCTATGACCGACAGCATGCGGGAGGCGGAGTCTGTGGGGCGTGGATACGCGGTGGCTACACCGGCATCTGGACGAGCGGCAGCGTCGGTTGCTGTTGGGTTCGGAGGCTGCCGAGTTGGGGCGAGGTGGGATCAAGGCTCTCGCTGAGGACCCGATGTCTCAGCTGGTGTGGACGATCAAGTCGACCCGAAACCTGGCCGGGGCGTTGACCGCGATGGGGCATCCGGTCTCGGACCGGCCGGTCGGCCTGCCTTCCCACTTTCCATGCAGCAGCCGCAGACCAGGCTCGCGTCGCCTTTATGCCAGACACCTACTGGCCCTTGACAGGTAACCGCCAAACTCTTCCCGGAGCCCCAAAAACGCCCCGCTTTCGATGTCACCTATTACGTATTTCGACACTTCATCAGCGATTCACTTGCGGTCGCCTTCCCTGATCCCCACCGGACACCTCAAGGGCGCCTTTTCCTCATCGATCACCACGCATGGCATTCAACCGACGCAGCATGAGGCGGTTTGGAGCCTCCCCCCGCAGGGCGACTCCGAAGGGCCACAAAACCTTCATCAACTGCACAGCACCGCACCGCCATCACCTGGACCGACCTACCGAGCCCAGGCTCCAGCGCCCGTGGCATACTTTTGGCTACGTGCATCGCTACCCGACGTCTTCGTCATGTCAGCCATCGTCATGGTGATACCCCGAAGGCACGCCATAAGTACTGGCTACATTTCAGGACCGCAAAACAACCAACGGTGCAGGTCAGGGTGCAGATCAGGGCTCAGACGACTCGTATCTTCGGGCTATTGGAAGCGGCCAACGAGCATCGCGCCCGCGACCAGACTTCGTGCCCGCGAAGTCGGTGGACTGGCCAGTGGCCCCGCACGATGAGGCCGGCCATTCAGCCGCCAGATGGTCATCGCAAGCATTGGGTCCGCGGATTGACACGACAAGACTCACCAGTGTCATGGGTACCCCCCGTTTGCGGAGGACTCCTACTCTAGCCCTTCTACGTCATTGCGATCTTTCCACGGGAGCGTCGGTCAAGCAGGTGCAGACAGTGCGAGTTTTCGACTCGACAGAAGTCACGCGGCAGACGTATGGCCGCCTTTGGCTTGGAGATGACGACCACAGCAGATCCGTCATCAACGCCATAGTCGGCGCTGCCAAAGACCAGATTCGCACTGACGGGGTCGTTCAACTGCGTTTATGCACGGTGACAGGCATACGAGATCGAGACTGCCTCCCTTGCAATGCCCATAAATAAGGGCTGCGTCGGGTTGGAGCCGGTGGATGGTGAAGGTGCGGGTGACAGTGCGGACGGCGGGTGTGTCGTCGGGTCGTCGTGGGTAGCGGTGGGGAGCCGCCGCGTTTGCTGGCTCGGGGTGAGGAGCGTCCGGGGCGCTTGCGAACGAGGTTCGCCTTGGCGGTGAGCTGGGCGGTCAAGTGGGCGAGGGCGCGGGTCATGGCTGGAGTCACGGCGTATTCGACCTCCTCGAGACGAAACTCAGGCTCGTTGTTTTGGGATCCGTACTACTGGCGGGGCGCACGATCCTGCGGGCGATCGCCGGCGCGGTCGGAGACCAGGCTTCTAAAGTCCTGAACCCCAACAATCGCCACGTCATGCGACGGATTAGGGGGTGAACAGGCAGCCCTTAACCGTGAACAGCACACCGAACGGTCACGTCTGAAGAGCCATAGACAGGTCTGTCAAGTCTTAGGCGAAAAGCATCAGGATACTCCGGCAGGCTCACTCTCGGCGGTAGACTGCGAGCGCCGCGATCTCGGAGGCAGTTCTCTCAGCATGAGTATAAGAGTCGGAGCCAGGAGCCCGATGAGTTTCAAGGGGATCAAATATCGAACTTCAATCTGCACAACAGCGAAAGGCGCGAGAATGGCCAACGCCATCACTGGAATGATCAGCAGCACCCATCTCCCTCGTACAGCGAGGATACACCCGGTCACAATCGCCGCGACTAGTAACGCAAGATAAAGCAACCCTTGACCCGGATTCAGGTTGTTCGATGACGAATACGAAACGGGGCCGGATTCATAGTTCGTTTTCACGTGGCCGTAAGACCCAATCTCGTCTGCGAACCACTGCTCAGTCACATATGAAACACGGTTCCCCACGAACTGTAACGGATGGTTTACTACTGACACAAAGAGCGCGTTCCGGAGTTCTCTAGGAGTAAATATCTTTCCACCAGATTCGGCGTGATGAATCAGTGCACACTCGCCCGGATCGATATCGCAGCCCAGCGTCGACCCACCGTCCAGCTCCCACTGAGGGACGGTATCGAGTTGCCGGCTCTTCCATACATTTACGTAGAAGAGGTCTTCGGTCATAACGAACTGTGTACGCCCCCTGTCCTGTTGTACGTAGGCAGTATATGGCTGCATGAGGATAGGGACAGTGAGAGCCGCCGAAATCAACAGGATTGCCTGGTGTCCGAGATCAAGAGCGGGCAGCCCTCGAATCCTCTTTATGACGACCATTGCCGCTATAGCAAGTGCAAGTGCATCTAGAGCCCACGGCAACAATTGGTATGCCGAGCGCAGATAGATTGCCGCAGCAAACGCGATACCAACATAGATCCCATCGCGAATCCACACCTGCACGGGCGCGGCGGAACGAACGCGATTGACAACCAGGGCCAACCCCAGCAGGAACAAGCCCGCCGCAAGCCCGTCCGCGTAGAACAGCCCTTCGTCAAACATCCACGACTGGAATGGCGACGTCCCCAGGATTGCGAGCTCCACGAGGAGCACAACCACCGCCGGTTTCACGCTACGCATGAACGGCCAGGTCAGCACGGCGAGCGTCGCACTCCATAGGAGAGCGGTGATCAACCCGAGTGTGACGCCGTAATCTAACGGAGAAAAACGAATGATTCCAGCATCAAGCCACACCATTCCAGGAGGCCAAAGGTTGAGCACCCACGCCCATTCCGGCGTATTCTTCCCCGTGGCTACGAGGCTCAAAGCCGCCCGCAGATATGAACCGGCATCGCTGAAGCCAAATATCTGCGCCATCCGCTCAGGCGCTAATTGCAACGTGACAAGACCGTGGGGAGTGTTCAGGCCCTGGAAAAAGATAAACACCAGCATCACGAGGAATTGACCCAACCAGTGCCCTGTAATGAGGTACCGTGGCTCGCTCAGTCGCCGTTTCAACTCGATACCGAGCTTGTTCTGCGTCCCTGAAGAAGTCGTGGTCGTCATCGAACCCACTCCGTGAGCACAAGGACAGCCACATAGGACAAGACCAGGAGTAGAATTGACACTCCGAGCGAAATCCACCTACCCACGCCAGACCCCCTGACTCGTGCCCGAATCCCGGACAGGCATTTCGATATCCGCATAGGCGTGACGCTGATTCACCAGGTATTTCGGTCTTTCCTGCATGCTCCTGAAGTACTGGGGAGCAAGATACCTGCCGAGAATGCCAATTGTGATCATGTGAGAGCCGAAAAAACGTGGTACCAGCCCCACTTCGTAGTGAAGCCGGCTACTAGCCTCTCGTCAACCAGATAACCGGTCAGAACGTAGAGAAACAATGTATCACCAAGGAGGCCGCAGCCGAATCCTGGCCGTGTTGCCAATTGCAGTGTAACGCCACCATGCCCGGTACTCATATTCATTGTATGCCTGATGCCCCTCGACAGGTTTCAACTGGGGCGGTATCGCTGAGGCCGCTACTCCGGCTCCTGGCATGCGTCGCAGAATATCTTGCTTCATCCCTGCCGGGCCCTTGCGCGCGGGCCAGCAAGCGGTTGTGGCACGCAGCCCAGTAAGAGCTCAAGAAAGTGCCAGCTGGGCTGCCATCAGTCCTGCGACCGTGGTTTCTCTCTCCCGCCCCCCGGAGGTGCAGCCCTCCACCACGTTGTCCAGAAGCACCGACTCCAGCTTCTTCTCGGCTTCCTCGTACACCTCGACGTGGCCCTCCGATGCACGGATCGCCACGAGGTAGCTGGCCAGGAGGATCGTGCAGGACCCGGTCGCCGTGATCGAGAGCCACAATGCCCACCGCAACGGGCAGGTCAACCAGATCTCGCTGCGAAGAGACGCCACCTGTCATAGCAACCAAGCGCGAGCGCCTCGCGACAACGCGCACCGCGAATACGTCGCGTCGGAGGCAATCACCTCGTAGTCGTATTGCGTCATATTCGTCAGTTCCTCTGTCGGGGCGTCTCATGTTCTTCCTGCCCATTCGTGAGCCACGCCGACGTCTCACGAACAAGAGCAGGCAGCGGACGAAGTAGCAGCCCAGCTTCGCTGGCAAGCTCCTCCATGAGCCGACCGTCGCCGAAGTAGCGGTCAGCGACCAAGTCAGGGTCCCAGGTGCGCCGCACGACGCCGACATCCAGATCGTGCACTTGCGCCACCAGGGCCGCGAGGTCCCCGATCTCCACGATGGTGCCGCACGTGTCAAACACGGCATCACGACCGGAGAGCGCCAACCACAACGAAAGCGCCACAACTTCGTCGACCCCGCAGTACGACCTGAAGACGGGTCCACGAGCCTGGACCTCGATCGGGCCGCCCACCGTCGCCATCCCAATCATGCTGCCGAGCGCATACAGCCCCGGCTTCGTCATCCGGGCCCCAGCCACGCTGAACACACGCGGAATCACGCAGACGCCTCCCACGTCCCCCATGGCAGCCCGGAAGGCGAGCTCGTCCAAGTGCTTTAGCGTTCCGTATGGATCGGCACGCAGGTCTGACACGAGCCGACCAGTCGATGAGTAGACCGCACCCGAGCTCGCAACCACTACGTGCCGTGGCTTGTGCTTGGCTATCGCGGCCAGAACCGTGGCGGTGATCGTGACGTTCTGGCTCGCATAGCGGTCGACTCCGAGTGCGGCGATCTTGTCCCGGGTCAAGAATGCGAAGTGAAGCAGAGCTGTCGGCGGGGGATCCTGGGAGACGAGATCGATCAATGATCGCACCGTGACGGTTCTGCCATCCGACACCACCACCTCACGTACGGAGCTCGCGTACCCCACAACCCGAGCGGCAGCCTGGTCGCCGAGCGCCTTGTAGAGCAGGTCGAGCGCCACGGCACCGAACCAGCCCGTAGCGCCAGTCACCGCGACGAGCTCATCCGTGCCGCGGAGCGCGTCGGCGACTAGGTCGACCGGTCGCACGCGGGCTCGTTGAGGAGCTGTCATCGAAATTCTCCGCTTACTACTCGTTAAGTGCACCCCGAGGCAGTTAGCCCTTTTGCACTCTCCAAGCTCATCAGGTGCCTTCCATTTCTGTGGGTGCGACAGAAGGTTCCATCGATCCGAATGGTCTCCCGAATGCCATCTTTGGGTAAGCGTTTAGATCCCCGTCGATATCCAAGTGGAGAAGGGCCGGGCGGTTATCGATTGCGGTCATTTCCTTCAGAGCAACCATGAGGTCATCATGACTTTCAGCGTGCCAGGCGGGAACGCCATAGGCATTTGCTACGGCGCAAAAGTCAGGGGCGCTGTAACCCCATTTCGTAGAGTAGTAACGAGACTCGAAGTATGACTGCTGGAACTGCCTCACCATCCCGTGACAGCCGTTATCGAATATTACTATCCGCACTGGTAACTGCAGGTGAACGAGAGTCTGCAGCTCCTGGATATTGCATTGAAATCCACCGTCACCAGCGATGAGGCCGACAACGCCGGAGCCCGTGCCGAGGGCGACTCCGATCGCCGCTGGCAGACCGAAACCCATGGAACCCATTCCGCCGGAAGTCATGAACCGCTGCTCCGCGCCGAGCTGAATGCTCTGTGCTGCCCACATCTGGTGCTGGCCTACATCGGTAACGTATGCGACGACGTCAGTCCACGTATCGCTCAACTGCCGGACCGCCAGATTGGGATTGATGCCAGTTTCAGGAACGTTCTCATCAGTATCCGGCCAGGCATTCTTGCGTTGAGCGATCTCAGCGAGCCACCGCTCGGTCCCTGTTGTGGCCGAGTCCAGCGCAGATCGGGCGTGCCTAATAAAGGATGCTAGGTCGTCGTGCAGGACATCGCATCCTGGGACCCTAAGGTTGAGCTCGGTCTCGTCCACATCCACGTGGAAAATCGAACGCCCCTGGCGGAAGCCATCAATGTCCGAGCCTGTTTGCCGTACGTCCATTCGACTCCCCAGAACGAGGAGGACATCCGATTCTGCGATTGCCCAGTTGGTCCACCGATTGCCGTAACTGCCCAAGAAACCCACCCGCAGTGGAGACGACGCAGGTATAACGTCGATACCCATCAGCGACGTCACCACCGGAACTTGCCACGCGTAGGCGGCCTTCCGAAACTCATCCAAGACCCCCGCTGCTCGAATTCCGCCGCCCGCGACCACGAGAGGTCTCTTGGCCCCCGTCAGTGCCACTTTCAGTCTGGCGAGGAAATCCGAACGATCGGCACTCCGAGCCACAGATGTCGGCGGTTGCTGGGTACTCATGTGCGGAGCCAGGGATGAATCGGGGATCAGGGCCCGCTGCACGTCCATGGGAATATCCAGAAGCACTGGCCCTGGCCGCCCACTTGTCGCGATGGCGAAGGCCTCAGCAAGGTCCCCCGGAAGATCCTGTGGATTCATGGTCATCTTGGACCACTTCGTGATGGGCTTCGACATGGCCACGATGTCGGTCTCCTGAAATCCGCCTTGTCTGCCCCGCCCGTCTTGGCGGATCTCGTATCGGTTCACTTGACCGGTGATGAAGACCACGGGAATGGAATCGAAGTAACAGCTACCGACCGCCGTGAGCAGATTAGTGGCACCGGGACCACTGGTCGCCATGGCCACAGCCGGTTGACCGGCGGCGCGCGCGAACCCCTCAGCGGCAAAGCCAGCGCCTTGCTCGTGGTGCATGCTGACAACCGTCAACCGCGGGTTCTGGTGCATGGCATCCAAGAGCACCGTGACCATCCCGCCCACCAATTCGAAGACGTATGTCACTCCAAGATCGGGTAGTGAAGACGCCAGACGGCTCGCTACGGTTTCGCCTTCATTCACGGCTGTCGGCCTTTCGTCTCGGGCTTGAATGTCTTGCCAAGCGAACTGCACTGAGTCGATTCCTGGTGGTACGCGTTGGCTCAGGCTGTCTACTCACCTGGTTGACCGAGACGCTTCTGACTTAAAGGCCAACTCGGCGACGCACAATGAAGTTTGGCCGCTGCTTAACTTCCTCGTAGATGAGCCCAATGTACTCACTCATAACTCCGATCATCGAGAACAAAATCCCGAAAAGCAAGAGAATAAAACCGACAAGCGTGCCAAAGCCCGCAAATGGCACCCCAGAGAAAATAAAGCGAAGAGAGTAAACGATAAGGAGTATCGCTGAGATGAGCGAAACGGACAGCCCGGTCACTGTGATCAGGCGCAACGGAACGTACGAGTGCGCGAAGATACCCTTGACAGCCAAGTCGAGGACCTTCAGCGAATGAGCCTTCGACTCCCCCCCGAAGCGGGGCGGGCGCTCATGCGGAACACCGATCGATTTGTATCCCGCCCACGCGAACAAACCGCGCACGAAGCGGTTGCGCTCCTGCATGTGATTGATGGTCTCATAGACGGCACGATCCACGAGGCGAAAGTCGCTGGCATTGCGTGGAATAGCCCTGTCCGTCAACTTCCCGGCCAACCAGTAAAATGCCTTGCTGTTGAATGTCCGCAACGGTCCTGTGCCCTGTCGCTCGCTGACAACCATGTAGATGTTCTCGTAACCCTCCTCCCATTTGCGAAGAAAGTCAGAAATGAGCTCGGGCGGGTCTTGTAAATCAGCAGTCATCACCACGGCTGCGTCACCACTCGCGTGCGCAAGTCCCGCAGTCAACCCGCCATCCATGCGGAAGTTGCGGGCCAGCTGCAGGATCTTGAAGCGGGGGTCGCCCACGTGAATGCGGTTCAACTTTTCCCAGGTGTCGTCCTCTGAACCGTTCTCAACGACAATGACCTCGAAGTCATAGGCAGCCTCGACCTTTATCACCGCCTGCAGGCGCCTGGCCAGCTCGTCCACACATTCGGACTCGTTGTACGCCGGGATGACCACCGAGATGAGCTTGCGCGGCACCGGCGGAGTTCGCTGGCCGGCGGGCGAGTCAAGGAGGTCGCTCACAGCGTTCCCTGGTCCGGGCGCGACGCTCGCGCCCGACTGAGGGGTGCTGATCACTACCACACCTTCCAAGGGGCCGTTCCCCGGTCCCACATCTCGTTGAGCAGGACGGACTCGCGATAGGTGTCCATGGGCTGCCAGAAACCGTCATGCCGGTACGCAGCCAACTCACGCTCGGCGGCGAGCCGTTCCAGCGGTTCTTGCTCCAGCATCATGTCATCGCCGTTTCGCAGGTAGTCGAACACGGACGGCTCGAAAACAAAGAATCCAGCGCTGACCCAGTCGTCCATCTGCGGCTTCTCCCGAAAACGCTTCACAAGGGAGTCCTCAACATCAACGAGTCCGAACCGTGAGAGGGGACGGACAGTCGTGATGGTCGCCTTACGCCCGTGCTCGGCGTGAAACGCGAGCAACTTGGACACGTCCAGGTCAGCCAAACCGTCGCCGTACGTCACGATGAACCGCTCACCTTCCACAAAACGCTCGATACGCTCGACCCTTCCGGCAGTCAACGTTGTGGATCCAGTGTCAGCGACCGTCACGTGCCAGTCACTCTCTAGGTGATCGTCATGAAAGACGAGATCGCTGGACTTCCCTAGCGTGATCGTGAAGTCGTTGTTGTGAGCGGCGTAGTTGAGGAAGTACTCCTTGATCTGCTCGCCCTTGTATCCGACACAGATCACAAAGTCCGTGATCGAGTACGCTGAGAAGGACTTCATCAGGTGCCAGAGGACCGGCTTACCGCCGACCTCGACCATAGGCTTCGGACGGAACTCCGTCTCCTCCCGCATCCGTGTACCCAGACCACCTGCCAGCAGCACAGCCTTCATAGATCCGGCCTCGCCTCCCGTAGGAACAATGATCAGTCTCGGCGTCAGCCATCGCCCCGCCTCTGACAGCAAAGTCTAGCCCGGATCCCTATCCCTTTCTGGGTGCCCGTCGGCGATCCCGGTCTAGTTCTCCCCATGGCCATGCCGCCCAGAGCGGTATGCTCAACCACCCCGCTCTAACCAGAGGAGACCTGTGAAGGACACGCTCCCGGCCCGCCGCAGGAGAAACGCGCCCGGTCAAGGAGTACGCCCAGACAGCCCTCGTTCAGCACGACTACGTCGCCGGTAACGAGATCGTGACCGTTGCTGCGGGTTTCCCGCCACGCTCAGCCCAATCATTGATGAAGGGTCTCAGACCAGTCTTCGTCGACGTCGATGCCGGACAGGACGACACGTGGTTCAAACGTTTCGAGTAGAAGTCGTGGAAAATCTCCGCAACTCCGACACCGATGTGACGCAATCATTTCGGCTCCGTATCTTCCCCGGTCTCCACCACGGGCTGCCGGACTATGCCGCATATGCACTCCTTTACTTCGTCCATGGGCGGAGCCGGGGCTACTGACATGCACTGTCTCATCACTGGTCACACAGGTTTCAAAGGAGCTTGGCTTGCGCTCCTCCTCACCGAGCAGGGGCATAGCGTCTCCGGACTTGCGCTCGACCCAGCTCACGGTTCGTTCTATGAGAGGGCGCGTTTGTCAGAGCTGTTGCTGCGCGACATGCGCGTCGACATCCGTGACGGGGCCGCCACACGCCAGGCAATCACGGCCGTGAAACCGGACGTGGTGCTGCATCTTGCGGCTCAGGCCATCGTGCGCGAGTCGTACCGAGACCCGCGCTACACATACGAAACGAACACGCTCGGCACCCTCAATGTTCTTCAGGCCGTCGAGCACACGTCAAGCGTGAAGGCCCAGGTGATCATCACGACCGACAAGGTCTACCGCAATGTGAACCAGATCTGGGGGTACCGAGAGTCCGACTCATTGGGTGGCGTAGACCCGTACTCTACGTCGAAGGCTGCGGCGGATCTCATCACGCAGTCCTGGATGAAGACCTCCGGTTCCAGCGTACCGACAGCCATCGCCCGAGCCGGAAACGTCATCGGTGGCGGTGATGTATGTGCCGACCGTCTCATGGTGGACCTCATCACCGCGTTCTCAGCCGGCCAATCCGTCCGAATCAGGAATCCCGAGTCGATTCGGCCTTGGCAGCACGTGCTGGACTGCCTTCATGGATATCTAGAACTCACTGACGCGCTCCTGCGGGGCGAGTTTTCGGGCGAGGCCTTCAATTTTGGACCTGACACCGGCTCATTTGTCCAGGTTGGAGCCGTGGCCAAGGCCGTCGCTGCGCTTTGGGGGACGGATTCGCTTGTCGAGGTCGACGCAGGGCCTCATGTCCACGAGGCGGCGATTCTTGCTCTGGACTCGCGCAAAGCAGAACTGATGCTTAAGTGGCGGAGCATGCTCAAGTTTCACGAGGCTCTAACGTGGACCGTGGCTTGGGAAAAACAGGTCCGCGCGGGCGGTGACGCCAGGGCGGTGAGCGTCGCCCAGATCAATGAGTTCATGCGTCTTGCCCATAGTGACAGTGGTAGTTGACCGCCCGTGGGCAGATCCTCATGACCCATTTGCGCTCAGGCACGGCCTCGTACAGCCGACAGCGGTGTCGGCTGGAGCAGTTCCTGACGTGGTCCGAACTGGTGGTGTGTCTCCAAAATACATAGCCGTTTTTGGTAGGCTGTCTGCATGAACAGGACTGCAGCCCCGTTGGTCATGTCCGCCGGTCAGCGCGAGGCGTTGACGTTGCTGGCCCGGTCTTCGACAGCGGCACATCGTGAAGTGAAACGGGCCACGGTGTTGTTGATGGCCGCCGACGGTGTCGCTAACTTCAAGATCGCCGCGAGCGTTGGGGTTACCCCGGTCACGGTCCGCTTGTGGCGGGCAGGTTCGCCGATGAGGGGCTATCAAAGTTCGGCCAAGTGCGTGAAGGGCGTGGCCGTAAGCCGGGGATCACGGCGGCCTGGGTCGAGGAGATCGTGCGCCTGACCCAGCACGAAAAGCCTTCCGGTGAAACGTATTGGAGCTGCCGGTCGATGGCCAAA
>Ga0209890_10000146_pt1 | contig 32998 bp, 27 predicted proteins | sample OrgsoiDNA2013049_FD_185799 | JGI IMG/M metagenome (GOLD analysis project Ga0209890, IMG submission 185799) | Permafrost soil microbial communities from the Arctic, to analyse light accelerated degradation of dissolved organic matter (DOM) -... | ecosystem: Environmental > Terrestrial > Soil >... | reverse complement strand
CACCGCAAACTCCCCGCGGTAAACCAGGCAACTGCTTGCGTTCGAACCCGCCGGGCACAGTCCGGATGCAAGACCCGCGCTCGGTTGCGTGGTTACCCGCGTGAAATGCTGGCCATCGGTCGAGGAGTACAGCCCGTGACGCCGTACGAAAGCGTAGAAAGTCCCGTTCGCTCCCTGGCTCGGGTTGTAAACCACCGCCGTAGCCGACGCGGGAATTGCACCGTCCGAAAGGAGGACGCGGTTCCAAGTCACTCCCCCGTCCTGCGAGTAGTAAAGTCCGCGCGCCGTCGAATTCCCATCTTCTTCCAGCCCAACGTACAGCCCGTTGTCGCCAGCCGTCGCCGCCACTACCAGATTGGGATTCGCCGTGCTGAACGCGATCTTGCTGAACCCAATTCCCAGAAACGATTGCCCACTCGCCGCGCTCTCGATCTGCGTCCATGTGGAACCTCCATCCGTGGAACGCAGAATTCCCAGGCCGTAATAAGAATCGCCCGAACTGTTCGTCTCCCCGGTTCCGACCAGCATAACGTTGGAGACGTTGCCGTTGACGACCGGCTGCAAAGCAATCGTGCCCACCGCCAGCGTCGGCTGATCGTCAATCAAAGCCTGCCATGTGACCGATGCCGGATTCGAATTCAGACTGCCCGCGTTCGTGGATTTCCAAAGCCCACCATACGCGCCGCCCAAAAGCACCGTGTTTCCCGTGCTGTCTGCCGGATCGATCAGCACTGAAGTAGCGCGTCCCGAGACCCAGTTGTAATCCTGCGCTCCATCTCCCGTAGCATCGGAAGCCAGCGGAGCCGGCCCCAGCGGTACCCACACTGCGGACGCTGCAGCCGCCGTTATTGGGGGTGTCGACTTTGCATTCGCCGCCGCGCGCTCCGCTCGCATCGCCATCTTCTGCCGGTAAGCCTGAAACCGCAGCCCCGCCGCCGATTCCCCTCGAGGCACACTCCGCCCCCGTTGATTCCAGTTCCAACCCAATTGGTCCCGCAGATAAGGACGATCGCCAACGCCCGCCTCGGGAGCCGGGTAAGTTGCTTTCCGGGCAGACTCCTGACCAAGAGCGCTGCCTGAAAACTCGACAAATAGAAAAACGAGAACCGAGAAAGGAATAATGGAGACAACAGCAAGAGAAGAACGCGAACGACGGCTCGTCATAAATTGAAACGCCACTCTAAGCCCGCGTGAAGCAGCGCACTTGTAGAGTGTCAACGATTAAGCAAAGATTTCCACGTCCACGAAAGGCCCCCCGTCCTTGGTAGCCAACGTCTGGAGGCCAAAAGCAAAGAGCCAAAAACTGACAACTGAGAGCTGACAGCTGACAGCTGCCCCTCTGCCCAACATCCGCTATAATGACGAAGCATGTCGGTGATCAAAAACATTGGAGCCATTGCCCAGGGGATGACCATCACCCTGAAGGAGATGTTTCAGCCCTCGATCGTCGAAAATTATCCCGACGGTCCCGGCCCGCTGAAAGGGGCGAAGTTTCAGGAACGCTTTCGCGGCATGCACGTCCTCCAGCGCGATGAAGACGGCCTGGAAAAATGTGTAGCCTGTTTCCTCTGCGCCGCCGCCTGCCCTTCCAATTGCATCTACATAGAAGCCGCGGAAAACACCGCTGAAACCCGAGTTTCAGGCGCCGAACGCTACGCCCGTGTCTACAACATCGACTATAATCGATGTATATTTTGCGGTTATTGCGTGGAGGCTTGTCCCACCGATGCGATTACGCACGGGCACGGATTTGAGCTGGCCAGTTTCAATGCGAGCAATCTGATTTACCGGAAAGAACAGATGCTGGCGCCGGCCCCGGCGCATATGGGAGCCAATCAGGTATTCGCACAATCGGAAACGGACGCGGGCGTTACAGGGGATTAGCGAACTTCGAGATTCTTCTACCAAACGCCGGTCCCCAGCGGGGCCGGCGTTTTTGTATACAACCAGTTCTAAGTTCCCAGTCGGTGCGATTCACTGAGAGCTGAGAACTGAGAACTGAGAACTGATGTTCAATTTTCTCCAAATCGTAAAAGAGCGCGTCGTGGTTTATGACGGCGCCATGGGAACCAATATTCAGAAGCGGAATCCTACCCTGGACGATTACTGGGGAAAGGAAAACTGCAGCGAAGTCCTGGTCCTAAGTCGTCCCGACATTATCCGCGATATTCACGCGGACTTTTTCCGCGTGGGCTGCGACATCGTGGAGACCAACACATTTGGCGGGACGGGCCTCGTTCTCGGAGAGTTCGAACTGCGGGGCAAGGTTCACGAAATCAACTTGAAAGCGGCGCAACTCGCTCGCGAAGTGGCGCAGCAATTTTCCACGAAAGATAGACCGCGATTCGTGGCCGGATCGATGGGCCCAACTACCAAATTGCCGTCGCTAGGACACATCAGCTGGGACGCGATGTTGGCGTCGTACGAAGAGCAGGCGTTGGCGCTGATCGAGGGCGGCGTCGATGTGCTGCTGATCGAAACTTGCCAAGATTTGTTGCAAGCGAAGATCGCCACGGTAGCCGTGATCGAGGCAATGCACAAGGCCGGCAAGCGCCTGCCCGTACAGGTGCAGGTCACGCTGCAGGATACCGGATTGATGCTACTCGGAACCGAGATTGGTGCAGCGCTAACGGCGCTGGAGCCTTACGACATCGACATCATCGGCCTGAACTGCGCGACCGGGCCGGCGGAGATGAATGAGGCCGTCCGCTATCTGGGGCTGAACTCCACCAAGCTCATTTCGATTTTGCCCAACGCCGGCCTGCCGCAAAACGAGGGCGGCCACGCGGTCTACAAACTAGCGCCGAAAGATTTGGCAGAATTCCACAAACATTTTGTAAAAGATTACGGAGTAAGAATAGTAGGCGGCTGTTGCGGCACCACGCCCGAACATCTGAAAGCCGTGGTGGACGCGGTCTCCGGCGTAGAGCCCGCGCGGCGCGACGTGAAACCAGTAGGCGCAGCCTCCAGCGCCTACACATCAGTCCCACTCGATCTGGAGCCAAAACCCCTGATCGTAGCCGAGGAGATGAACACGACGACTCGCGTGGATCATTTCCGCAAGCTGGTGCAGGCGAAGAAATACGACGACATTCTGACGCTCGCAAAAAAGCTGGCGAACGAAGGCTCGCACATGCTTGACCTGTGCTGCGCCATCGTCGGCGAAGACGAGAAGGGCTACATCTCCGCCATCCTGGAAAAGATCGCGACCCGCGTGCCCGCGCCGATACTGATCGACAGTACCGAGGCCGACGTAGTCGAAGAAGCGTTGAAGCGCATTCCGGGCAAAGCCATCATCAACTCCATCAATCTCGAAGACGGCGAGAAGCGGACTTCGAAAGTGCTGCCCATGGCGAAGCGCTATGGCGCGGGCGTAATCGCGCTGACCATCGATGAAGAGGGCATGGCGCTGACGGCGGACAGAAAAGTTGCGATCGCGCATCGCATCTTCGATCTGGCGACGCAGAAGTACGGCATCCGCCCGGTGGATTTGCTCTTCGACACGCTGACCCTTCCGATTTCCACCGGGCAGGAAGAATACCGCTCGGCTGGGATCGAAACCTTGCATGCGGTGAAGCGGATCCATGACGAATTGCCGGAAGTAAAGACCGTCCTCGGGGTGAGCAACATCAGTTTCGGCCTGGACGCGTATCCGCGGCGGGTTCTGAACTCGGTCTTTCTGCATGAGGCGGTAGAAAACGGCCTGGACGTTGCCATCGTCAATTACACGAAGATTTATCCGCTGTACAAAATTCCGTCGGAAGAAGTGGAGCTGGCGCGCAAGCTGATTTATCAGGACCGGTCGAATGGCGATCCGCTGCAGCTTTACATGCAGCATTTCACTGGCATGAAAGGCAAGGCGCAGGCGCAGACCACGGCACACATCGATACGCTCTCGATCGAAGACAAGCTCAAGTACGCGATCATCAACGGCGAAAAATCGGTGGGCGAGGGCAAAACCAAGCGCAGCCTGCAACAGTTGCTGGACGAAGCTTTGGTTCCGTACACGCCGCTCGATCTGATCAACACGGTACTGCTCGACGGCATGAAGACGGTGGGCGATCTATTCGGAGCACGCAAGATGCAGTTGCCGTCGGTGCTCGATTCGGCGGGAGTGATGAAGGCCGCGGTCGCTTATCTTGAGCCGAAGATGGAGAAGAAGACCGGCTCCCAGCAGAAGGGCACGATCGTGCTCGCCACAGTGAAAGGCGATGTGCACGACATTGGAAAGAATCTGGTCGACATCATTCTGTCCAACAACGGCTACAAGGTTGTGAACCTGGGAATTAAGCAGGCGGGCGACGTGATCATCCGTTCAGCGCAGGAGCACAGTGCCGATGCCATCGGCCTGAGCGGCCTGCTGGTGAAGTCGACGCTCGAGATGAAGTACGTGATCCAGGAACTGGAAAGGCAGAAGCTGGCGTACCCCGTGATCTGCGGAGGTGCGGCCCTAACCCGCAAGTACGTGGAAGACGACCTGCGCCGAGAGTATTCGAATGCCGTGTTCTACGGAGAAGACGCATTCGCAGGCCTCCACGTAATGGAAGATCTGGCGTCGGAAGACCCGAAGCGCGAGGCGCGTCTGAAAGATGGCCGGACAGTAAAAGAGTACGCGAAAGCCGCGGCCGTGGATGAAGAGACCGGCCCGGTATTTTCCGAACGCAGCGCAGTGGTGACCGACGCGTCGAATATTCCCGAGCCTCCGTTCTGGGGCGTGCGAGTGGTGAAGGATTACGATCTGCGCGAGCTTTTCAACTACATAAACGACACGGCCTTGTTCAAGAACCAGTGGCAGCTAAAGACTGCGTCGCAGGAAGATTACGCAAGGCTTGTAGAAGAGAAATATCGCCCGATAAAAAAGCAGCTGGAAGAGGATGTGATAGCAGCCGGATGGTTCGAGCCGAAAGTAGTGTACGGATATTTCCCCGCGCAAGGCGACGGCAACGACGTGGTGGTGTATGAGCCAAGTTCGTGTGGGGCCGGTTCGCGTGGGGACGGGCGCCCTCGCCCGTCCAAGCCGAGCGAAGCTCTGCAGGATTTGAAAGGGCACGGCTTCAGCCGTGCCGTTCAGGACCTAAATCAAGAGGGGGCTTTAGCCCCTGGGACCAGCCCCCGCGAACTCCTCCGCTTCACCTTCCCTCGCCAGAGGGAAGGCCGCCGCCTCTGCATCTCCGACTTCTTCGCCGCCCCGTCCTCCGGCAAGATGGATGTACTAGGCCTGTCCTTGGTCACGATCGGCCCCAAGGCTTCAGTCGAAACGCAGCGCCTCTTCGAAGGCGGAGAATACACCCGCTATCTATATCTCCACGGCCTGAGCGTCGAGACCGCTGAAGCCCTGGCCGAGTTCCACCACAAGAAAATGCGGCAAGAGTTGGGGATCGCGGGCGAGGACTCGCCGCACATCCGCGATCTGTTTCATCAGAAGTATCAGGGGTCGCGATATTCGTTCGGCTATCCCGCCTGTCCGCACCTGGAGGATCAGACGAAGCTGTTTGCGCTGCTCAAGCCGGAGGAGAACGTAGGAGTGCGGCTGACTTCAGGGTTCTTGCTGGAGCCGGAGCAAAGCACTTCGGCGATTGTGGTACATCACCCGGGGGCTAAGTATTTTGTGGTGTAGAAGAGCTACTTTGTCTTGACATTGTTAGGCCGTCTGGTCAGCATAGGAGTCAACTGGCAAGGAGATCGCCAATGACGGTAACGCTGAACCTGAATGCCGAGGTCGAAAAGGGCCTCATCGCCCGCGCGCGGGAGCGGGGCGTGTCCCTGAATGATTACCTTCAGGAGATCGTAGCCAGGGAGGCCGGTGTCCCTCCGTCTTCAGCGTCGCCGACAAAGGCGAAAAATCTGTCCGACCTGTTGCTTAATTCGCCGTTCGCTGGGGCGAGCCTCAATCTTGAGCGTTCCCGAGACTATCCCCGCCCGACCGAACTTGAATGAACGGCTTCCTGATCGATACCAACGTTTTGTCGGTGCCCCACGTTTGCCGGGAGCGAGAGACTTGGGGCGCCCGCAAAACAAAAGCCACTTCGGAACCGCGAGTATCTCAACGAACCGCGCGCTGCCTTACGGTACCATCGTAGATCCTTCGCTTCTTCGCCCGCTTCTGTTCGCCGATGGCCGCGCGCACCATATAGCCTGATCGCGTCATGCCGGCCGCTTCGGCCAACGCATCGATTTTTTCAATCTGGCTTTCCCGCGCAGTGATGTTCACGCGCACCGTTGCATCGGGAGCGTCCACGCTCACCATGAAGGCGATGGCGCCGTGCTTGGCCGCGTCCTTCGCAATATCATCGAGCTTCGACGGCTCCGGCACCGCGTCTCCGTCCTCGATCATGCCTTGGATATGGAGCGCCAGCGCCTCCGCCGCCATACGGCTCGCTTCATCGAGGGTTTTTCCGGCGGTGATGCAGCCCGGAAAATCGGGAAAGCTCACGCCATAATCCGAATCCTGGTCCTTATGAAGATAGGCGATATATTCCATGACTTCGCTCCTTGGCTCCGGGGGATCACCTCAGTTTGATCCTCGCCTGTTTCTCGATACTTTTGAGGGTGCCTATCGGTATGTCCCGTTTAGGGTGCGGCACCGTCACCCTCCCTTTTTTCGTCGGGTGTTTGAATTGCTTGTGGCTCCCGACCTGACTGACCTCATACCAGCCGTCTTTCTGCAACTGCTTTATGAGGTCCCGGCTGTGCATGTTCCCTCGCGTTCTCTGTATTTAGATAATACACACGGTATACACACTAGTCCACACAAAAATACACATGTACCCACACTACAAGAACGGTTGGGCTGTGCGCCTACTCGGGTTTCCCGGTGTAGTGTTCTTCGCTGTGGACATCCTCATGGTCTTCTAAGGACTCCAGGTGCGTCGAGACCTCGGCGGGCATCCCCAGTTCAGCCGGCAGGCGCTCTTCCAGAATAGTTGCTAAGCGGTGGGCTTCGCTTACCGAGGTCAGACGCGGGAACAGTAAGTGGACTTCGATGATCAGGCGGTATCCGGTGGTGCGGAAGCGTACGCCATGGTATTGAATGGCCAGTTCCGAGCAAATTGCATCTAGCTGGCCGCGAATCTTCTTTCCGGCTTCGGGATCAGAATAATCCAGAAGGCCGACTGCTGAATTCCAGACCAAGTGTCCTCCCGACCAGAGGATATTGGCCGCGACCGCGATGGCTATCAGAGGGTCGAACGGTTTCCAGTGCGTCAGCAGGACCAGTCCTAGTCCTCCGACAACGCCAAAGCTGGTCCAACTATCGGTCAAGACGTGTTTGCCGTTGGCTTCCAGAATAAGTGAATTGGTACGCCGGCCAATCCGCAGCAGATAGTAACCTAGACCAGCATTGAGGATTCCAGCTATCAGGACCAGCAATACGCCGGTTCCGAGGTGCTCCAGTTGCAGCCCGGCGATCCACCTCTTAATCGACTCATAGAAGATGGCGATGGCGGCCACGATGATCATGGCTCCTTCGAATCCGGCGGAGAAGAAGGCGATGCGCTCGTAACCGTAGAGGAATTGAGGGGAAGCTGACTTGGTGCTGAGGCGAAGGCTGAAACTGGCAAAGGCCACAGCGATGACGTGGATGACCGACTCGGCGGCGTCAGAAAAAATGGCCGCCGAATGCGTCATGAAATAAGCTGTGGACTTCCCGATCAGCATTACCAAACCGAAGATCAGGGAGAGACGCATGGCGAATTGCGCCTCGCGCAACTCTCGTTCGTCTCTTCGTGTTGGCGGGCTAACTGTGGTTGGCGCTGGCACGCTCTGTATCCCTGGCTGAGAAGCATAGCATTTGGCCCCTCGTTCCACGGAAATCGCCCACAAGATGTAGCTACGAACTACTTTCGACGTACGCCGGCTGCACGCGAGACTGCACGCGGACGATCAGCAGTCCCACCAAAACCGCGCTGACCAGCATGACCACCCTTATGTAGAGGCCGGCGTGAAAGGCATGGTCGCCGGCAGCGGTTCGGACCAGGCCTGAGGTGGCGCTGATGGTGCAAAGGGCGAAATAGAATTTTTCCATCCATCCGCGAGAAATTAGGAATAGCCACAGAAGGATGGCGGAGACGATGGTGAAGATCCCGCAGAGAATCCAGGTGCCTCGGGAGACGGTGGACGATACCCAGATGCCTGCGGTGGGATTGGCGGCCACCATCTGCCGGACTGCGATCAGGAGAAACACCACGGAATGCACCAGTGCGACGATCGCGCGTTTGCGGTTGGTGAGGATGGAGAATCCGCCCATGCTTGAGGATACTTTAGCGAAAATGGCGGGCATTAGGCTGTGATCTGGATCACGCACCCAGGTCTCGAAAAAAAGCGCGAGGGGCACCCGCCTTCCGATACAAAAAACAGAGGCCGTGGCCAAGGCCGCGGACAAGAGTGTTCGCGCGACACGGGCAGTGGATAGTGAGCGATTCATGAATTGGATCGTGCGCGGGCGGCGAACCACTACGATATGGCTGGCCATGGCGCCAACGCGGAAGAGCATCTTCGGGCGGCGGAGCATGAACTGCATGAGGCGATCGAAGCGTCCAAGGCAGCTAAATAGAAGCTGTCAGCCAGCGACTGGTCAGGGATGAGTTGGAATCCTTGCCGCTGGCGCCTGGCCGCATAACGATAACGAAATAGCGGGAAAAGGTGCGGAAGAGTTCTCCGCACCTCTTTCTGTTGGTGTCGCGGCGGTTGCCGCAGCAGACAACGCCCCGCGCTTCTGCACCAGAGTCGGCGTCCGCGGCACACTAGCGGATCAGGCTACTAGAGAGACGGGCATAGCCAGTATGGGTGGTTCCGCTTGATAGAGGCCGTTGACGTCCGGGACCGGGCGACCCAGTACCGGCGGAAACACGGGCGGACTGGTGTGGTGCAGGCCGTTGTCCGGGACCGGGCGACCCAGTGCGGGCGGACTGGTCTGATGCAGGTTGCCGCCGGTCGAAACGGAAGCCTGTGCTTGCAGGGCAGCATAGGCCTGTTGGGCGCTGACAAGGTTGCCAGAAGTAAGGTTCTGGCCGAACTGGTTGAGGTCCTGGAGCAGGGAATTCTGGTTGGCCAAGTCTTCGCCTCCGGTGCTCAGAGGGCGGTAATGGTGGAAGTGTTTGGTCGAGAGACCGCCCAGGTTCTGGATGTCCTGTTGGATGGCAGAGAAATCTTTTTGTGCGGAGGCCAGGTCGCCGGACATTAAGTCGGTGGCGAACTGGTGGAAGGCTTGAGCTATGGGATTGGAAGTGGATGCAGAAGTGGTGGTGGGCCGCGAAAACGCTTTCTGCAAGCTGGCAAAATCGGACTGCGCGGAGGCGAGGTTGCCGGCCTTGAGATCTTGGCTGAGTCTTTGGAAAAGATTGTTCGTGGCGCCGAGTTGGTACGGACTGGATCCGGTGCCTAAAATCGCGGAGATGGACATTGATGTACCCCGATGTAAGGGTTGAAGGAGCGTTCAGCGGGGAAAGTCGCCGACGGAAACGGATGCTGGCCGTTGGCGAAGTTCCGAGTGAACCTGGTGGTGTTGAAGCACGCGCGATTCCATTGGCGCGGGAAATAGCGCGGGAGAAATGTCGGAGCATTTTGTGGCGTTTGCGGGCCATGGAACTGGGCGAGACGGCGCGGTGCGGAGCGGGCTGGCAAAGTGTGCCGGGGTTGGCCGCGGCAAGGGTTGCCGGGGTTGGCTGCTGCCGTGCGTTGCACGCCTTGGACAACGAGGTGCCGTTCCCGCGAACCTTCGAACGTGCTATGGCGTCTGTCACCCATAAAAGTCAACTGCCGCGGACAAGAGTGCCCGCGCCACACTGGAACATCTTGAAACTGAATTCAGAAACAGTAAACTTGTCGTCATGGCGCAAAACTTTAAGGATTTGTCGGAGCGCGAAATTCTGGCGCTGGCAGTTTCACTCGAAGAAGAAGATGGCCGTGTGTATGCGGATTTTGCGGAGGGGCTGCGGGAGACGTATCCGGCGACCGCTGGGCTGTTCGATGACATGGGCGCCGAGGAGTCGGGGCACCGGGCATCGCTGATCGCGACTTATCGGGAGCGATTTGGGGAACACATACCGCTGATCCGGCGGCAGGATGTGAAGGGGTTTGTGCAGCGGCGTCCGTTCTGGCTGACGCGTCCTCTGAAGATTTCGGAGGTGCGGAAGCAGGCGGAGATCATGGAACTGGAGACGCGCCAGTTTTATCAGAAGGCGATCGGGCAGGTGACGGATGCGGGGATCCGGAAGCTGCTGGGCGATCTGGAGGAGGTCGAGCGCAAGCACCAGGCGACAGCGGAGGCGATGCAGGAGAGCATCACGCAGTCGGCGGAGAAGACGGAAGACGACGCCCAGCGGCGCCTTTTTGTTTTGCAGATTGTGCAGCCGGGGCTGGCGGGACTGATGGATGGGTCGGTGTCGACGTTGGCTCCGGTGTTCGCGGCGGCGTTTGCTACCAAGAGCAGCAACGATGCGTTTCTCGTGGGCCTCGCAGCATCGATCGGGGCAGGAATCTCGATGGCGTTTGCCGAGGCGCTGTCAGATGACGGATCGATGACGGGGCGCGGGCGTCCTATGCTGCGTGGTGCGGTGACGGGATTGATGACGGCGGCGGGCGGGATCGGGCATACGCTGCCTTTCTTGATTAAAGATTTCCATGTAGCGTTTATCGCGGCAGTGATTGTCGTGGCGATGGAACTGGCGACGATTGCTTGGATTCGGAACCGGTATATGGACACTCCGCTGCTGTCGGCGGCGTTTCAAGTGGTAGTGGGGGGCGTGCTCGTCTTCGCGGTGGGGATTTGGATTGGGAGTTCGTGAGGAATTTGTAATTCGGTAATTTGAAGGCTGGGGCTCAACACTCTATGTCAGCGAAAGGCTCCGCTACCACCTGATATTCATCCTCGTAGACAACATAGCCGACGCGGTCTGCTTTCAACATCCGAACTGGAACGCCGTGGTTCTGTAGAATCGCCACCAACTCTCGCACACGCGCAATGTGTTCATGAGCGCTATCCTTGAACCACGAAAGTGCTTTGCTCTTTTTGCGATAGAACGGAGGTTTAGAGGCGGTGAAACGTGTTGGCCGCTCTAAGTTCTCGTTGAACCACTGCCGGATGGAATCGTGGTGTTCTTCTTCGTAGGCATAGAGCTTTCCCTCCTCCCGCAGATTGCGGACAGCATGGAACACTCCAAGCTCTTGCTCGGAATCTTCGTCGATATTTGCAACCACAAAACGTAAGTACATGGCCATGTCCAGTTTGTGTTTTGCCTCCGGGGCGACGCAAAGCCGCCCCGAAGGCGACGAGGGAACTCATTCTCGGAAAAAAGTAGTTGCGACGGCTGCCATCAAAGAAGCCGGATTGCATACAGCACTTCTTGAAAGCTCCGTCCAGAACCGCAGGGACACAAATCGTTGCGTCCCAGCTTTTCGATGAGTTCCTTGTCACCGTGAACGATCCGGTGACCTCTCTTGACCTGGGTTTCCGAGGGGTATCCTCTGCGGCGCTTACTGTCCCGCTTGAAAGGAGGATTGGTTGACGAGTTCGTCTTCGTATTTCACGACACACCTCCTGTTGGGGTTATTTAGGATAGGACACCTATACGGGATTCCGGTGGTAGTTTGTGTTCATCGGACTCTGGTTTGTTTACCGCTTATTAACGGTTAAACAGGCTCGCCACGCTGGCCTTAAATCGTTGCCAGAGGTTGTTAATTTGGGTGGAAGACGCCGCCGCTACCGGGTTTCGCTCGATGTGGTCCACATGTTTGAATCCGGGAGGAATCTCGAAGAGCGCCGGATCGAGAGGGCCTTCCTCGAACTGGGTCACTTGCATTTCAAACTTCGAATCTGACTGCTTCTTGGTTCCTTCGGGCAGCGTATATGTGCTTTTCGAAATCATTACAGAATTCAGAGCGAACCCCGTTTCCGACTCTCCAATCGTGACGAATTCCGGTTTGTCTATTGGTTGGTTCCCACAGGCCGCATGCAGGTAAGCGAAAGCGTGACCTTTCTCTCCCTCAGGCCAGTTGCGATCGCAGGATAGCCGCTGGTGGAGATCGATGTCGGCGGAATCGATGTACCATCCGTCCGTCACCATTTCTTGCGGCCCAGAGCGGGAGCCTTCAAGCGGAGTCTGCTTTCTTGTCGTGATGACGTGGCGCGCGATGTGCCCGAAGATCTCTTTGCGCTCGCCGGTGTCGGTGGTCGTTACTTCCATTCGCAACGTCGGTTTTTCCGACACGTACCTCGCGGGAATTTGCAATCCATGTGCTTCGATCTCTTCCTTGGTGAACGGCTTGGGCGGATATGGCCTTGAGGTGTATTCGGAGGTGTCAAGATTCAACTCGAAGGCCTGTCCGCGGTCGCACCGCGTAATTGAAACAAGCCGAGGGCCTTCCTTTCCTCCCATATTATTCCGGTATTCCATTCGCTTACGGTCTCCCTGCAGATAGATGGTCTGCTGGTTCGAAAGCCCAGTCGCACCGTGCTGGATCGTCATTTTAATCCCGGGGTTTTCCGAGGCTTGCAACAGCGGGACACCGAGGAAAAGCAACCAGGTGGATGAAAAATGCACGGCGGGCCCTCCACGTAGACGATCAGGAAATCGTTGGAATTAGGCTAGCCTTGCGAGTATTCCGAGTCAAGCCGCAAGTTCCAGTTGTTGGCTTAAATCCCCTTCTCGCCATTAACTCCAAATACAGTAGGGCCGGGAAAAGTCGACTTTCGATGATCAACCCCAAAGGGGCAACTAAATTCGAAGAACTTATGGCATCGCAAAAGCGATGCCCTGATACGAAACTTTCCACTTTCATCTCATTTCACGCTGATTTTGGTCGTGGTCGTAATATTCATACGCGGACATTGGCTTGGCGCCGCCTTTTTTCCAGATACGGCTTTCGGCGGGGAGTTTGCCAAGGACTCGGGCCATCTCTCTTACGTGCATGGCTACCGATCCGCAACAGGAGCCAATGTAGTTGATGCCGATTTCTTTGGCTTGCAAAGCGTAGTCTCCCATCTGCTTGCGAGTTAGTTGGAGCGGGTCTAACGCGTAGGGGAATTCGGGGAGGCTGGTGAAGTCCGGCGTGTCTTTCGGGGTGTTATAGGCGACGGGTTGGCAGGCCAGATAGCCATCGACAGCTTTGCGCATTTGTTCCATGGGGCCGAGGATGTGCTGCGGCGGGCGCAGGCAGTTCATGCCTACGATGTCGGCCCCGGCGTCAAATAGAGTTTTCGCGGCCGTGGCGGCGCTGATGCCTTCGGCGGTCTCATCCTTGTTTTCGAAGCAGATGGTGACCATGACGGGGAGGCCGGTCTTCTTGGCGCGCTCGACGCAGAGAAGGGCTTCGCCTAACCAGGAGAAGGTTTCTCCGATGATGAAGTCAATGCCTTCTTCGCACTGGACTTTGAGTTGTTCATCGAAAGTTTGACGGACGCGATCGGCGGAGGCGGGACTGTTCGGCTCATACATCCAGGTCAGACTTAGGTTGCCGGCGACCAGACATTGGTCGCCAGCTACTTCTTTGGCGACGCGCACGGCAGAGCGGTTGATATCTTCTACGCGGTCTTCGAGCCCGACAGTGGCTAGCTTGTCGCGGCTAGCATAGAAGGTAAGGGCCTGGAGGACTTCAGCTCCGGCCTCGCGCATCTCGATGTGCATTTCGCGAAGAGCATTGGGATAGATGATGGCGACTTCCGGGGTGAAGGGGCCGGGGCGAACCCATCCTCGCTTTTCAAGTTCGAGTAAGTAGCCGCCGTCGCCTAGGACGGGGCCGTGCTTCAGACGTTCGAGAATACCTTGCTTGGGCATAGGTGCTCCTTTGGGAGATAAGCTCATTTCTTTGGGGTAAGGATGCGCTCGATTTGGTGGATGTGGTTGATGTCGTGTCCGGCTACCATGCGGACCATGTGCTCGATGGATTCCTGGCCGCGTTCGGCATGTTGGCCGTAGTGCTTCCATTGATCGGGAAAGAGCGATTTCAGGAGCGCTAGATTCGCTTCGCGCATGACACGGTGCAGTTCGATTGATTTGCGGGGATCGCGTTTCTCGTAGTGTCCGGCAATGACCCAGGCGTTCTGATCGTAGGCTTGGACGGGGGTTCCGGGGGCTCCGAGGATGGAGCGCATGCGCCAGGCGACTGCGATTTCGACGTCGGCGAAGTGGGCAAGGATTTCGGCAACGGACCATTGGTCAGGCGCGGGGCGCTTGCGGAGTTTGGCGGTGGCGACGCCCTTGATGAGGCGAGCTAGTTTCTTGTTGGTGGCGGATTGGAGTTTGATGGGATCTTGTCCTTGAACGTTGCCTAGGATGCGCTGCGTGTATTGCTGAGCGGTTTCGGACATTGGAAATCTCCTTTCTGGATCCGCCCCTAAAGGGGCGTCATATTTCTACATGCGAAAGGTGCCGCTGCCGAGCTCTGCTCGGGCGGGAAAACCCGTCCCTCCATGGGCATCGCCTAGTCATCTTTGTACTCGAAGTCGGCTTTGATTGGTTTGCCTTCTTGGAAACGGGTGGGACGGAACGGAGTTATGTCTACCGTTGTTGCTTTGCCATTGAGAATTAGTTCGGACATTACTAAGCCTATGGCGGGAGAGATTTTGAAGCCCATGCCGGAAAAGCCGGCGCAGAGGTATAGCCCTTCTACTTGAGGGACAGGGCCCAGCAGCGGGCGCGAGTCGGGAGTCACGTCGTAGACACCGGTTACGCCCCGCATGACTTCGGCGGATTCCAGTTTGGGGAGGCGGCGGGCGGCGCGGTCGATGATTTCTTCCAAATCGTTCTCGGAAGGCCGCTGAGGGAAGTTGTCGGGGTCGATGGGACGCTTTCCGTGGAAATCGCCGACCAGGAACTTATCGCTCGCATCGGAGCGGAAGTAAGTGGCGGTAACGGAGTCGATGCAAGCCGCGCCAGGCCGCATGGTAGGCGCGTTCTTGAGGATGGCTACCTGGTGGAATTCGGTTTCTATCGGAGGATCGAAGCCGGTGGCCTGGAACAGAGGACGGGTCCAGGGCCCGGTGGCGGCGATAACTATAGGGGCGTGGATCTCGCCGTGGTCGGTTTGCACACCACGGATGCGTCCGGCGTCGATCAGAAAACATGTGGCGCGGGTTTTGGAGAGATAGGTTGTGCCTAAGTCGCGAGCTCGACTGAGGAAATCATTGGCTACTACGTTGCCGTCACCGTAACCGGAATCAGGTTCATAGGCGGCTAACTCTACTTCGTCTACTTGCCAGTCGGGTTCCAGTTCTTCGAGTTGATGGCGATCGATGAGCTCGACGTTTATGCCGAGACTCCTTTGCATCGCTACATTGTGTTTCAGGGCTTCGGATTCGCCGGGGTGAACGATGCGGACGAATCCGGTCTTCCGAAATTCGCCGGGCTCGCCGACGATGTCGCGCCAGTGCTGAAAGATTCTCAGGCTGATCAGGGCGAGTTGGACTTCGGGGGGGAAGCTGTAGTGCATGCGGACCAAAGCGGAGGAGCGTCCGCTGCCGCCGCTTCCGGCGTGGTCTTTGTCGAGGACAACGATGCGTCCGGCGTTGCAGCGGGCGAGATGGAAGGCGATGGAAGCTCCCATCACTCCTGCGCCTAGGATGATGAAGTCGGCGGTTTTGGGGAGGCCGTTTGTGCTCATGCCACGGCCTCCTTGAATTTGCCTTTCTTCAAATCGCGCAGAACCTGGTGAGCGGAGTTGTGGCCGGGGGCTCCGGTGACGCCGCCACCGGGATGGGCCCCGGCGCCGCATAAGTAGAGGCCAGCTATGGGGGTGCGGTACTGCGACCATCCGGGGACGGGGCGGTTGAAAAATAGTTGTTCGAGATTCAAGTCGCCGTGGAAGATGTTGCCTTCGGTAAGTCCGTAGGTGCGTTCGAGATCGAGTGGAGTTAGAACCTGGCGAGCTACGATTGCGCCTGGAACATTGGGCGCATATTCGCCGATCTTCTTCACTACGCGGTCGCCCAGTAGTTCGCGGTGTTCGTCCCATGTGCCTTGGCGAAGTTTGTAGGGAACGTACTGCACGAAGCAGGTCATGACGTGCTTGCCGGCGGGCGCTAGGGATGGGTCGGCATTCGACGCAATTACGCAATCCACCCAGAGCTGTTCGGGAATTTCTCCAAACTTGGCGATGTCGTAGCAGCGCTCGGCGAATTCCAGCGATGGGACCAGAGTGAAAAGGGATCGCTGCTGCGGGTCGTAGCTCGCGGGCGTGCCGGTGAAGCGGGGCTCTTCGGCTAAGGCCAGGTTAACTTTGGCGCAGGGGCCGTCCATTTTGATGCCGCGAATAGCATCGACGAAATCGGCCGGGAGATCGCGCTCCGGGACCATGCCGAGGAAAGTACGCTTGGGATCGGCGTTGGAGAGTACGACGCGCGCTCGAATTTCGGTGCCGTCTTCCAGGACCACGGAACGCACTCTTCCATCGCGCGAATCGATCTGCCGGACTGGAGAACTAGTGCGGATTTCCGCTCCGAAGGCTCGCGCCGCTTTGGCCATGGCGTTGGTGATGGAACCCATCCCGCCCATGACATGGCCGTAGAAGCCTTGCTGATCGTGCTCGCCGCCACTTAGTAAGTGGAAGAGAAGGCCGAGAGCTGTGCCGGGTTGGTACGGTCCTCCGTGTTTGCCGTAGACGTTGTTGGCTAGAAACAGCGTTTTTACTTTTTCCGATTCGTAGTTGCGGTCGAGGAAGTCGCCCAGGCTGCCGGTGAGGAACGACACTAGTTGCGAGACTTCGGTAGAAGAGATGCCGCGAAAGCGTTTGCCGGCGTGAAAGAGGTCGGACCATCCGTCGAATGATTGTGTGCCGGGTTCGGGTGGAGGCTCAAGGAAAAATGGTTGGAGATAACGGGCCAATTTCTTGAGTCGATCGTCGACGCGGACGAAAGTCTCGGCGTCTTTGGTGGAAATCTTGCGAAGTTCTTCGATCACCTGATCGCGATTGGACCACCATGAGACGAGATGGCCGTCGGGGAAAGGGACCTGGAGGGCGGGATCGCAGGGGACCATGCGGAGTCCGTGATCGGCGAGATGGAGGTCGCGAATGACTTCGGGGCGGAGCATGCTGGCGATGTAGGAGGTGGTGGAAGCGCGGCAACCGGGGGCGATTTGTTCGGTAACACAGCATCCGCCGACAATGTCGCGGCGTTCGAGGACCAAAGTGGAGTATCCGGCGCGAGCGAGATACGCGGCGGCGGTGAGGCCGTTGTGGCCGGCGCCGATGATGACGGCGTCGTAAATCGAGTTTGCGCGGCTAGCCATTCATTGACCGCTGGTCAAAAGCAAGAAAAGCCCCGGTTGAAGAAATTAACGAAACCCCAAGAAAAAAGCCATTGAAAAATGGTTTCCGAGTACTGTATCTTTCGTTGACCGACGGTCAAAGAACCGGGGAGGAATTGGGCCATGGAAGGAATTGCGAGCAGTCTGGCGAAACCGACGCAGATGAGGCGGGACGGAAAGCCACGTCCGCGCTCGGAAGCGAAGCGGGCGCGGATTGTGGAGGTAGCGATCCGGCATTTTGCGGAGCGTGGGTACAGCGCGGCTCGGGTGGAAGATATTGCGGCACAGTTAGGCATTGCCAAGGGGTCGGTATTCCAGCATTTCAAGAGCAAGGATGGATTGTTCTTCGAGGCTTACAAGAAAGCAGTCACGTCGTTTCCAAAATATATGGAAGCTCCGGCGGCGGTGCAGGAGCGGGGATTGTTTGAAGTGCTGCGGTACTGGCTGGGGCGCACGGAGAACATGGTGCGAGATAACTGGTCGTCATACCGAATCTATCTGGTTGGTAATTATGGAACGGATCTGGCGCTGCGGAGGGAAATCAACCGGTTTTTGGTGGCGGAAGATCCTTACGGATGGCGTGAGTTTGTGAGCTTCGGGGTAAAACGAGGTGAGTTACGGTTGGATTTGGATGTGGATATGATCGGATCGATCCTGGAGTGGACGATGGACCGGTTTCAAGATGCACTGCTGACGGAAGAGTTAGATCCGGGATTGTTTCGTAAGTCGGGTCCAGTTCCGGAGGAGAAAGAAGCGCGCATTGAGCAGTTTGTGGAATTGTTGCGGCGGGCGATTGGGTCGGAGAAAGTACAGGTGGCAGGAAAGAAAGCATGAACAATGGGATGAGCGTGGAGCAGATTATTGCGAGTTATGACGAGGCGGCGCCGCTGACGGAAGCGTCGACGATCCCGGCGCCATGGTATGTGGATGCGCGGATTGCGGAACTGGAGAGGCAGACGGTTTTCTCGCGGACATGGCAGGTGATGGGACGAGTGGACCAGGTGGAAAAGCCGGGGCAGTTTGTGACCGCGACGGTGGCGGGAGAGCCGCTGGTGGCAGTGCGCGGGAATGATGGGGTTCTGCGGGCGTTTTATAACGTGTGCCGGCACCATGCGGCCGCGGTAGTGACGGAGACGTGTGGGCAGGCGTCGATTTTGCATTGCCCTTATCACGGATGGAATTACGGGCTGGACGGTACTCTCAAGGGGATGCCGGAGTTCGACGGGGTGAAGAACTTTGACCGTAAGGACAATGGGCTGGTTCCGGTGAAGGTGGAGACTTGGGAGCAGTTTGTGTTTGTGAATCTGGATGCGGAGGCGGCTCCGCTGGCGGAGTTTCTGGGTGGGTTGGTGAAGCGCGTGGCACCGCTTGGGTTGAGTAAGCTGCACTACTTTACCACTAAGAGTTATGACATCCATTGCAACTGGAAAGTCTTTGCCGATAACTATCTGGATGGCGGATATCATGTGCCGCATCTTCATAAAGGACTTAGTTCTGTGTTGGATTATAAGCAATACACGATCGAGAATGAAGACCGGTATTGTTTGCAGTCAAGTCCGATGGTGAGTTCGGATGAGGATGCAGCCACCGGTACGACGCGGCGGGGCGACCGGGCCTGGTATTTCTGGCTGCATCCTAATTTCATGTTCAATTGCTACGAGGGGTATCTGGATACGAATCTGGTGATCCCTGTCGATGTGGATCATTGCCGCGTGATTTTTGATTTCTACTTTAGCGACGTGAGCGAGGCGGCGCGTGCTTACAACGAGTCGAGTGTCGCGGTGGGGAACCGCGTGCAGGATGAGGATTTGGGGATTTGCGAAGCGGTGCAGCGGGGGCTGAAATCGCGGGCCTATGGGGCCGGGCGGCTTTCGGCGCGGCGGGAAGCTGGCGAACAGTTGTTTCATCAGTTGCTGGCGAGGGATTTGAAGAGTGGACTGGGGCAGGCGGCGTTCGCTGGTTCGGAGTGAGTGTGGGGGTGCTGTGAAAAATATTCTTCTCGTGATGGTTGCGCTGGTGCTTGGGCAGTTAGCCCTGGCGCAGGTTACGGTGGTTCGGGTGGGGCGATTGATTGATCCGGATTCGGGGACGGTGCTTACGAATCAGGTGATCATGATTAAGGACGGAAAGATTCAGGCCGTGGGCAAGGAACTGGCGCTTCCGGCGAACGCGACGATGATTGATCTGTCGGACAAGACGGTACTGCCGGGGCTGATTGATTGTCATACCCACGTGGCGGACGGGCAGGGGGACGGGGAACCGTTCAATGTACTGCGGAAGACGGCGTCGCAGATCGCGCTGGAGTCGGTTCCGAATGCGCGGGCGATGCTGCTTTCAGGATTTACTACAGTGCGTGATGTGGGGACTTACCGGGCTTTGAACGATATCGCGCTGCGGGATGCGATTGTGCGCGGAGATGTGATCGGGCCGCGAATGTTTGTGGCGGGGGCTTACATCACGATAACCGGGGGCGCTGGGGCGATGACGGGACAGGCTCCGGATATTCAGTTGCCGTGGGACCTGCATTATGGCGAGGCGAACAGTCCGTGGGAAGTGCGGCAGAAGGTGCGGTTGCTGGCGCACGATGGAGCGGATTTGATCAAGATGTTGTCGACGGGAGCTGTGTTGACGCATGGGAGCAATCCGGCGTCGCTTGAGTTCACGGAGGAGGAGTTACAGGCGGGAGTGGATGAAGCTAGACACTTCGGACTAAAGGTCGCGGTGCATGCTCATGCGGCCCAGGGCATCAAGAACGCGATTCAAGCGGGCGCGGCGTCAATCGAGCACGCGGAGATGCTGGACGACGATATCATCGCGATGGCGAAACAGCACGGGACGTATCTGGATATGGATATTTATGACGAAGAATGCATCCAGGCGGGAGGGAAGACGGGACAGACGCCGGCGGATTTCCTGCAGCACGATGCGGACCTGGGGAGAATCCAGCGCGAGAATTTCGGCAAGGCGGTACGGGCGGGGGTGAGGTTGACGTTTGGCACCGATGCTGGCGTTTGCGCTTATGGGACGAGCGGGAAACAGTTTGCATTCATGGTGAAGTACGGGATGACGCCGATGCAGGCGATTCAAGCGGCCACCTCGAATGCGGCGGATCTGCTGGGACATGCGAGCGAGTTGGGGTCGATCAAGGTGGGCAAGTATGCCGACTTGATTGCGGTGAGCGGGGATCCGCTGAAGGATATTAGTTTGTTGGAGCGAGTGGAGTTTGTGATGAAGGGCGGGAAGGTTTTTAAGTCGAGCGGGGCGGCGGCTTGTGTCCAGTAGTTATTGAGCGCGGAGACGGGGAGCGCGCGGCGGAAAAACCAACTTCTCGAAAGATGCGAGAAGTGAGGCAGCCCGTTTTATTGGTGGTCTCTGGGAATTGTTTCCTGCCACGTCTTCTCCTTGACCGGTTGGCCGTCTTTGAATAACTGGCGGGTGTATTTGTAGTAGAAGTTCTGGGCGTCGCTGGTTAGTGTGAGGTGGCCCTGCCAGATTAGGGTCTGTTCTTTCATGGCCATGACGATTTCGGCTTCGGCTTGGGCGGAGCTGGTTTCGGGGTGGTTATCGTCGGCTGCGTACGTTATGCCTTCGAAATCGGATTCCTTTCCCCAAGGGTAAGTCTCTTCGGATTTTCCGGTCCAAGTCACTTTTGTTTTGGCGTTGACTTCGTCGCGCTCGGTTTTCCAATCGCCGGGCCAGGGGAAGCCTGCGGACTGAATGTCGCTGCGTTGTTCGGAAGGCTCGGGGAGCGCGAACTGCGGTGCGGCGTACATCGAGGGTGCGACGAGTGGTAAGGTCAGGCGCGATCCGGTGGCGCCGCCTAATTGAAGAGTGGTCGTCATCTGATAGGGAGTAGGCCAGACCATAGGCCAGAGCGCGTTCGAGACTGCCAGACGGATGCGATGGCCTTTAGGAAAAGTCCAAGTGGCTAGGTGCATTTCTATATCTAGCGGGTAAGTCTGGTTGGGAACTAGATCCTTGGGTTCTGATGCGGAGTCGCGCTGGGCGCCATTGACTCCGGCTCCGGTAACTTGAGTTACGGTGCCGTCGCGAGCCACGTCGGAAAGGCGGGCGAACCAGTTGGCTTGCGGGGCGGACGAGCTGACCTGGAGCAGGGCGTGGGGTCGTCCGAGGATGGTTAGGTCTTGTTTGAGCTCGGCGGAATCGTAGGTGAGGCTGAAGGCGTCGGTGGGGCGAGGGTCAGTTAGTAACTCTCCCCACCAGAATCCGGCTTCTACACCGATGCTCGGAATGTAGCGTAGCTGGTGAGCGGCGGGCTTGGCGGGTTCGGTCGACAGGATGTGGGCGTCGTAGAGATAGAGCGTTGTGTTCAATGTGTTTCTGGGCGGCCAGCCGATTTCAGCGCGCCATTTTCCCGGCACGGTTTTCAGGTGAGGATCGGGGGCGTGCCAGTCCTGCATATAAATGGATAGCGGCGGTTCTTCCATGATTCCGTTGTTGCGGTTCTTGAGCCAGTAATCCCACCAGCGGAGGGCTTGATCTCGCCATTCGATTTGAGGGCCGGGCTCGGCGTCGTTGGGGAAGGTGTGATTCCAGGGGCCGACGATCGCTTTCATCGGCGCTTTAACTTGTTCGAACATGTGTGGAATGGAATCGCGATAGCCGTCGAGCAGACCTCCGATTAAGAAACACGGAATTTTGATTTCGCTGAGCGGGCGGAGGGGAGCGTGCCAGAACTGGCCGTCGCGTTGGTGCTTGAAATAGAGCAGAGACCAGGGCGCCGATTCAAAGCGCGGGCCCAGGACTTTCTCGTCTAGCGAGTAGTCGGGGGCTCCGGTCATCGATGGGGCCAGGTCCATGTTGAGCTCGAACTCGTCGAAGTGCATCATGCCGTCGACGTAATGGACATCGTCATGGAAGAGTTGTTCGGTGGCATCGACGGCGAGGATGGCTTTGAGCGCGGGCGGACGGCGCATGGCGAGCTGGATGGAATTGAAACCTCCCCAGGAGATGCCGAACATTCCCACTTTGCCGGTGGACCAGGGTTGAGTGGCTAACCAGGCGATGACTTGCTCGCCGTCGAGTTGCTCCTGCTCGGAATATTCGCGGTCGGTGGGCGTGCCTTCACTGGCGCCGAAGCCGCGGATATCGACGCGGACGCTGACGTATCCGTGTTCGGCGAAATATGCGTGGACGGGATAGTCGCGGGCGGCGGTGGCATCGTCTTTGCGATAGGGAAGATATTCGAGGAGGGCGGGGAATGTTTCTCCGGGCTTGGCGTTGTCGGGCATGTAGAGAGTGGCGGAGAGGCGGACGCCGTCCGGCATGGGGATCCACTGCTGGACCATGCGGACGGAGCGCAGAGCCGGCGCCGTTTTCGGGGCGGCGAGCGCGCTGAGGCTGGCGGAAATTGCGAGCGTGGCGAGGATGGCCAGAGCTAGGTGAGAACGCAAGAACATCGGAGGTAAAAACATGGGCGCCGCAAATGATAACAGGAGAGAGAGCGAGGGTGCAGGCGGGAGGGGAATGAGAGTCGCGGTCCGCGAGAAGTGAACGGCGGCAAGTTTACCGGTCCTATCTGCCTTGACAGGGTGGGGGTATCTTCTTATTGTTGCTAACTATCCATGAACATTGTTAAAGCTACGAAGAAATTTGAGGACTGGCTGGGCCTGCACATACGAATTGTTGGGCCTGATTTGCGGTTCAAACACGAGCAGATGGCGGCGTCTCTCTTTCCGTTTTTTCGGGCGACGTTCTATCGCTGGTTGCAGGTGTGGCCGGACGTGTGTGCGCAACTGGACCGAGTGCCGCATATTTTGTCGGTGGGCGATCTGCACGTGGAGAACTTTGGCACCTGGCGAGACACCGATGGGCGGCTGGTGTGGGGAGTCAACGATTTTGATGAAGCGTGTGTGTATCCATACACCATGGATCTGGTGCGGATGGCGACGAGCGCGTTGCTGGCGACGCGAGAGAATCGTTTGGCGATGAAGCCAAAGGAGTCGTCGTCGTCGATTTTGGCGGGGTACGAACGCGGGATGGACGAGGGCGGGCGTCCGTTCGTGTTGGAAGAGAGTCATGGATGGTTGCGGGCGATCGCGGAAAGCAAGTTGCGTGATCCGGTCGTGTTCTGGCAAAAGATGGATCGTCTGCCGACGGTGACGGGAGAGATACCGGAGAGTGCGCGCGAAGCGATTGAGCATCTGCTGCCGGAGCGGGGCATACGGTACCGGCTGGCGCGGCGTGTGGCAGGGCTTGGAAGCTTGGGGCGTCCGCGACTGGTGGCGCTTGCGGAGTGGAAAGGCGGGCGCGTGGCGCGTGAAGCGAAGGCGCTGTTGCCATCGGCGTTGCAGTGGCTGAATCCGAAGCCGGCGCCGGCGGAGATTTTGTATGGCGCGATTCTGCGGCGGGCGGTGCGCTGTCCCGATCCGTATGTGCAGATGCGGGGACACTGGATCGTGCGGCGGCTGTCGCCGCATTGTTCGCGCATTGAACTGGATGCGCTTGGAACGAGCCGCGGGGAATTGCGGTTGCTGGAAGCGATGGGGAGAGAGACGGCGAATATACATGTGGGGACGGAAGAAAAGCGGCGGGCGATCCTGAAGGACCTGCGGGGCCGAAAAGGGAACTGGCTGTTGGGAGCAGCGCAGGCAATGGCCGACGTGATGGAAAAAGATTGGCGGGTGTGGAAGGAGCGCCGGCAGAGCTAGACCCTGCCGGCGCTTTTTATTGGAGGGAGAGTCCGTGCGAGGACACTGGTGGATCGAAGAGATGGAACTCCAGGGCGTGGGGTTTGTTTTCAGCTCCGATGGTGATGAGGGCGTCGAGGATGTATTCGAGGGCTGCGGGGGAACCGGACCAGACGCGAGAAAACGACTCGCGATGAACTGCGAGTTCGCCGACCAGGCGACCAACCTCTTGGGGGCCAAGGTCGAAATCGGCCAGGGTCGGGTCGCTGCCAATGGGTAGCGGCGGGTGGCATGCTGGAGGAAGGCGGAGACTGGCCTGAGTTAGCCAGTGGGCAATCAGGGTTTTGAGATGCTGCCGGCAACAGACGCTCTTCATGTCTTTCTGCGAGGCGAGCGAGGAATGCCAGGAGAGGATTTTGAGGCGGTCAAGCCAGCGGTTTTCGACCACGAGGAACCATCCTGCGTGGCGAAAGGTATCGAGACCGCAAACGGAGCAAGGCGAGCGTTTTGTGATTGCGTAATCCATAGGGTGTCCCTTTTGACAATCTCAGGCGTTGGCTGCGGCGCGGGACAGGAAGTGCGGACCGGTGCGCTCGCGGAGGGGGACGGTCAGCATCCCGAGACTGGTGTCGAAACGGAGCGTGAAGTGAGCGGAGCAGGCGTCGCAGAGCCAGAAATGTTCACGCCGGCGGAGCTTGCGCCGATTGCCGTCGAAAGGAACGCTGAGGTCAGTAGGAAAGGTTTCCGCCAGAAACAGCTTGCCTTCGCGTAGGGAACGGAAGGGTACCGTGCAGGTGGGGTTGGCGCATTTATGGAGCATTGGGCTGGGTCCAGTCTTCTCTTCTAAACTTTCGGCCAGAGAGATTTTTAGGACAGTGCACGTGAGAGACCGAACCGTTGTTGGGGAGATTAGAAATTGTTGATACTTAGTTACAGTAAGTTAGCTATGCAATAGCCTGTCTGCCTATGCTGCTCCAAGTTGCGCTGACGGCGAGCAGTCGCGGCCGACGGATCATCGTCCTTTGGTCGCGAACACTTCAGCTGTGATGGGGATCACAGTCCAATTGGTCACAAAGAAATTACGGGAAGCGAAATGCCTAAGACTGCCTTGCTTTGTCCTCCGGCATACTTTGATGACTTTTCCCTCTCCAAGCTAGTACCAGGCAGCCCGTGGTGAAACTCCAGCGCCCAAAACCAGCGCCTAAAGGCGCATTCATGACACGGCACTTACGGTATGCCTAAAGGCATACCCTGATACAAATCGTACTTGCACCACGGGCTGCTGAGCTATTTCTCTAGCGCACGATCCAGGCAGAGGCGGCGAGAAAAATGCCGGCGGTCGCCATGAACAGGCCAAAGTGCCAGAAAATACGGCGGCCGGAGAGCAGGGTGATCGAGGTGATCACCAGCGCAATTTCCAGGAACACTTCACCGAGATCGAAACGATCGACTTTCCGGTGGGCAAGTTCAGCTTCCTTTTCCAGTTCGCGGGCCTTGGCGTCGAGTTCCTTCTGCTCATCTTTATAACGGTCGGCTTCAGCGCGATACTTTTCCTGCAGCTTGGCAGTGGCTTCCGCGTCTTTGCTGGCCACAATGGTGGTCAGATCGGCGAACAATTCGTCGGTGTGGCGGCGGATGTTCTTGGCCTGGTAGTAGGCCCACTGGTCCGTGACCTTGTTCTGCAAAATGATTTCTTCGGTATTCGCGCGGTGTCCAAGCAGCGACACGGTGGCCACCAGGACGGCCAGCACCGCCATGGTGAGCGTGACGGGGGCGAGATCGGGATGCTCCTTGGCGTGTTCGGCGTTCTCGCGGAGTTCTTGGAGTTCATCGGTCATGGTATCGGGCTCCTGTCCAAACTTGCTGGTGGAGAGCCGGGCGACCCCGCCCGGCTGAACGGGCGAGACACCCGTCGCTCCACCGCAAAACTCGTCACGCAAGCGACGAACTATGAGGATAAACCAAGTTGCCTATTCTCCCATCACTTTAATGATCACTCGTTTGTCGCGCTGGCCGTCGAATTCGGCGTAGAAGATTTGCTGCCAGGGGCCGAAGTCGAGTTTGCCATTGGTCACCGGCACGATGACTTCGTGGTGAATGATCAGCGATTTCAGGTGCGCGTCTCCGTTGTCTTCGCCGGTCTGGTGATGCCGGTAGTTTTGGCGGAACGGAGCCAGCGTTTCCAGCCACTGGTCGATGTCCTTCATGAGACCGCTCTCGTTGTCGTTGACGTAAACCCCGGCGGTGATGTGCATCGCGGAAACCAGGATCATGCCGTCCTTGATTCCCGACTTTTTGAGCGCGCTCTCGACCTGCGGGGTTAGGTGCACATAGGCTCGCTTTGTTTTCGTGTGCAGAGTCAGGTATTCGGTATGGAACTTCATGCCTTACATCTACCATGGAGAGGTGTTGTCATGACGAAAAAGTTCGCCCGCCATAACCGAAGTCAAAACTCATCTGTGTAGAGCGGACACTCCTGTCCGCTGCCGTTGTCGTTACCCTTAGGTCTTGCAGTTGACACTCAAGATCGCAGTTTACACTCAAGTTTAGCGCGAGCATCAGGTGCGGCCTGACACTGGCATGCACAACAAATGACATCATGTGATGCTATAATCGGTGCTATGAGGACAACGGTTGCGCTGGATGACGATCTAATACGCATCGCCCAGGAGTTCACCGGGGTGGCCGAGAAAACGGCGTTGATTCGTGAGGCGCTCAAAGCCCTCATCGAGCGGGAGAGCGCCCGCCGATTGGCATCCCTGGAGGGGACAATGCCGAAATTGAAGAATATTCCTCGCCGCAGGCCGGGGCCGCATTGATTCTCGCGGATACGTCGATTTGGATTGACCACTTTCGTTCGGGAAACAAAGAAATGCGGAAGCATCTGAACGAAGGGCAAATTGTGATCCATCCGTCCATCATCGCGGAACTTGCGCTCGGATCCCTTCAGGCGCGCACCAGGACGCTTGCACTGCTGGACCTTTTGCCGCAGATACGAGTGGCGCAACTGAGCGAAGTGCGGCGAATGATTGAGGCCCGTCATTTGCATAGCCTTGGCATCGGCCTGACCGACGCACACCTGATAGCCTCAGTCTTTATCAATCCGTCTACGCTTCTGTGGACAAGAGACAAGCGACTCCGCAAGGCCGCAGAAGGTCTTGGCATTCACGCCAGTCTGCCCTAGAGAATTTGAAGAACCAGCCGGGGAACATCCCGCCTGTCCCCGGTTTGTTCGGCCCAGCGCGATTCAGTCGCGCCCGGTTCGTAAGCTTTCGGCAATTCGTGCAGCATCTTTATCCTGATCGCGTAGGGACGGCCGCCCCGGCCGTCCAGGCCGAGCAAAGCTCGGCAGATTTTCCGGCGGAAGGAGGGAATGATTGATCGTACAGGCGTGAGAAAAGAAGGGTCAAACAGAAGCGGGGGTTAGAACTTAGCGGGATGGTATTATGTGCAAATAAGTCCTTATGGCTGAATTACGTAGCGGGGACCATGCGCTAACTCCATGATTCTAATGGTACGAGAAAATAGGGGGAGGGGGGTACCGTAAAATAATCATTCCCGGACTCAGATCCGACTTACCTAGCGCATCGACTCTTCGATTTCAGAGATCCAGTCAGGCCGCTTGAGCACTTCGCGAGGCTTTGGCCCGTCAGCAGCTCCTACGATGCCATCGCGTTCCATGAGGTCGATGAGGTGAGCGGCGCGTCCGTAGCCAACGCGCAAGCGGCGCTGCAGCAGGGAAGTGGAGGCTTTGCCGAACTCGATTACGAGCCGAACCGCATCGTTGAAGAGGGGATCGTTGTCGTCCGCGGAGACTTCTCTGGAATTGTCGCCGTCGCCGGCTGAGCCCTCGTGATCTTCTTTTGGAGTCTCCAGGAACTTCTCTTGATACTGCGCCTGGCCTTGCGCCTTCCAGAATTCCACCACGGCGGCGATTTCTTTTTCGGTTACATAGGGAGCATGGAGGCGGTGGACGCGCGCGGAGCCGGACGGCAGGTAGAGCATGTCGCCGCGTCCCAGGAGACATTCGGCGCCGTTGGCGTCGAGGATGGTGCGTGAGTCGACTTTGGTCGCTACACGGAACGAGACGCGCGCGGGGAAGTTCGCCTTGATTAGGCCAGTAATTACATCGACGGACGGGCGCTGCGTAGCTAGCACTAAGTGAATGCCCACGGCTCGGGCCATCTGCGCTAATCGAGTTATGGATTCTTCTACGTTGTGGCCGTCGAGCATCATTAGATCGGCGAGCTCGTCGATAATGATGACGATCTTTGGAATCGGTCCGTCTTCCGGATTTATCTGGTCACTGAAGAGGCTGGGCGTGTCGTCGAACAGGCGGTTGTAACTATCGATATTGCGGACGCCTTTGGCGGCGAGCAACTTCAGGCGGCGCTCCATTTCGCGGACCGCGTTGCGCAGCGCGTTGGCGGCGAGTTTCGGCTCGGTGATGATGGGCGTGTAGAGGTGCGGGACGCCTTCGTAATTGCCGAGTTCGAGGCGCTTGGGGTCCACGAGCACCAGCCGCACTTCGGCGGGTGTGGACTTGTACAGGATCGACATGATCATCGAGTTGACGGCCACGCTCTTGCCCGTGCCGGTCGAGCCCGCGATGAGCAGGTGGGGCATGCTGGCCAAGTCGGCGGCGGCGATGCGTCCGTTGATATCTTTGCCCATGGCGATGGTGAGCTTGGATTTCGAGCCGAGGAATTCCTGCGACTCGATGTTCTCGCGCAGCCAGATGATTTCGCGCTCGCGGTTCGGCACCTGGATGCCTACGGTACTTTTGCCGGGCATGCGCTCGACGAGGATGCTTTCGGCACGCAGGGCAAGACAGAGATCGTCGGTGAGTCCGATGATGCGGCTGTATTTGATGCCGGCTTCGGGCTTGAATTCGAAGGTCGTCACGACGGGTCCGGGGTTAATCTGCGTGACTTGGCCGTGGACTTCGAACTCGGCGTACTTCGCAGTCAGAACCTGGGCCACGACTTTGAGTTCTTCCTCGTGGACGGCTTGCTGCTCGTCGGGACGGTGTAGCAGGCTCGACGGCGGGAGCTTGTAACTGCCGGCGATTTTCGGGAGGGTCGTTTTCGGTTTGTGCTCGGTGTCGGCGCGGTCGCTGACTTCGATTGCGGCAGACGCGTACGAAGTCTGCGGCGGCGGGATGGCGGCAAAGTTGTCGTCGCCCTTGCCTTCATCGGCCAGCATGCGTTCGATGCCGGTGCGGGGCGCTGACTGTCCGGACTGCACGCCCCGGATTTCCTGGTCCTGACGCGAGACTTCCTGACGGAGCATCTCGGGACGCATCGTCCCAGGACGTGCGGGCACGAGTTGTGCGGTGACGGTTGGTTTCACGGCGCGGCGCTTTTCCAGTTCCTTCTGCTGACGCTTGCGCCCGCGCTCGTCCTGCCAATCTTTAAAGCGATCTCTGAGCGCCAGGATGAACGCAAAGCGAGTGGGCGCCCAGAGTTCAATCGCCGAGAACGAGAAGGCTGTGGTCAGGTAGAGTGCGACGGCCAGAACCGTCGTGCAGACAATGTATGCGCCGGCAACGTTAAGGTAACGGATTAAGACGTCCCCAACGATGCGGCCAACCAAGCCTTCGACGGGGATGGCGCCCATCCAGCGGAAGTGCCCGGGCAGGATGGCGAGCAGCGCGGGTACAAACATGATCAGCCACGTTCCGCCCAGCGTCTTTGCGATCGGACTTTGCACGGCTCGCGAGCGGAACCAGCGAATACCGAGCATGCCCATAAAGATGGGCAGCAGAAACGATCCGACTCCCAGGAATTGCAGGACAAGGTCAGAAAGATAGGCCCCGAGGATGCCGATCCAGTTGCGGGCAGCGTGCGATCCAGTGAGGATGGAGGCGCTGTTAAGCGAGGGATCGAGCGGCGAATATGACGCCAGCGCGAGGAAAAGGAGGAGGGCGGAGACGCACAAAAGGAATCCGACGAGCTCGTTCAGACGCCGGTTCCTGGTGGGCTGAAAAATCTTTGTCAGCAATGTCATGTGGCAGCGACGGCGATGCTGGCTAGAAGCTTACCCCACAGCGCCGTTTCGTGGCCAGAGCTTGATAATTATGACAAGAATCGGAAGTTCCTACAATGCGGTAGGAGGGGCGGGGTGGCGAGTTGGGTACGGGCGGTAACAATGCTTCCTTCGGCCAATGAATTCCTGAGTCATTGAACTTCGTAAATCGGCAGTCCCGCGACGTCGCCGACGGAAGGATCTAGCCTTCGCGTACCTTGTGACCGGCCAGATTGCCTAGCCCTTCGTAGGCAGCGTACTTATAGGTCTCGCTGAGCGTGGGGTAGTTGAATACCTGCTCGATAAACTCGTCAATCGTTCCGCTGCGGTCGAGAACCATCATTCCGATGTGAATCAGTTCGGTAGCGATCTCGCCGATGATGCTCACTCCGAGAAGCTTCTTGTCGGTACGCGCGAAGACGAGTTTCAGCATTCCTGCAGTGTCGCCGATGATGTGGCCGCGGGCGTTGTTGGCATAGAGAGCGCGCCCCACACAGTAGTCGATCATTTTCTCTTTGCATGAGTCTTCCGTCTCGCCCGCGGCGGAAATCTCCGGGATGGTATAAATCCCCATCGGCAGCATCGAGGCCACTCGCTGCTTGTATTTGAAACCGAACGCATGGCAGACGGCGACGCGTCCTTGTTCCATCGACGTCGAAGCCAGAGCGGGAAATCCGATGACGTCGCCTGCGGCGTAGATGTTTGGCACCGCGGTACGATAATTCTCGTCGACCGATAGGTATCCGTGCTCGTTGACGGCTAGACCCGCCTTATCGAGAGATAGTCCGTCCACCGCGGCGCGGCGCCCGGCAGCGAACAGCACCGATTCGGTTTGCAGCGTCTTGCCGCTCTTCATCGCTAGCTGGACGCCCGTCGCGGTGGTTTGCACCTTTACGGGCCGTTCGTTGAACCAGAATTGCATGCCAAGCGCGGCGAGCCGCACCCGGAGTCTCTCGGAAATCTCCGCATCGAGGAACGGCAGCAACCGGTCCCGGCCATCCACCAGTGTGACCTGCACCCCGAGCGCGCCGAAGATCGACGCGTACTCGCAGCCAATCACGCCGCCGCCGATCACGGCGAGGCTTTGCGGGATGCGATCCATCCGCAAGAAAGTGTCGGAGTCGAAAACACTTACGTCGTCGAAAGCTATTTCTGGCGGACGGTGCGGCTTGCTTCCGGTGGAGACCAGAATCACATCGCCGCGCAGTTGACGTATGCCATTCGCGCCGGAAACGGACACGGTGTGTGCGTCCTCGAAAGCAGCCCGGCCGCGGACGAGCTCGATGCGATGCAGGGCGAGATTCTTCAGGACGCGCTGGCGCTCCATTTCAACCACTTCTCGCTCGTGGTGCATGAAATCATTGACGGTGAGATTCTCTTTAAGGGAATAGTCGATGCCGTAGAGACCACGTTGCTTCAGACCGGAAAAATAGAGTGCGGATTCACGAAGCGTTTTGCTGGGGACGGTGCCGGTGTTGATACAGCTTCCGCCCACATGCTCGGCGCCCTCGATGACGGCGACGCGTTTATCAAAATAGGCAGCTTGCGCGCCAGCCTTTTCTCCTGCAGGGCCGCAGCCGATCACGATGAGATCGAAATCTTCGCTGGAACTCACTGCAACCTCCCATCAGAACCCGAGACAACTCTTGTAGCCATTTGCCCTTGCGCGCTCCGGTATTAGCAGGTGGGATATAGCAAGGACATACGGCATGATTCTACAGAGCTTTCGCTACCGCTGATGCAGTTTCCGAAATCGGGCGATTGCAGTGCGCCGTGAAAGGCACTGAACCACAGCGGGAGATAGACCCGCCCGGGAACTGGATCGTTCCACCCGGAAGCAATCGGAGCGGCGGTGGAGGTAACAAAGCCGTCGGAGCCTCCGGTGTAGAGGATCGCATAAGGCGATTCGGCGAGTCTGCAGGTTGTAACGCGAGTGAACGCTGAGCAGGCCTCGAAACTGATAATGCAGGAGCCGACCCAACTGTAATCTGGGGAAGGCCGACGACGATGGGGCAGCAATGAGCGAATCAGTTCCATCGGACCTGCCGGGGTAGTGGCGACGGCATGCAGACATAGTGGATCAGGCGCAACACGGGAAGCCCCAGCGGTGATCGCGGTCGGATCAACCGGCAACTCGCGAGAGCCAGGCCGGGCCGTATGGGGTGACGGAGAGGTCCGCGGTACCGTTGAAACCGGGTAATGCCGGTGGAGGGAAGGGGCCTCAGTTGAAAGGAAACGCAAGAAGCAACGAAGGCAGAGGGATTGACGATGAGTCCAGTAACCCCCGCAAGTGTACAGAAGTTGCAGACGGCGTTGCACGCGAAAGCGAAGGAATCGCCCAGCTTTCGTTTCTATGCTCTGTACGACAAGGTGTATCGGAAGGACGTTCTGACTTACGCCTATGAATGCTGCCACGCCAATGGTGGAGCAGCAGGAGTGGACGGCCAGAGGTTCGAGGACATCGAAGCGTACGGAGTCGAGCGATGGTTGGACGAACTGGCGCAAGAGCTGAAGAGTCGAACGTATCAACGACTGCCCGTGCGGCGGGTTTTCATACCGAAGCCGGACGGGAAGCAGCGGCCGTTAGGAGTGCCCGCTATCCGGGATCGGACGGCGGAAATGGCGGCAGTTTTGATTCTCGAACCCATCTTCGAGGCAGATCTGCAGCCGGAACAGTACGCCTATCGGCGAGACCGCAGCGCGTTGGACGCGGTGAATCGAGTCCACAAGCTGATCTATGCTGGCCATCAAGAAATTGTTGACGCAGACCTCAGCAGTTACTTCGATAGTATTCCGCATTCCGAGCTTCTTAAGTCGGTAGCTCGTCGGGTGGTCGATGGAGCCATGCTGCATCTGATCAAGATGTGGTTAGACGCTCCGGTGGAAGAAACCGACGAGCGTGGAAATAAACATCGGAGTACGCGAAATCGGGACGAAGGTCGGGGTACTCCACAAGGAGCTCCGATCAGCCCGCTGCTCAGTAATTTATACATGCGTCGGTTCGTGCTCGGGTGGAAGAAACTGGGGCACGAGAAGCGCCTGAAAGCGTACATCATTAATTATGCCGATGATCTTGTGATC
>Ga0209890_10000145_pt1 | contig 33189 bp, 22 predicted proteins | sample OrgsoiDNA2013049_FD_185799 | JGI IMG/M metagenome (GOLD analysis project Ga0209890, IMG submission 185799) | Permafrost soil microbial communities from the Arctic, to analyse light accelerated degradation of dissolved organic matter (DOM) -... | ecosystem: Environmental > Terrestrial > Soil >... | reverse complement strand
GCCCGTGATCTCGTGCCCGAGCACCATGCCTGCCGGGGCAGTTGTGCGGCCGCGGACCATGTGCTGATCGGATCCGCAGATATTGGTCGAAACCACCTTGAGGATCACGCCATGCTCGATCTTGCGGCCTCGCGGGTTCTCGAACTTGGGATCGGCGATATCCTGGACTTGGACTTCTCCCGGCTTGGTGTAGACGACGCCGCGATTTTTGCTCATCACAAACCTCTCTTGCAGTGTTGTCAGAAGAATTAAGCCGTTTCAGCGCGGTGCAAAGGCGTCCGGCAGAACCGGCACGTGATACTCAGCGAGAATCGCCGAGATGGCAGTGTGGTTTCTTTCGAGTGAGTCATTGAGGCGCCGCAGCAACGCATTGTCGCCGCGGCGAACCCCCATCGAAATATAGAATGCCATCGGCAATTCCGTGCCGTCGCGCCAGGGCTGGACCGGCTCGACACTCATCGGTATGGAACCCTGTGCGGCGAAGTAACCGGCCATCGGGCCCCAAACGACGGCCACATCGACATCGCCGTTTTCTACCGCATCGATGATCGCTGATGACGGGTGCGGCTGGCGGTAATCGCCATAGAGCATGTAGCCGCGTACGTTCTGCACGATGCCGCGGCGGGCAAGGGCATGCGCAGGAGGCGTGTTCATCGCGTCGGAGCCCACCATCTGCACACCGATGACGAGTTTGCGAAGCTCCGGATCGTCGAACGAGGCGATATGCAGCCCACGATCGGCGCGTGTGACGAAGACATAGCTCGAGCGGTAGTACGGCCGGGTGCTGGTCATCATCTCGGCGCCGCTCGCGACGCCAGACCAGACGTCGCAGATGTCCGCCTTCAGCGTGTTCCGGACATAGCCGCGCCGTTGCGCCCACCACGTATAGTGCACGGTCGAGCCGAGATCCTTTGCAATCAGCTCCACTATCTCGTTCTCGAAACCGCGGCCCGCTTGGTCCGAGAACGGGAGATTGTTGGGATCGGCGCAGACGCGAAGCGCGGCGGCGTCCGCGGCGGCGGCCCCGATCATCATGGACGCCGCCGATACGACGACGCAGAAACGCCGGCGCCACTTCATGGCTTGACGCTCGTGCCCGGCGCGACGGTATGCGACGCCGAAGAGGGAGCGGGCACCGACAGCGACTTCACATATGCCGCCAGGTCCCACATCATCGTAGGTTCCAAGCTGTCCTGCCAGGACGGCATGCCGTTCGGACGGCCTTGCGCGATGGACGCATAGATCTGGTCTATCCGTCCGCCGTAGCGCCAATGGCCGGACATCAGTGCCGGCCCCATGCCGCCGCCGCCGTTGAAATGGCAGCCCGTGCAGTTCATTTGGCCGAATAGCTCCTTCCCGGCCGCGATGGCGAGCTTGTTTCCCTCGAACCGCGTTCCGATCGGATCCTGCGGGGGCGGAGCGCCGCCGTTGGGGAAAAGGCCAGTGACGGAAACCTCGTTGGGTCCGTGTTGTGCATCCGGGGCAGTGTCTTGTTGCGCCGATGCGTTATTGACGGCGACGGCAAGCACCGTGACAAGGGCGAAGGGCAGGAGCCGCGTCGCAGCCGCCCATCGCTCAGGATTTCGGCAGGGTGAAGACATAGAGCGTCCCTCCGGGTGCGGTTTTCGTCTTGAGATCCGCCATGACGCCGTTCATGCCAAGCGCGCCGGTGGGATCCCGCGGATCAAGGTCGCCGGAGACGATGGCGCCCGCCCAGCCGCCGACCCCCGACAGGATAGCGACATATTCGTGCCCGTCCGGACCACGATAAGCGATAGGCTGGCCGATGATCCCGGAGCCAGTCCTGAACTGCCATTTCAGTTCGCCTGTCTTGGCGTCGACGGCTTTGAACCAGCCATCCATTGTTCCGTAGAAAACCAGTCCGCCGGCGGTGGCCATCGTGCCACTCCACAACGGCAGGTCCTCCTTGATGGTCCAGACCGCCTTGCCCTCTACCGGATCCCAGGCGGTGAACTCGCCGCGGTTGCCGCCGGGGCCAGCCTTGGAGACTACCTCCGCACCGACGAACGGCGTGCCAGCAACGTAGCTGACGGGCCTGCTCTTCCAATCCATGCATAGGTTCTCATGAGGTATGTACATAAGGCCGGTCACCGGCGAAAAGGCCGACGGATTCCAGTCCTTGAGGCCGGACGCCGTCGGGCAGATGTCGTGTACGACAGTGCCGAGCTTCGTGAGCTTGTCCCGGTTCATGACGGGCCTTCCCGTCTTAAGATCGATGCTGAGAACGGAATTGACGTAGCCGTATGGCTTGGCCGAGACGATCTCGCCGCTCTCGCGGTCCACCATGTAGAGATAACCGTTGCGGTCAGGATGCAGCAGCACCTTGCGCAGGTTGCCGTCCACAGTCATGTCGACCAGGATCTGCTCGTTGATCCCGTCGTAGTCGTGCTCGTCGTGCGGGTTATACTGCAAGGCCCATTTCGCGGCGCCGGTATCGGGATTGCGTGCGAACAGCGTCGTGGTCCATTTGTTGTCGCCCGGACGCTGCTCCTGGTTCCACGGGCCAGGATTTCCGGTGCCGGAATAGATCAAGTTCAGGTCGGGATCGTAAGCGATCCACCCCCACATCGTTCCTCCTCCAGTCTTCCAGGCGTCGGTCGGCCAGGTCTTGATGCCGAGGTCCGTGCCGTTATCCGAAGGGTAGAACGAGCGGAATCCGGGCCCGATTAGCACGTCCTTGTCCGGCCCCGTGGCGTAGGCCCGCCATAGGATCTTACCGGTGTTGACATCGAGCGCCGCCAACCAGCCCCGCACGCCGAGTTCGCCACCAGAGTCGCCGACCAGCACCTTTCCCTTCACGACCAGCGGCGCCATGGTGATGGTTTCGCCAGTGTTGATGTCGCCCAGTTTGGTCTTCCAGAGCACCTTGCCGGTCTCTGCGTCCAGCGCGATCGTGTTGTCGTCGAGAGTGTTGAAGAACAGCTTGCCATCCGAGTAGACTGCGCCACGGTTGACGACGTCACAGCACGCCACACCCTGCGACGCCGCGTCCGGACGCGGCTGATAGGACCATTTGATCGGCGCGCCGGGCTTGGTGAGATCGAGCGCAAAGACAATGTTCGGATAGGGCGTCACAATGAACATTGTGTTGTCCGCCACGATCGGCGCCGCTTCTTGCCCGTGGTCGACGCCGGTTGAGAAGGCAAACGCGACCTGGAGATTGCTCACATTCGCGCTGTTGATTTCGTCTAGTGCAGAATATCGTGTGGCCGCATAGTTCTTCGCCGGCATCGTCCATTGACCGTCATCGGACGGCGCCGCGGAGGCTGGTACTGTTGGCATCTGTGCTGTGGCCAACGCCGGGTAAAGCAAGAGCGACGCACCTGTTAGGAGCAGCCGCAGCCATCTGGATCGCCAGATAGAATCCGTCAGATCCTGCACTTGGTATCGACGAATAGATTGCGATATTGGCAGTGTCATCATTGGAAAACTCCGCTTACGTCCGGTTTGCTATTCCCCACGGAGAGGCTTCCTAAAGCCCATCACACTATGACCAGGCGGCGACCGCTGCCTCGGCCACCGCCTGGTCCTGCTCGCCGCTGCCTCCGCTGACGCCGACAGCGCCCACGATCCGGCCGTTCATCTTGATCGGGACGCCACCCGCGAAGATCATCACCCGGGCGTGGTTGGATACGTGGATGCCGAAGAACTGGTCCCCCGGCTGGCTGTTGCGGCCAAGGTCCAGCGTCGAGATATCGAAGGCCTTCGCGGTGAAGGCCTTGTTGATGGCGATATCGATGCTGCCAAGCCACGCCCCATCCATGCGCATGAAAGCCGTGAGGTTGGCGCCGACATCGACGACCGCGATATTCATCGGCTGGCCGATTTCCTTCGCCTTCACGATCCCCGCTTCAATGATCCTTTGGGCCTTTTCCATTGTCATCATTATGGTCGAACTCCCGATCGAGGACAGTCAGAGCGCCCTCGCCAACAAGCTGTGCGGGTCGAGCACGAATCTGACGGCGATGCCCTTCGAATCTACGTCTGTTGTGGACCTTGCGGCGGACACGTCCCACGATATGGTGATGCGCGGATGTCGCGCTTGTCTCAGCTTGCCGCGCTTTAAGCTTTCTTGCTCCGATTTTCGCTGAAACATGTTGTGGTGCTTAAACGCCGCAAGCTTGGCCAGCGGCTCGTGCATGCCCGCCTCAAATAAAGTCAAATTTAGTTATCTGAACGCCAATTTAATGGTGCCGAAGATCCCTCCAGTTAATCTCAACTGGCGCTCCGCGCTTTACGCACGTCGCTCGCGTCCCCGACCGCTTTGCCGCCAACTCAACGATGACATCGCCGGATCGGTAGCCGTGTTCCACGGCGGAGCCTTCCGGATCGACGCCCGTGACGACCACGCCCTTCCCGCCGGAGCCCGCCACCTCATTCGCAGGAGCCAGGCTCAGCCCGAGCCGTTATCCGGCTGCGTTTACTGGTTGCCGGCATTGGCTTGTTGCTGGTTGCGTAGTTCACCGAGCGTGACGGTCAGCGTCTTCGATTCTCCGCTTCGGAGAATATCGAGTTTGACCGAACTGCCCGGGGCCAATGCCGCTACCATGCGGGCGAGATCGCGGGAGTCTTTGACCGACGTGCCGTTGAGTGCGGTGACGACGTCGCCGGATTGGACGCCAGCCTTTGCAGCTGGACTTCCATTCTGCGGCCCATCAACCATTGCGCCTTCGGCTTTCTTCATGCCGAGGCTGTCGGCGATGCCCTTGGTGACAGGCTGAACCTGAACGCCAAGCCATCCGCGCGTCACGACTCCTTTGTCTTTAAGCTCGGCAACGACCATCTTCGCCGTCTGTGCAGGGACATCAAAGCCGATGCCGACCGAACCGCCAGAGGGCGAGTAGATCGCGGTATTGACGCCTATGACGTTGCCATTCGTGTCGAACGCGGGACCGCCGGAATTGCCCTTGTTGATCGGTGCATCGATCTGAATATAGTTGTCGTAAGGACCAGATCCGATGTCGCGTCCCTGTGCCGACACGATGCCGGCGGTAACTGTGCCGCCAAGACCAAACGGGTTGCCGACTGCCACGACCCAATCGCCGACGCGCGGCGCGCGGTCTGCGAAATTCACGTAAGCGAAGCTGGACTTTCCATCGACTTTGATGAGTGCGAGATCACTCTTGGGGTCCGTGCCGATGACTTTGGCCTTATAAATCGTGCCGTCATCGGTCGTGACCTGAACCGACTGGGCGTGATCGACCACGTGATTGTTGGTCACGGCATAGCCGTCAGGCGAAATGAAGAAGCCAGATCCAGCACCGATAATGACCTGATGGGGCTGCCTCATGCCTCCTGGCGTTTCGTTGAAACCATATTGATGAAAGAATTTTTCGAATGGGGAACCCTGCACGGACGGGAGTAGATTTTTCTCATTCGAACTCAGATCCGCTGCGTTTGAGGTGTCATCCATCCGGACACGCACAGAGATGACCGCGGGCTTTACCTTGGCGACCAGATCGGCAAAGCCCGCGGGTTGTTGTTGAGTAAAGCTATCCGCAGCCCGCGCGTTCGATATCCATGGCGGCAGCGATAGGCGGGCATAGCCCATCGGGCCTCCAAGCGCGACGATCGCGCCAATACCGGCGACGGAGGCGAGCATCACCAGACGTCGTCGCGAGAAGATCCTTAAGTACCGCTGATGGGCAGATTTGTCGTTTGTCATGATCGAATCTCCTAGAAGTCGGGCTCCCAAACCCCTTTGCTCAATTCTAGGGATCCGACATTACGATGTCCTGTCGGTCGGGTTAATTCGAGGAAAGTGTCAAGGTGGTTCGCGCAATCGCGCACGTCCTTTGGGCGCCTGCCTCGGAGCCCGGGTGCTGTCGCACATTCTTCTCGCGCACACCTTCGAGCGAAAATCCTCGGCACCCACCAATGGTTTGTCGGTTGGTCGAGGCACTTGTCCAAGGGTATAAAACACGAACCTCTTCGATTTGAAGAGGTGGCTCTGCATCAGTCTGAGCAGCGTTCTGCTGGCTTATCGCTTCGAGTGGTAAGGCCGGCAACGACTGGAACGCGGCGGAGGCCGAATGATCAAGGTTGAAATGGTGCGCCCGGGCGCACAGCCGGCGAGCTGATCTGCTCTCATTGCATCGCAAGATGCGCGGCAAGTTCGTGGTGCACCGCCAAAGCTTGATCGGGCGCGCGTTTGCGAACTGCCGCTGTCATCCGAAACCGGTCATACCGGACGGTTTAGTAAACGAACGCGATGACGATTAAGAGGGTGATCACAACAATGGTGCACCGCACTCGCGCGATCCAATTCGTATCTCTCGAAACTGGCGAAGGTAAGAAGTACGACCCACTTCGTTCCTTGATGGTCGGCATTCCAGTGCCCGACGTCCTCGGCCGCCGCCGTTGCGCTCGCACTGCCGCAAACCGGCGCTCGCGCTGTCCTCGGCGCCAAAGCCCGCATGGCTGTCCTCGCATTGTCCTTCGCGCTTTCCATTTTCCGTGAATCGAAGGGATTCACAATGAGGCGCGAATAAAATTCGATGGCCTTTCTTGGGCAGAGGAGCTGGCGATGGTGTATTCGAACGATCTCGAGTTCGAGCAATCCAGGTTGTTGAGGGCGGCCCGGCCGGGCGGCAAGACAGTTTGTAATCGGGGTTCGACGGCGATCCGCTGAGCGAAGCGGCGGCGGAGACAGGCAGCTTTTAGGCCAGGTCCAACAGGGGTCAGAGCCGGTCGCCGCTGAAGAAGCATGAGGAATGGTTGCTTTGGGAGCCCGGGCTGGAGAAGATCCAGCGTCGTCTGCTCGATGAGCGCCAACAAAAGGCGGGGATCGGTTCGAACTGGCGGTTCTTCGACCGCCACCGTATCAGCTTCAAACAATAGCGTTCAAGCGGCTGAGCAGGATCTCCAACGCGATGACGCTTAAGAGGGTAATCACAATAAAGGCGATCGCCGCTCCATCAAGCCGTTTCCTATCAGGGTGGACACGCATCGAACAGCACTCCTCTTTGCGGAAGCTACAACAAAACAATAAGCCTTAGCTGCCGTCGTTCAACAGCGTGCCAGCAATGCACGAAGCACAGCAGCACTTCGGGTGCGCCGCACTCGCGCGATCCAATTCGTATCTCTGGACCACCAAGGTTAAAAGTATGACCCCACTCGTTCCTTGATCGTCGGCATTGCAGTACTCGACGTCCTCGGCCGCGACCGTTGCGCTCGCGCTGTCCTCGGTGCCAAGCCCGCATGGCTGTCCATTGTCCGAAACTTTCGCAACGCCGAAAACGCCTCATGTTAGGTGGACACTGCTTTGGGGATAAGGACGTAGTCCGAGGTTGGTAACGATCAGCTCGTCGGTATTCGCCGGCGCTAGTTCGCTGGCGGCGCTGTCGCTCAGAAAATGGTCGAGGGAAGAACCGTTAGAGTTGATCGCAGAAAACTAAACTCAAATTTAGAAGACTCAGATTTGAGGGCGATTAAATATTCGACCGTCGGCGCGAAGTTGTTTCGCGTCGCGGATTGAGGCCCGGAGAACCCGTGCCTCTGCAGGTGCCGACGCGCGGATCGGTACGGAGGATCGAGGCATGCAGCACACTAGAGTGACGGGAACGACTTTCATGGGCGACGCCAATGCAAGGTCAACGAACAAGCCTGGTGCACAACCGATTCATCCGATATTGGTGCCGTTTCCCATCGCCTGCTTCGCGGGCGCTTTTGTCACCGATCTGGTCTATTGGCAGACCGCCGCCGTGATGTGGGAGACGTTCTCCGATGTGCGTGCCTGCCACTCGTGTGAAGTCGAAATGGACACGTCAATCAAAGAGACGCCCATGGCTCTCGACGACGCCTGCCGATTCAAGCCGAACTCGACATCTTAAAAGCCAATTTAATGGCCTCCCGTGCACCGTTGTGATTTCTGGTTAGCGCTCTCGCGCAGCTGGCTGATCCGCTTTCGAGTGCTGCGGGCATCCAGTTTTGACAGCGGAGCAGTCAATATGGGCGTCGACAAATAGGTTTGAGCTTCAGGACATTTTGGAAAGGGCCGGCACCAGCGGCCGCGGGAGACCAGCCTGATGTCCTTCGTCGCATTCATGCTGAAGCGACCTTATACCGTTATTTCGGGCTTGATCCTGATCGCGCTGCTCGGCGTCGGCGCCGTGTCGCGTATGCCCATCGACATCTTTCCAGAAATCGACGTTCCGGTCGTGGCGGTGGTTTGGACCTATAACGGCATGGCGGCGCAGGATATCCAGAACCGGATTCTGACGCTTCATGAACGCCAACTCGCGTCGGAAGTTGATGACATCGAACGGATCGAGGCGACAAGCTACTACGGTATCGGTGTGGAAAAAATCTTCCTGCATCAGGGCGCCGATGTGACGAGGGCTATTGCCCAACTCTCCAGCAGCGCACTCGTTGTTCTGAAATACATGCCGCCTAACATCACGCCGCCGCTCGTGCTGCGCTATGGAGCGACGGATGTACCGATCATCCAGCTCAGCCTTTCGAGCCCGTCGCTGCCCGACTCCACGCTCAACGACCTCGGGCAGAACATCATCCGTCCCGATCTTGCGGTCGTGCAGGGGGCCGAAGTTCCCTATCCTTACGGCGGCAAGCCCCGTGTCATCATGGCCGACCTTGACCAGGATGCACTGAACGCTCGCGGCCTGACACCGAGCGACGTCGCCAAAGCCCTTCAACGACAGAACATCATTCTGCCCTCCGGCGACGTGAAAATTGGCAGCAAGGACTATTCGCTGTTGATGAACAACAGCCCCGATGTCATCGCCACGATCAATCAATTTCCAATCAAGCAAATCGATGGCCGCACGGTCTTCGTTCAGGACGTCGCCCATGTTCACGATGGGTATCAGGTACAGACCAATTCGGTTGCGGTCGACGGAACTCCCGGCGCACTGATGTCCGTTCGCAAGACTGGGGGCGTCTCGACCCTGACCGTCATTGACGGTATCCGGAACAACCTTTTCGATATCAGACGCATGCTTCCCGAAGGCGTGACTGTCAAGCCGATTTTCGACCAGTCCGTTTTTGTCAAAGCGGCACTGAACAGCGTCGTGATGGGAGGCCTGATGGCGGCTGGCCTTACCGCGTTAATGATCCTCCTCTTTCTCGGTAACTGGCGCCTGACGCTGATTATCCTGGCGACGATTCCAATGGCGATCATAACCGCCATGCTCGTGATGTATGCGGGAGGCGAGACGCTTAATACGATGACACTCGGGGGGTTCGCCCTGGCCGTCGGTATCCTCGTAGATAACGGAACCGTGGTAATCGAGAATATCGAACGACATGTCAGCCAGAAGGAGCCGCTGGTGCCTGCGATCGTCAACGGCGCAGGCGAGGTCAGCATCCCGACGGTCCTGTCGACGATGTGCATTTGCATCGTCTTCGTACCGATCTTTCTGCTTCAAGGCGTGGCCAAGTATCTGTTTTCCCCGCTATCGCTGTCGGTATGCGTATCACTAATCGCCAGCCTGTTGCTGTCGTTCACACTCGTCCCGCTGCTGTTTCGCATTCTGATGCAATCCGCGGTCGAACAACACGACAAGCACGAGGCGGATCCGCAGGCTTCGCCCGCGAGACGTGCTTTCAATCCTTTCCGAGCGATTCACAACGGCTTCGAAAGAGGTTTCGCCGGTTTCCGCGAGGCTTATCGCAATGGACTCGCGTTCAGCGTCACGCGTTCGGCGGTCACCGTGCCGTTTTTTGGCGTCCTGATGGTTTGTTCCCTGGCGCTCTTTCCTTTGCTTGGCCAGGACTTCTTCCCGCAAGTCGATGCCGGGCAGATGCGGTTGCACGTGCGCACGCCGCCGGCAACCCGGATTGAGGAAACACAACGCCAATTCGCCGGCGTCGAGCACGCAATCCGCAAGATCGTCGGCAACGATCAGATCGATACGATGCTCAATAACATCGGGCTGCCCTACAGCGGCATCAACATCGCGTTAAGCGATTCGGCAACCGTCGGTCCTATGGACGGAGAGATCCTGGTGTCCTTGAAAAAGAAACACACGCCGACCGCCGGGCATGTCGCCGACTTGCGGCGCGAACTGCCAAAGCAATTTCCCGAGATGCAGTTCTTCTTCCAGGCAGCAGACATCGTCGACCAGGTATTGAACTTCGGCCAGCCTGCGCCCATCGATATCAGGATTTCCGGACCCGACGGCGACTTCACCTTTGGTCTGGCGTCAAAGATCGCCGCGGATCTGAAGCAAGTACCAGGAATTGTAGACTCGCACGTGTTCCAGGTTCCCGACGCGCCCGCGCTGACTGTCGCGGTTGACCGCGGAATTGCGCAACAGTTCGGACTCGATCAGGGAGATATTGCCAGCAATGTCCTGGTGACAACCAACTCGAGTGCTCAGACTACCCCGAATTTCTGGGTCAGTCCCAAGAACTCCGTTAGCTATCCGCTGGTCATTCAGGCACCGACCTACCGCTTGAATTCGACCGGCGCCCTCAACACTTTGCCTGTGTTAGCGAGGAGCGGCAGCGAACAAAGCCAGATGCTTATGAATACTGCGAGGCTTGGACGCGCGAAAGTCCCCCTGGTAGCATCTCAACTCAACATCCGCCCGGTATTCGACATCAATGCCGACGTTCAGGGAATCGATCTCGCAACCGCCGCGACAGGCATCGATAAGGTTTTGGCGGCGAATACTCCACCTGCAGCAAAAGCGACCCATGTGACGCTTGCGGGCCAAGTGGAAACCATGCGCGAGAGCTTTAATGGGTTGTTTTCCGGGATGGCGGTGGCTGTCGTCCTGGTCTACTTGATCCTCGTCATCAATTTTCAAAGCTGGACCGATCCGCTGATCGTCCTATCCGCGGTGCCCTTTGCTATCGGCGGCGTGGTGTGGATGCTATTCTTGACAAGCACCCACATCAGCGTCCCTGCCCTCATGGGCACCCTGATGTGCATCGGCCTCACAACGGCTAACAGCATTCTCGTTGTCACCTTCGCCAATCAGCGGATGATGGCCGGAGACAGCCCGTTCGTCGCCGCGGTTGCGGCTGGCTATACGCGATTGCGGCCGGTCCTGATGACGGCGGGCGCCATGATCCTGGGCATGATCCCGATGGGTCTTGGCGTCGGTGAGGGAGGTGAGCAAAATGCACCGCTCGCAAGGGCCGTCATAGGCGGTTTGTTATTTGCAACTTTTGCAACATTGATCCTGGTGCCGACCGTCTATCGGCTGCTGCGACGCCAGGTACCGACAGAAGCGTCAAGAAATCAGTTTGCAATCGAGCAAGGCCCATCCATTCGATAGAAACTTTTTCGAGCCGAGGTATCTATGCTGGCCACCCCTCCCCCGCCGAACGACGAACAGCCGCCGCAAACGACGCTCGAGTATAATCGCGGCACGGGGTTGCGAATGAGCGTTCTCGCTCTTGTATTTGCGGGCGTGTTGGTTGTCGGATTCTTCTTCGTCAACGCTCAGCGGCGGCACACGACCAACGAATTAGCCGCAGCGACAAGGGCGGAGATGTCAGGGCCTCCACCGGTCGACGTCGTCTCCGCCAAGTCATCACCGCTGACCCAGCGCCTCGTTCTGCCGGGCGAGACGGCCGCCTGGTATGACAGCAAGATCTATGCCCGAGTGAACGGCTACGTTGAAAAGTGGCTCGTCGACATTGGCGACCATGTGAGCAACGGACAGACCCTCGCGTTGATAGAAACGCCTGAACTCGACGCCCAGCTTCAGGCCGCTCGGGCCAAATTAAGTGCCGCGCAGGCCGAAGTAAATGTCAAGCAGGCCAACGCCGACTTCGCCAAAAGCACGTACGAGCGTTGGCGCAACTCACCACAAGGTGTCGTATCGGAACAGGAACGCGAATCGAAAAAGGCAGCCTCTATCGGGGCAGAATCCGAGTTGATTGCATCCAAGGCTCAGGTCACTCTTGACGAGGCGGACGTCGACCGACTGACCACATTGACCGAATTCAAGAAGGTAAAAGCCCCTTTTGAGGGCACGATTGTGCAACGCGATATCGATATCGGAGATCTCGTGACTGCCGGCAGCGGATCGGGAATGTCAGCTCTCTATCGCGTTGCCCGCAACGAACCGATGCGCGTGTTCGTCAACGTCCCGCAAAGTGCCGCAGACGATCTTCTAATGGGTGATGCGCAGGCCAGCATTACAGTTGGAGGCGACGCGAGCCGACACTACGATGGCAAGGTGTCGCGCACCTCCCGAGCCATCAACCAACAGTCCAGGACACTACGAGCGGAGGTCGATATACCTAATGCCGACTCCCGCTTGGTGCCCGGGATGTATGTGGAAGTTGGCTTTACGCTTAGAAATCCCATCGGGGTCCAAGTTCCGGCGGCCGCATTGTCGTTCCGGCCGAAACCCCAGGTTGCAATCATTGACGGCAAAAATGTGGTAGAGTTTCGGGACGTCAAGATCGGAGTAGACGACGGGGATGTCGTGCAGATCGAATCCGGTCTCAAGGAAGGCGACAAGGTCGTGCTAAACCTTAGCAGCCAAATCGCTTCTGGAATGAAGGTTGATGCGCATGAACTCAGCCTTCCTTCGGGAAAGTAGTAGATACTGGCTTCGTTTCTTGTGAGTCGGGGAACGTCGTAACGCCAGCGTTGTAAGGAAATCAAGTTGGATTTGTCGAAGCCTTCGATAATGGCAGTGGCAGTATGAATTCATTCCTTCCCGAGCGAGTACTTAGAAGTTGGATTGCCTGCTGGGGAGCCGCAGGTCTGTCGGCTTGCTCCGTCGGCCCTGATTTCAAGCTTCCCGAAACGGAGCTTCCGAGAAGCTACATCGCTAAGTTGGACGTCACGGTGACGGACCCCACTGCCAGGCTGGTGGCAAGCGTCGATCTCACGCAGTGGTGGCGCTCCTTCCGGGATCCTCAACTTGTTTCGCTTGTCGAGCGGTCAATCACGGCCAATCCGGATATCGCAATCGCGCTTGCGCGACTGCAACAGGCACGCGCTCAGCGATTGGTCGCGACTGGCGCGGCTCTTCCGAAGGGCGAGATGTCCGCTGGCGCTGGTTTTGGAACGGGCACTGACAATACTCGCGGACGCGTCTCGGAAGCGTTGCATAGCGCGGGCAACACGACCGGCTTTAATAACGTGGACGAGACCGGAGGCTTCGATGCAGCGTGGGAGCTTGATGTTTTTGGCAAGCTGCGTCGCGAGATCGAGGCCTCACATTTGGATGCGCTGGCTGCCGCGAAGGCCCGCGACGCGGTTCTCGTATCGGTCGTCGCCAACGTTGCTCGTGCATACGTCGAGCTGCGGGGTTTTCAGGCGCAGATCGCTGTAACCCGCAGGAATGTCGAAGCCGCCCGGCGGAGTCTTCAGGTCGTGCAGACCCGTTTCAACGAGGGACTCACAAACGAACTCGATGTGACACTGGCGCAACGCCAGCTCGCCACATTCGAGGCCGGCATCGGACCGCTCACGGGCCAACTCCAGTCAAGCGAGTACGTCATCGCCGTCTTGCTCGGACAGTACCCGGAGACGTTGGCGAAAGAACTGCGAACGGAGGGACCCGCTCCGCGTTTTCCGGCCAAGATTCCCATCGGTCTGCCGGCCAGTCTGTTGCAACGACGTGCCGACATCCAGCAAGCGGAATTCGAGATAGGGGCCGCGACAGCACGCGTGGGATCTGCAATCGCCGATCTTTTTCCGCGCGTGGCTGTGACAAGTGCCCTGGGTGGGCAAGGTGGCGTGCGTGCAGCTACCGGAACGCCAATTACGTTCATCGGAGGGATTGGTCCGTCACTCTACTGGCCGGTCCTGGACTTTGGGACGCTTGATGCGCGCATCGAGGTGGCAGACTATCGGGCTCGCGAAGCACTGCTTCGATACAAGGCAAATGTGCTGGGTGCCGTGCAGGAGGTAGACCAGGCGATTTCGGGTTACAACGCCGAACAGAGTCGCTTGAACAGCCTTTCCCGCGCCCGCAGTGCCGCCCTTGAGGCAGTCAAGCTTTCGTCCGCGCGCTATGAAAGAGGTCTAACGGACTACCTCAACGTCCTGGATGCCGAGCGACAGCAGTTTGAACTCGAAGCCCAATACGCCATCTCCCGAAGGGTGGCAGGCGTTCAGCTGGTCGCCCTCTACAAAGCGCTTGGTGGCGGATGGGAAGACTACCAGGCAGTTCCGCCCATCCGAAGCCCAGAACCTGCGATCGCCGCCGCGGCACGGGAATCCAGCGGAGTTCGTCCGATCTCGACAGATCCGGGGTTGTCGCAGGTCCAACCCTGACGCCGCGGGTCGACGTTTCTTCGAGCTCATACCTTTGGTGAAGCATGCGCGTCCGCTTGTTGTACGAGCCTGCAGTCTTATTGAATGACGCGCAATCGTACAAACCGATGGACATGGCAGCGACCGCGCAGCTGAACCGGGAGAGAATATGAAAAGTCGCCGTGTGGTTCTCCTGTCGAGTGCATTGCTTCTCGCTCCCGGCGCTTTGCCGGCGACGGCAGGCGAGTACTGGCAGCTGTACCGGCATCTTGACCGCCAGTGGCACACTGCTCACCGCAGCATCTATGAACTGGCGAACCGTATTGCACTTCTGGAAGCGAACCCAGGAATCGATGACGATTACAAAGGGCCGCCTATTTCCGGCGCCCGTGCCGACATACGGGGCCTAAATGCGAAAATGAACCCACCCCGATGGCAGTGGGCAGTGCCGTGTTGCTACAGCCGCAAACCTGTTCGCCTTCGCTAACCTATAGCAGCGAACGCGTCAGTCGACGAATGGCGCGCCGGATTGCCACGGCGGCCGCTGAGTTACCCTTTGTCTCAAACGCACCGACCAATCACTGAGCCGGTCCAGATGAAGGTAGAGCACGGGCGTGGTGTAAAGCGTCAGCAACTGACTGATGACCAACCCGCCCACAATGGCGAGCCCGAGCGGCCGGCGGATTTCGCCGCCGTTACCGAAGCTCAGCGCCAACGGTACGGCGCCAAGTATCGCGGCCGAGGTCGTCATGAGGATCGGACGAAAGCGCAACAGGCTCGCTTCGAAAATTGCGTCATAGGAGCTCAAATTGCGCGCCCGCTTCGCCTCAATGGCGAAGTCAATCATCATGATTGCATTCTTCTCGACGATGCCGATGAGCAGCATCACGGCGATGAGGCCGATAAGGTCGAATTCGGTGTTGAAAACGAGCAAGGCCAGGATAGCTCCGACGCCGGCCGACGGCAGCGTCGAGAGAATCGTGATCGGATGGACGTAGCTCTCGTAGAGGACGCCGAGCAGGATGTAGACCGCGGCGATCGCGGCGAGGATCAGGATCGGCTCTTTCGACAGTGATTGCCGAAAGATCTCTGCGGTACCGGCCAGCGTGCCGTTGATCGAAGCGGGCATGTTGATCCGCGCGATAGTCGCATTGAGCTCCTCTGCCGCCTGGCCGAGCGATTTGCCCGGCGGCAGATTGAACGAAACGGTCGAAGTGACGAACAGGCCCTGGTGATTGACCGACAAGGGCGTGTGGCCCGGCCGATAATGGCTGATCACCGCGAGCGGAATCATGTTCTCCTTCGACGTGCTCACGGCGGCGCCGGCCGATGAGGAGCCGTTGCCGGTGTTTGCCAAGGCATTGGTGGCGGCATTGCGGGCCGAATTGGTATTTAAGGCCGTCGCCGTGGCGGTGCTCGATGTCGTGGACGATTGGCTACTGCCTGACATGACGGCCGTCGCCGAAGCCGGGGCAGGAATCGGCATGGCGACGGTGCCAATCGTAGTCGCCGCGGTCACTGTGCCTCCTGGTGCATTCGTCACGGCGGTTCCGGAGGGCGCACCGCCGACGGTCGACACGTATACGCTGAGCAGCGAATCCGGAAACTGCGTGTAACGGGGATCGATTTCCATCACCACGTGATACTGGTTGATGGCGTTGTAAATGGTCGAGACCTGACGCTGGCCGAACGCATCATAGAGGGTGTTGTCGATCTGCTGCGGCGAAATGCCGAGTCGCGCCGTGATGTTGCGATCGATATCAAGATAGGTTTCCAGGCCGCTTTGCTGCAGATCCGAACTCACGTCCGTAAAGACAGGGCTGTGTTCGAGCGCGTCGACCAGCCTGGGCGTCCACGTGTAGAGATCCTGCACGTTTGCCGATTGTAGCGTGTATTGGTATTGAGAGTTGCTCTGCCGGCCGCCGGCGCGCAGATCCTGCATGGCGACCAGGAACAGCCGCCCGCCCGGCACCTGAGACAGTTTCGCCCTCAGCCGTGCCATCACCCGATCAATTGAGACGCGTTCCGACAGCGGCTTGAGCGAGACGAACACGCTGCCGGTATTGATCTGCGAGTTGCCGCCGCCGGAGCCCACGCCGGTATAGCCGACGACATTCTCCACCGCGGGATCGGCGCGCACGATATCCATCATCTCCGTGAGCTTCTTGCTCATTGCCTGAAACGAGATGCTTTGATCGGCCTGCAGCGTCCCGATCAGCAAGCCGACGTCCTGCTGCGGGAAAAAGCCTTTGGGCACAACCACGTACAAAGCCACATTGAGACAAATCGTCGCGACGAGGATCAGCAGCACCAAAGCGCTGTGGCGCAGTGCCCAGGTCAGCGTGCGGCCGTAGCCGCGACGGAAGCCCTCGAACAGACCGGGCCTCCGTTCCGAGCTTTTCGCTGGACGCGGCTTCAGGAACAGTGCGCACATCATCGGCGTGACCGTGAGCGAGATCGCGAGCGACACCAAAATGGCTATAGCCAGTGTGACGGTGAATTCGCGAAACAGCCGGCCCACAATCCCGCCCATGAGCAGTATCGGAATAAAGACCGCGATCAAGGAAAGACTGATTGAGAGCACCGTGAAACCGACCTCGCGCGCCCCGCGCAGCGCTGCCTGCATCCGCGGCATGCCCGCCTCGATGTGCCGCGAGATATTTTCCACCACCACGATTGCGTCGTCGACGACGAATCCGGTGGCGATGGTCAATGCCATCAGCGAGAGAATGTCGAGGCTATAGCCGAGGAGATACATGACGCCAAACGTGCCGATAATAGAAATCGGTACCGCGACGCTCGGAATGAGACTCGAGCTAGCGTTGCGCAGGAACAAAAACACGACGAATGTCACCAGGAGGACCGCCATCACAAGCGTCAGTTCCGTGTCGTGCAGCGAAGCGCGAATCGTCGTGCTGCGATCGACAGCTATCGCGACATTCATGGCGGCGGGCATGGCCGCTTTCAGATGCGGCAGTGCCGCTTTTACATTGTCGATCGTGTCGATGATGTTAGCGTTCGGCTGTCGGGAGAGAATGACAAGCACCGAAGGCTCGCCGTTGTACATGCCGAGATTACGCGCGTCCTGCACCGCGTCATGCACTTCAGCGACATCGGACAGCCGCACCGGTGCGCCGTTGCGGTAGGCGACCACCAATGGGCTGTAATCAACCGCCACGTTCGCCTGGTCGTTGGTATAGAGCTGGTAGCGCCGGTCCCCGTCGTCGATGGTGCCTTTCGGGCTGTTGGCGTTGGCCGAAGCCAGCGCCGCACGCACGTCCTCGAGGCCGATACCGTATTTATAAAGGGCCTGCGGGTTAAGTTCGACACGCACCGCCGGCAGCGTCGAGCCGCCGATGATGACGTTTCCGATGCCGCTCAGCTGCGACAGCCGTTGCGCCAGCACGTTGCTCGCGGCATCGTAGAGCTGTCCCCGCGTCATCGTCTTCGAAGTCAGCGCCAGGATCAGGATCGGCGCGTCGGCCGGATTGACCTTGCGATAGGTCGGATTGCTCGGCAGATTGGCGGGCAAGTCGGCGCGCGCCGCATTAATCGCCGCCTCGACATCGCGCGCGGCGCCGTTGATGTCGCGGTTGATATCGAACTGCAGCGTGATGCGCGCCTGTCCGATGCCGCTCTGCGATGTCATTTCGGTGACATCGGCGATCTGGCCGAGATGACGTTCAAGCGGCTCGGCGACGCTGGTCGCGACAGTCTGGGGGCTTGCGCCCGGCAGGGTGGCCGTGATGGAAATGGTTGGAAAGTCCACCTGCGGCAGCGGCGACACTGGCAACTTGGAAAAGCCGAGAATGCCGGCGAGCGCGATCGCTGTCGTCAGCAGCGTCGTCGCTACCGGCCGATGGATGAAGGGGGCCGAAATGTTCATTCGGCCGGCTCGCGTGGCACGAGCGGAGTTGCCGACCGAAATCCCCTCAGTCGCAGCGCCAGCCGATCGAAGTAGAGGTAGATGACCGGGGTGGTGAACAAGGTCAGCAATTGACTGAACGCCAGGCCGCCGACGATGGCAATGCCGAGCGGCTGGCGTAACTCCGAACCGGTTCCAGTTCCGAGCATCAGCGGCATTGCCCCGAGGATCGCCGCCATCGTGGTCATCAGGATCGGCCGGAAGCGTAGCAGGCATGCTTGATAGATCGCTTCGCGCGGCGGCAGGCCTTCGACGCGCTCGGCCTCCAGCGCAAAGTCAATCATCATGATCGCATTTTTCTTGACGATACCGATGAGCAGGATGATGCCGATGATGGCGATGACGTCGAGGTCATAGTGCAGAAGCATCAGCGACAACAGCGCACCGACGGCCGCGGATGGCAGGGTCGAGAGGATCGTGATCGGATGAATGAAGCTCTCGTAGAGAACGCCGAGCACGATATACATTGTCACGATGGCGGAGATGATAAGGAACACTTCGTTGGTCAAGGAAGACTGAAATGCGGCGGCAGTGCCCTGGAAAGCGGTGGTGAAGCTGGCTGGCAGGCCAAGCTCCTTTTCCGCCTGCTCGATGGCGGTGACCGCGGCGCCGAGCGAAACCCCCGGCGCGGTATTGAACGAGATCGTGGTCGCCGGCAGCTGGCCGAAATGGGTGATCAACAGCGGCCCGGTGCTCTGCTCGATGTGCACGAGAGCGGACAACGGCACTTGACCGTTTGTGCTCGAGGATGAGGACGGCAGATAGATCCTCGACAACCCATCCAGCGATTTCTGCAGCGAGGGGTCCGCCTCCATGATCACGCGATACTGGTTCGATTGCGTGTAGGTCGTTGAAATAATGCGCTGGCCGAACGCATCGTAAAGCGCGTTGTCAACCGTCGCCGGCGTCACGCCGAAGCGTGCGGCAGTCGCGCGGTCGATGACGATATTGAGCGTCGAACCTTGGTGCTGCAAATCGCTGGCGACGTCGGTGAGCTGCCGCAGCGCGCTCAACTTTTCCACGATACGCGGCACCCAAGTGTTGAATTCGGCCGTATTGACGTCTTCGAGCACGAAATGATAGGGGGCGCGAGCGATGGTGGCGTCGATGGTGAGATCCTGCACCGGCTGCATGTAGAGCGTGGCGCCGACGACACCCGATGTTTCCTGCTGGATGCGCCGGATGATCTCGCTTGCCGTCAGCTTGCGCTCGGAAAGCGGCTTCAGATTGATGAGGAATCGCCCGGTATTCGTCGTCTGGTTGGTGCCGTCGATGCCGATGAATGAGCTCAGGCTTTCGACATCTGGATCCCCGAGGATCGCCTCGGCAAGCCGGTTCTGCAGTTTGGCCATCGCCTCGTGGGAGATGCTTTGCGAGGCTTCGGAAATTCCCTGAATCATCCCGGTGTCCTGCACCGGGAAGAAGCCCTTCGGGATCAGGACATACAGGCCGACCGTGACCGCGAGCGTCAGCACAGCAACCGCCAAAGTCAGCGGTTGCCGGTCCAGCACCCAACGCAGCGCCCGGCCGTAGAGCTCGATGATGGTGTTGAAGGCGCGCTCGGCATGGAGGTCGAAGCCCGAGCGCTCGACGTCGGGACGAGCGCGAATAAGCTTGGCGCACATCATTGGCACGAGGGTCAGCGAGACGATCGCCGAAATGACAATGGTAACCGCCAGCGTTATCGCAAATTCGTGGAACAACCGGCCAACGACGTCGCCCATGAACAGCAGCGGGATAAGCACGGCAATCAGCGAAATGGTCAGCGAGATGATCGTGAACCCGATCTCCCGCGAGCCGCGCAGCGCCGCTTCGAGGGGGTTCATGCCGGCTTCGACATGGCGCGCAACGTTTTCGATCATCACGATGGCGTCGTCGACGACGAAGCCGGTCGCGATGGTGAGCGCCATGAGGGACAGATTGTCTAAGCTGAACCCGAGCAGGTACATCACTCCCAGCGTTCCGACCAGGGAGAGCGGCACGGAGAGGCTCGGAATGACCGTTCCCGGTATGGTGCGCAGGAACAGGAAGATCACAACAACGACGAGCAAAACCGCGAGCGCCAGGTCTAATTCCACGTCGGCGACCGAGGCGCGGATAGTGACAGTGCGATCGCTCAGCACGTCGACGTCGACGGCACTCGGCAGCGCGGCTCGGATGCGCGGCAGCAACGCCTCGACACGGCTGACCACATCAATAGTGTTTGCGCCCGGCTGCCGCTGCACATTCAGGATGATGGCGGGGGTCGTGTTCGCCCAGGCGCCGAGCTTGTCGTTCTCGGCGCCGCTGACCACATTGGCTACATCGGAGAGCCGGACCGGATCGCCGTTGCGGTAGGCGATGACCGTGTTTGCGTATTGCGCCGCGGTTTGCAGCTGATCGTTGGCATTGATGGTCGACGCCTGCGCTGGACCGTCAAAATTTCCCTTGGGAATGTTGACGTTGAAGTTGCCGATCGTGGTCCGAAGATCGTCGATATTAAGGCCATAGGCGGCTAGTGCTTGCGGTTTGAACTGAATGCGCACGGCTGGCCGATGACCGCCGCTGATGGTGACAAGCCCGACGCCCGTCAGTTGCGAGATCTTCTGCGCCAACCTGGTCTCGCTCAAGTCCTCCAGGTCAGTGAGCGACAGGCTCTTCGAAGTCACTGCAAGCATGAGAATCGGTGCGTCGGCAGGGTTGATCTTCGCATAGACGGGTGGAACGGGAAGATCGGTTGGCAAGAGATTGTTGGCGGCATTGATGGCGGCTTGCACCTCCTGCTCGGCGACGTCGAGGCCGAGATCGAGGCTGAATTGCAGGGTGACGATCGAAGCGCCAGCTGAACTCGCGGAGGTCATCTGGCTCAGCCCGGGCATCTGGCCAAGCTGGCGTTCCAGCGGCGCCGTAATCGACGACGTCATCACTTCCGGACTGGCGCCCGGATAGAAAGTCTGCACCTGGATCGTCGGATAATCGACCTGCGGCAAGGTCGATAGCGGCAGGAGCGCATAGGCCACCATGCCTGACAACAAGATCGCCGCCATGAGCAGCGTCGTTCCAACCGGGCGCAAAATAAAGGGTTCAGAGACGTTCATGGCGTCAACGCCACTATCGCGCCCTCGCCCCGCGCAGTTTCGCACGAGCGGCATTGCAACACGATGCGCTTGAAAGACCGCATTCGGTTTTTCCGAATCATGCTACTGCCCGCCGCCAGCCCGGTGTTCCGGATGACCGCCGCTTGGCGCCGCATTTATGCTCGTTGCGTTCGCTGGTCGCGCGCCGGCGATCGTCACACGCGCGCCGTCGCGCAACCGATCGGTGCCGTCGACAACCACGCGCTCGCCGACCGATAACCCGGAGTTAACGGCTACCATAGACCCATCGGTTGGCCCAACACTGACGGGCCGCACCGACACGGTATCATTGGCGTCGATGAGATAAACATAGGTTCCGGGAGCGCCGCGCTGAATCGCCGCGGTTGGCACGGTGACAACGTTGTGCAGCGTGTTCAGCACAAGCTGCGCGTTGACGAACTGGTTTGGGAACAGCGCGTTATTGGCGTTGTCGAATTGCGCTCGGAGTTTGGCCGTGCCAGTGGTGGTATCGATCTGGCTATCGAGTGCCGCTACGCGACCAGTCGCGAGCGAACGAACGTTGGCGCGATCATAGGCATACACCTCGAGCGGTGGGCCGGCCTTCAGTTGCGACAGAATGTCGGGAAGATCGTCTTCCGGAACCGGGAAGATCACCGTAATCGGCTGCAACTGGGTGACGACGGCGACCCCCGTGGTGTTGGTGGTTTGCAGATAATTTCCGGGATCAACGAGACGAAGACCGATGCGGCCGGTGACCGGGGAAACGATATGGCAATAGGCGACGTTGAGCTTTTGCTGGTCGATCAGGGCCTGATCGAGCTTCACCGTGCCTTCGTCCTGCTGCACGATGTAAATTTGATCCTCGTATTGTTGCCGCGCGATCGAATTCTGCTCGGCCAACGTCTTGTAGCGCGTCAGGTCAACACGCGCCTGCGCGAGCACACCTTGATCGTGGGCGAGTTGACCCTCGTACTGGGCTTGCAGAAGCTGATAAGGCCGCGGATCAATTTGTGCCAGGAAGTCCCCCTTCTTGACCATCTGCCCTTCTGTGAACGCTACCTCCTGAAGCTGACCATTGATCTGGGTCTGCACCGTGATGGTGGCGATCGGCGTAACGGTCCCGAGCGCGTTGATAATCACCCGGATATCGCCCTGTCCGATTGTCGCTGCGCCGACCGGCTGCGGCGCAGCCTGCGCATTATGTCCGGCGGCGCCCGCCGGATGGGTCGAATGCGATCGAAAGACAATATAACCACCGAGCAGGCCGGCAATCACCATGACCAGACCGATAACAAGGCGAGCGCTACCGGTGCGCCGCCTCTTAACGACAAGGGGCGGCGCCGTTCGAAGATATTCGGACGCCGCTTCAGCGTCCGATCTGGGCGTTCGCTTGTCCATGTGATCGTACGTTCAGAACTCATCCGGAATAACGGGGAATATAGGCAGCCGATGGAGGCCCGCTCACTAAATTCGCTTTAATGATTCGTGGGTCACAGCTGCCGAAACGCGCGGCATAGCCTGAGAATCGAAATCGAGGACCAAAATCAGCGGCTTGCAGAAGCTTCGGGTGACTCGAGCCGAAGGCCTGCCCGGTTTGGCGGCAATTGTGGCAATAATGAAAAATCGCTTTCGAGTTCTTTCTTGGTCGGCAACAGATTGACATCCCAGCCGCCACCCAAATCCTGGACCAGGAGGACGCTCGCCAGAAACAAATTCTGGCGAATGGTCAGTTCGCTCTCCTCGTAGGTCAGCAACTGTATCTGCGCGGTGACCACGGTCGTGAACGGAGCCGTCCCGCCCTGGAATTGATTCAAGTAGATCCGAACGGCCTCCCGCTGAGAGCTGACAGCCTTCCGTTGCACGGCCAGCTGTTGCGTCAGGATGCGAATGGCAGCGAGCTCGTCCTCGACTCCCTGGAAAGCCGAAAGCACGGTTTGCCGATAAGTGGCGACGCTTTGCCAATAAACCGCGCGCGCGGCGTCGATCTGCGCCCCGCGCAATCCGCCGTCAAACAAGATCTGCGTGGCCGCGCCGCCCAGTGACCAAATCTCGTTCGCCACATTGAAGGGAAAAGGCTGGCTGCCGCTCCACTGCAACAGGGCAGAGAGGCTGATGTCGGGGAAATATGCAGCCATCTGGACGCCGATGAGAGCGTTTTGCTCCTGCATGGTCCGTTCTGCGGCGGCGATGTCAGGCCGCCGCTCGAGTAATGCTGAGGGAACGCTGACTGGAAGCTTTGGAATGGCGCCACTGAGCGCGCGTTGCGCGATTGTCAATTCAGCCGGCGGCCGGCCAACCAGCATCGCGATGGCGTGCTCATACTGGGCGCGTTGCACGCCGACATTGATGGCTTGCGACTGCGTGCTGAAGACCTGGCCTTCGGCCGTCGCGACGTCGGCCTCCGAAACGGAATAGCCGGCCTTGAACTGATTACGAACGATCTCCAGTGTCTTCTTGTATTCCTGGACCGTACGCAACAGTAGCGCCTGCAGCGCATCGGCGGCGCGCAAATTGAAATAGGCGGTGGCAAGCTGCGCCTGAGCGGAGAGCTTCACATTGTCGAGATCGGCGGCGCTGACCTGCGCCGCGGAAGCATTGCTCTCGATCTGCCGCCGCACCTTGCCCCAGACGTCGAGATCCCAGGTGCCGGAAACGCCGGGAACGAAGGTCGACGTCGTGGTCCCCGCCTGCCCCGTAAAGGTGGTAGCTGAAGTTGTACCCCCGGTGCCGCTCGCCGCCGCTCCAACATGTGAGCGTGTGGCAGTGTAGCTGGCCGACAAAGTGGGGAATAAGGCCGCCTGCGCTTCCCTGATCAGCGCGCGCGCCTGCTCGTAGGCGGCTGCCTGCACGGCGACATTCTGGTTCGAAATCTCAACCTGCTTGATCAGGAAATTGAGATTGGCGTCCTTATAGAAAGCCCACCAGTCGCCGCGCGGAAGCGAGTCACTCGGGGTAGCAAGCTTCCAGCCTTTGAGTTCCTTGAACGCCTTCGAGACCGGAGCGGGCTCAGGAATGTAGTCGGGACCGACCGCACATCCACCAAGGGCGGTAGCGAGCGTCAATGCAGCGGCGCGGGCCTGCAAGCGCAATGCTCGCCGAGCCCTGCTCAAATATTTCGATCGTGAACCGGCAAGCGCCAAGGTGAACAACGCTACAAATCCGTCGTAGCCCAAAAGTCGAGTGCTGCGCACTACCCCCACTGCGGCTCCTCGCGCGCTCCACGGCGGTGCAAATTTCTCGCATTTTTCGCAGAGACCCGACCTCTCAGCGATCGCTCTAAACGACGAACATGCGCACCCTGCCACGAATCTTAACGATATGCCTCACAGCGGTGTCCTCGTTGCCGCTGTTTCACGTGGGCCTGTGTTGTTTAGGCAACAGGCGCGCCAATTCCTGCAAGCCAGTCTAACTGGCCTCGCCGGCGCACCAGAAAGCATTCCGCGCGCCTGCGACCGATGCGATCCTGAAAAGTAACATAGCGGCTCAGAAACCTGCTGCGGCGGGATAACGATCCGCCCGCGTCGCGAACCGGCCGAGCTGTTCACCGGATCACCCGAGCGGTCGCAATCTTTCTACGAATGGGTCAGAAGATTCCCTGAGTTGCTTCCATTCCGCTGCTTCTGCCAGCCAGTATTCCGCTTCTGCCAGCCAATGCTCCGCTTCCTTTTTGGCAAGCGTAGCGCGCTCACGGGACATGATTTCCAAATTTTCAAACTGGCGTTTTGGATTCATGGGTTCTTCCCAGTCATTCTTCAGCCTAACCTGCTTGTAATCAACGCCAACTTACAATCCTGTAAGGTTACTTGACGCCTGCGTGAGCAGGTTTCGGAACGTTGCTAGTTCGAAGGAAACGAGCACCGAGACGCAGCCGAGCGCGACGGCGCCCACGCCTCCGCTGCCGTCGCGCGTACAAAGGTGTATTCTCATGGTCGGTCTCAGAAGAATAAATTCGAATTTAGAAGACCGAAGTTCCAGGGCGGTGCACTCTGGTTGTCGGTACGAAAATTGTTCGTACGCATGGGAGCCGGCAAATCCGTACCTCTGAAGACGCGGGCGCGCAGGGCCGTCACGAGGATCGAGGCGTGCGGCACGTTAGATAGGACCAAAAGATAGGATCAAAGGGAAATGCAGCGTTGTTCGAACAGGAGAGCCAGAACGGCACTGATCCGGACCTCAAGGAGTTTGCGCGTCAGGCCCTGCCGAAGATTGTGGACCATTTGCGGCGCGCTGAGAAGCCTGCCGGTGCAGCCGGCGGACGCCTCGCCTCGAAATGAGGCGGAGGTGATGCCGCCAGCGCGATGGACCGACACCACGCGGCGTACTCAGAAATAGCAGAGCCTCCGCCAAACCAGGGTAGGCTGGCCGAAACCCAACCAAGCGACAGTCTTATGGACGCTGTAGAAATCCGCACGATCGCCAAAGTCACCAGGCGGCTCGTACCGTTCCTCATCATCTGCTACTTCATCGCCTATCTGGACCGGGTAAACGTGAGCTTTGCCGCGCTCGCGATGAACCAGGACCTCGGTCTGTCGCAGACCGCGTTCGGTCTCGGCGCCGGCATCTTCTTCATTGCGTATTTCATCTTCGAGGTGCCATCTAACCTGTTGCTCGAACGATTCGGTGCTCGCAAATGGATCGCCCGTATTATGCTAAGCTGGGGAATCCTGTCGGGCACCATGGCATTTATCCCTGCCATCGCCCACGCCACCGGGCTTGGCAACGAGAATAGCTTCTATCTTCTTCGCGTGCTGCTTGGCGCAGCCGAGGCCGGCTTCTTCCCCGGCATCATCTTTTACCTGACATTGTGGTTTCCGACGCAATACCGGGCGCGCATCGTCGGCTACTTCATGGCCGCCATCCCGCTCTCGACTGTGATCGGCGCGCCGATTTCCGGCGTATTGCTCTATTTGCATGGCGGCCTCGGTCTCGCGGGTTGGCAGTGGCTGTTCATCATCGAGGCCGTGCCAGCGATCATCCTCGCTGGCGTGGTATTTTTCTATCTCACCGATCGGCCGGCCGATGCGGCATGGCTCGCACTTGATGAGCGCACGTGGCTCGCCGGACGATTGGAACTTGAGCAGCGCCAGCGTCATGCGGTGCGTGACTATTCGGTGCGACAGTCGCTGGTGAATCCACGGGTTCTCGGGCTGAGCTTGGTGTATTTTGGCGCTGTGGCGACAAATTACGGGCTGAGTTTCTTCTTGCCGCAAATCGTCAAGGCGTTCGGCCTCAACATTTTTCTCACGACGCTGGTCTCCGCCACGCCTTACGCCGTCGGCCTCATCGGCATGGTATGGTGGGGCCGGCGTTCCGATCGCGTCGTCGAGCGGCGATTCCACGTCGCATTCCCTCTGTTTATTGCCGCGGCCGGAATCGCTGTCTCCACGGTGCTCGATAACCCGACGCTGAAGATGCTCTCGCTTTGCGCGGCTGGCTTCGGCATCTTCGCCAACCTGCCGGTGTTCTGGACGTTGCCCACCGCCTTCCTCTCCGGCGCCGCGGCCGCGGCCGGAATCGCCGTGATTAATTCGATTGGCAACCTCGCGGGATTCGCAGGGCCTTTTGCGATGGGGTGGATCAGGGACCAGACCGGTAGCTATGCCGGCGGCCTGCTGCTACTGGCGGCGCTCGGTATCATCGCCCTGGGAATCCTGCTGATGATCGGCCAAGACGAAGTGCCCGAACGCACCCTGCAGCCGAGTAAACGCGATCATCGTCCCACGAGGACGACATGAGTCCATCCAAGCGGAATGTACCTGCGGTCGCCGCAAGGGCCGATACCACGCAGAGCCCAAGGCATGACAAAGGTCTGGACCAAATCGACACGTCCAAGACGAGTGTTGAGTCCGACTCCGGACGTAAGGATGCGGAAAAGGATAGAGCCGCAGAGGCAACGCGCAACAAGCACCGCCCGGTCGTCATCGCAGGCGGCATCCTCGTGGTCGTCTTGCTTACAGCGGGTGGACTTTTCTACTGGCTGTCAACCCGCAACCTGCAAAGCACCGACGACGCCTATGCCGACGGTCGCGCCATCACCATAGCGCCGCAGGTATCAGGTATGGTCGTCTCGCTCGACGTCACCGATAACCAGTTCGTGAAGCAGGGCCAATCACTGGTTCATATCGACCGGCGCCAGTACGAGACCGACCGCGTACAAGCCGAAGGCGCCCTCGCAACCGCCAAGAGCCAATACGTTGGTCTGCAGTTCGGCGCGGAGATTGCCCGCAAGAATTTTCCGGCGCAGCTGGCTCAGGCACAAGCGCAACTTGCCAGCGCGAAGGCGAATTTGGCCAAAGCACAAGCCGATTACGACAGACAGCGATCGCTCTCAAAGCCGGCCACCTCGCAGCAGGAGGTTGATGCCGCGACCGCAGCGCTCGAGCAGGCGCAGGCCCAGGTCATGTTGGCCGAGGCGCAGGTCACGCAGAATTCGCCGGTCCCGGAGCGCATCGGCGAAACCGACGCGCAGGTCGGCCAGCTCAAGGGGCAGGTCGAACTGGCGCAAGCCAAGCTCGATCAGGCCGATCTCAACCTGTCGTGGACGGTCGTCTCCGCCCTTCAGGACGGCTGGATCACCAAGCGGAATGTGGAGAAGGGTACCTATGTCACACCCGGTCAGCAAATTTTCTCAATCGTCGCGCCGGAAGTCTGGGTGACCGCCAACTTTAAGGAGAGCCAGCTCGCTGATATGAGAAAGGGGCAGCCGGTCAAGGTCAAGATCGACGCGTATCCGGCGCTTGATCTCCGTGGGCACGTGGATAGCATTCAGCTCGGCTCCGGATCGAAGTTCACGGCGTTTCCGCCTGAGAATGCGACAGGCAACTTCGTTAAAGTGGTGCAGCGCGTCCCGGTCAAGATCGTCATCGATAGCGGACTGGATCCGAACATTCCGCTGCCGCTCCGCATATCGGCCGAGCCGACCGTGAATGTGAGATGAGCGCGGAAGCCGCAGCGCTCAACACGGACGCGGCCTGGAAGCCGCGCTACAATCCGTGGCTTATCGCGGTCGCTGTCACGCTGGCGGCGTTTATGGAAGTTCTCGACACGACCATCGTGAACGTCGCGCTGCCGCATATCGCCGGCAGTCTGTCGTCGAGCAGTGACGAGGCCACTTGGGCGCTGACGTCCTATCTCGTTGCCAACGGCATTGTCCTGACGATTTCCGGATGGCTGGGTGACCTGTTTGGTCGCAAGCGGTACTTTGTCATTTGCATCGCGATGTTCACGGTCTGCTCCTTTCTCTGCGGCACCTCTGCCAGTCTTACCCAATTGATCATCTATCGGTTGGCCCAGGGATTCTTCGGCGGCGGCAACAACGTGGTCTGCAAAATGGCCTCGACGTCGAGAATACCGCGGCGCAGGTCGAAAGCATTCGCGCGCAGCTGCCGACGCTGCAACAACAGGAATCCCAATACATCAACGCCCTCAGTTTGCTGCTTGGTGAGCCGCCCGGGGCGTTGCAATCCGAACTCCGCCGGCCGAGGTTGGTGTCTCCGGCGCCCCCGCGAGTTCCTCTCGGCATTCCTTCGGAACTGGCGCGTCGCCGGCCGGACATTCGTGCGGCTGAGGCGGAGCTGCATGCGGCAACGGCCGATATCGGCGTTGCCGTCGGCGCGTTCTATCCGAGCGTTCAGCTGAACGGCACGGTGGGTTTCGACGCGCTAGACATCAGGAACCTCTGGAAAGGCAGTTCGCTCCAATACACGGTCGGACCGAGTCTAACGCTGCCGATCTTCGCCGGCGGCAAGCTTAGGAGCACGCTCGAACTGCGCGAGGCCCAGCAGCAGGAAGCGGCGATAACTTATCACAAGACGGTTCTGCAGGCCTGGCATGACGTCGTCAACGCGCTCGTGGCATATCGCCTTGAACAGAACCGCCACGCCAGGCTGAGGTCTCAAGCCGACCACTCGCGCCAGGCGCTCGCGCTTGCCCGCAGCCGCTATAGTAACGGCGTGACGGAATTTCTCTCCGTACTCGATGCGGAGAGATCCCTGCTTCAGGCGGACCAGCAACATGCAACCAGCATGACGAACGTTTTGCTCAATCTCGTACAGCTCTTCAAAGCGCTCGGCGGCGGGTGGGAATTGACCTTCCCCGATTTAAGGACGACCACCGAGGTGGCAGTCAGCGATCGTCCTTAGAACTTCCGTGTTTACCCGCTCTCGCTGGCGTGATGCGGGGAGCCTCGATTCCGCCCTGAAGGGCGCTATTTATGTCCGGATGATCCAACGAAAAAAGCTGATCTGGATGCCACGTACACCGCAATCCGCTGTGATCCCGGCCGCCTTGGGATTGGCATTTCTAGCGACATTAACGTTCTCGGCCGATGCGCGAGGCATTCACGGAATTGGTCGAGACTTCGGTGGCCACGGAAGGCACGGACCGCAATTCTCCGGAGATCGGCGCCACGGCGACGATGCCTACATCAAGGCTGCGTCGGATGAACGCGACATGTTGCTGACGACCAAGCTCAAGAGCATCTGCCGAGGTTGCTGAGAGGCTGACCGCGATCGACGACTGTGGTCCCTGCTGCTCGTGCTGCACTACGGATTATTGGAAACTTCCACTTATTCGGCGGGCAAATCGGTCGAAAAGGCAAGATCCTTCTGCGCTTCGACAGCTGCGAGACGGCAAGTCGGGGAATGCCTCATCCCGCCTGTAGGTTCTCAGAAGCGGAAGCGAAGTCCAACCGTGGGAGCGATCGAGTTGCGATGGGGGTAGCCGTTCGCCAGTCCGCCATTGACCTGTGAGAACATGATCCCGGCATAGGTATCAAACTTCTTCGCAAACTGCCAATCAACGACGAAAGAAACCGCGTTCATCGTCCCATGGCAGTTTGCGAACACCGCGGGGTCGGCGCAGTTGACGGGTGCACCAAAGACGGGCTGATCGTAATGATAATAAGCGCCGATCACATCCATACTGTCAGTGACGGCGTATTTCACTCCCGTCCAGAATACATGGAACAACTTGTCGCCGGCGCTAAAAGCCGTGTTGTTGATGTTCGTGTTGTTGATCGCGGTGCAGCCGGCGCAGACGAAATCTCCCGCGATATCACTAAAGCCAGTCCCGGCGGCAAAAGGATTGCTGGGAGGCGCATATCGAATGAATTCGTATCCAGCAAACAGCTTGAGTGGCCCGTTGCTGTATTTACCAACCAGCATCACGCTCGAATTATTGGAGAGCGTAGCGGTGAGAACCTGCGGCAGCACCGCCGGCAGCGTGCTGCCGGCAAGCCCTATCGACACGGCGTTCCGGACGTAGCTGCCAATCGCGTCGAGCGAAAGCGTGCCGCCGGCCAAATTGGGACTATCCCCGCCGAGCTGGAGCTGATACGCACCGGTCGAGCCGTTGTTCAGATCGTAGCCACCAAATTGCCAGAGCGCCGCAACCCTGAACTGGCCAATGTCAACACGATACTTCAACGACGTGCTATGCCGGCAGTTTTCGGTATTGCCCCCGCCGCAGGTAATTCCCTGCCAGCCGATCGGCGAGAAAGCGTACGAAGCGCTCATCGGATCGTAGGCAAAAACAGCATCCAAAGTCAGCGAGTTTTGCCGGAAAAGGGTCAAGGTGCCATAGGGTGAACTGACGCCCAGATAGCCCACGGAATTGTAAAATTGCCCGGCCCGGCTCGAGTCGCCGTTCGAGTCCTGGCTGGTAAGCGGAACGCCGGCGTTCTGGGCCACCGAGTGCGGTCCGTTGGTGAAGTGCAGGGAATAAGGATCAAACCCGGCCTGCAGATCGAAGATAAAAGCCCATCCGGGCGCGAACGGCTCATTCCCCTTGATCCCGATGTTTGAATTGGTCAAACCGTTCGGCCCGAGATCCCACCGCGGCCCCCTGCTGTACTTCTGGATGAGATAATCTACCCCGAAGGCGGATGAGCCATTGAAGGGCGCTCCATGGCTCCGCCACGACACACCAGCGTCGATCGTGCCGTAGACCGTGATGCCATTCCAGGTCAATGGGCAGGCCGTAACAACAAAGTCCTCAGGGCTGCCACACGTCGCTGGCCGCGACGGAGCCTTCGTGGTCGCGGCGGGCGCAGCCTTCGTTACCATGATGTCGTCGGCCGACGCATCCGTTGCGTACGCGGCGCCAGCGAGTCCGAGGATCATCGCTGTGGAAACACCAAACTTTTTCATGTCGCCCCCTCCCGACCGGTTCGAATAGGAACGGACGCGAGGCTGCGCGACAAATGCTGGTCAGATCAAGCAAATTCGACTTTAGTATTCGACGTATGATTGCTCCAATTGCTTTGCTGACTCGATCGCACCCTTGCTTGCAGAGCATAACTCGTTTTTAATTGGGGCATCCCTGCGCGCTTACTACTCTCGAATCTTACAAATCATCCGGGGACGTCTTGGGCGGCGACGCCGCCCTCTCGCGCCCGAGCGGCGGATTACCCCTTCTCTGGAGTTGGCAGTGATACGCCGCGAAGCGCGTGACTCCTAACCTTACCAGCATGGCGAGCCCTTGCCGGGCCGGCGACACCCGGTCAAGGCCGTGAGCCGGCGGAGCCGGGCGCGCGAATAGCGCGAGCCTTGAGGGGATGGCGCTGGTCTGGCCCTATGGCGACAAGCAGATCACAACGTTGGTGACACTCATATCCCTAGCCCCCGTTTCCTGCCGAAATTCCATTCGATGCCACCAGCATCGCGCACTGCGCCGGTGATATGCTGGCCGATGCGTTTGTCGAGCACGGGTTGCCACGGCACCAGCTGGAAGCCGATGCCGTCATCGATCATGGCGAAGCGGCCACTCGCGAGCTGGGCGGACCCAATAAGTGTGCCGCTGACATATTCGCCGGTCTTGGCGGCGGTAAACGTCAGACCGCGTTCGGCAGCCATGGCCTTGCCGACACGAGTCACCTCCGAGCGCTCCAGATTGGCGATAAAATCCTTTGACACACGGATACGTCCGTCCTCCAGCCGGACGGCGTGGCCCATGTTCACGAGGCTCTGCCTGCGGCGTTCCATCGCCTCAGTGACCTGCCGGCCGAACCCGGTATCGGCAAGCGTGGTACGGCTGGGCGAGGCCAGTTCCCGGTCGAGCCAGGTCGCTCCGTCATGGCCGATCTGCTGGTCAAGACCGGTGGGAGACAGGATGCTGATGCGGATGTTGGCGCGGTCCCGCGCGAGATCGTAGGCCTGACCGCGCGCGGGAAGATCGGTGGGTACGCGCCAGTGATCCGCATCGATCCGCTCGGCATGGCCGGCCCGGCGCAGCGCCTCCAGCCGGCGGACGTGAGAGCGAACGAAGGCCTCGGGATCGCCGCCGATCCGGTCAATGGCAGTTCGCGCCCGCTCCAGATGCTCGGACGGGCGATAGACGCCTCCTTGACCTGCGATATCCAGGATGTTGCGGTCCGCGGCGCTCGGCCCGGGAGGGACGGAGCCGGCCACGACGATCATGCGTCGGCCGACGTCTTCGGCGCGGTCGGCATCCATCTCGATGTGATGGACGCGCCCGTCCACCCCGTCGATCATCAGCCGGACCCGCTCGCCCATCTCGTCGCCGCCAAGCCCTTTGTCGAGCACGCGACCTGTGATGCGCTCGGTCGCGTTCCCTCGGTGCAGGACGTAGCGCGCGGGATGGCGGTCCTCCGCCAGCCCTTCGCGCTCCAACGCCCGGTGCATGGTCTTGATGATGTCGCCGCGCTCCCCAAGCTCCCGCAGCGTCGGCTCAGCCTTTGAGGAAACCATCCATATGCCGGTCTCGATCTCGGTCGCCAACCCCATGCGCGCCAGCTTGCGCGCCCGCTCGATCAGGAGGGCTCGGTTCTGGCGGAACGTGTCGCGCATGTCCTGGTCGGGGCGCAGGTCGGAAAACTCCCTCCCCCGCTGCTCGGCGATCAGCATCCGGTCGAGCTTGGTGAAGCGGTCGGCGTCCACCTCCCGCTCGAGCTGCTTCGTCACCTCCAGCTCGGTCTGCCGGCCCAGTTCCCGGGTAACGATCTCGCTGGCCCGTTC
>Ga0209890_10000144_pt1 | contig 33205 bp, 32 predicted proteins | sample OrgsoiDNA2013049_FD_185799 | JGI IMG/M metagenome (GOLD analysis project Ga0209890, IMG submission 185799) | Permafrost soil microbial communities from the Arctic, to analyse light accelerated degradation of dissolved organic matter (DOM) -... | ecosystem: Environmental > Terrestrial > Soil >... | reverse complement strand
TACGGGTTGCGCAATCCGCTGGCGCCGTCCTGCTGGCTGATCGTGATCCTGAGGGTCGAGTTCGGTGGCACCTTGAAATACGTGGTGGGAAGGTAACCCACCCAATTGGGATGTTCACCGAACCCCACAGCAGCCACAGTCGTGAGATGGATGTCCACCACCGGGCCGCCACCGCTTGTCTCGCTCGAGGCCTGGGCGGTGATCGCCGAGGGTGAGGAGTGGATGTACGTTGTGGCGAACGCCCCGAGGAGCACGCCCGCTGCCAGAAAGGCGAGCACTACCAGCGCGCCCCTGCGATTCATATCGTCACCTCGATGACCTGGTGATGGTTGATGCGACGTCCTGGACTGGGAGCGGAGCGTTATAACCCGCCGCGATCACCCCACGGGGGTCGACGACGTACAGGGTCTCGTCGTGGGCGACGTCGGTCGGCGTCGGCTGCACGGCGATGTGGTACGTCGCCCACACCGCCTGCAACTCGGCCTGGTTGCCGAGCAGCCAGTGCCAGCCGGGCTGCCAGGTCACGTGCGAGGTGAATGTGGCCACGTCGGCGGCGGTGCGGTTGGGCGCGACGCTGACGACAAGAAGAATGGGGCGGACGCCGGCGGGAAGACTGGCCTCGATGGCGCCGATCTCCTGGCCCACGATCGGGCACAGGGCGGTGCACTGCGGGTCCATGAAGGTGATCAACACCTCGTGGCCGCGCAGCCCTGACAGGGAGACGGCGGCGCCGCCCTGGTCAGGCAGCGTGAAGTCGGCCGCGAGCTGCGGCTGACCCGCCACCACCGACGGGAGATACTGCGCAGTCGCCGTCCTGGCCGCGGCCGCCGGGTGCTTGAGAAGCTTGCTGACGACGAGGGTGCCGCCAAGCCCGACGAGCAGCGCGAGCAGGCTAGCGAGCAGGACCGGGGAGGGGGCGCGAAGGCGACGTGCGCTCACGTTCGGACCACACGCCTCCGCTGACACGTCTGCTCAGCACTCCCCATGCGTTGCTTACGCCGCTAGTCGATTAGGTGCGTGACCATGCCATGGAGGTGCGGGGTTCGTCAAGCCGTTTCCCGAGGTCGGATACACTCGCGCCGCCATGGCCGATGAACGCGGCCGGATCGTGGTATCCGGCGTGACCAAGCTGTTCGGCAGCGTGCGCGCCGTCGAGGATCTCAGCTTCACCGTCGAGCCCGGGGCGATCACCGGGTTCCTGGGCCCCAACGGGGCCGGCAAGACGACCACGATGCGCGTGCTTCTCGGACTCGCCGCCGCCACCGCCGGGACGGCGACGGTTGCCGGGGTCGCGTATGCGCGGCTTCCCAACCCTGGCCGCGTGGTGGGCGCCGTCCTCGAGTCGACGAGCTTCCATCCGGCGCGCTCGGCGCTCAACCATCTGCGCGTCTACGCCGCCGCGGCCGGCATCCCCGACGGCCGCGCTGACGACGTGCTCGCGCTGGTCGGGCTCACCGCGGTGGCCCGACAGCCGGTCAAGGGATTCTCGCTGGGCATGCGCCAGCGCCTCGGGCTGGCCACCGCATTGCTCGGCGACCCGCGCATCCTCATCCTCGACGAGCCCGCCAACGGCCTCGACCCCGAGGGCATCGCGTGGTTGCGCGGCTTCCTCCGCCACCTTGCTCGCGACGAGGGGCGGACCGTGCTCGTCTCCAGCCACGTCCTCTCCGAGGTGGAGCAGACAGTCGACAGTGTCGTGATCATCGCGCGCGGACGTCTCGTGCACGAGGGCACGCTCGATGAGCTCCGGGGCCGGGGTGCCGTCAGCGTGGTGGTGACGTCGCCGACGCCCGACCGGCTCGCCGAGGCCCTGGTCCCCCTCGGTGCGTCGGTGTCGTCTGGGCCGGAGGGCGCGCTCCGCGTGACCGGCGCAACCGCCGCGCACGTCGGCCACGCGGCGTGGCAGGCCGGCGTCGAGCTGCACGGTCTGCGTCAGGAGAGCTCGAGCCTGGAATCCGTGTTCCTCGAGCTGACCGAGGACTCTGCGCCGCCGCCCGCTGAGCCACCGGCATTGACACCGTGAACCGCCTACTCCGATCGGAGTTCCGCAAGGTCGCGACAACCAAGCTGTGGTGGGGCATGCTGCTCGGCTCGATCGCGTTCGCGGCGTTGGGAGTGGTCGCACAGATCGCCGCCAACGGGGTCAAGAACAACTCGGCGGCCCCGTTGACCGATCCCGCCACGCAGCGCGCGGTGCTGTCGTCGTCGGTGAGCGGCTACCTCTTCTCGGCGATCGTCGGGATCATCATCATCACCACCGAGTACCGCCACTTCACGTCGCGGCCGACCTTCCTTCTCGAGCCGCGCCGCGCTCGTGTGATCACCGCGAAGGTGCTGGTCGCGGCCGCCGTCGGGCTGCTGTACGGGATCGCATGCGTGGCGGTGTCGCTGCTCATCGCCGTTCCCTGGCTGTCGGCAGAGGGTGTGAGCCTCGACTGGGTGGCCAACGGGCTCATCGTGGTGCTGGTCGGGTCGATCGCCGTGGTCGCCATCTTCGCCGTGGTCGGCGTCGGCGTCGGCGCGCTCTTTCGCAACCAGGTCGCCGCCGTCATCAGCGCGCTCGCCTACCTCTTTGTCCTCGAGCCGCTGTTCACGGTGATCCCCGTCGTCAAGGAGGCGTACCGCTTTCTTCCCGGGGCGGCCGGGAGCGCGCTCGCCGGCGTGTCGCGGCCCCAGGTGACGTTGTTGACCAACTGGCAGGGCGCCCTCGTCCTGCTCGGCTGGGGAGTGCTGTTCGCGTTCGTCGGCTGGGCGCTCACCGTCCGCCGCGACATCCCCTGACGACGCTGGGTCCGCGCGCCGTCGCACCAGCGCCTACAGCAGCGCCGGCCGCTCCCATGGCGTGCCCAGCACATGCTCGGCGAGAAAGGCCAGCACCGTCTGGTACCAGAGCCGCGCGTTCTGCGGCTTGAGGATCCAGTGATTCTCGTCAGGGAACACCAGGTATCGCGACGGCACGCCGCGCGTCTGCAGTGCCATCCACAGGCTCTGCGCATTGCCCAGGGAGACGCGTTGATCGCGAGCGCCGTGGATGACCAGCATCGGTGTGCGCAGCGAATCGGCCCGGGCATGGGGTGACTGGCGCAGCCAGTTGCGCGCGTTGCGCCGAGGGTCGCCGAACTCGCGGTCCATGAGCAAGCCGGCGTCGCTGGTGTCACGCTCGAGCTCGAGATCCCACACGCTGGCGTGGGTGACGATGGCGCGGAACCGGTCGGACGTGACCGCAAGCCAGTTGGCCATGTAGCCGCCGTAGGAGCCGCCCATCGCGGCGACGCGCGCTCCGTCGATGTCGGGGCGCTCGGTCGTCGCGTCGACGGCGGCGAGGATGTCGCCGGCCGGCAGCGTCGCCCAGTCGTTCCACGCCGCGGCGATATGGGCGTGGCCGTACCCGGTGCTGAGACGGGGATTGGGCAGCAGCACGGCCCAGCCGCGGGCGGCGAGGAGAGCTGGCGACCACCGCCAGTGCCACCCGGCCCAAGAGCTGATCGGCCCGCCGTGGATGAACACCGCCAGGGGGTGCGGGCCGTCCGATGACTCCTCGGGGAGGACCAGCCAGGAGTGGATGACGGTGCCGTCGGCGGCGGTGGCCGCCACCTCCTCGACCCGCGCCGGCACGGGCACGGTGGCCGCCGGGTTGGCCAGGTATCGCGGCCGTTGGTCGGCGCCGCTCACGTCGAGGCTGACGGGCGCTGGCGGCCCGGTGACATCCGAACGGACGGCGTGGAGCGTCGCACCGTCCCGCGACACCGCGAGGTGGTGGTACGCGCCCGAGGCGGTGAGCCGCGACACGGTTCCATCGAGCTCCACGCGGAAGACGGGGGTGTGGCCGAGCTCATCGGCCGTGACCAGGAGCGCGTTTCCGTCGGCCGTCCAGCGGATCTCCTGCGCGAAGCCGTCCCAGTGCGGCGCCAGCGGTGTCACCGCCCCGGAGCGCGCGTCGACCAGGTTCAGGCTGAAGCGGGTCGGATCGGCGGGGGCGCCCAGGGTCGCCCCCGCCACCGCGATCGTGGTGCCGTCGGGCGACCAGGCCACAGCGCCGTGCTGCGTGTCCGCGCCGACGAGGACGCGCGCCGCGTCACCGCCGCCGGTGTCGAGCACGGCCAGGTTCGCCCTGAAGTGCGCCGGGTCGACGTTGGCACCGAAGGCCACCCGGGTTCCGTCATCAGAGAGGGAGAACTCGACGTCCTCGAACCACCCCGCCCAGGGAGGGATCGGGGTGAGGTCGCGCGCTGGCGGCGGCGTTGCGGCTCCGAGCTCGAGGGCGAAAAGCCGGGGCTGGCGCGGTCCGATGTCGTGGTCCCAGAAGCGGTCGGGATAGTGGTCGACGAGGCGTGCGCTGACGCCGGCGTCGCGGCGTGCCCGCTCGCGGTCCTCGTCCTCGGCGAGCCCGGACGTCCCGGGGTGGAGCGCCGCCGTCACCACCACCGTCGAGGAGGCGCGCGCCGTCACCACCGCCCCGACGCCGGCGCCCGGCGCAAACACGAGGACGGGCTTGCCGCCGCCTGCGGGGAGGAGGTGGAGCACCTCAGCCTGCGCCGCGGCCGCAGCGCCGGGGTCGGGTGGGACGCCAGCCTCCGGCTCGACGGCGGCTGGTGGAGCGCTGAAGAGGAGGGAGCCGTCGGGGAGGAAGCCACGGGCTGTGGCTCCGCGCTCGGGGTTGAGGAGGAGGCGCGGCGGAGCATCGCCTGCGGCGTCGACCTCCCAGACGGCCCCGACGAAGGACCTGCCGTCGGTAGCGACAGCTTGCACCGTCAGCGCGAGGCGCGAACCGTCAGGACTGACGTGCAGGTTGGCGAGTCGCGGCATGGCGAGGAACGCGTCGACGTCGAAGCATCGCTCGGGCATCGGTCGACACCCTACGGCACGAGCCGCCCGCCCGTGCGACGATCCTCGCGATGGAGCGTCTGTGGGCACCGTGGAGGGGTGGCTACGTGAGCAGTGCCGGGTCAGGGGATGCGTGCTTCCTCTGTGCGGCGGCCGTCGGCGGGGGCGACGACCTCGTGGTGGCCGGGGACGCGACCACGATCACGCTCCTCAACCGTTTCCCCTACAACACCGGCCACCTCCTGGTGGCGCCGGTCGAGCACGTCCACGACCTCCTGGCCGCCGGGGACGACGGCGCGGCTGCCCTCATGGTGGGCGCTCGCCGGGCGATGCGCGCACTCGACCTCGCGCTCGCCCCGGACGGGTTCAATCTCGGCGTCAACCACGGCGTCTGCGCGGGCGCGAGCGTCGAGCACGTCCATCTCCACGTCGTCCCCCGATGGCGTGGAGACACCAACTACATGCCTGTCATCGGTGGCACCAAGGTCCTGCCCGAACTCCTCGAGGAGACGGCCGCCAGGGTGCGCGCTGCGTTCAGCGCACTTGACTGACTTCCACCCCACCCCTGACGGGCGCCGCTGGAGAAACGATCAGTTGGAGGCGGGTGTGCCGTTGGGCTCCTGCGCAACCGTGTCACGCGGGTGGTCACCATCGCCGTTCTCGCTGCCCGCGGCATCGAGGTGGGTGAGGGCGAACTGACTGAAGCAGGGCACTGGGGGCGCCTCGGGCGCGGCATCCTCCGCCGGGACGCCACGGGCCGCGGCGTAGTCGGGGGCGGCTTCGGCCGGCGTGGCGACGGCGGCATCACCCGGGTCCGCCATGAGGCGCCGGTAGACTGCGATGGCCACCTCGATCTCGGGGATCTCATTATCGACCTCGATCACGGAGGCGTGGACGCGCTCCAGTGAGCGCATGTGGTGGGCCACCTGGCTGAGGTGCTCCACGCGGTCCTCGGCGATGGTCAGGAAGTCGGTGGCGCCGCCATCGACTCTCTCCGTCTCGGTGCTGAGGCGACGGTAGACTGCCATGGCCATCTCCAACTCGGGGATCTCATGCTCGACCTCGCGCAGCGTCGCATCGGTCCAGCCGAGTGAGCGGACGTGGTGGGACAGTTCGGTCAGGTGAGCGGCACGGGTCTCCGCGGTGCTCAGGAAGGAGGGGTTCTTCATGTGGGCAATGTTGCCGTCGCGGTGCTGACAGGCCGGTGCCCGCACGGTAACGGTGCTGTGCAGGTTCCGCGCCGACAACTGCGCAGCCGCACTCGCTGGGGAGTTCGGCTGCGGGGATCCGGTATAGTTCCGGCCTCGTGGGTTCTGTCATCAAGAAGCGGCGCAAGAAGATGCGCAAGCACAAGCACAAGAAAATGCTGAAGAAGACCCGCTGGGCGCGTCGCGGCTAGTTCCGCGACACCCGGCTGGTTCGGAGGTGAAGAGGCGCCCTGAGGGGCGCCTCTTGCTCTTTCAGCGGCTTTCCGCCCAGGCGTTGCCCGGGCGGCTCGGCTCAGGCTGGCGGGCCCGAGCCGAGGGTCACCGTGGCGGTGTGGCTCGCGCCTTGCGGGTCGGTCCAGGTCACCGAGACGGACGCGCCAGGGTTGTGCGCGACGATGGCGTTGCGCAGGGCGAGGCTGGTGCCCACCGATTGGCCGTTGAGAGCCGTGATGGTGGAATTGGCTGTGATACCGGCCGCGGCCGCGGGGCTTCCCGGCTGGGCAAGGTGCACGCTTGCGCCGCCCGGGCCATCCACGGTCTCGACGCCGAGCAGGGCGCGCGTGTTGCCGATGTGGACGAGGGCTGTGCGCTGACCGGATTGGATCTGGCGGACCACCTGCATCGCCTTGTTGATGGGGATCGCGTAGGCGATCGAGGACGTCTGCTGCTGGGATTGCTCCGATGACTGAGCGGCGGTGTCCATGCCGATCACCGTGCCACTCGTGGTCACCAGGGGACCCCCCGAGTCGCCCGGCTGGATCTGCGCGTCGATCTGGATGAGGCCGCTGACCGTCTCGACGTCCTGGCCGGTCTGGTCGCTGGCTGTGATGGTCTGGTTCAGGGCCGTGATGTTGCCGGTGGACACCGCCGGCGCGCTGTTCCTGCCCAATGCGTTGCCGAGGGCGACGACCGCCTGGCTGACGGTGACCGTCGAGGAGTTGCCGATGCTGACGGTCTTGAAGTTGCTGCCGCCGTCGATCTGGACGAGCGCGATGTCCTCGACGAGGTCGTAGCCGACCACATGAGCGGAGTAGGTGCGGCCGGTGCTGGGCAACTCGACGCTGACGCTCAGCTCGCCGTCGATGACGTGGTTGTTGGTCAGAACCTCGCCGGTCGACGTGATCACCATGCCCGTGCCGGCGGCGCCGCCGCCCCCGCTCAGGGTGACGTTGATGTTGACGATCCCCGGGGTCACCTTGGCGGCGACCCCCGAGGTGTCGGCCGGGGCGCTGGTCGGGGGCGTGACGGTGCTGCCGTCATTGTTGGTCGGCGCAGGCGGGATGACCGCGGTGTTCTGGTTCGACGTTGCCGGCGGCGCCGTGAAACGGGCGACGGCCACGCCGGAACCGATGCCGACCACGAAGAGACTGACCAGGCCAGCGGCCAGCAGACGCCGGCTGCGCGGGCTGCGCTGCGGGGCTGGCTGCCACGAGGTCTCCCCGGCAAATCCCCAGGGCATCGACGGCGGTGGTGGAGGGGGAGGCGGCGGCGCCGCGTAGCCGAAGGCCGGGTGAGGGTAGGCCGGAGCGGCAGGAGCCGGCGGCGGGGAGTGAGGCGGCCCGGCAGGAGCCGGGGCCGCCTCAGAGGAGGGGGTGGAGGTCGGGTCGGGTCCGGTGTTCTGCACGTCGGTTATCTTGCGCGCGGCGCCTTGCAACAATCTGACGAGTTGCTGTGAGGTTGCTGGGAGAGGGGGCGGAACCTACGAGGCGCCGACCCGCACCAGCATCTTGCCGGTGTTGTCGCCGCGGAGCAGCCCCATGAACGCCTCCGGTGCGTTCTCGATGCCGTCGACAATGGTCTCCCGGGCCACGATGCTGCCGCTGGCCACCCATGGCGCCACCTCGCTGAGGAAGTCGGCGAAGCGCGCCTGGTGGTCGAGGATGATGAAGCCGCGCAGGGTGAGTCGCCTGGTCACAACGAGCGCCATGTTGTGCGGTCCCGGCGTCGGTGAGGTGGCGTTGTACTGTGAGATGGCGCCGCACAGCGCGGCCCGCCCGTGCGTCCTGAGCGAGCCGATGGCGGCTTCGAGATGGTCGCCGCCGACGTTGTCAAAGTAGACGTCGATGCCGTCGGGCGCGGCGGCGCGCAGCTGCCGGGGCACGGGGCCGCTCCTATAGTTGAAGGCACCGTCGAAGTGGAGGTCGGCCAGGAGGTGGGCCACCTTCTCGTCGGAGCCGGCGCTGCCGATCACCCGAGACGCGCCGCGCAGCCTGGCGAGCTGGCCGGCGATGCTGCCCACCGCTCCCGCGGCTCCGGAAACGAAGACGACGTCGCCAGCCTTCATCTGGGCGACGTCGACGAGGCCGATCCACGCGCTGAAGCCGGTCGTGCCCAGGGCCCCGAGGTACTGCGACGCCGGGACGATGCTGGCGTCGACTCGACGGAACTCGGCGGCGCCGGCGGTGGCGTACTCGCGCCACCCCTTCGTGTGGGTCACCGTGTCGCCGACGGACAGCGCAGGCGAGTGCGACTCGAGGACCTCGCCGACGGCGCCGCCGTCCATGACAGCGCCGACGGCGAAGGCCGGCACGTAGGACCTCGCGTCGTTCATGCGGCCGCGCATGTACGGGTCGACGGAGAGAAAGGTGTTGCGAACCACGACCTCACCGTCGCCGGGTGCCCGGACGTCGGTCTCGACCAGGGCAAAGTCGGCTGCGGTCGGCGCCCCGTCGGGCCGGGACGCGAGATGGATCTCCCGGCTGCGCAATCCGGTCATGGGATGCCCGGCATGGTGACACAGGCCCCCCTCTAGACTGCGCGCAACCCAGTCACGAGGAGGCGACCTGATGTCCGACGCTGCCACCGGTGGTGGGGAACTGGCCGGGAGGGTGGCTGTCGTCACGGGCGCCGCGCGGGGTCTCGGGCTCGCCATCGCGCGGGGCATGGCGGCCGCGGGAGCGTCGGTGGCCATGGGTGCGCGGTCGACGGCTGCGGGCGAGCGCGCCGCCGCCGAGGTCCGCGCACTCGGCGTGAGAACTCAGTGGTTCGAGTGCGACGTCACATCCGAGGCCTCGGTAGAGGCCTTCGGAGACGGTGTCCTCGCCGCCTTCGGACGTGTCGACATCGTCGTCGCCAATTCCGGTGTCATCGGACCGACGGAGCCTCTGCAGGCGATTTCGCTGGAGAGCTGGCGGGCCTGCATGAGCGTGAACGTGGACGGCGTGTACCTCACGTTCCGGCGGTTCATCCCCGGGTTGCTCGAGCAGCGGTCGGGAGCCCTGATCGCCATCGGCTCGGTCACCGGCAAGCGCCCGCTTGTGAACCGATCCCCGTACGCCGCCTCGAAGATGGCGGTGATCGGCCTGGTCCGCGCCCTCGCCACCGAGCTGGGGCCGTCGGGGATCACCGTCAACGCCGTCTGTCCCGGCGCCGTGACCGGCACGAGGGCCGAGGAGGTGATCGCCGCCCAGGTGGCGAGCCTCGGCATCACGGCCGATGAGGCGCGCCGCGGGTTCGTCGACGGCGCGGCGTTGCGGCGCATGGTCGATCCCACCGAGATCGCCGCGGCGTGCGTCTTCCTCGCCTCGGATCGAGGGGCGGCCATCACCGGGGAGGATCTCAACGTCAATGCCGGCCTGGCGATGTTCTGACGGACGCGGGCAGCACCGGCTCAGCACCGGCGATTGGCGACAATCGACGCGTGAGTCAGCAGCCGGCGCGCACGGTGGTCGTCAAGGTGGGCTCGAGCTCGCTCACGTCGGCGGACGGAGCGCTGTCATCGAGTGCGCTTGACGCGATCGTCGAGCAGCTCGCAGGGCTTTCCGCGGCTGGGGTGGGCGCCCTGCTGGTCACGTCAGGGGCCATCGCCACGGGGCGAGCTGCGGTCGGCAGCGCCGCCCGTGGTCGCGCCATCGATGTCCTCCAGAGCCTCGCCGCGGTGGGCCAGGGCATGCTCATGGCCGAGTACGCGCGTCGTTTCCGGGAACGGGGCACCATGGTTGCGCAGGTGCTGCTCACCGGGCGGGACTTCGGTGAGCGCAGGGCGTACCTGAACGCCCGTCGCACCCTGGAGCGCCTCCTGCAGTGGGGCGTGGTCCCGATCGTCAACGAGAACGACACAGTGGCCACGGATGAGATCACCTTCGGTGAGAACGATCGCCTCGCCGCCCTCGTGGCCACGCTGGTGGGGGCGGACCTGCTGCTCATCCTCACCGACACCCCTGGTGTGTTCTCGGCCGATCCCCGTCTCACCGCCGATGCGAGCCTTGTCGAGGAGGTGACCAGCTTCGACGCCTCGCTCGAGTCCGCCACGCGCGGCCGGCCCGGCAGCGACGTGGGCTCCGGGGGGATGGCCTCGAAGCTGGCGGCGGCGCGGATCGCCGCCTGGTCGGGCATACCCTGCGTCATCGCCGGCGCCGCCACTCCCGGTGTGATCCGCCGCGTTGTCGACGGCGAGGCGCTGGGCACACGGGTTCTGCCCAAGCCGTCCCGCCTGCCGGCGCGCAAGGTGTGGATCGCGTTCGCGCAGGCCGCCAAGGGGCGGGTGAGCATCGACGATGGCGCCGTGCAGGCGATCTGCCGCCAGGGGCGCAGCCTGCTCCCGGTGGGGGTCAGCGCGGTCGACGGTGCATTCGACGTGGGCGAGGCGGTGGAGATCAGCGACGCAGCGGGGACGGTGGTCGCCAAGGGCCTGAGCTCGTGCTCGGCACGTCAGCTGCGAACTCTGAGTGAGTCGTCGCCTGGCAACGGGCACACGTCCAGTGCCGTTGCCGTACATCGCGATGACCTCGTGGTGCTCGCGGAGTGAGCGAGAACAGCACGGGGGTCGAGCGGATCGGCGATCGCGCACGCGTTGTCGCGAACCTGCTCAGCGCCCTCGGAAGCGAGGTCAAGGACGCCGCGCTGCTGGCCTCGGCGGACGCGCTGACGGGTGCCGAGGACGCGATTCTCTCTGCCAACCGCGCCGACGTCGACGCGGCGCGGGACGGGGGAATGCGCGGTGCGCTGCTCGAACGCCTGACGCTGACGGGACCGCGCGTGTCCCGCATGGCGGACGGCCTGCGCGCCATCGCGGCTCTCCCCGACCCGGTGGGCGAGATCATCGAATCATGGAAGCGACCCAACGGCTTGGACCTGCGCAAGGTGCGCGTGCCCCTGGGTGTCATCGCGGTCATCTACGAGGCGCGGCCCAACGTCACGTCCGACGTCGCGGGCCTGTGCCTGAAGTCGGGCAACGCCGCCATCCTGCGTGGATCGGCAGCGGCGTTGCGGACCAACACAGTCGTGACCACGGCGTTGCGCACAGCATTCGGCGGTGCGGGGGTGCCCGCGGACGCGCTGCAGCTGGTGCCTGACACCAGTCGTGCCGGGGCGCGGGCGCTGATGAAGCTCCGCGGCCGCATCGACCTGCTCGTGCCTCGTGGCGGCCCAGCCCTGATCGACGACATCATCGAGAACGCCACCGTGCCGTACGTCATCGACGGCGACGGCAACTGTCACGTCTACGTCGACGCCGCGGCCGACCTGGGCATGGCGTCGCGGATTGTGCTCAACGCCAAGCTCAGCAACCCGTCGGTGTGCAACGCGGCCGAGAAGCTGCTCTTGGACGAGGCGATCGCGACAGAGTTCCTGCCGGCCGTCGCCGCGGACCTGGCCAGGGCGGGCGTGGAATTGCGCGGTGACGTCCGGGCGCGCCAGCTCGTCCCCGACATGATTGCCGCGACCGACGCCGATTGGGACACCGAGTACCTCGACCTTGTCATCGGTGTTCGGGTTGTCGCCGGCGTGGAGGCGGCCATCGACCATATTCGGGCGCATGGGTCGGGGCACACCGAGGCGATCGTGACTGAGGACGTCGCCGCGGCTGACCGCTTTGTGAGCGCGTGTCCCGCCGCGGTGGTGATGGTCAACGCGTCCACTCGTTTCACCGACGGGGGCGAGTTCGGCTTCGGCGGCGAGATCGGCAATTCCACGCAGCGGCTGCACGCGCGCGGCCCGATGGGGCTCCGCGAGTTGACGACATACCGCATCGAGGTGCGCGGGGACGGCCAGGTACGCGAGTGACGGCGACGCCGTGATGGGCTCAGGGCTTGGCGGTGTGGTTGACCGGCTGCAGGATGTTGTAGATGAGCGCCTCGGGTGTGATCGACGTGATCTCGGTGCGCAGCCTGTCCACGAGCCGGTCAGCAGCGATCGCCGACCCGAGGGTGATGAGGTGGGCCCTGACCACCCTGAGGTTGGAGATGATCGCCGCCCTCTGAACGCCGAGGCGAGGACGCGCCTGGACGTTGGCGATCAGCGAGGTGACCAGGGCCTGGCGCACCGCGATCTGGTACGCGGCGAATTGATTCAGCACGTCGGCCTTCTCGGCGCCGACCAGGGCGTGATTGTTGCTGAGCGCACTGATGTCGGCGATGAGCTGCGGGGACTCGGGACCCGCCTGTACTGCGGCAGCCTCGTTGAGCTCGTTGACGAAGGTCTGCAGGTGGGCGCCCGCAGGTGGGTCTGAGGCACTGCGAACCGCGCTCGGGGCGATGTGCGCCGGCACGCCGATGACCGCGCCATTCATGGTCGCGCCGCAGGCAGCAAGTGTCGACGCCAGCACAAGGCCGACGAGTGCGCCAGACCACCGCGAGCAGAAACCAGCCATTGCCGCATCCCCCCTCACCAACGTCGCCACCGCCACCCGCAACTGTACGCCGATTGTCACACGTATTGGGACAGGCGGACGCTGACGATGGAAGCTGGCGGGGGAGGGAAGCGGGTGTTGGCTCCCCTCCCCCTGGCTAGAGAGGCTGAAGGCTGTTCCTCGTCGGCGCTCGTTCGACCAGATCCAGTGGCCGAATCATGGCGGGGACGTCTGGGGCGCGCCATCGGGCGCCGTGCACCAACCTCTGCACGCCCGTGTTGGGCAGGCGCGGTGGGGTCGGGTGGCGCGCTCGCGAGGCGGTCCCCGTGATTGCCAACGTGCTGCCCGCCCCGCGATTGCGCCGCCTGGTCCAGCTGTTTGCTGGGCTGGTGCTGTACGGAGTCAGCGATGGCATGCTGCTGCTCAGTGGGATGGGCGTCGACCCGTGGGACGTCTTTCACCAGGGCCTGTCGCGACACACCGGGATCGCGGTTGGCACGTGGGTCATCATCGTCGGCGCGGTCGTGCTGTTGCTGTGGTTGCCCCTCCGTCAACGGCCGGGCCTCGGCACGGTCGCCAACGCTTTCGTGATCGGGCTGGTCATCAACCTCATGCTTGCCGTCGTGCCCGCGCCGCACGGCCTTGCACTGCAACTGGCGGTGATGTTCGGTGGCGTCGGGCTCAACGGCGTCGCCACCGGTGCCTACATCGGCGCCGGGCTGGGGCCGGGACCGCGCGACGGACTGATGACCGGTATCGCCGCTCGCCGCGGCTCCGTACGCGTTGTGCGTACCGCTCTCGAGCTCACCGTGCTTCTCTGCGGCTGGTTGCTGGGTGGCACGGTGGGTATCGGCACCGTTGTGTACGCGTTGGCAATCGGCCCGCTCGCCCAGGTCTGCCTGCACGCGTTGACGATCGGCGGCGCCCCCGGCGGCGAGCAGGCGACCCGGGCGGCGGTCCCGGGCGTCCCCTCGGATTGATCAGTGCGGCCGCCGTTACAGGTCGGTGGTCGTCAGACGGGAGCGCTACGGGCCACGGACCCAGCGGGCGATGGCGCTGCCCTCGTCACTCCAGATGTGACCGTCAGGACCGAGACACAGCGTCGAGGACGCTGCTCCCGACGGGGACGCGAAGGTCGTGAACGTGCCTCCCGCGGCCATTCTTCCGATCCCGTTGCTCGTCGTGAACCACATGAATGCGCCCTTGGTCGCCAGGCACCCGCTGCCGGACACCGCCGGAGCAGGGTGGTCCTTCATGACACCGCTGCTCGAGACCGCGGCCAGGTAGCCCTGCTCGGCGATCCAGACCTTGCCGTCCGGCCCTGCGGCGGGGCATGCGTTGGACGACGGGTGGTCGAGACGAAACTCGCTGTACAGCCCCGACGTCGTGATGCGGCCGATGAGCGGCGCGTACTCGCTGAACCACATGGCGCCGTCCGGGCCCGCCGTGATCACTGCCGGAAGGCTCCCGCTCGGAGGAGCCGGGAACTCCGTGACGGCGCCCGCGGTGCTGACCCGCGCGATGCGGCCATTGACCTCGGTGTACCAGAGATTTCCGTCGAGTCCGGCCGCAACCCAGATCGGACTCGAGGACAATGGGAACCAGCTGAAGACGCCCGCGGTGGTCATGCGCCCGGCATCCGGCGCCGCGCTCGCGAACCACAGCGCGCCATCGGACCCCGTTGCAATGCCGATGACCGCGGGGCTGGGCATGCCGGGTGCCGGCGGCGGAATCGGAAACTGGTGGACCACCCCGTGTGGAGTGATGTGGCCGATCGTCGCGGCGGCTTTTTCGGTGAACCACACGGTGCCGTCGGGGCCGGCTGTCAGCACGGTGATGCCGCCGATGCCGGCCGCAACCGGGTACTCGACAGCCTTGACCGTCGAGGCGGCGGCGCTCAGCGGCGTCGTCATGAGGAGGGCGACCGCCGCGGCGGCCACAACAGCAACGGTCGATGAGCGCCGAATCATGGCCGGACCCCCCCAGGTCGAGTTCCTTGCGGCACGAGATGAAACGCACTGTACACCTCAAACACACCAAACGCTTGGGCAGGGGCGTGGGTCGGACGGTCAGTTCAGGTGCGCATCCCCCGCCGGCTCAATCCCGGGTGGGCGCTCACACAACTGAGGACGGCTCCGCTGGTGGAGCCAGGGGGACTCGAACCCCCGACCCCTTGCATGCCATGCAAGTGCTCTCCCAACTGAGCTATGGCCCCGGGGGGATGGTAGCAGCGGGGTGACAGGCGCCCGGGCAGGGCGGGCGCGGTGACCCCGGATTGGCCTCGGACTGCAAACAACGCGCCCTTCCGATTTGCCCCGCCTCCGTGCCAGCGCGCACAATGATTGGCAGCTTCAATACTGTGCACCACATGACGTGGGGTTGCTGTCGCTGAGGGGGAGGACCAGTCAATGCTGCAAACAGACAGTGGTGTGCCGCTGTCCGAGCGCCAGTCGCCGCTCGTGACCGCCGCTCGTCGGCTGGCCACGCGCATCGAGGCGCTGGTCGACGAGGTTGCCACGCTTCGAGCTGAGAACGCGGCGCTGCGCAGCGAGGTCCGCGCCGCCGTGACGCTCCTCGACGCCGCGGCTCAGTCCTCCAACGGGCATTCGGCCACCCGTGGACGCGCGGCATCCGCGGCCAAACCCGTCGCGGCCCGCCGCCGCCGTCGCGGCCGCGCTGCCAAGGGGCGGGCCACCCCTGCCGAGGTCACCCCCGACGTTGTTCGTGCAGTGCTGGTCAAGTTGGGGGAGGCGACCGCATCCCAGATCGCCACCGAGATCACCCTCGCAGGCGCGCCGGTTGGCGGTCGCGCGGTGCGATTCCTCGCCGAGCGCGCCGGCGCAACCACACGGTTGGGCGAGGACGGGCAGCGCCGCTACCGCCTGGGGTAGCCGGATCCGACCGTCAGACGGACGGGCTGGGCTGTGCGGTCGATTGCGCGCGCTCGTCTGGGACATCGACCGCGGTCGCGCGGATCGCCACACCAAGGACGCCGCTGAGGATGAGCCCCGCTCCGAGCAGCTGGAGCCACGTGGGGCGCTGCGACAGCACCACCGCCGCCAGCCCCAGGCTCGCCACCGGTTGAAGGAGCAGCATCAGGGAGGAGATCGCGCGGGGGAGCCGGGGCAGCGACGAGGTGATGAACAGCCAGCCGACCGTCTGACTGGTCACCGCGAGCAGTAGCAGCCAGCCCAGCGACGGCCAGCCCGGCGCCAGCGAGAGGGTCCCGAAGACAGCTCCGAACAGCACCGCGGTCACCGCGGCGGCGGCGGTGGCGTCGGTGAGGGGACCGGCGACGTGGGTCGTGTCTCCCGCCCCGCGGAGGATCAGCAGGAAGGCGGCGTACGTGGTTGATGTGCAGAGACCGAAGAGGATGCCCTGGACGGGCTGACCGCCGAAGGACGGCTTCCCGGCGAGGCCCGAGACAAGGACCACCCCGGCAAACAGCACCGGCAGTGACACGACGAATCGACGCGTCGGCCGTTCGCCGAACAGCACCCAGGCCGCCGCGGCGACGAACACCACCTGGAGGTTGCCCAGGACGGTGGCGATGCCGGCGCCGACCGCGTTGATCGTGTGCGCCCAGAACACCAGGTCGGCGGCGAAGAAGACCCCGGCGGCGGTCGCTCGCAGGCGCGCGCGCCCCGGGCGCCGACCCAGGCGGCGCTGTTCGCGAATCGCCAGCGGGACCAGGAAGGGGAGGGCAAGCGCGCAGCGGAAGAAGGCGGTCGTGGCCGCGCCGGCGGCGGCGAGCTGCATGAGCACCGCGGATGAGCTGATGCACAGCGCCCCGATCGCCGCCATCGCCACGGGGCGATCGTTGGTGCGCCGTCGCCACCCGGCGGCCGGCGTGATTCGCTCTAGATCCGTCGCTGCCATGGTGCCTACCTTGCCCGAGATCCGCCCGCGCGCGCCGCCGCCACCGTCCGCGCCGTGGGCGTGCGACCGCTCGACGATTGCCGACATGTTCCCCCTGCGCGGTGCGCTCGGTCACCCCCGCCTGATGGGCGGCACCGCCATCGCCGCTCTCGCCGTCGGCGTCGGCGTGGCCATGACCGCGGGCGGCACTGACCAGCCGGTGGCGGCGGCAATCCCCGCGGTCGCGGCGCCCGGGGCCGCAGCCACCCTGCTGATCTTCGTCAGCGGCGCTGTCGCCCACCCCGGCCTGTACGAGGTGGCCGCCGGCGCGCGCATCGCCGACGCCATCGCTGACGCCGGAGGCATCCTGCCCACCGCCGACACCGGCAAGCTGCCCGACCTCGCCGCGCTCATGCACGACGGCCACCAGGTCAACGTTCCGTTCGCCAAGGGCACGAGCGCGAGAACGTCGGCAAAGATCGACGCCAACTCCGCGGACGTGGCCGAGCTCGACACCATCCCGGGGATGACGTCCGACGTGGCGCAGGCAATCGTCGACGCACGCGCGCAATGGGGCGCGTTCGCCAGCCTGGCGGACCTGCGTCAGGCGCTCGGGCTTGATACCGCAACCGCGACCCTGATCGGCAAGCACCTGAGCTTCCTCACCACCCTGCCGTGAGTGCCACCGCGCCGTGGCGCGTCGCCCTCTCCGCGGGAGGGTTCGCCGCATGCGTCGCGCTCTCCCCGCACGGTGCGTGGGTCGGCGCTCTGGTCACGGCCGCAACGGTGGCGGCGACGTGGGCGCTGTTCACGCGCCGTCGTGTGGTCACCGCGTCTGTGGCGGTTGCGGCGTGCGTGCTGGGCACATGGCGCGGGGTGAGCGCGACCGCCGTCGACACCGGGCCCAACAGCGTCGATGGACACCTCGGCAGCGGCGCGGTGGTGATGCGCGGCACCGTCGCGGATTCCGGCGTCCCCGGGCGCGACGACACGATCGTGGTGGACGTCCATCAACTTGCCACCCAGTCCGGCGCCTGGAGCGTGACCGGCGGCGTGGTCGTCGAACCCCTCACCGCGGTCACCGTTCTGCCCGGCGACACCGTCGATGTTCAGACGAACAGCCTCCGCTCTCCGCCGCAGCGGCCCGGGTCTCTCTCGGCGGTGGCCCTCGAACGGGCCGGCGTGATGGCCATCGCGACCGCCGCCCAGGTCAGTCGGCTCGGCGCCGGCGGGCCCAGCCCGGCGCGCCTGGCTGCGCAGCTCCGCCTCATCCTCAGCGCGACGGTGGTGCGCGCCCTTCCTGAGCCCGAGGCGACCCTGCTCCTCGGGGTCGCGTTCGGCATCCACGGGCGCCTGACCTCGAACGTTCGCACTCCGCTGCAGGACGCCGGGCTCATCCACATCATCGCGGTCAGCGGGCTCAAGGTCGTGATGGTCGCAGCGCTCGTGGAGGCGGTGGCGCGTCTCCGTGGCTGGCCGCGCGGGAGGCGCACAACGGCGACCCTCGGGGTGATCGGCCTCTACGTCGTGCTCAGCGGCGCCGGGGCTGCTGCGCTGCGCAGCAGCCTCATGGTCGGCGCTGGGCTGCTGCTCACGCGCGACGGGCGCCGGCCGCACTCCTTCGCGCTGCTCGGCGTGTGCGCAGGCCTCCTTCTCGCCATCGAGCCCGCAATTGCGACCGACGTCGGCTTCCAACTGTCGTTCCTGGGCACTGCCGGCATCCTTCTCCTGGCGTCGCCGATTGCGATGCGCATCCCCGGTCCGCGCCTGCTCGTCGAACCCTTCGCGGTCACCGTGGCCGCCCAGGCGGCCACCGCGCCGGTCATGGCGGGCACGTTCGGGGTGCTCTCGCTGGTCGGACCATTCGCCAACGCCCTGGTGCTCCCGCTCCTGCCACCGGTGATCGTCACGGGCGCCGCCGGCGCCCTGCTTGGAACCGTGGTCCCCGCCGTGGGGTGGTTGCCACTCCAACTCGGCGCTTTCCTCGCCCGCATCATCCTGGCGATCGCGCAGGGCGCCTCGTCGTTGCCCTTCGCGGCGCTCCAGATCCAGCTCTGGCCGTCGACCTGGACGTTCATTGAACTCGCCGCCGCCGGCGCGGGCGCCCTGACGTGGTTCGTGCATGCCCGCTGGCGCCCCCCGCCAGGATGGGCAATCGGTGTGGCGGCGGCAGTGGCCCTGACCGCCGGCGCAGCGTCCACTGTGGTTGCGTCCGCGACCACCGGGGGCGTGCTGCGCGTCATCGTCCTCGATGTCGGCAACGGCGTCGCGGTGCTGGTGCGGCCACCTGGAGGTGGGACGGTTCTCGTCGACGGTGGCCCCGACCCGGCTGCGCTGCTCACCGCACTCGGCCGGGTGCTCTCTCCGCTGGATCGCCACCTCGACGCCGTGGTGCTGACCGCGACCGACCGCGTCAGTTCGGCGGCCATCACCGGCCTGGTCGGCCACTACGACGTCGGCACCGTGCTGGTCTCGCAGCCGCTGCCCCTGGCGTTGCAGACCGCCATCGCGAAGATGGCGGGGACCGGTACCCGCGTCGTGGTCGCCGGTTCAACAGCCTGGACGATGGCCGGGACCACGCTGCGGTGCCTCGCCGCCGGGCCGGCGGCCGCGGCACCCTGCGTGGTCCAGTTGAGCGATGGTCGGTCGACCGCGCTGATCACCGGCAACCTCGCCCAGGCGGCACAGGATGAGCTCGCGAGCATGGAGACCTTGCAGCTGCGCGCCAACCTCGTGGTTGGCCCGACCACGACCGCGCCGTCGACGGCGCTGCTCGCGGCGGCCGGGCCCAACCTTGTGGCCGTCCCCGCCCAACGGACACCCCGCGGCATCGGGACAACCGGGCTGGACATCGCCGTCACCGGCCGGGACAGCGACATCGAGTACGACGCGCTGACGTCAGGAGGTTTCATGAGTCCGTTCGGCTGAATCCACAACCGCGCATGCCCTGCACGAGGGACAGCGCCGCCGGCTGAGACAATGGCGTCGTGGGTGACACCCCCGGCCTGCTGCTCGTCCACGGCGAAGAGTCCCACCTGGTGGACGCCACGGTCGCGCGGTGGCGCGCTGCCATCGAGGGCGGCGACGTGGAGGTGATCGACGCGCCCTCAAAGCTCGAGCCGCTCATCGCCAGCCTCGTCGACATGCCACTCTTCGCTGACTCGCGCCACGTGCTGGTGCGCGACCTGCCTCAGCTCAGCGGTGCGCGCCGCGGCGCGGCGGGAGTCGACGAGTTGATCCACGCACTCGGCATGCGCGCGCCCACAACCCACGTCTGCTTCGCGGTTCGTGCCCTCGTCGCTCCCACCAACCCCATCCTCGCGGCGGTCGCCGCCAGCGGTGGCACGGTGGTGCGCCACGACAAGCTGCGCCCCGGAGACAGGCGGCGCTGGCTGGACGCTGAGGTGCGCAACCGCGACCTCCGCCTGCCGCCCGGCAGCCCCGATCTCCTCCTGCGATGCACCGGCGGTGACCTCGGCGCCATGGCGGCGGAACTCGACAAAATCGTCGCCCACGGCGGCAGGCCGTCCCTGGCAGACCTGGAGCGCCTCGTCGCGGGCACCGAACAGCTCGAGCTGTACCGCGTTCTCGACCTGCTCGCCGGTCCCCAGCCGGGCGCCGGGGCGGCCCTGCTCATCGATCTCGTCGCCGAGGGCCGCTCGACGCAGTACCTACTCTCCATCCTGGCCGGACAGCTGCGCGACCTGCTGATGGCACATGCGCTGCTGCTTCGAGGCCAGGGGGGCGCGGCGGCGCTCGCGACCGCCATGCGAATCCCCGCCTGGCGCGCCGAGCGCGTCCTGCGGACCGCTCAGTCGATCCCAGCCGTCCTCGCCCTGGCCTGGATCCGCGAGCTGCAGCGCATCGATGCCGGGCTCAAGGCGGGCGACATCGATGACGCCGCGGCGCTGCAGCGCTGGGGACTGTCTGCAGCGCAATCGCTGAGTGGACGCCGCGCCCGGCGCACCGCCTGAGCGAACCTCGTTCAGCGAGCCATTGGCGGCGCGACCGGAGTGTTCGGGTCGAGGTCCGCCCGCGAGGCTGCAGGGAAATCGCGCACACGCCAGAGCGGGGTGAAACGGATACCCGCGAACAGCAGCGCAGCGACAAGAGCCGTGGTCCAGATGGTCGTGGACGCCCCGATGGCCGCGGCAAGCAGGCCTCCAAGGAGGTTGCCGAGGGGCCAGGCTCCCCAAAAGAACGTGCGGAAGACGGCACTCATGCGGCCGAGCAAGTGCGGCGGCGACATCGCCTGACGCAGCGTCACCTGGGCGAGGTCGCCGGCCGTGCCGAGCGTCCCACCGATGGTGAACACTGGAAGCAGGAGCGCGACCGGCGGGACGTTGACGGCCAGCGGGATGAGTGCAATCAGGGCGATGGCGGCGCCGTTGCCCAGGGCGACGGTCCGCCCGACCCCCGCGGCGGCGATGATGCGCCCGCCCACCACCGATCCAACCAGCGCCCCCAGCCCCTGTGACGCAAGGAGAGCTCCCAGCAGTCCCGGGCTGAGGTGCAGGCGACCAAAGGCGAAGACGTAGAGTGGCGCCTCGTAGGCGTGCGCGAAGATGATGGCCGCGCTCATGCACAGCAATTGCGCGCGCAGCACCGGTATTCCGAACACGTGAAGGAGCCCTTCGCCGATCTCGGCAACCAGGCGCCCTCGTCCGCGCCGCGAGGTGGGCGGCTCGCGACGACGGATGAAGAGCAGCGCGACAGTCGACACCAGGAACGACAGCGCGTCGACCAGCACGGCCCTCGCTGCGCCGACGGCCTGCACGAGGACGCCGCCGAGCCCGGGCCCGACCAACTGTGCGCCCGACCACGTCGACTGCAGCCGGCTGTTCGCCTCGAGCAACTGGTCGCGCCCGACCAGTGACGGCATGTAGGCCATGTACGCGATGTCGAAGAACACCGTGAACACACCCATGGAGGCCGCGGCAGCGAAGAGCTCCCAGAGTCGCAGGGTTCCGGTTGCCGACAGCAACGGAATGGACCCGAGGATTGCCAGCCGCGCGACGTTGCACACGATCATCACCGGGCGCCGGCGCACGCGATCGACCACCCCTCCGGCGAAAAGCGCCACCAATGGGAACGGCGCGCGGCCGCTGGCCACGAGGAGCCCGACGGCGGCCGGGCCCGCGCGAAAGCTGAAGATCGCCAGGGTGGGGAGCGCCAGTGTGGTCACGGCGCTGCCCACCTCGCTGACCGTCTGTCCCGACCACAGAAGGGCGAAGTCCGCCTGTCGCCACACCGGCCGGCTCACACAGAGAGACTGCCAGAGGGCCGCAGCCCTGTGCGCATCACGCCCGCCACCGTCGCGGCCGACCGCACTGGCGGGCGGCGGGTGGCGACGCCCCTAGCTTTTCGCCTTGGCCGGGGATGCGGCCTTCGGAATCGCCGTCGCCTTGCCCGCGGGCTTCGCTGCGGCTTTCACGGGGGCTTTCGCGGCCGGCTTCCTGGCGCCCGACGCCGCGCGGCCGCGACCCTTGGCGCCGCCCGCCGCAGCGGCGCGCACCTCGGTGGTGTGCTCGCCACCCTCTGAGGCAGCCCGGATCAGCCGCGCCGCCATGGAGGTGAGGCGCGATTTGCGACGGTTGACGTTGTTGCGGTGGAGGATGCCCTTTTCGCCGGCGCGATCGAGCGCGCGAACCGCCGCCTTGAGCTGCGCTTCGACGTCGACCGTATCGCCCGGCTCGAGGCTGAGCAGCGACTGCCGCGCCTTGCCGACGTAGGTGCGAACCGATGAGCGCACGCCCCGGTTGCGGATGTGCTTGCGCTCGTTGGCGCGGATACGCTTGCGAGCAGAGCGGGAATTGGCCACGTGTCTTCCTGTCGAATGTGATGGGCGAGGCACCCGCGGGTGCTGTGCGCTGACAGCCGGCGCAGCCCGCGGAGTATATCAGCCACCCAATGTTCGTCATGCCAGCCCACGCCAAGGTGAACCTGTGCCTCGCGGTTCGCGGCCATCGTCCCGATGGCTTCCACGACATCGACTCGGTGGCGCTCCGCATCGACTGGCACGACCTTGTCGGATTGCGCCTCGAGCCCTCTGCTGCAACCCGGGTGCGGCTGCGCGTGACAGGGGAGGACGGGATGGCGCCGCCCGGCGACACCAACCTTGCGGCGCGGGCGGCCCAGGCGGTCGCGGCGATGGCCGGACCGTTCGACATCGACGTGTGGCTCGACAAGCGCGTGCCCGGGGCGGCAGGTCTCGGCAGCGGGTCGGGTGACGCCGCCGCCGTTCTGCGCGGCTGCTTCGCGCTCCTGGCGGCCGGCGGGAGCTGGTCGACGAGTGCCCCTTTCCACGACGGCGCGACGATGCGGCAGTTGGCATCGTCGCTGGGGTCGGACGTCCCCATGCTGCTGGCGGGGGGCGCGCAGCGGATGCGGGGGAGGGGCGAGCTCCTCTCCACGGTCGCGGCCGCGACGGCGCTCCACCTCGTCGTCGCCGTGGTCGGGGCCAGCAGCACCGCGGCGACCTACGCGGCGGTGAGGTCGTCCGACTTCGAGGACGAATCGAGAGCGGACGCGGTTGCCGCTGCGCTGGAGGCAGGTGTGCGACCCGGTGACGACCTCCTGGGCAGCGGTCTCGAGGCAGCCGCATGCCGGGCCAACCCGGCGCTCGGCGAGGGTCTGGCGGCGCTGCGCGCGTCTCTGCCTATGGTTCGGTGGCACCTGACGGGCAGCGGGGGGGCGGCGTTCGCACTGGCCGGCAGTGCCGCCGACGCCAGAGAGCTTGCCATCGCGACACGGGATGCGGGTTGTGCGGCCCGCGCCTGCCGAACGGTCGGCGGCTGAGCGGGAACCATATCGGACACAGGCGGGAGGGCCATGCGGCCGATCCCGGCCACCATCGCGGCCCCTACACTTCGGCGTCGTGGCAGCGCAGACGCCGACGTCGGGTCCCGCCCCTGTTGCGACCCCGGACGCGCCGGCCGCGGCGAGCGCGTCGGGACCGCCAAAGCCCGAGGACTGCGACCACCCCGCTCCCGTGGTCGGGGTCATGGCCCACGAGTTCTCCACGTACCAGGGAGCGATCGGGCCTGAGGGCACGCGGCGCACCTCAACCTATTACGGGCCCGTGGTCGGCGGACTGCCGATCTCGGCCTGGCACTGTGAGACCTGCGGTCTGCTGCGGCTCGCCTTCATCGACAGTCGCAAGGAGGAGCGGCGCCTCTACCCGGGCCCGCAGCCCGGCCTTCTTGCCGAGGCGACCCCCTTCGACCCACAGCAGGTGGCCTACGGGCTGCAGGCTCGCGTCTCCGGGCTCACCGTGCCGCCCTCCATGTACACGGAGCTCATCGCCCCGTACCAGGCGCCACCGGCCACGCCGCTCTGGGATCGCGTCGAGCTGCCCACCTGGGGTGCGCTCACCTGGATGACCGTGGTCGGGCTGGGTGTTGTGATGCTGGGCCTGCTGGTGACCGGCATCCTCGCCGTGTACACGTATTCCACGCCTGCCGCGATCGGGCCTGTGGTGACCATCACCGGCCTGACCTTTCTCGCGGTCCTGCTCATGCAGCTGGCGGGCGCTGCGCAGCGTCACTGGTTCCCGTCCGGGCAGATCGCGCCGTCTGTCGCCGAGACGCAGCGTGGCACCCCGAAGCTCGACGGCCCCACCATCGCGGTGGTCACCCTGCTCACCATCAGCATCGTCGGCCTCTTCGTTGCCGCGGTTCTCGCCGTGTACACCTACTCGACGAGCGACGCTGAACTGCCCGTGGTGATCATCACCGTGATCGCCGCGATCCTTGCGGTGGTTGTCGGTCTGGGCGGCTCCATCGCACGTCACATGCGCGGACGCTGACCTCCCGATGGCGCTGACCCCGTCCCCGGACCAGGACGTCGTCGTGGTCGGGGCCAGCGGCGACCTGAGCGCACGCAAACTGTTGCCGGCTCTTTTCAACCTCTCCAACGAGGGCCTGCTGCCCAAGCGCGGCGACATCGTCGGCGCGGCGCCGGTGGACATGGACCACGCCAGTTTCGAGGCGTTCGCGCGCGCTGCCGTGCGCGAGTTCTCGCGGACCCGTCCGACCGCGAAAGCGCTGGATGCCTTCGCCAGCCGCCTGCGCTTCGTCCGGCTCGACCCCGCGGCGCGATTGCGTGACCTCCACGCTGCTCTGAAACGGGGACGGCGCCTTGTGTACCTCGCGGTGCCACCCTCCGCCTTCGGCTCGCTGATCACCGAACTCGGCGAAGCCGGCCTGGCCGAGGGCACGTCCCTGGTGATCGAGAAGCCGTTCGGACACGACCTGACCTCGGCCCGGGCGCTCAACGACACGATCCACGCCGTGCTCCCCGAGCAGCGGATCTTCCGCATCGACCACTACCTCGGCAAGGAGACGGTGCAGAACCTCCTCGTCTTCCGTTTCGGCAACTCGATCTTCGAGCGGATATGGAACCGCGACGCAGTGGCGTCCGTGGAGATCACCGTGGCCGAGTCGCTGGGGGTCGAACAGCGCGGCGCCTTCTACGAACAGACCGGCGCCATCCGCGACATCGTGCAGAACCACGTGTTCCAAGTGCTCGCGATCATGGCCATGGAACCGCCCGTGTCATTCGAAGCCGATGCCATCCGCAACGAGAAGGTGAAGGTTCTTCGCGCTCTCCAGCCGCTCGACCCGGCAACGGTGGTGCGTGGCCAGTACACGGCGGGCACCGTCGCCGGCCAGCGCGTGCCCGGCTACCGCGCCGAGGCGGGTGTCCACCGCCACTCGACAACCGAGACGTACGCAGCCATGGAACTGTGCATCGACAGCTGGCGCTGGTCGGGCGTCCCGTTCTTCGTGCGCACCGGCAAGCGCCTCCCGACCCGCGACACGCGCATCGTGATCACCTTCCGCGACGTGCCGTTCCACCTTTTCGAGGAAACGCACGTCAACACTCTCGACAGCAACCGCCTAGTCGTTCACATCCAACCCGATGAGGGCATCACCCTCAAGTTCGTCGCCAAGGTGCCTGGACCGGAGGTGCGCACCCAGCCGGTCAACATGGACTTCAGCTACGGGGCGTCGTTCAAGACATCGCCTCCAGAAGCGTATGAGCGGTTGCTGCACGATGCACTCGACGGTGACCACACCCTGTTCATCCGCGAGGACGAGGTGGAGCGCGGCTGGCAGGTGGTGCAGCCAGTGCTGGACTCCCCGCCCCCCATCTCCAGGTATCGCGCCGGGACGTGGGGGCCCAGGGCCGCTGACGCAATCGTGGCTCCGCTGAAGTGGCACAACGCCCGCATCGGCGGCGCCGCGTGAGGACGTTCGTCGGGGTCGACCTCGGCGGCACCAATATCCGCGCCGCAGTGGCCACCGGCGCACGGTCGCACGCCACGCCCGCGCACGCAGCCACGCCGGGTGACGAGGGCCCGGAGGCGGTCGTCGAGGTCATCGCGCTGTGTGCGCAGGAGGCGGCCAGGGGTGCACCCATCGATGGCATGGCCATCGGGATCCCCGGTCCGCTCGATCCCCGGCGCGGGATCGTCTACGCGGCCCCCAACCTGCGCGGCTGGGACAACTTCGACGCCGCCGGCGCATTGCGAAGGCGCGTCGGCTGTGAGGTGGTCATCAACAACGACGCCAACCTCGCCGGTTATGCGGAATGGATCGCAGGCGCGGGGCGCGGCACCACCGACTTCGTCTTCATCACGGCCAGCACCGGGGTGGGTGGGGCACTCATCCTCAACGGCGAGTTGTACGCGGGACGGTCGGGCACGGCGGGCGAGCTGGGCCACATGCCGTTGAGCCCTGAATACCCGGCGTGCGAGAAGGGACACGAGGGCTGCCTCGAGGGCATCGCCAGCGGCACAGCGATCGCAGCGGCCGCGCGCCGCGCCATCGCCGCCGGGGAGCAGACGTCCCTGACGCAGCTGCCGCTCGATGCCATCGACGCGAGGGCGGTGCAGGTGGCCGCCAACGCCGGCGACGCCGTCGCCGTGCACATCTTCAGCGTCGCCGGACGCAACCTGGGTCGCGCAATCGGCGGGCTCATCAACCTCCTGTCCCCTGAGGCGATCGCCATCGGCGGCGGCCTCATCAATGCGGGCGACCTGCTCTTCGGGCCGTTGCGGGCGGCGGTGGGGGAGATCGCCTTCGCCGTTTCTGCCCAACACTGCCGCATCGTCGAGGCGGAGCTGGGAACGGATGCCGGCCTCGTGGGCGCGATCGCGTGGGCGGTGAAGAGCTTCGGCGTCGCCGACTAGCGACCCGGGGCAGGGTGACGTCGGGCGACGGGATCACACATTGCGCTCGCCGGCGCGCACCGGCACCTCCAGGCGATTGGCCGCCGGCGCCAGGGGACAGCGCCACTGCGGATCATGGGCGCACGAGGGGGCGTACGCGTAGTTGAGGTCAAGGATGACCCGATCGGCGTCGCCGCCCAGGTCAGCTCCCTTGGCGCTGTCGAGCGCGTAGCGGCCGCCGCCGTACGTCTCAGATCCTGAGGTGACGTCAGCGAAGGGCACGAACAGACCGCCCGCGTAGCCGTCGAGCCAGTACGCGCCCAGCGACCGCGCCGACCTCTCGAGAGTGAACACGAGGGTACCGACCTGCGTCATCCCGGGGACCACGCCGTCGCCGTCGATGTGATGCGGCGAACACGCGACCAGCTCGGCGACAACACGCATCGACGGGTCATAGGGGAAGCTGGGGAAGACGTACCCGGTGCGCAGCTCCGGGGGCACCGGCGACTGCGGGTGGCCGGCGTACAGCCGCTGCTTGCCGGCGCGCCATGCCTCCCATCCCGCCTGGCCGTCGTTGAAGCTGCGCACCTGCGAATACAACTCGGCGACCTGGCGACGCCAATCCGTCAGCTGCAGGGCCGCGGTCGCTTCCATGGCCCGTGCGCCGCTCAGTCGACGAGCTGCGGGAAGAGCCCGTCGAGGTCGCGCGAGAACGTCGGGAAGGCGTGCAGGGTGTCCTCGAGCACGGGGAGCGGGATCTCGGCCCTGATCGCCAGGGTGAGCTCGGCGATCATCTCGCCTGCGCGAGGGCCCACCACGAGCGCGCCCACCAGCACGTTGCGCTGCATGTCAGCGACCAGCTTGATCACGCCACCGGGCGGGCCGTTGATGTAGCCGCGCGTGCCATTGCCGCTGTCGGCGATGACCACGCGCACGCCGGTCAGCTGCTTGCGCGCGTTGGCCTCACTCATCCCCACCGAGGCGATCTCAGGATCCGTGAAGGTGACCCGGGGAATGGCCCGGTGATCCGCGAGCGCCGGCCTGCCCCGCAGCTGCCTGCCGATGACCTTGCCGTGGTACCAGGAGAGATGCGTGAAGGCGCCGATGCCGGTGATGTCGCCGCCCGCCCAGATGCCCGGGGCAGCGAGCAGGCTGTGGTCGTCCACCTTGATCCAGCCCCGCTCCGTGGTGCTGATGCCGGCGGCGGCGAGGTCGAGACCGTTGAGTTTGGGCCGACGGCCCACAGCGACGAGGAGGCGCTCGCCCGTGAAGGACTCGCCCGATTCGAGGCGCAGGACGATGCCGTCCTCGGTCCTTTCGGCAGCCACCGCCTTGGCCGAGAGGCTCACCGCGATACCGTCTGACTTGAACGCCTTGGCGAGTTCCGCGCCCGCCTCGGGCTCCTCAGCCGGCATGAGCCGGTCGAGCGCTTCGACGACGCGGACATCGGTGCCGAACCGAGCGAAGGCCTGGGCGAGCTCAGCGCCGATCGGCCCGCTGCCCAGCACGAGAAGGGAGCGAGGCAATTCACGGGTGAGCGTCGCTTCGCGATTGGTCCAGTAGTCAACGCCGTCGAGGCCCTCGATGCGCGGCACCGCGGCCGATGTGCCGGTTCCGATGACGATGCCGCTGCGTGCCGTCAGCACATCGTCGCCCACCATCACCGTCGTCGGACCGGTGAGGCGACCCTCGCCGCGGAAGATGGTGGCGCCGTCATCGCGCAGCGCTTGCGCCGCCTTGGTGTCGTCCTCATAGCGCGCCATCCAGTTGGCACGCTCGGCGATCTTGGCGAAGTCGACGTCCCACTCCACGCGCGAGGCGGCGAGATCGCGAGCGCGTCCGGCCTCGGCGATCACCTCCGCAGAGCGGAGCAGCGTCTTGCTGGGAATGCACCCCCAATACGGGCACTCGCCACCGACCAGCTCGCGCTCGACAATGGCGAGACTGATGCCCGTGTCCTTCAGCTCGTGGGCAACGCCCTCCGACACCGTTCCCGCCCCGATACAGACGACGTCGAACTCCCTGTGATGGCCCGCCACGGCTAGAGCGCCAGCGGTCGGGTGGGGGCCATCACGGCCTCGGGGTTCGTCCTCCAGTCGACGCCGGGCACGTCGATGTACAGCTCCAGCTCATTGCCGTCGGGATCGAGGACGTAGAGGCTGTGGCTCACGGTGTGGTCGCTGAGGCCGATGATGCGCACGGCCGCCTCGCGGCATCGGGCCACCGCCTCGCGAAGCTCGTCGTCGCTGTCGCCGATCTTGATGCCGAGGTGATACAGCCCGACGTGGCGGCCCGTGGGCAATTCCTGTGCCTCAGCACCCACCTCGATGAGCAGCAGCTCGTGGTGGGTGCGCCCGCCGGAGAAGGCAGCAGCCGGGAAGTGTGGATCGGGGGTCGAGATCTGCTTCCAGCCGAGAACGTCCCTGTAGAAGGCTGACGAGCGCGCGATGTCGTGCACATACAGAACGGCGTGGCCGAGCTCCTTGACTTGCATACGGCGAGGGTACCCCGCCGCGGTCGCGGAGGGTCGGCCCGAGAGACCACACGTCAGCCCTGCTGGGCAGGGACAACATGCGGGCGGGCCTCAGCCGGGCCGGCCGGTATGTTTAGCGTTGAGCCCGGTCAGTCACACTACCCGGAGCGACACCCGTATATCCGGTCGCAGAACCTGAGGATTCCTGCATGCCCGCGGTCACCGTCGACGACATCACCGCTCTTCCGCGCACCGCCGCTCCCGCCCCCGGCGCCGTGCAGCGGCCGGTCCTGTCCATCACCACCGCCCCAGAGGGCCTCGAGGGAGAGGGCTTCCCGGTCCATCGCGCGTTCGCCGGCGTGGATCAGCGCCTGCTCGACCCCTTCGTTCACATGGACCAGATGGGCGCGGTCGAGTACGCGCCGGGTGAGCCCAAGGGCACTCCCTGGCATCCCCACCGCGGCTTCGAGACGGTCACCTACATGATCGACGGCACGTTTCAGCACCAGGATTCGAACGGCGGTGGTGGCCTCATCACCAACGGCGACACGCAATGGATGACGGCTGGGGCCGGGATCCTCCACATCGAGACGCCGCCGTCCGAATTGGTGGCCTCCGGGGGGCTCTTCCATGGGGTTCAGCTCTGGGTCAACCTCCCCGCCTCCCAGAAGTGGTCTGACCCGCGCTACCAGGACATCCGCGCCGGACAGGTCGGGCTGCTCGCCTCCCCCGACGGGAGTGCCCTCATCCGCGTCATCGCGGGCGAGGTTGCAGGTGGATCGGGACCGGGTGTCACCCATACGCCGATGGCGATGACCCACGTGACGGTCAGCCCCGGGGCCCGCCTCGAGCTGCCATGGTCACGTGATCACAACGCGCTGGCATACGTCCTCTCCGGTCGCGGAACGGTGGGCACAGACTCGCGCCCGATCGGCAGCGGCCAGCTGGCGGTGTTCGGCGCCGGTGATGCACTCACCATCGCCGCCGACGCAACCCAGGACAGCCGCACCCCGGCGTTCGACGTCCTGGTGCTCGGCGGGCGTCCGATCCGCGAGGAGGTCGCGTGGTACGGCCCCTTCGTCATGAACACCCAGGACGAGTTGCGCCAGGCGTTCGACGACTTCCGCGCCGGCCGCATGGGAGCCATCCCCGCCACACACTGACCTGGGGCAGCGACGAGAGTTGCGCAGGATCCTGACGCGGCCGGCTAGAGAACGTGCGCCAGGAAGGATTTGGTGCGCTCGTGCTGTGGGTTGGCGAGGACGTCGCGAGGCGTGCCGACCTCGACGATGACGCCGCCATCCATGAACACGAGGGTATCGCCGGCCTCGCGAGCGAACGACATCTCATGGGTGACAACGACCATGGTCATCCCGCTGTGGGCGAGGTCGCGCATGACATCGAGCACCTCACCGACCAACTCCGGGTCCAGGGCCGAAGTCGGCTCATCGAAGAGCATCAGCTTGGGTTCCATGGCCAGGGCGCGGGCGATGGCGACGCGCTGTTGCTGACCGCCGGACAATTGGTTGGGATAGACGTCGACTTTGTCCGCGAGGCCGACGCGCTCCAGCAACTTCCGTCCCCGCACCGTCGCAACTGCAGCTCTTTCGCCCTTGACGTGCAACGGCGCCTCGATGACGTTTTCCAGGGCAGTCATGTGCGGGAAGAGGTTGAACCGCTGGAACACCATGCCGATCTCACTCCGCTTGTGGCAGACGTCGGTGTCGCGCAATTCGTGGAGCTTCTCGCCACGCTGCTGGTAGCCGACCAGCTCGCCGTCGACGAACAGCCTGCCGGCGTCGATCTTCTCGAGGTGATTGATGCAGCGGAGGAAGGTGCTCTTGCCAGATCCCGAAGGACCGATGAGACACATCACCTCGCGTGGCGCGACCTCGAGATCGATGCCGCGGAGCACCTCGAGGCGGCCATAGCTCTTGTGGACGGCCTGTGCCCGGAGCATGGGGGTGGCGTTGATAGCAGCCATCTATGTGTGCCGGCCGGGAGACACGCCGGGGTCGGCTGCCACCGGCCAGGGTGGTGGCGCGTGGCCCTGGAAGAGGATGCGCCGGAACCGCTGCAGCGGAGTTGGTGGCAGCTCGCGCTGGGAACCTCTCGCGTAGTGCCTCTCGATGTAGAACTGGCCGAAGGTCAGGATCGACGTCATGAAGACATACCAGATGCTGGCGACGAACAGCAGCTCGATGATCTTGAAATTGGCGCTTGCGATCTGCTCTGACCGTGTGAACAGCTCGGTGACCGTCGCGATGAATGCGAGTGAGGTCGTCTTGAGCATGGAGATCGTCTCGTTGCCCGTCGGCGGGATGATCACTCGCATCGCCTGGGGCAGCACGATGCGTCGCATCACCAGGAGACGGCGCATTCCCAGCGCCTGCGCCGCCTCGGTCTGACCGTGATCCACCGAGATGATCCCGGCGCGGATGATCTCGGCCATGTAGGCGGCTTCGTTGAGACCGAGGCCGAGGATGGCGGCGACCACGTTGGGGATCAGCGTGTTGGTGCCCACGTGCCAGCCGATGTTGGTGAAGGGGACGCCCACGCCAACGAACTGAATCACTGAGTTGAGGTTGAACCAGAAGAAGATCTGGACGAGCACCGGGGTGCCGCGGAAGAACCAGATGTAGAACCAGCTCACCGAGGAGACGACGGGGTTGGGCGACAGCCTCATGATCGCGAGGAGCACCCCGAGGCCGACCCCGATGACCATGCTGATCACCGTCAGCTCCAGGGTCAGGACAACCCCGCCGAGGATGTAGCCCTGAAAAAGGTAATGGGTGACGACGTCCCACTGAAGCCCTGGGGCGGTGACGATGGTGCCGACGACCTCGGCGGTGATCGCGAGAACGACCACCGCCGCGACCCAACGGCCCGGATGCCGGAGCGGCACGGCCTTGATCGCCTCAGGCCGCGCGCTCAGGTCCGGCATCGAAGCCTCACCGGTTCAGGCGTTGGACATCACAGGGCAGACGGTCAGTACGAGGGCACGCACGACTGGCCAACGGCGTTGTTGTTGTTCAGCGCCACCGCAGAGCTCGTGATCGCGCCGTCCTTGACGCCCCAGGTGTTGAGAATGTTCGTGTAGTAGCTGTTGGCGATCAGGTACTTGACAGCGTCCTGCACCGCCTTTTCGAGCGGGTTGCCCGCGACCAGCGCGATACCGTACGGCGTGACGCTGCACGGCGAGCCGCCGATCTCGAGCTTGCCACCCTGCTGCTTGACCTGGTAGTCGGCGACGGGCTGATCGAGCCAGCCGAAGTCGTCGCGTGCCGATATCAGCGCCTGGTCAGCCTGGGTCTGGGTCTGAAAGCTGTCGACCGTGATGTTCTGTCCGGAGGGACAGTGGTTGGTGTCACCCGCGATCGGTGTGCCCCCCACCTGCATGCCCATGAATCCCCAGGCGTCCGACTCCTCGGTGGTCCCGGCCTCCACGGCGACCTTCTTGCCGCACATGTCGGCGGCCGCGCTGATCTTTGCCCCGCCCGTCTTCACCAGCCAGGCCTCGCCGGCCTGGTAGTAGGTGATGAAGTCGATGCCGCCCGCCTCGCGCTTGGCGGTGGGTGTCCAGCTCGAGATGCTGAACTGGTAGCGCGGCTTGTCACCGCCTGCGACCTCGCTCGGTGTGGACGCTTTGAGCTGGGCGATGATGTCGTCGAAGGTGACGTTGTTGAACGTGCAGACCAGGCCCAGCACCTTGCAGATGGCGTTGCCGAGGTCGATGTCCCAGCCCTGGATGTTGCCAGTGTCGGGGTTGATGAACTCGTTCGGAGCGTAGGTGGCGTCTGTTGCGATCTGCACCGCCGATCCCTTGATCGACGCGGGCACCTCGCTGGCGATGCTCTGCTGGACTGACGGGCCAGAGGCGCTCGAGGCCGGAGCGCTCGAGGTTGTGGGGGTCGAGCTGCCGCAGGCGGCCAGGACGATGGTTGCCGTGACGGCCAGTCCGAGCGGGCCGCGCCGGCGGGAACGGGTGACGCTGCGGCGCATGTGAGACCCCTCCGCGGATGGTGGATGTGGGATGGCGGCTGCCGGTGATCCCCGATTCCGTGCAGATTGGACGCGATTCTGGCGCAGTCCGGTGCTGA
>Ga0209890_10000143_pt1 | contig 33231 bp, 24 predicted proteins | sample OrgsoiDNA2013049_FD_185799 | JGI IMG/M metagenome (GOLD analysis project Ga0209890, IMG submission 185799) | Permafrost soil microbial communities from the Arctic, to analyse light accelerated degradation of dissolved organic matter (DOM) -... | ecosystem: Environmental > Terrestrial > Soil >... | reverse complement strand
CACCGCGCATCGCGTCCCTCAAATCAAAGGAATCAGGCACATGCACAGAATCACACTCCAACTGCCTCGCAAAACGACTTTTTCAGCAGCCTGCTAGAGGATGACCACGGCGCGCACGGCGATCAGGTATTCAATCATGCCAAGGCTACTCCCATGCGAGATGTTGGTTAGCTCCATAATGTACGCACCAAGGTGATAACCACCTAAGCGGTCCGTCTCGCGTCCGCCGTGGAGGCGCGGCGATGGTGTCGCGACCAGGTCTGTGCCGTTCGAGCGTGGCCATCGATCCTGGAATCGGGCACGTTCGCAAACGCATTGGCCGAGTCGGGGAAGATGGGGCGGGCCGCGCCTAACACGTCGACATGGGTTGATGGGCCGCATACGCACCTTGGTTTCGATATTGCCGCCTCAGCAAACACAGGTTGTCCGTCGCCAAACACAGCAGGCAAGGTCGTCGCAACGATTGCAAATTTGGGCATGCTTGCTCCTCTCGATGTTGTATTGAGTAGCGAACCCGCTTCGGACGATCTTGTTAATTCTTGATCCATTTAGACTGATACTGCGTAGTTCTGTGCTCGACGCCAGAATCCGTTCGCCTTCCAATTCCTGCCAGCGAGCGCAAGTCAGTCGAAGGGCCATGACGACGCAGCGTGCCTGGACGGCACAGCATTCGAGCTTGCTTGACCTTTATCGAACTGACAGCAGCTCCTGACCGTTTCCGCTCGTGCCAGCCGATGTGTGATGGAACCTCTGGCTACGCGCCTTGATGGGGCCGTCCGTGCCACTCCGCGCTTGTTTTGCAAGGTGGGACGATCGATGGCGCCCGGCTGTGTATCTGCCTTCAACTGCACTATAGCCCCAAGATTAGATTGGCCTGGCGCTTCGTCCGACGGTAGCAGAACCGACGCCTGCGCCGCCGGAGGGTCCATGACGACGGGAGGCGTCATGGTCGGCTCGTTGGTGTCCAGGACGACCTTCTCCGGCCATTTTCGCTCGGATCTGATCCGGATGACCGCCCTTTCGGTGATCTCCGGCCGATCAGGAAAACTCGCCGGGAACTCCGGCAAAGACCAACTGGCTATCAACAGAAGAACAGCAAGCACGCCGCCGACAAACACAAAATATCTGACGATGGGCACAGCCGATTGTTCCCGTGACTTCAGCAATCCCGATCAGCCCATGGCGCGATGCTTGACCACGCATGTTGACGGCAAATCGATCAGGGATGCCACACCGCCGGATCGCGTCTCCACTGAGGAAGATGACGCCCCGACTAGAGGAAATTCTCTTTCACCATTTCCCAGACGTCGCCTCCCCGGCCATGCAGGATGGCGCGAGTCGAATAGAGCGCCATTCCGATCGCCGGTTCTATCTGCGTGAACGGCGGCATCACGAGCTGCATCGGGTTGACGTGCACGTGCAGGAGCGCGGGCCCTGGTTGCGCCAGCCAGTCCTTGACCGCGGTCTCCAGTTGATTTGCGTTCGTGACTGTTTCGCCCCAGAGACCTAGCGCGCGCGCCACCGCTGCAAAATTCGGGTTCTTCAACTTCGTGAAGGTATCGAGCATCCCCTCGGCCTTTTGCTCGATCTCCACAAAGCCCAGCTTGCCGTTGTCATAGACGGCAATCTTGATCGGTAGTTCCTGTCCGACGACCGTCATCAGGTCTCCGAACAGCATCGAAATTCCACCGTCGCCTGCCATGCATACCACTTGGCGACCGGGTTCCGCCTTTTGCAGTCCAATGGCTGACGGCATGCCGTTGGCCATCGTTCCATGAAGCAGACTCGCAAAAATGCGGCGCTGGCCGTTGGCCTCGATATGGCGATAGGCCCAGGCGGCCGGGGTACCGTCGTCGGCCGTGAACAGCGCATCTTTTGCCGCGTGGCGGCTGATCACCTTTGTTAGATAGCTTCCGGGAATGCTGCCATCGTGGCCCGCCGCGACTTTAGCGTCCTCCGAGTCCCGATACTTCGCGTAGCGCTTGACGTATGCGCTTCGGAACGAAGCGTCGTTGCGTTCCACCAGCATCGGCAGCAACGCCGCCATCGTCGCCTTCACATCGCCGACAACGCCCTTCGTGACCGGATGACGCCGCCCCAGATGGGTCGGGTCGATATCGACCTGCACGATCTTCGCCTTGTCGGGGTAAAATTGCCGCCAGGCAAAGTCCGCCCCCAGCATCAACAGCGCATCGCAATCCAGCAACGCATGATAGCCGGCCTCATTGCCGAGCATCCCGGTCATTCCGATGTTGTAAGGGTTGTCGAACTCGAGGAAGTCCTTTGCCCGCGACGTATGCGCGATCGGCGCCTTCAGCTTGTTGGCAACCGCGAGAATCTCCTGATGCGCCCCCTGGCAGCCCGATCCGCCGTACAACACGACGTTTTCGCTCTTGTTGAGAATCTCTGCGATCTCGACAAGATCAGTGTCGTTCGGCCGCGTGACGGGTTTGGCGACATGCACCGCGTAAGGGACGCTATCATCCACGACCGAGGCGGAGATATCCGCCGGCACGATCAGAACGGCAACACCGCGTTTCGCCAAGGCCGTTTGGCAGGCGATCACGGTCTTGCGGCGCGCCTGCTCCGGCGTATGGATCATGTCGCAGAAGACGCTGCAATCCCTGTAGACCTGCTTGAAGTCAACCTCCTGGATGAAATCGAAGCCCAATTCGTCACGAATGATCTGACTTGCGATCAGGATTACGGGTGCCCGATTGCGATTGGCCTCGAATATCCCGTTGATGAAATGCAGACTCCCCGGACCGCAGCTCCCGGCAACTGCCGTCAGACGATCCGCTACCTGCGCCTCCGCCTGCGCGGCAAACGCTCCTGCTTCCTCATGTCTCACCGACACCCACTCGATTTCGCTTTTTTCGAGTGAGCGGGCGATCAGATTAAGCGTGTCGCCCACGATGCCGTAACAATGCTTGACGCCGGCATTCTGCAAGGTTTCAACAATGATGTCCGCGACCAGCTTGCCCATTGTTCTCAATCCCTGCTGTGACCATTCCCGCCACAACATGCACCCGACTGCACTCCCGGGGCTTGTATCGGAATGCGAGGACTTGAACCCGCCTGCGCCGACCGCGCGGTGTCTGCTTTAACCCACGGCCTCGGTGCCGGATTTGAGCTGACCGATGATTTGTAGGGCGCGCGTGCGATCGGGAGATACTGTTCCGGCCGGCATTCGATCAAGCGCCGCGCTGAGATGTTGGTAGGCTTCTGCCGCGCGATCCTGTTTTGATAACAGCTTCGCGAGGTCCGTCGCAGCCTTCAATTCAAACAGGGTGGCGGACTGACGTTTCGCCCAGTCGATGGCCGACAGCAGGCTTGCTTCCGCATCCAAATGATCCTCGGCCGATCGAGACGCCAGGATGAGCCCTTTCATCCTGAGCAGGGCGGGCATGTACAGGTATTTTCCGCCACGATGCTGCGCTTCAATTGCGCTCGTGGTCATCGTCAGCGCTTCCTGGTGCTCTCCCAGCGCAATGAGACCCGCACCCAGGTCGCAGACAAAGTCCATATTGAGCGACTCGTGACGTTGAGCGTGAAGCTCATCCAAAGCCCTCCTCAATAGTGGAACCCCCTCGCGGAGATCATTTTGAAGGAGCAGCCACCGACCTCGCAGGCCAGTCGCCACAGCACGGTAGGGTTTCAAGGAATAGGCTGCAGCAAGCTCGGTCAACTGCGCGATGTACTGCTCCGACCGGCCGGAGTCCGCCAAGGCCAAATAGACCGGAAGAACCAGGCTTAGAGACCGGCACAGCGTGGCTGGATGCTCGGATTTTTCTCCTTCCGTTATGGCATAATTTGCGTAGTCAAGTGACTGATCCAGCAGCCCTCTGAACAGCAGGCAACGAGCCACCCCGACGAGCAAAAGACTATTGTGATGAAACAAATGTTGCCCCGCGCGGAAGCGCCAGCCGGACGCAGAGTGGCTCAGGCCGGTTTCGAAATGCTTTTGTGCGGCGAGGTGATTTCCGGCCAAATGATGGGCGGCGCCCAACATCGATTCAGCGAGCGCCATATCGTCGTGATCTTTGGTTTTTAAGGCAACCTCTTTGCTTCGAGAGGCGATCTCGAGCGCAGCATTAATGTCGGTGGTCCAACGGTAATACCTGGAAAGCCCGCTCAGCAGCTGCAGCTGGTAGGCAAAGTCTCCTTGTATGGCCGCAACGTCCAGCGCCCGGGAAAATGCCTTGCGAGCCAGATCACTACTCCCTTCGGAGTGCATCAGGGCCAAGGACAGTGACGTAGAGATTTCCAACTCCCGGCGAGAGTTTTTTTGCTGCTCTTCTAGCCGGGCGATCGCCCGCTCCGCCCAGATCCGGCATTCGCTCAACAGGGACAGTTCGAGAAACAGCCGTGTCGAGGCGGCCGCGAGCCTCGTGGCGATCTCATCGTCACCATTCGGCCCAAAGCTCCATTCCAGCGCCGCGCGGATGTTACCCAATTGGCTGGAACGCGTTGAAGCGGCCGCGAGTCCCGTCGCGATCTGGTTGTTGCCGCGCAGCCCAAAGCTCCACTCTCGCGCTGGGTGCATGTTTCTCGATGGACTGGGATATGCTTCGACTCTTTCAGCGGCTTGTTGCGATTCGAGGTAGCCAGCGACGTATTCGGCATGCCGGCGGAAGACCACATCGACTTCGGCATGCTCCTCCAATTTTTCGAGCGTGTACGCCCGCGTCGTGTCCAGTAGCCGATACTGTGCCTGCGTTTCGTCGATCCGAGTTGTTATCAATGACTTCTCGACCAGGCCGGCGATCGCGTCAAAAATTTCTCCGGTGCCTATGCCGGGTTCGCCTGCGACATACCACGCGCCCTCCAGGGTGAAAGGGCCGACGAAAGGAGCAATGCGTCGAAGAACAATCCTTTCTCCGTCAGACAGCAGATTATAGCTCCAATCCAATGTCGCCTTGAGGGTCCGGTGTCTGGGAACAGCCGTCCGATGGCTTAGTTTCAGCAATTCCAGCTCAGACACCAGGCGGGCAACCGTGTTCTTGAGGCCGTGTGCGGCCACCTGACCCGCCGCCAGCTCAATTGCCAACGGCATGCCATCCAGCTTTCGGGACATTTCCGCCACAAACGGCGCCTCCTCGTCGGTGAGAACGAAGCTTCCCGCCCTCGCCGCCACGCGCTGTGCAAACAACTGCACTGCCGAATATCGAAGCACGGCATTTGCCGTTTGCTCTGACCCGCCTGATGGAAAATCAAGGGGAAGCACCCGGCAACAATGCTCGCCCTCTACCTTTAGTAATTCGCGACTCGTGGTCAGAAGATGGACCTGCTCCGTTTCCTGGTAGAGTAGCTCCGCAAGCAATGCGACCGTCTCGATCACGTGCTCACAGCTATCGAGAATGAGAAGAAGCTTTCGCGAACGAACGAGGTCGACCAGCTCCAAGCCGGGATCTTTCGATTTGAGTGCAAGTCCGAGGGATGTCGCGACAGCCCCCGCAACATGCCGCGGATCGGCAAGACTTTCCAATTCGACAAAATAGACTTTCTCGCCAAACTCCTCGGTAACGGCGCGGCCGATAGCCAAGGCAATGGCCGTCTTGCCAATGCCGCCAGGGCCCAGAAGTGTTACGAACCGCTCATTTCGAAGCTTCTCGCTGACTTCGCTGACGACTGTTTCGCGCCCAATCATCGTGAGCGGTCGCACGGGGAGCCTGCCTTGGTGCCGGGACCTATCCTTCCTGCTCTCCGTACTGCCTGCGAGAGGGGCTGCGGTACCGACGAACGAGTAGCCCCGTCCCTTGATGTTTGCGATGTAGCGGTTGCCAAATTGGCCGTCACCAAGTGCCTTGCGGATCGCGGCCACGTGGACCCGGAGGCTCCCCTCCTCGACGGTTACGTCCGACCAGACGTAATCGATCAGCTCCTGCTTCGCGATCACCTCACCCGGACGCTCGGCAAGATAGGTCAGGATGTCGAGCGCCCTGCCGCCGAGGGGGAGCACTTCACCTTCGCGCCGAAGCACCCTCTCGCTGACCAAAAGCTCAAAAGGACCAAACTTCAGATCTCGGTGAACACTATCGCCATCCATAGTTCTGCGACGCTCAGTCAGTTAGGGTAATAGGGTTTACCTGGCCTGCTCCGGCTCTCACCCGAACAGTCCCCCAAGGCTCCCTGCTTGAACGACGGCCGGCATGGGCAACGCGTGCAGGTCTCCTGGGACCCAACGGCCACAATTCCCATGAGCATCAGCTCTTGGATAGGGCATATGCTCACACGACTGTTCTGGCGCGACCAGTTAATCTCCGTAAATTTGCGTAGCGCCCGCTGGCGAGGAAGGGCACTCCACGGGGATGTTCGGCACCCAGAAAAACTTGCGCCTTGGGGCCCAAGGGTACGGCCCGGCAATGCGTCGAGCATGTCCGGAAAGCGTCCCCCCGCGAAATTCGACCGACACCAGCTCGGCGCGCACTGCAAAATGCCGTGCTTTTACAGCAACCAAGCCGCGCAAATGGGGTCGGCTCCAGCAATGAGCGCAGTTTGAACTGCGCGGGATTCGCGTGCTCCGTAACTGTTCTGGCCTCGGTCAAGTAAAATTGGGTAAAAAGGGGTAGTCTCGACCGAGGCCCCCTTCGATGAACGGACGTGCAATCTCGTTTGGCCCCTTCTTGCTCCTGCCGGAGGAGCGTCTTCTGCTTGAGGGCGACAGGCCGGTGCGGCTCGGCAGCCGCGCCTTCGACATTCTCGTCTTTATGATCGAGCGCGCTGGCGCGGTGGTCGGCAAGGAAGAATTGATCGCTCGCGCCTGGCCGCAAACCTTCGTTGAAGAGGCCAACCTGAAGATTCAGGTCAATGCCTTGCGCCGAGCGCTCGGCGACGGTCAAGGCGGCAATCGTTACATCGTCACCGTTGTTGGTCGGGGCTACAATTTCGTCGCGCCAATACGCGTCGCTGAAACATCGCGCGCCTCGTCGTCCCCGACGATTGCGCCGGCGGCGCGACACAATTTGCCGTTCGCGACAACTCGCATGATCGGCCGCGAGGAGAGCGCGGCAATAATCGTCTCGCAACTCTCGCAGCAGTGCCTCGTCACGATTGTCGGGGCCGGTGGCATCGGCAAGACCACGGTCGCCCTCGCCGTTGCCGAGCGGATGATCCGTGCTTATGAGCAGGGTGTCCGGCTGGTCGATCTGGCGACGCTGCGCGACGCTCGCCTGGTACCGGGCTCAATAGCCACCGTGCTCGGCCTGGAAATACGCACCGAGGATCCTCTTCCCAGTCTCGTCGCAGCCCTTAGAGACAGCCGTATGCTGCTGTTGCTCGACAATTGTGAGCATGTCATTGAGGCGGCGGCTGACGCGGCGGCGGCGATCCTCAGCGGCGTGGCAGGCATCACCATTCTGGCGACCAGCAGGGAACCGCTCGGAGTACCCGGCGAGCAGGTGCATCGGCTCGGACCGCTCAGCAGCCCCGAGCCGTCGTCTGAGCTGACAGCGTCGCAGGCTGCAGCTTTTCCCGCCCCGCAGCTCTTCGTCGAACGCGTAACCGCGATCGTCGAAGACTTCGCGCTGACCGACGCCAACGCCCCGCTGGTCGTTGCGATCTGCCGGAAGCTCGACGGCTTGCCGCTGGCGATCGAGTTCGCCGCGCCGCGCGTCGAGGTGCTCGGAGTTGAAGGCCTTGCCGCCCGCCTGGACGACAGCTTGCTGCTGTCGGGGGCACGGCGCCCTGCAACCATGCCGCGGCACCAGACCATGCGAGCCGTCGTCGACTGGAGCTACACCCTTCTCAGCGAGGACGAGCGACGATTCTTTCGTGCTCTCGGCTCCTTCAGGAGCGCCTTCACGATGGACGCGGCTGCGGCAGTGGCTATGGATGCAGGCGTCCACGCGATGGACGGGCTGGCCGATCTGGCGACGAAATCACTGGTCGTCGCGGATGTCGGGGGCATCGAACCGCGGTTCCGACTGCTCGACACGACCCGCGCTTTCGCGCTGGAAATGCTTGGCGAGGGCGGTGAGCGCGAACCGACCGCACGTCGGCACGCCGCATACTACCGTCAGCTCTTCGAGCGGGCAGCAGCAGAAGCGCCGACGCGCCCGACAGGTGACTGGCTGGCCGACTATGCCCAGGACCTTGACAATCTGCGCGCGGCGCTCGACTGGGCGTTCTCACCCGACGGCGACGCACCGACCGGTGTAGCTTTGACGGCTGCGGCACTCCCGCTCTGGATTCGCTTATCGCTGCTCGAAGAATGCTGCAGACGAGCTCGGCAGGCGCTCGGCGCCGCATCGACCGAGAACCCGCGGGAGGCAATGCAATTGCAGGCCGCGCTGGGCGCCTCGACGTCCGAGGCTTCCGAGATGGTCGCAGCGTTCACCAAGGTACTCGACATCGCCAAGCGCCTCGGTGATGTCGAGTACCAGCTGCGCGCGCTGTGGGGATTGTACTTCTATTATAATGGCGTCGGCCGCTTTCGCACCGCGCGACCCTTCGCGCTGGAGTTTTACTCACTTTCCCTGCGCGGCTCGGATCAGAATGATCAGATGTTCGGCAGGAGCATGGTAGCAGTGGCCGAGCACTTTGTTGGCTATCAGGTGAGTGCGCGGGGTCAACTGGAGCAACTGCTGACGCAGAGTGCCGCTGGCGATCTCGGACGGGACGTCGTCCGCTTTCGATATGTCGTCCGATTCGGCATGGACTTTCGCCTCCAGGTCACCGTATTCCTGGCGCGGGTGCTGTGGCTGCAGGGATATGCCGATCAAGCCGTGCGGATGGCGGAGCAGAGCCTCCGGGAAGCTGACGCGACTGGCCACGCCATCTCACAGTGCTTTGTCCTTGCCCTCGCTTCGTGTCCGATCGCCTTCTGGGTAGGTGACCGCGTCGCGGCGACCAAATACACCGCCAGGCTGGTTGAGCTGTCGCGACAGCACGCCTTGCCTCACTGGGCCGCTTTCGGCGCGCGGTTTGAACAAGTTCTCGTCATCAAGGCTGGCGACCTCGATGGCGGATCGCGGAGGCGGCCGAGCGGGCAGGACGAAGTGGCCACACCCAACTTCAGCTTTCGCTCCTTGAGCGGACTGACGCAACTGGCGGAAGCCCTTGGCCAGGCCGGGCGGACCACCGAGGGGCTGGCGGCGCTCGAGGTCAGCGTCGGGCAGTTCGAAGACGGCTGCTTTTCGCCGGAGCTCATCCGCCTCAAGGGCGAACTTACCATGCAACAGGACGTACCTGGCGCCGCAGCGTCGGCGGAGGCATTCTTGCGGCAAGCGCTTGATCAGGCGCGCGCGCAAGGAGCCCTGGCATGGGAGTTGCGAGCGGCAACGAGCCTCGCCCGTTCGTTGCGCTCTCAAGGCAGCCTTGCAGACGCCATCGCGTGCCTCCGACCGATCTACGATCGTTTCACGGAGGGCTTTCGTACCGCCGATGTTATCGCGGCGAAGCAGCTATTGGACGACCTGGGCGATCCCGGGAAAAACGGGTAGTCGAAACCAATGCCTCCCTCGATAAACGGACGCGCAATCTCGTTTGGCCCGTTCTTGCTCCTTGCGGAGGAGCGGCTTCTGCTTGAGGGCGACAGGCCGGTGCGGCTCGGCAGCCGTGCCTTCGACATTCTCGTCTTTCTGATCGAGCGCGCCGGGTCGGTGGTCGGCAAGGAAGAATTGATAACTCGCGTCTGGCCGCAAACCTTCGTCGACGACGCCAATCTGAAGATTCAGATCAGCGCCTTGCGCCGCGCGCTAGGCGACGGACAAGGCGGCAATCGTTACATCGTCACCATTGTCGGTCGGGGCTACAATTTTGTCGCGCCGATACGCCGCGAGGGGCCGTCACGGACCCGGCCGCCAGCGACGCACCCGACCGCGAAGCACAACTTGCCACTAGCGGTGACGCGGATAATCGGTCGCGAGCAAGCCGTAGAGACACTTATCTCGCGACTGTCGCGGCAGCGCCTGGTGACGGTGACCGGGCCGGGAGGTATTGGCAAAACGACGGTCACCCTCACCGTCGCCGAACGAGTGGTCGACGAATACGAACATGGCGTCTGGCTGGTCGATTTGGCGTCTCTCGGAGATGCTCACCTTGTGCCTAGCGCGGTCGGTACCGTGCTCGGCCTTCAAATCCATGGCGGAGATCTGATTCATGGCCTGGTCACCGCCCTCAGAGACACACGTATGCTCCTGTTGCTCGATAATTGCGAACATCTCATCGACGCGGTGGCGAACCTGGCGAGGGCCCTTCTGAGCGGAGCAAAGGATGTCATCATTTTGGCGACCAGCAGGGAGCCGCTGCGGGTAAAGGGTGAAAGCGAGTATCGCCTGGGACCGCTCGGGAGCCCACACGGCTCGTCCAAACTGACCGCGGCGGAAGCCGCAACCTTCCCGGTCGTGCAACTTTTCGTCGAGCGTGTGACCGCGGTCGTCGAAGACTTCGAGCTAACCGACGAGAACGCCCCGCTAATGGTCGAAGTTTGCCGTGGACTAGACGGCTTGCCGCTGGCAATCGAGTTCGCCGCACCTGGCGTCCAGGTGCTTGGACTCGAGGGCCTTGTCGCCCGCCTGAAGGACAGCTTGCCGCTCTTGGGTTCGCGCCGTCGCGCGCGGGTCGCGCGTCACCGCACGATGCGGGCCGTCATCGATTGGAGCTACGATTCGCTGAACCAGGGCGAGCAGATTTTCTTCAGAGCGCTCGGCATATTTTCTGGTGGCTTCACGGTCGAGGCTGCCGCAGCTGTGGCAATGGACACTGCTACGGTAGGTATCGTGGCCATCGACCGCCTGGCCGATTTGGTGGCGAAGTCATTGGTCGTTGCAGAAGTCAGTGGCGCCAAACCGCGGTTTCGGCTGCTCGAAACAATCCGTGCATATGCGATCGAGACACTCGACGAGAGCGGCGAGCACCAGGCCATCGCGCGCCGTCACGCCGATTATTATCGCAGCCTGTTCGAGCGCGCCGAAAACGAATCGACGGCACGACTTGCGGATGACTGGCTGGCTGACTACGCCTGCGAGATCGACAATGTGCGCGCGGCGCTCAACTGGTCGTTTTCCTCAGGCGGTGATGGAGCGACCGCGGGAGCGCTGGCCGCCGCCGCAGCTCCGCTCTGGATGCGTCTATCGCTGCTCGAGGAATGCCGCAAGCGTGTTCAGCAGGCCCTCGGCGGGCTCGGAGCCGGAGGGGTACGTAACTCCAATCTGGAAATGAGGCTGCAAGCCGCGCTCGGAGCATCGACGTCCGAGGCTTCCGAGCTTGGCGCGGCGTTCACGAAGGCACTCGACATTGCCGAGGGCCTGGGTCAAACCGAGTATCAACTGCGCGCACTCCGGGGCCTCTACTCCTATCACAACGCGAGCGGTCGATATCGTGCGGCGCTGCCGTTCGCGCAAAGATTCTATGCTCTAACGGCAGCCGGATCGGCGGCGAAGGATCGGTTGTTCGGCGAGCGCATGGTAGGCGTGGCCAGGCATTTTCTTGGAGACCAGAGCACCGCGCGTCGCCATCTCGAGCTGGTTTTGACCGGGTTTGCAGCCGATGATCGCGGATCGGACTACATTCGCGCGCAGATAGACTCGCATATCATTCGCTTCCACACCGACTTGCACGTATCGGCGCGCATGTACCTTGCACGTGTGCTGTGGTTGCAGGGATTGCCAGATCAGGCGGTGCGCACCGCCAAACTGAGCATTGAAGAGGCTCGGGCGACCGGTCACGCCTTGTCGCTGTGTACTGCACTGGCCTTGGCGGCATGCCCGATCGCGCTGTGGACAGGAGACCCTGCCATGGCGGCGAATTATGCCCGTGAGCTGCTTGAGCATTCGCGCAGACATTTTTTGCCGCTCTGGAACGCGTATGGCGCGGTGTTTCATCGCATTGTCGCCATCAGAAGCGGCGATCCCGACGGAGACCTGCCAATGCCGCACGCCGCGCTCAGCGAACTCGCCGGACCAAACGTCACGTTTCGGTTCTTGACCGGCCTGATCGAACTGGCCGAGGCTCTGACCCATGCCGGACGCATCGCCGATGGACTTGCGGTCGTCGAAGCAGGGATGGAACAGTCCGAGGTGGGCTGGCTCACGCCCGAGTTGCTACGCCTCAAGGGCGAGCTCTTGCTGTTGCAGGGCACGCCTGCGGCCGTGGAAACGATAGAGAACCTGTTCCGGCAGGCGCTGGACGAGGCACGCCGGCAAGAGGCCTTGTCCTGGCAGTTGCGTGCCGCGACAAGCCTCGCGCGCTTGCTGCGCGATCAGGGTCGATGGGACGAAGCCATTGCCTGCCTCCGTCCGATCTATGACCGATTTACGGAGGGATTCGGCACCGCCGATCTGGTCGCAGCCAAACAGCTTCTGGATGAAGCGGACGATCCCGGAACATCCGGTGAAAATGTGCTTCTGTGAGGCACGGTCGATCGTCACCTCGAAGGCGCACTATCCGATCAGGTGTCGACCCGCGGGCGCGTGCGGCGCAACACCCTGGCAATTCACCCCTTTAATTTGACCCGTCCAAGACCTGCCTCGCCAACCGCAGGTCGAAGGTGAGAAACCCTTCCCGGAATTTTGTGCAAATGGCCCGCAGCATCTTCGATGCCGCCTCGTTCCGACAATTGGCTCAAATGGCTCGCGTGGCGCGCCGCTATGGAACGATGTTCGCCGCTCGCGGCGAGTTTCTCCAGGGCATACGAGCGCGTCGTATTGAGCAATCGGTAAATCGTCCCCCGGTAACTGGGCGACGCTACCAGGAGCGATTTGTTGACAAGACTTTCCACTGCGCCCTCGATTTCAGAGCGGTCAATTCCCCCTTCGTCCACCACGACGAGCGCCGCTTCCAGCGTGAAGTGCCCGATGAAGATCGCGACGCGCCGCAACACGACTCGTTCGATCTCCGAAAGGTGATCGTAGCTCCAGTCCAGCGTTGCTTTGAGCGCTTGATGCCTCGGCGTTGCGGTTCGGCGACCGAACTTCAGGAGATCAAGATGCGAACCCAGCTTTTCCACCGTATTCCTGACGCCAAAGATAGCGGACCTGCCGGCGGCAAGCTCGATGGCGAGTGCAATGCCGTCAAGCTTGCGGCAAATCTCGGCAACCATGGGAGCTTCGTCGTCTCGAAGCGAAAACTCACCGCGGCGAGCACTGACACGCTCGGCGAACAACCGTACGGCCGGATAGGCAATCACCTCTGACGCCGTCAGCCCCGGCCGATCCGGCGGGCACTCCAGTGGCCGAAGACAAAGTACGTGTTCACCAGGGACGTGCAATGCCTCCCTGCTGGTGGCAAGTATGTGGATGTCGGGGGCATTTTGAATAATATAGCCGGCGATCTCCGCGGTTTTCTCGATCAGATGCTCACAACTATCAAGAATGATAAGCGCCTTGCGAGGACGCAGAAAATTAAGCAACGCCAGCTTTGGATCGACTAACTGCGAGTCGAGCCCGACCGCGGAAGCGATGGCGCCGATCAGATGCTCCTTGTCGCCTACCGTTGAAAGATCGACAAAGAACGCCGCACCAGAGAAGTCGGCCAGCGCCCGGTGTCCGACGGCGAGGGCGACCGTGGTCTTGCCGCTGCCGCCGGCACCCAGAATTGTGATCAGGCGCTGGTCGGTTTGGAGCCAACCTTGAATCTCACCGACAACATTTTCGCGACCGACCATGCGGCCCAGCGCTGGTGGCAGGTTGGACATCCCCGCAGATGCGTTACCGCCGTCATGGTCAGTCGGAAGGCGAGTGACTGGCGCGATGAAGCGATAGCCGTGACCCGGCAAACTCGCAATGTACTTGTGACCGAACTGGCCGTCGCCCAGCGCCTTGCGCAGTGCCGACAGATGGACGCGAAGACTGCCTTCCTCGACCGTTACGTCAGGCCATGCCCGCGCGATCAGCTCGGCCTTCCCGACCACCTCACCGGCGTTCTCGAGAAGCGTAATCAGGATGTCGTAAGCCCTGCCCCCAAGTGGAATGACCTGGTTCGCCTTCTTCAGGGCGCGCTCGGGGACATTGAGCTCGAATGGGCCAAACCGAAGCCGATTTTCACTGGGTGAACCAATTTGTTGAATCGACATGAGTTATTCCGCCAAGATTCTCGACGATGCGGTCGTTGCACCGTTCGTCGTCGGTCTTGTGCAAATATACTCCCAGCTCATCAAGTGTAAGCCGAAACCGCCTCCAGCAACAAGCGATCAATGTAACGAGTTGATGGCGCTGTCGGGCCGGTATGAGCCGTTCAGCACCCGCTTGGCCAACCGCAGATCGGGGGTCTCAAGGACTTCTCGAAATTTCGCGTGGGTGGCTTGCAGGGTCCGCCATGCGGCCTCCTTTCGCCCGAGCGACATTTCGGCGATAGCAAGGCTAGTCGCGACCCGGAGCTCCCATGACAAGCTCGCCTGCTGGATCGACAACTCGAGGGCGCGGCGAAAATACTCCCTGCCAACCGGCAGTCCTTCGTTATTGGCCAAGGCCAGTTCACCCCTGATGCGGAGCAATTCTGGAGCGTACCATTGGCGTTCATCAAGGTTGATCTTCGCGGCTTCGAAGATATCGCGCGCTTGCCGCGGCCGGCCAGCGACGGCCACGCATCTGGCAAGTTCTGCCTGCAAGATCCCATTGAAAACCCCGTAACGCGCCGCAGACAGCTTCTCCAGACCGGAATAGAGCGTGTCCACCGCTCCCGCTGCGCCGCGCCTAGCGCCGCAGAGGGCCTGCATAGCGAGGCCGAATCCATGATAGCTTTCGACGGCGTATTTTCCGGCGTGTTCAATAAGCTCGCGGGCAAGCGTCTCGGTCTCATCATCGTCCGGGTTTGTCAGGTACATGTTGAAGCTCCCCCAGGTCAGCGCCACACACAGCGGCACGGTGTGATCGAGTTGGCGTGCCTCGGCGATCGACATTCGACTAAGCCGCCGCGCTTGGTCGGGAGAGCCGCGCAGCCAAACCAGATTGGCCAAAACGCCCAAAGCATCGGCCTTACGATCGTAGCCAAATCGCTTGATAAGAGACTGTCGAGAAGCTTCGTCGTCGTGGTGCAGTGATAGTTCGAGACGGCTTTCGGCCTCCAGTATTCGCCCCGAGTGGTGGTAGGTGATTCCGCGCATATAGTTGGCCATTGCGATAGCGCCGCGATTGCCGCTCCGCTCTGCAACATTACCGCAACGGTCGGCCAATCCGACCGCCTCTGGATAGTTTGGGATGCGAACTTGGTGCGCCCAGAGAACCAGCAAGGAGATCAGCTGATGTTCGGTATCCTTGAGGCCCTCGGCAAGAAGGTGTGTTTTGGCCCAGGTCGCGTAGGACTCGTCGGTCATGCCACCTGTGAACATCATGCAACTCGCGAGCGCCGACTGTATAACCATCTCCTGTCGTGTGCCCGAATTGACGTCGTCGAGGCGACTTATGGCCTTTCTCATCCACTCGCGGCATTCGGTAAGCAGCGACATACCCATCCAGGTGCTTGCCGACGCCGCAGCGAGTTCGATGCCGATTTCCGTTTCACCCGCGGTGGAAAATGCCCAGTTTGAGGCGGCTCTGAGATTATCGACCTCGATTCCGAGCGCCTTGGACCAGCCCGACCGATCCTCCCCGGCGCCCCGCCTGAACAGGTCAGTGAAATAGAGGGCGTGACGACGGCGAAAAAGGTTCTGCTCATCGCTCTTGGCGAGTCGTTGCAAGGCAAAAGCGCGAGTGGTGTCGAGCAAACGCAGCCGCCCCTCCTGTCCCTGAGCGGCAATCATCGATTTCGAACGAAGCTCCCAAACGCAATCCGATACATTTGCTTCATCCACTGTCTCATCGGCGACAACGGCAACCGCCGCTTCGAATGTAAATCCGCCGGCAAAAGCGCTGAGCCGGCTCAATACGAGCTTCTCTGCCTCGCCGAGCAGATCGTAGCTCCACTCCAATGTAGCGTTTAACGTCTGATGCCTCGACGGGGCGGTTCTGCGCCCCGCCCATGACAGGTTCAGTCGCTCGTCGAGCAGACTTGCGGTTTTGCTAAGGCCAAATATGTCAACCCTGCAGGCTGCGAGCTCGATCGCCAGTGGAATGCCATCAAGCCGCCGGCAAATTCTTGCGGCAGTTGGCGCATCCGCCTCGGTCAGTTCGAAGTCACTTCGCACAGCCCGCACGCGGTCGACCAGTAGTTGAACAGAGGGATATTGCAGGGAGTCTTGCGCCGACAGGCTGCTATCTTCAGGAGGGCATGCAAGCGCGCAAAGTTCATAGATATGTTCACCTTCAACACGCATCGCCTCCCGGCTGGTTGCCAGCAAATGCAGTGTGGGGACACGGCGAATCAGTTCTTCCGCCAGAGCAGACGCCGCATCGATAAGGTGTTCGCAACAGTCGAGAATGATGAAGGTTGGCCCTTCCTGCAGACGATCGACCAGGACTGGAACGACGTCGTTTGTTCGTACCGACACGCCGAGTGCTGTCGCTACCGCTGGCGCGACGAGCGAAGCGCCGCCGAGAGCACCCAGGTCGATGAAGTACGTCTGACTATTGAAATTGGTGCTCATCTCGTGCGCAACTGCCACCGCTACCGTGGTCTTGCCGATACCACCCGGACCAACGATCGTCACAAACTTCTGCTCGGCCAGCTTCATCTGGATTTCGGCCAGCGCGTCGCCACGTCCGAGCATCCGCATCAAGCGCGCAGGCAGCCGGGGCTTCGAAGATGAATTGAAATCTCCCGATGTTTGCGGAGAGAGTGACGTTACAGGTACGACAAAGCTGTACCCTCTCCCCGGCACGTTCGCGATATATCGTCTGCCCGGATCACTCTGATCGAAAGCCTTCCGCAGCGCCGAGATGTGGACGCGCAGGCTGACTTGTTCGGCTCCTCGCTTTGGCCAAACGCGCTCGATCAGGGTCCTCCTGCCGACGACCTTGTTTGCTTGCTCCACCAGGACGATCAGGAGATCCATGGCCCGTGCGCCGAGCGGTACGACCTTTGCGCCATTGGTCAGAAGTCTGGTTCCGATCGAGAGTTCGAAAGGGCCGAAGCTCAGCAGTTTGCCGCGCTGATCGCTCATGGGAGATTCTCGTCGACGCCGATTCTTGAGGTAACCTCGTCAGGGATTTCGCGCTCACGTCGCCAGTTGGCCGGACTCTGGCCAAAGGCCTGCCTGAACAGCCTGCATAGATGCGCTTGATCCGAAAAGCCCACGCTCAAGGCTATCTCACTCAGTGATGCCGCACTAGTGATCATCAGGTGGCAGGCTCTTTCCAGGCGCCTTCTCACCACGAAGGCATGTGGCGACTCGCCAACGGCCAGCTTGAACTTGCGCGAGAAGTGCGCCGGGCTTCGACGCGCGACAGCGCTGAGATCCCGGATATGAATGGTGCGGTGCAAGTGGTTGTCAATGTAAGACCGCACTCGCAGGATCTGCCAAGCCGCCAGACCACCCCTTGCGGAGCCGTTAGCGCCCGAACAACGTTCGATTTCCGCTTGCAGGATGTGCGATGCTGTGACCAGGGACGCCTTGGCCGCCTCCTGGTCATGCCCCAACTCTCGCCTTGCAGTTTCGAGCAGCTTGGCCACGCTGTTAGCAACCAGGTGAAACTGTTGATCCTCTGCAGGGACAGACTCTGGTGTGGTGACTTGAAGGCCTTCCATGGTCACTCCCTCGCCGAACGATCCGAGGCTTCGGATCGGCGGAAGAGTGCAGCAGGGCACCGCTTTTGGCTCGTTAATCAGCGTTATGGAAGGTTAATGTTGCGCCGCCCAATAGAACGAATTTAGCCCTAGATATCAATGCGTTATGTCTTGATGAAGCCGAGTTTGCAATAATTCAGAACAGCCGGCGGCCGCGCAGATCCAAAATGCCTCAGCTATCGCGGGAAAGTCTCCCCGCGGAGGGTCTCCGCGCGACGGGGGTGCCGCGGAGACCCTCTCGGCGAAGCGAGGGACTGTACGCTTCGCCGTTACGGTGGGAGTGATTTCTAGGCAGCTACGACCCATGGTTCTCGAGGATCCTTAGATCGCTAACCGAGTAAGAGAGGGAGTAACGAAACCCCGATTCGATCCTTTTCGGCGCGAGGGCGTGGAGTTCTTCGCCATTCGCTTCCGGAAAGTTGAGTTCGCCCTTCCCGATCCATGCGCCAGCAACGGTGAGATTGTCGGTGATCGACATCGCCAGCTCATTCACCGCAGGCTTGTCTTGGTATCCTGCCGCCAGTCTCGGGAAGTATCGCAACAAGACCGTGGGTCGGCTGAGCAGAGACACTCCATTTTCGACTGGCTTGTCCAAGGTGACGCAGGCTTCTGCAAGACGTCGGCCATGTGCCGACAGGCTGGCGCCGAACCTACTCCCGGACGTGACCGGCGCCGCGGCCGGGCCCGAGGCCGCAAAGGAGCGCGTCTGAAAAATGCAGCCCATTTTCTTTGGAAACCCCTGCGTCCAACCGCGCGCCAGCGCAGCGTCATTGTCGACATAAATGTACGGACACCACATGACCGGGACGTCGCAATACATGGCGTCGACCAAGATGAACGCCTCCCGATACTGATAACGAGCGGGCTCAAGATGTTCGTCGTCCTGTGCCGTGAATTGCCAATCCAAGAACATCATAAGGGCGTGACCGTTCGTCTTCGGATCCAGGGAAAGGCCTTTCGGCAATGTCGCTGCCGTCGCGTCAGGGTCTGCCCAGAACTCAACTCCAACAGCATCGCCGGCGTAGTGCCAGGGTGGTGGCGGAGTTAGGGCAGCCTGGCCGAATGGCGATTTCGGAACTGTAAAGCCCTTCAACATTCCCGTATCCTGATGCGTCACTTTCGGCAAAGAAGGTACCGAAAACCCGGCACAGTTGATTTGATTGAAGTGCGTCGACTTGTTTATTCCTGCCGCAATCCAGAACGCGCTTGTTAGGATCAGCCGCGATTCCTAGATGGTCAGGTCCGCCAGGACCTCGATATCGGTGACGGAATAGGAAAACGAGAACCGATATCCGCGCCCTACCTTCAGCGGCCCCAGAACTTCCAACTCCTCGCCATAGGCTTCCGGAAAATTGAGTTCACTCTCGCCAATCCAGATGTTCGTAACCAGGAGATGGTTGGAGACGCACCGAACGAGTTCATCGACGGCTGGCTTGTCGTGCATGCCGGCGGATAGCCGCGGAAAATACCGCCGTCCCACAATCTGGCGATCGAGCAGTCCGACAAGGCGCTCGGCTCTTTCGCGCAGGGTAACGCGGGCTTGCACCAGTAAACGGCCGTGAGCGGACATGCAGGCCGACAATCTGCCATCATGCGCGAGTGGTGCCGAAGCGGCGCCCGCCGTGGCAAATGTGCGGGTCTGGTGTACGGTACCGAGTTTTCTTGGATAGCCTTGGATCCAGCCTCTCATCAAGGCAGCGTCGTTATCGGCATAACAATATGGACACCACGCTATCCGTGCGCCCTTCCACATCGCGTCGAGGAGGACGGTGAACTGGCGACATTGATACCTGGCGGGGTCGAGATACTCATCGTTCTGCGCGGTGAACTGGTAGTCCGCGAAGAGCGCAACAGAGTGACCCGGATGCTTCTTATCAAGCTCGACACCCGTTGGAAGGATATGGGCTGATACATCGGGATCATTCCAAAACTCCACCGCCAAGACGTCACCTGCAAAATGCCAGGGTGGCGACGGAACCAATGCAGCAGCGCCGAGGGGGGACCGAGGGGCAGTGTATCCTTTTAGCATTTCCTCATTCCCCACTGCCGGTAACTTATCAGCTGCGCATCATTTCAACATGAAATGTTAGCGCTGGCGTCATTCTTAACGCTTGGACAAATGTGCGCAAACTTTGTGGTTTCTGCGCCCCGATCTTGTACTCGACCGGACCGGTCCGCTTCGGAAAGCAGAAGGACTGCAGAGGGACCGAAAGCTACAAGGGCTGACGTTTCGCTACAAGCACGGGCGCCAGCAGGAGTGTATTCGTATCCGCTGTGATGAGCATCGACTTCGATTGCGGATGGCAGGTCCTCTGATGAACGTGGAAAGCCGGAATAAATGTATGCGCCTTCGGCTGACGCCCTTGACACCGTGGCGCATTTCGCTGGTCTTGCTGTCCGCGATCGTCTCGCCCACGCCCTCCTTCTCACAAGGCACACTGGAACAACGCCTGGCGTGCACACCGGACGTGCTCAAGCTTTGCAGCGCATTCATCCCCAATGCAGACGAGATAACGACTTGTCTCAGGGAGAAGAACGCCGAGCTTAGTGATGCATGCAGAACGGCGATCGGGGCGGTCATGAACCAACTATCCGGCGTGAGCGACGGCACCGGGACTCGGAAACGCACCGGAAGATGAGGATCAGTGAGATGTCCGTTCAAAAAATGAAGTTTGTAGTGGTAAACAACATGGCGCCGCGCAACCCCTCTGTCTGCGCGGCGTGTTCGCAGCCGTTAGAAAGTGGCTACTTGCACGATCTGTCCACCTCAAAGCGCTATTGCAGTATCGAGTGCTACCCCCGATGGATAGTAATGAGTGAATTCGTCGGATCGGCCGCCACAACGAACCCGTTCGAACTGGCTATCGCCTGGCCGAAGCTCACGGTTGACGTGGCATCAGCGCTGTTCGACAGCGCATGGGGCGCCCGTCGCGGCTGATGCTCGAGACGCATTCCATCCTGACTCTCTCTTGACCTGCAAGGTGACGCACCACGGGGGACGCCGGCGACCCTCGTTCCAGCTCTGAGGGACAAAGGCCAATCAGAGCTTCGCGAGGCAACTCGTAGCTCAGGTTTGCGCGCCCAGCCATTATCGTCGACCTTTGCGACGCGGCAGCGTTTATCGACATGCACGGCGACCGTACCCGGCTATGGTTCACCGCGGAGACCGCCGTCAGGTGCGCCGATCACAACCCCCTTCTGATGGACCGATCCGCCAAGACACTCGAAACTGCACTGCGCAGGGGCGGCATGCTTGATTTACAGCAGGTATCCCTGCGACGCTCTTCAGTGTTGCATCCTCATGCTCATCGGCGCGCCCGACGGTATCATCATGTTCGCGTTCATATCTGCCACGATCCACATTGTGCCGGCGATCACGACGAATACGATGAGAACGCCAAAGGCGAGCGCCAGTACGTTGTTGGTGCTCTCCGGCCCACTGGTGATATGCAGGAAAAACACCAGGTGAATACCCATCTGGGCAATCGCGAGGACAGCGAGCCCGAGGAATACGCCGCCAGGCCAGAGCAGCGTCGTGTTTGCAGCCCAGAAAGACGTGGCCGTGAGAAGCACCGCCACAGACAGGCCGATCGTGTAGACGAAAAACTCGGATGGATCCGATTCGTGCATCTCGCGGCTCGGTCTGTCTCCGGGTGCGCGTTCGTGTCGAGCTTCGGTCATGCGCTCACTCCCATCAGATAAACCACCGTGAATACCCCAACCCAAACGATGTCGAGCGCGTGCCAGAACAAAGAGAAACAGAGCAGGCGATGCTGCACCTTCGCAACGAATCCGAATACCGCCACCTGCACCATCATCACGATCAGCCAGATCAGTCCGAGCGCGACGTGGAGCCCGTGGCACCCGACAAGCGTGAAGAATGCGGACAGAAAGGCGCTCCGCTGCGGCGTCGCTCCGATGGCGATCATGCTTGAGAATTCGCGGAGCTCGAGACCAAGAAACGTGACGCCGAGTGCGAATGTGATCAGGGCCCCCAGATAGGTCCCGAAATGGCGTCGTGAGTTGACGGCCAGTGACATCAGTCCGCAGGTGTAGCTCGAGACCAGAAGGCAAGCAGTTTCGATCGCGACCGTCGCCTGATTGAACAGCTGAGCGCCGGTCGGACCGCCGGCCGTGGAGCGCACGAGGACCGAGTAGCTCGCGAACAGCGCGGCAAACATGATGATGTCACTGAGCAGGAAGATCCAGAAGCCATAGGCGACCACGATCCTCTTTGGAGCAGGTCCCGCTTCACTCGCACTTGGCAGTGCGTCCTGCGGGATCTGGTCAATTGCGACGGCGACATTCATGCTGCAACTCCTGCCTGGTGGGCCCGTTCGAACTGAGCGATCTGCTCGGCCGACACCTCAATTTCGCTATGACGGCGGAATGAGAAGGCAAGCAACGTCATGAATGCGCCGAACACTCCGACGCTGGCCAGCCACCAAATGTGCCAGATCAGCGCAAAGCCGATGACGACTGCGAAGAAGGCAGTAACAAAGCCGGTGGCGCTGTTCTTCGGCATTTCGACGGGCTCGTACTTGCGCGTCGGCGTCGGGTCGTCCTTTGCCGCTTGCATGCGGCTTTTACTGTTCCAGAACGCGTCCAGTCCGGCGACCTTGGGCTGGAACGCAAAGTTCCATGCCGGCGGCGGCGACGGCGCCGCCCATTCGAGCGTGCGGCCGTTCCACGGATCACCGGTCACGTCGCGCAGCTTCTCGCGATTTCGGATCGACACAACGAGTTGCACGACCTGGCAAACGACGCCGACCAGGATGATAGCGGTGCCGAATGCCGCCATTATCAACCACGGCTGCCAGGACAAATTGTCGTAATGTTGCATGCGCCGGGTCATGCCCATCAGACCCAGCACATAGAGCGGCATGAAGGCGACATAGAAGCCGACGAACCAGCACCAGAACGAGGCCTTGCCCCAGCGTTCGTCGAGCTTGAACCCGAATGCCTTAGGGAACCAGTAATTGTACCCCGCCATCACGCCGAACACGACGCCGCCGATGGCGACGTTATGGAAGTGCGCGACCAGGAACACGCTGTTGTGCAGCTGGAAGTCGGCCGGGGGCACCGCCATCAGCACGCCGGTCATGCCGCCGATGACGAAAGTCACCATGAAGCCAAGCGACCACAGCACCGGCACCGAGAACCGAACCCGGCCGCCGTACATCGTGAACAGCCAGTTGAAGACTTTCGCGCCCGTCGGCAAAGCGATGACCATGCTCATGACACCGAAGAAGCCGTTGACGTTTGCGCTGGCACCCATTGTGAAGAAGTGATGCAGCCAGACCACGAAGGAGAGGATACAGATGGCCATCGTCGCGGCTACCATCGAGCGATAGCCGAACAACGGCTTGCCGGAGAAGGTCGCCATTACTTCCGAGAATACGCCGAACGCGGGCAGGATCAGGATGTAGACTTCGGGGTGCCCCCATACCCAGAACAGGTTGGAGTACAGCATCTGATTGCCCTGGCCTTCGAGCGTGAAGAAGTGAAAGCCGAGATAGCGATCGAGCGCCAGCATCGCAAGCGTCGCGGTCAGGACCGGAAAAGCCGCGACAATGAGCAGGTTGGCGGCAAGCGCGGTCCAGCAGAAGACCGGCATGCGCATATAGCTCATCCCTGGTGCCCGCATTTTGAGGATTGTTGTGACGAAGTTGATGCCCGCCAGCAAGGTGCCGATACCGGAGATTTGCAGCGACCAAAGATAGTAGTCGACGCCGACGCCGGGCGAGTATTGCATTTCGCTCAGTGGGGGATAGCCCCACCAGGTGGCTTTCGAGAACTCGCCGACCGCCAGCGAAATGTTCACCAACAACGCGCCCGAGGCAGTCAGCCAGAAGCTGACGGAGTTGAGCGTGGGGAATGCGACATCGCGAACACCAAGTTGCAACGGTACGGCGAAGTTCATGAGCCCTACCACGAACGGCATTGCCATGAACAAAATCATGATCGTGCCGTGCGCCGAGAAAATCTGATTGAAATGCTCGGGCGGCAGATAGCCTTCGGCACCGCCGGCCGCGAGCGCCTGCTGCGCGCGGATCATGATCGCATCGCTGAACCCGCGCAGCATCATCACTAGCGCCAGTATGCAATACATGGCGCCTATCCGCTTGTGGTCGACCGAGGTAAGCCATTCGCGCCACAGATAGAGCCAGGCTCCCTTCGCCGTGACGAACCCGAGAACAGCCAGCACGACCAGGACCATGAAGGCCGTCGCGCCCATGATGATCGGCTCATGGAGGGGAATCGCGTTCCAGTCAAGCTTGCCAAGGAGATTCATCGCTCTGCCCTCTGCGACGTTGAACAAATTGATAGAGAGGAGTCTTGCGTGCACATGCCAGCGTTTACGATGCCGCTGAACAGATCGGGGGCGACGACGCGATAGGTGAACGGCGCGACCGCCTTGCTCGGCTTGACCAGGTCGGCATAAGCCTGCTTATCGAGTACCGAGCCGGCTTCGCGGGCCTGGCGAACCCATTGCGCAAATCCGTCGTCTGTCACTGCATCGACCGCAAAGCGCATGTCGGGAAAGCCTTCACCGCTGAACATGGCGGATAGCCCTGCATAGGTTCCGAGATGGTCTGCCTGCAGGTGGAGGCGCGTCGCCATTCCGGACATGGTGTAGATCTGGCTCCCGAGCTGAGGCACGAAGAAGCTGTTCATGACGCTCGATGAGGTCAGTTCGAAGCTGATCGGCGTGCCAACCGGTACGACCAGCTTGTTGACGCTCGCGATCCCCTGCTCGGGATAGATGAACAGCCATTTCCAGTCGAGTGAGACGACCTGAACGTTGACGGGCTTGACCGTTGAGCTGATCGGCCTTCCCGGATCAAGGTCGTGTGCGCCGACCCATGCGACGCCGCCGACCAGGAGCACCGTCATCGCGGGAATGGACCAGACCAGCAACTCAAGACGTCCGGAATATGTGAAATCTGGCCGATACCGCGCACGCTCATTCGATGCACGAAACCAGAAAGCAACGCCAAGTGTCGCTAGGATCACCGGGATCACGATCGCCAGCATGATGCCAAGCGCGTTGAGTAGAATTTGCCGCTCGGCGAGGGCAATGGGCCCTTTCGGATCGAGCACGCCGTCCGTGCAGCCGCCGAGTGTCGCAGCACCGATCAGGACGACGGCAAGTAAACGGTATCGCATGTTAGACCTCGCTGAAGTTGACGGTGCAGCATCCGCTGCGGACAGCGCCTGGCAGGAGCTCGGCGCGCACGGATGCGCCGGTCCGGTCATCATGCGACGAACGCATAGGCGACAGTGAGCCACTTCCATGGTCGATCAGGAGGGCCGCAAACAGCACGAACAGGTAGGCGATCGAGAACACGAACAACCTGTGAGCAGTGCGGCGATCGGTCTCAATGCTCCTGTTCAGCTGGCGTGCCAGCAGGAGGAAGAGCGCCCCGCAGATCGCGGCGATCGCGCCATAGATCGCCCCTGCAAACCCGAGCATCCAGGGCAGCTCCGAGGCGAGAACCAGCAGGCCGCTGTAGATCAGGATCTGCCGTGTCGTCGCGGCCCTTCCCCCAACCACCGGCAGCATGGGAACGCCGGCACGGGCATAGTCATCGGTACGATTGAGCGCCAGAGCCCAGAAATGCGGCGGTGTCCAAAGGAAGATAATGACGAACAGCACGATCGGCTCGAGCCCGACGTCTCCGGTTGCCGCGGCCCATCCGATCACGGGCGGTAGCGCGCCGGCGGCGCCGCCGATGACGATGTTCTGTCGTGTGGACCGCTTCAGCCACGCCGTGTACACGACGACATAAAAGAGGATGGTGCAGGCCAACAGCGCGGCCGCCGTGAGGTTCGTCGCCAAGGCGAGGACCACCACTGCGAAACCGCTAAGCGCGAGTCCAAAGACAAGGGCCTCGAAACGGGAGATCTTGCCGCGGGGAATTGGTCGCATCGCGGTGCGCGTCATGACCGCATCGATATCGGCGTCGTACCACATGTTGAGCGCACCAGCGGCTGCAGCACCGGCGGCAATGGCAAGAACCGCGGCAAGCGTGGTCAGCGGATCCAGTCGAACCGGAGCGCTGCTCAACCCGACCAGCGCGGTGAAAACGGCAAGCATCATCACGCGTGGCTTTGTGAGGACTGCGAAGTCGAACATCCTCCAATGGTCGGCGAGCGGGCGGGCGGAATCAGGCGATAACGCAACGCGAGCTCGTCTTTCCGCAAGCGGGCCAGCAATGGATTTGACGTTCATCTCGCTGCTCCGGGTTCATTCAAAATGAGAGCTGTCGGGTTCGGTTCGAACAGCCGCGTGCGTGCGTTCAATATGCGTCCCCACCCTCGGCCGCGATTGAACGCGGCTGCTCGATTGGGGCCAATCATGCTCAAAACTGTCGGATGGCGAACTCCGATCTAACGACCCACGTCGCGATCGCACGATCCATAAAAATTCGAGCACGTTTCAACAAGCGCTCGGTGCAGGTTTTTCCTAAAGCGGGTCATCCCGCAACGCGCCGCTGCCCAATTCGAACATCAACGAGATTTATTGCGTTTGCTTGGAAGCGGCCGCCTTTGCCCAACGGAGAACCACCAATGAAGACGCCTTCGCTCTGGATGATTGCCGCCGCCTGCTTTATCGCCCCGGCATCTGTGGCCCACGCACGATCCGCCTATGATGGATCCTGGGATCTCGCCTTCGTGACGCAAACGGGAACATGCGATCCCAGCTACAACTTCACCGTCAATGTTTCCGACGGAGTTGTGACTCATCCCAACCTCGTAAAATTCAGAGGATACGTCGCTAAATCTGGCTCGGTTCATGCGTCGGTGACGGTTCACGACAAATTCGCTTCTGGCACAGGCAGGTTTTTCGGAACCTCGGGTCGCGGAAGATGGAGCGGCCGCGCGGGAGGTGCCCGATGCTCTGGCTATTGGACCGCGCAGCGCAATTGACGAATGTGAATGGCCATGACCTTCGGGCTGATGCTCCCCCGCATGCTGTACGAATGCTCCTGCCCTCTCCCGCACGATGAGGCACGGCCGTTCAATGCACCGCACCGCCGTTCAAGATTAGCCCGAAGCCCCGCTGTATCCGATGCTGATCGGGCAGCTGGGTCCGGAGAACGTGGGTACATTCATGACTACAGTTCTAACCAAATCGTTCCCGCAAGAAGCGCCGTCCGTAAGCAAGGCGGTCCCGGGCAAAAAACGCGTCCTGATCGTCGGCGGCGGCTTTGCCGGCATTGCGGCAGCGCGGGCACTAAAGCGAGCCGATGTCGAGATTACGCTGATCGACCGGCGCAACCACCATATCTTTCAGCCGCTGCTCTACCAGGTCGCCACCGCCGTTTTGGCGCCATCCGAGATCGCGGCGCCGATCCGTCAGCTCGAGGCTAAACAGAAGAACCTCAGCGTGTTGCTGGCGGAAGTCACGGGCATCAATCTCGGAGCTCGCACCGTCGAGGTTGTTTGCCCGGGGATTGGCCCTCGAAAGCTCGATTACGACTTCCTGGTGATCGCCGCCGGAATGCGCCCGAGCTATTTCGGTCATGACGAGTTCGCGCGGTTTGCACCGGGCCTCAAGAGCCTCAACGACGCCGAAACGATCCGAGCCAAGATCCTGAGTGCGCTTGAATTGGCTGAATCGACCGATGACCCGAAAGAACGCGCTCGCCAAATGACCTTCGTGTTGGTGGGCGGCGGGCCGACCGGCGTCGAGCTTGCCGCTTCGATCGCTCAGCTGGTCGCGGTGACCCTGCGCAACAATTTCCGCAAGATCGAACCTGCCAACAGCCGAATATTGTTGCTGGATGGCGGCGCCCGTATTCTTCCGACCTTTGCGGAAAAGCTGTCGCAAAAGGCGGCCAAGCGACTAACCAAGCTCGGCGTTGAAGTTTCGACCGGCGTAAAGGTCGAGAAGGTTGACGAGCAGGGCGTCATCGCGGCTGGCCTTCGCATTCCCAGCGCCACCGTGCTTTGGACAGCCGGCGTCAGCGCCTCGCCTGTCGTAAAATTGCTCGGAACGAAGACAGACCGCGCCGGGCGCGCTTTCGTTGGCGCTTTGATGGACATTCCGGAGGCGCCCAACGTCTTTGTGGCGGGCGACGCAGCCACGATAAACCAGGATGGTCACCCCGTGCCCGGCGTGGCGCAGGCAGCCATTCAACAGGGACGATTTGTCGGGCATGTCATCGCCAACCGTGTCAGGGGACGCAAGGATGGTCGACCGTTTCGGTATCGCAACAAAGGCAATATGGCGGTAGTCGGCAAGAACTTCGCCATCCTCGAGGCCGGTCATGTGCGCAGCAGCGGTTTTCTGACCTGGCTGGTGTGGGCCGCCCTACATGTGCTCGCGCTGCCACAGCTTCAGAACAGGTTCCGCGTCCAGACGCAATGGTTCTGGTCTTATGTGTCTGGGCAACGGAGCTCACGGCTGATTTCCGAAGGGCCGCGTCCGCCGGCGTCATAGCGGTTAGGCTCGGTAATTATCGCTGCCGGATTCTGTAGCAGGCTCGGGGGCTGCACCTGTGGACGTCTCTATCATCTCCGCGCTCGCCGCGCTCACCGGTGCAGCTGTCGGCGGCTTGACGAGCGGAATGGCGGCTTGGCTGAACCACCGAAGCCAGGTCCGCGTCGAGTGGATTCTTCACGAGAAGAGCCGCCGGCAGACCCTTTACAGGGATTTCATCGAAGACGCCGCCAAATGCTACATCGATGCGCTCCAGCACGATAAAGCCGACATCCCCGGCCTGGTCAGTCTTTACGCCAAGCTAAGCAGCATGCGGGCGGTGTCGTCAAAGCCGGTGGTCCGGCGCGCCGACGATGTTGTCCGAAAAATTCTGGATGCCTATCTTGAGCCCGACAAGAGCTTCGTCGAACTGCGCGAAATGGCCATCGATGGCACGATCGATCTGTTGCGAGGCTTCAGCGAGGTGTGCCGCGACGAATTCGAGGAAATGCGGCCAATACAATTTTAAGCTCAACCGCGTCATCGTCTGGGCATCAGCAATCGCGATCTCCTTGATCGGAAACCGCGGTCACCCTCGCCGCAAAGCGCGTCAGATGTGCTGATCTTTCGATCGGACCGTCTCGGCCCAATTCGCGAACACCTGCATCAACGACTGCAGGAATTTGGCGGTGCCTTCGCTAACGAGCTTGCCCTGCTCATCGAAGAGCTTGTCGACATGGCTGAGATAGGCTTCAGGCTGCTGCATGGTCGGCACGTTTAGAAACACTAGCGATTGCCGGAGATGATGATTGGCGCCGAAGGCCCCGATCGCGCCCGGCGAGCTGCTGACGATCGCACCGGGCTTGCGGTCCCAGACGCTTGCTCCATACGGCCTGGAACCGACATCCAGTGCATTCTTGAGCGCGGCCGGCACTGACCGGTTGTATTCAGGCGTGACGAACAGCATCGCGTCAGCGGCCTTGACGCGCTGGCGGAACGCGGTCCATGCCGCGGGGGGCGCTGCGGTCTCGAGATCCTCGTTGTAAAGCGGCAATTGTCCGATCTCGACGATGTTGAGCTTCATCGAAGACGGCGCAAGGGAGATCAGCGCATTAGCTACTCTCCCGTTGAGCGAAGCCTTCCGCAGGCTTCCAACCAATACGCACACATTCATCGGTCTATCTTTTGTCATTTTGCAGTCGCTGGAGATTTGATGCGCTTTGTGAAGTCGGGCTTGCGCTTTTCCAGGAAGGCCGTAAGCGCCTCCTTGGCGTCTTCGGAGCGGACTTGCACACTGAACGCTTCGTTCTCGGCCTTCATTGCCGCCTTGATTTGCTCGCGAAACGGCTGCTTCATGAGCCGCTTGCTGGCTTGCAGCGCTGCGGCCGGCTTCGCCGCCAACTTCCCGGCTGTTTCGGTCGCTCTCGCGAGGACGTCCTTGTCGGATACGATTTCGGTAACCAGACCCAACTCCGCCGCGCACCCGGCATCAAAGGGACCTCCCAACAGAATCAACTCGGCCGCACGGACATGACCGATCCTTGCCGGCACGGAGCAGCTCGATCCGAATTCTGGCACGAGAGCAAGATTGATGAAGGGCATCTGGAATTTCGCGCTCTCGGCCGCGTAGATGAAGTCGCAATGCGTCAGCATGGTGGTGCCGCCACCGATCGCGGCGCCCTGGACCGCGACCACGATCGGCTTGTCGAAATTGACCAGCGCCGCCATCAGTTCGGCTTGCGGTGATTCGCCCGGCCCCGGAGGATTCTTCAGAAAATCCTCGATATCGTTGCCAGCGCAGAACGAATCTCCGGCGCCGTGCCAGAGCACGACACGTGTGTTATCGTCCTTCGCTGCCTCGTTGAAGATGCCTGCGAGAGCCACGTACATGGCTGACGTCATCGCATTTCGCTTTGTCGGGCGGTTGAACTGGACCCGCAAGACGCCGCCAGCCTGTTCGGTAACGATATCATTCATTGTCGAAGTCCTGGTGCCTTTGGTGAATTTCACGTCAAGTCTAGTGTTCGGGGCGCGCCTTCCGCCGCCTCCGACCGTTCGTCACGCTAGGCCGCATGCTCCTTTGCTTTCGGAACGGCGCCGCTTTGATGCAGACCATCGATTTCTGCCGTACTAAATCCGAGCTGGCGGAGAACTTCGTCGTTGTGTTCGCCAATCTTCGGGGCGCGCTTTGCGGGCACCTTGGCAACGCCATGCACCTGCAGCGGGCTAGAGATGGTGGACGTCAGCTTGCCGCCGGCACCGCTGAGCGGAACGATGATATCATTGGCCTGGAGCTGCGGATCCTTGATCACCTCTTGCGGTTCACGCACCGCTCCGAACGTCACGTGAACGCCGTTGAACACCTCGTACCAATGCGCCATCGGTTCGGCACAGAAAGTCTCGTCGAGGATCGCCGTGAGCTGCGCCATGTTCGCCATCAGCTTTGCGGGATCGGAGAAACGCGGATCGGTCAGCAGGTCGGGGCGGCTAATGGCCTTGGCGACGGCGGCCAGCTTGTCGGGCGTGATGATGAGAACGAACCAGGTGTCATCCTTGGTGCGCCAAACGTTCATCGCCGCATTGGCCGGATTCTTGCGATCGTGCAACCCGAAGAATTTCGCGTCGCACAGCGCGGCCTGGATCGAGACGCTGGCTGACCACACGCCTTCGGCAAGCAGCGAGGTCGTGACATGCGCCCCCTCCCCTGTGCGCTCGCGGCGATAAAGCGCCGTGACGATCGCCGAATAGAGCCCGACGGCGGTGGCGTTGTCGCCGCTGCCGGCGACCGGCCAGGTCGGCGGCGCGCCGGCATCGCGCGTCATCGACAGCAATCCGCTGCGCGCCCAATACGAGGTGATATCGAAGCCGGGAAGATTCGCATCCGGCCCCTTGTCGCCGAAGCCTGAGATGTCCGCGTAGATCAGTCGCGGATTCCACTGCACCACATCCTGATATTCGAGATTCAACCGGGCGCGCGCGGGATGCGGTGTATTGACGATGAGCACGTCGGCCCATTTTACCAGCTTCTCGAGCACCTGGCGGGCGCTCGGGGATTTCAGATCAAGGGCGATGCCGCGCTTGTTGCGGTTGGCGAGGTGCCAGGGGTACGCATCCTCGGCGACCGGCTGCGGCGGCATGTGGTTGGCATGTCGCCACAGCTCGCCGCTCGGCGGCTCCACCTTGATGACGTCGGCGCCGAAGTCGGACAGAATCACCGCGGCGCTCGGACCGGCGATGAAGCTCGCGAGATCCACCACCTTCAGTCCGGAAAAGATGTTGTCGTTCGGCATGTCTGTCTCCTCAGTGTTGAAGTTCGGGCGCGATTGAAACGCAGCGGTCGTCGTCGTTCAGTTTTTCCAATGTCCGGGAAATCCAGCCGAGCAGGCGGGCCTGGACCTCGTCGCGATTGATCTCGTTCAGCATTTCGTGTCGGCCGCCCGGATAAAAATCGAAGGCGATGTCGGATAGCCCGGCCTCGCGGTAGCGGCCGATCAATCTGTTAAGGCCGCGCAGTTGCTGCCCGACCGGGTCTTCGCTGCCGGAGAATAAATAGACCGGCAGATCGCTCCGGATCTTGCGGAGTGCGACCGGATCGCTCAGCCGTGGCGCAGCGCCAAGAAAGGAGACACGCGAGTCGGGGTGAAGGTCATCAAAGCAGAGCGGATCGGAAATGAACGCATCGACGATCGCCTGATCGCGGCACAACCAGTCGAAGGGCGTGCGCGCCGGTTCGAACGCCGCGTTGAGGAGGTTGCTGCCCACGGTCTTGGCAAGCGCGGACCGGACCAGGCTTTCGAGCGCTCCCGATCCCGAGAGGATCAAACCATCGATCCCGTGGCTGTAGTCGATGACGTATCTTTGCGCGGCAAAGGAGCCCATGTCGTGCCCCAGCAGGAGCAGCGGCAGATCGGGATTTTCCTCTCGCGCGATCTCGCTCAGGCGAACCATGTCTTGCACGAGAAGTTCAAAGCCGCCTTTGCCCAATTCTCCCAATCGCGTGTGGGCCGAGAGACCGTGCCCGCGATGATCGTTGGCGTAGACGTTGAGACCTGCCGCAACCAGCGCATCGACGGTGTCGGCGTAGCGTCCCATATGCTCGCCCATCCCATGGGCGATCTGGACAACAGCGCGGGCGGCCCTGCGGCTGTCCCAGCGGGCGCACGCGATGCACAGTCCGTCGGAGCTGGTCAGGCGGAAGCGCTCGGTCGGAACTGGAGTGGAACGCGTTGTCATGGCAAATGTCCGGTCTCGCTTGCGCTCGAAGTTCAGCGTCCGTGAAACTGCGGCGCGCGCTTTTCGAGGAACGCGGAGGTGCCTTCCTTCTTGTCTTCGGTTGCCGCGCAGATACCGAAATAGGACGCTTCGAGCGCAAATCCTTCGGCCTGGCTGGTGTCCATCCCCTTGTTGGCCGCTTCCAGCGAGAATTTTACGGCGATCGGCGCGTTGGCCATGATCTGCTTCAGGAGCGTCTCGGCGCGATCGATGAGATTGGCTGCGGGGACAACTTCGTTGACGAGGCCGATGCGATAGGCTTCCTGGGCTGAGATCGTCTCGCCGGTCAGAATCAGCTGCAGCGCACGGCCCTTGCCGACCAGGCGCGGCAGGCGTTGTGTACCGCCACCGCCCGGCAACAACCCGAGCTTCACCTCGGGCTGCCCGAACTTGGCATGTTCGACGGCGATCCGGATGGTGCAAGCCATCGCCGTCTCGCAACCACCGCCGAGCGCAAAGCCATTGATGGCCGCGATTACGGGCTTGCCGAGGTTTTCGATTAGGTCCAGCACACCTTGTCCAAAGCGGCTGGACTCCTCCGCGTCATAGGCGTCGACATTGGCGAGTTCACTGATGTCGGCGCCGGCGATGAAGGCCTTGTCGCCCGCGCCGGTTAGGATCACGCCATGCACGGAAGCATCGGCCTTCGCGTCCTCGAATGCGGCTTTCAAATCGGTCCAGGTCGGCGTGTTGAGCGCGTTGAGTACCTTGGGCCGATTGACCGTTACGTAGGCGATCGAAGCCTTTTTCTCGTACTGGACGTTCGCAAGCGCCAATGTCGCCCTGGGCAAAGGGTTGGATGCTGTTGCAGGCATGGTCATATCTCCAGGATGGGAGGCAGCCGACGGCTGAGCGCCGGCTGCCGGGATGTCAGATGAAGGCGCCGTGACCCGTGATGGCCTTGCCGACGATCAGATTTTGCATCTGAT
>Ga0209890_10000142_pt1 | contig 33278 bp, 27 predicted proteins | sample OrgsoiDNA2013049_FD_185799 | JGI IMG/M metagenome (GOLD analysis project Ga0209890, IMG submission 185799) | Permafrost soil microbial communities from the Arctic, to analyse light accelerated degradation of dissolved organic matter (DOM) -... | ecosystem: Environmental > Terrestrial > Soil >... | reverse complement strand
CGGTATTGGAACGGTTCAGGGCATTGCAAAACTAGACCCATCCGTCCTTACTGGGCGGGCTGGGTAACCGCATTCATCTGAAGAGTGACCGCGGTCTGCGCCAACAGCCTGCCGTGCACCGATGCTCCAGTGTTTACGGCGATCATAGTTTTTGCCAGTATGACGCCCTCGAAGTGCGCCGTGGTTCCAACGGTCACCGCGCCAGCGACCTGCCAGAAGATGTTCTTGGCCAGTGCGCCGCCAGCCAGAGTCACATGCGTAGCGTTGGCCTGGTTCAGCGTTCCCGCCACCTGGAAGATCCAGACATCGTCCGGGCCACCCGAGAGGGTGACATCCTTTGAGATCAAAACACCGGTAGCCCATTTGTAGAGGCCAGGAGCGAGGGTTAGCCCGCCAATCTTACCGGCGCCGAGTTCAGTGAAATCGGGGGAGAGTCGTCCGGCAGCGTCGTTGTACGCCAATCCCATATCGCCCACAGCCGCGGTCAGGAAACTGGGGTTAGTCACCTTGCAGGGGAGAGGACCTGCCGCGTTGACGGTGTACACGGTCCCCGACACTTCCCCGCACGTGAGGAGGAGAGCTGCACCAGTGATGGGGCTAGTTCCAACATCCCCCGTAACCGCGGATTTATATACATCGGTGATTCCGGTTTTGGCCAGAATTACGAAAGTACCGGCCGTGCCAAGGTTCACGGGACGCGGACCGCTTGCGCTTGCGCTTCCACATACGACCAGCAGTAATGCCGTAGACCACATCAGACGTTTAGTCATCAAGTTCTTCCTCTTTCTCTTTAAGTTTTATTCAAAACAGTTACGAAAGATTCTGTTTTGAATTTGCAGATTATGTCCCGACGCCGATCATGCCCATCAGCCTTCGGCTGATTCTTTCGTAGGACAAAGACTGAAAGATTTGTCGGGATTGGTCTTACAGGGAGGCGGAGGACGTCAGACAAGCCGCTGCTCGGATCGTCCGAGAGGCCACGGAAGACAAATAGCGAACCGACTCACTGTGGGAGTTCCCAGTCTTTTGGACTGTCGAAGAGTGTCGGATTGTACTCGACATCGGCCCTGAACTATTGGTGCGAAAGGGGGGACTCGAACCCCCACGGTTTTACCCGCCAGATCCTAAGTCTGGTGCGTCTGCCAATTCCGCCACTTTCGCATGCAGTTGGAGTGCGATGCCCAAATCGACTCCGGCCATCACAAGTCTAGATGCGAAGCTGTGCCGTTGGCAACGTTGCATGATATCGAGCTGGAAAGTTTGTCACCCGGAACAAGGCGGCCATGACGGCGCCAGCAGCCGTGATCCTGGCGCTCATGGGCGATCAGATTTTCTTGTCGCCACCAACTCCACTGTCGCCTTCTCTGCCACTTCTTCGCGGTAATGCAATATTTGCAGCCCATTCGCCATTTGCAAGAGTTCGCCGGGCTCAAGCAAATGCTCCGGATTCTTTGGTCCGCCCGCCAGCTTGGCCTGCGCCGAGGTATGCGTCTTGTAGACGAGCACTCCGCCTGGTCGTATCGCTTTCAATATCTCTGAAAACATCTCTCGCTTTAGATAGAAGAACGCCATCACCACTTCGAAACCTGATTCGGGCTTGGTTTGTGAAGCCTTGAATCGGGTGAGATCATCTACTACAAAGTGAATGTGGGACGCGAGCGGTCCGGCATTCTGCCGTGCCTGTTCGACTCCTACCTCGGAAATATCAATGAGCGTGACTTCCCAACCTTGTTTGGCCAGCCAGATCGCGTGGCGACCCGCTCCGCCTGCAAGATCGAGCGCGCAGCCTCCGCAGGGAAACAGCGGCAGAATGTATTCGGCAAACGCAAGCTCCAGGAAGGGATCGGGGGTCAGCCACGCGTTGGGCGCTTCCCGATATTTCTGGTTCCAGCGCTCGCGTTCGTTATCGGAAGAAGAGAACGACATGCAATTCGATTCTAACCTCGGCGATTCTGACCTTTGTGCTTCTAGTCCCGGCCGGCGAAGCGACCGGTGGAGATACTCCGAGTGACGCGCGTCTCGACTCGCCCCTCTGGGTATAACGGCGCTTCGCTTCCGCCTCGCACCGGCGGAGGCGATGACGGACGCGGGCGCGACAGCGGCGACGGCATGCCGGACTCTAGGCCTGACTCTATTCCGAACTATGGCGAGCGTTTGCGCCGCGCCCGAATGGGACTGGCCGTTGCCATGACGCCCATCCTCATGCTCTTCATTTCCTTCACGGCAGTCTACCTGATCCGGCGCGGATTCCTGAGTCTCGATCTAAGCAGCGCGGGTTACATCCAAACCTGGGTTCCGGTGCGATTGCCGTGGACGGTATTGTTGGCCAACACGGCCGTCCTTATCGTAAGTAGCATCACGATCAACTTAGCCCGGCTCGACATCACGCGAGCAGCCGCGCTCGCTCCGGTGCAATCGATTCCAGGCATTTCACTCGGCGACGAGCGCCATTTTCCATGGCTCGGCCTGACCACCGTTCTCGGTCTCCTGTTTCTGGCCGGGCAACTGTTCGCTTGGAGTAAGCTTTCCGCCGCAGGGTTTCACCTCGCCGGCGGCACCAGCAGTTCTTTCGTTTACATTCTTACAGCGATGCACGGCCTTCATCTCGCTGGCGGCGTGCTGGCTCTTATGTTCGCCAATGTCGCGTCTGTCCTGCATCGTCCGGTTGAAACCCGCCGCATCGTTGTCGACATTACGTCCTGGTACTGGCATTGCATGACGGGCTTGTGGATTTACATCCTTGTGCTGTTCTCGTTCGCGGCACAGTGAGTCGTGTCTATTTTCTCTAGTAGGCTGCGGAACAGTTGGGGTTGCACTTGATTTTGGGTGGCGCAGCGGTTTACCGCTGCGATAAGGCGGTCGTTTTCATTGCCGGCTTCAGCCGCCGAGGTCAACTGCAAGCGCGCCAGCCGAGATTTTCAGCCCTCTGTTTAGCCCCTGAGTGAGCAACCCCCGATCGTCCGCCGCGATGTACACAACCACCACGCTCCAGGATGTCCTCAAAACCCTGCCCGGAGACTCTAGTTTCTCTACGCCGTCCCCCTCAAGAGCAATGTCGACTTGGTGCAACCGATGTTCCATTTGTCGATTATGCCCTCTCTCTTTTCATCACAAACGCACAGTGTGCAGCATCACAGACTTCTAACCAACCGTCGGCGACAATGGGATCGACCTGTGTGTCAGGGCTGAGGTGTGCCCGTCAACCAAGACGGCCCTCGAAGCCGGCCCCAGCCCCATTTGTCGGCGCTCTTTGAAAACACCAATTAGGAACAATAAGCGGGCGTCAGCCCGCCGCCGAACCCTTGGGCGAAGCGAAAAAGCGAGCTAAGTCCGTATTCCTGTATTACGTACAAATAAGTCCTTAGTTTTGTATTATTTGCAAAAACATCTCGCTAACCCAATGATTCTAATAGAACGAAAAAAGGGGGGGAGGGGGTACGGCCCCTAGGCAGTGCGCCCGGCGCTCCATCCGCGAGCTCTCTTCTGATCGACCCCACTTCATAAACCACGCTTTATAATGGAAAGATTCGGTAGCGCGTTTTGATCCATCTGTAGTGCCAGGGGAAGATGTCGACAGACAGCATTGTTGTTCGCGGGGCCCGGGTTCATAACCTCAAGAATATTGATTTTGAGATCGAGCACAACGCTCTTACCGTGGTCACTGGCGTCTCCGGTTCGGGCAAATCGTCGCTTGCCTTCGATACGATTTATGCGGAAGGGCAGCGCCGCTACGTCGAGTCGCTCTCCGCCTATGCTCGCCAGTTTCTGGAGCGGATTGAGAAGCCCGACGTCGACCTGATCGACGGCATCGCGCCCGCGGTGGCCATCAAGCAGAAGAACTCTACGCGCAATCCGCGTTCTACTGTCGCCACCGCCACCGAGATTTTCGATTACCTGCGCCTGCTCTTCGCGCGCGTCGGACGGACGTACTGTCTGCTATGCGGCCAGGAAGTGAAGAAGGATACGGTGGACGAGGTCGCCGAGCGCCTGCTCGCTCTGGGCGAGGGCACTCGCCTGCATGTGTTTTTTCCGATTCAGGTGCACGTGCCCAGTGCCGAAGAGAAGGGTGACAAGAAGTCGCGCGGAAAGAAAAAACTGGTCGACTCCAGGTTGCCCTCCGACGCGATCAAGGCGCGCCTCTTCGATCTGCGCAAACGCGGCTTCAACCGCATCTTTCAGAACGGGCGGATCTTCGAGTTCTCGACCCCGGAATCGCTGCTCGACATTAATTTTTCAGAGCCTGTTTTCGGCTTGGTGGATCGCCTCGTGGTCTCCGCCGATCAGCGCGCGCGCATCGTCGATGCGGTCGAAATCGGGTATCGCGAAGCGGGCGAAGTCATTTTTGAAACCGCACCTCGGGTTGAAGGTGGGAATGGGAACGGCGATGGCGAAACTCCTCAACGCCTGCGTTTTTCCCAGCGCTTTGAATGCAAGAACGACGGCAGCCGCTATGAAGAGCCTGAGCCTCGCCTGTTTTCGTTCAATAATCCATACGGCGCCTGCCCGCGTTGCCAGGGCTTCGGCAACACCATCGATTTCGATCTCGACCTCGTCATCCCCGACAAAAGCAAGACCCTGAATGAAGGCGCTGTCGAGCCCTGGACTAAACCAAAGTACAGGCCGCTGTTTACGGAGCTTAAGCGCTTCGCGCGCCAGGCCGAAATTCCGCTGGATGTGCCCTGGTATGAGCTGGACGCCGAACAGCAGAAAAAGATCGTCGACGGTGACGGCAGTTTCAGCGGGGTTCGTGGCTTCTTCCATCTTCTGGAGCGCAAGAAGTACAAACTGCACGTGCGCGTTTTTCTCAGCCGCTATCGTGGATACTCGCTTTGCTCCGCTTGTGGCGGAACTCGCCTGCGCGTGGAGGCGCGACAGGTAAAGATCGATGGCAAGAACATCTGCGAAGTGTGCAGTATGACGGTCGAAGGGGCAGCCCGCTTCTTCGGTCAACTCACGCTCTCGACCGAGCAAGCCGCGATTGCCGAAAAACTGCTGATTGAACTTCAGGAACGCCTGCGTTTTCTCAACGAAGTCGGCCTTGAGTATCTGACGCTTGACCGTCTCGCCTCCACGCTATCGGGCGGCGAAGCGCAGCGCATTCAGCTCGCAACTTCGCTCGGCTCGCGCCTGGTCGGCACCCTGTACGTGCTCGACGAGCCTTCCATCGGCCTGCACAGCCGCGATACGCACCGGCTCATCAAGATCCTGCACGACCTGCGCGACCTCGGAAACACCATCCTCGTCGTGGAACACGATCCCGACATCATGCGCGCCGCCGACCGCATTCTCGACCTCGGCCCGGGCGCGGGAGAAAATGGCGGAAAAGTTGTCGGCGCCGGCACCTACAACGAGATCATCAAGATGCCGCACTCGCTTACCGGCCGTTACCTCGCCGACGAACTTCACATACAGATTCCGCAAAAGCGGCGGCAGCCAGGGTCACACAAACTCCGCATCACTGGGGCTCGTGCGCACAACCTCAAGCACATTGATCTGGAAATCCCGCTGGACATGCTGGTGGCGATTACCGGGGTCTCGGGCTCGGGAAAATCTTCCCTGCTGCATGACGTGCTTTATCAGGCTCTGGCTGCGGCCAAGCGGCAGACCACTGGCGGCGCATCCGCCATTTTGTGGGACAGCATCGAAGGCGACGACTTTCTCGACGAGGTCGTCCTGGTCGATCAATCGCCGATCGGCCGCACTCCGCGCTCGAATCCGGTTACTTATATCAAGGCTTTCGACATCATCCGCGAACTGTTTGCGTCGCTCCCGGAAGCGCAAAAGCGCGGCTTCCCTGCCGGGCATTTTTCTTTTAATGTGCCCGGAGGCCGCTGCGATAACTGCCAGGGTGACGGCACCGTCACCGTCGAAATGCAATTTCTGGCCGACGTGGAGCTGATCTGCGATGAGTGCAAAGGCTCACGTTACAAGCCGCAGGTGCTCGAAATACACTACAAAGGCAAGAGCATTCACGAAGTCCTGAACCTTACCATTCGCGAAGCGCTCAAGTTTTTTGCCGACGTTCCACGGCTCACGGAAAAACTGCGGGTGATGGATGAAGTAGGGCTTGGCTACCTGCGCCTCGGCCAGTCGGCCACGACGCTCTCTGGAGGCGAGGCGCAGCGCATGAAGCTGGCCGCGCACCTCCAGCCCGGCACCCGCCAGTCCAACCGCCCGGCAGAAGGCGGTGATGGACCCAAACGCAAGCGCCGCATGCTTTACATTTTCGACGAGCCTACGACCGGGCTGCACTTCGACGATGTGAGTAAACTACTTTCCGCTTTCCGCCGTCTCATCGATGCGGGAGGCTCCATCGTCGTCATCGAGCACAATCTGGAAGTAATCAAGACCGCGGACTGGGTCGTCGACCTAGGGCCGGAGGGCGGCGATCGCGGCGGCCACCTCGTCGGCGCCGGCACGCCGGAAGCGATCGCGGAGCTGACGGACTCTTACACTGGCCAGTATCTTAAGCAGGTTTTGAACGGAAACAGCGTGCGCCATGGCGACCAGTAAAATAGGACCGATCTCGCAAATGTTCGGGGAGGGAAAGTGGCGCTGGGCTAAGCTCGGTCGCCCCTCCGGGGCGGGATACACCCGAGCATGAACCGTCCAGTCGCCAATGCGATCCGGCTCATCGTGGTAACCGCCCGTGCCTGTGCCATCGTCTCCGGCCTGACCGCCTGTGCCTGCGCCATCGTCTTCGCACAAACTCACACCACCGTTCGCCATCACCAGGAACGCGTCGACACCCAACCGCCAGAAATCGCACAGGCCGAAGATGCCATCCAGAAAAACGATTTCAACGGCGCGGAAACCTTGCTGAAAAAGGCTGTCGACAAAGATCCCAACAATTATCAGGCCTGGTTTGATCTTGGATTCGTACTGAACCGCCTCGCCCGCACCGACGAATCCATCGCCGCGTATCGCAAGTCCGTCGCCGCCAAGCCCGACGTTTTTGAATCCAACCTCAACCTGGGCCTGATGCTGGTCCGCGCCAATAATCCCGAAGCCGAGCCATTCTTGCGCGCTGCCACGGGCCTCAAACCGACTGATCACACAGAAGAAGGTCAGGCCCGCGCCTGGCTGGCGCTCGCGCATCTGCTCGAAAATAAGAAACCGGAAGACGCACTCCTGGCTTACGGCAAAGCCTCCGAGCTCACGCCGAAAGATCCGGAACCTCATCTCTCCGCCGGCCTGCTGCACGAACGGCAGAAAGAATTCTCTGCCGCTGAAGCGGAATACAAACAGGTACTGACACTCGATCCGAAGTCCACGGAAGCCGCGATCGGCCTGACCAACCTCTACATGAAGTCTGGACGCCTGGGCGACGCCGAACCCTTGCTGCGCCGACTGGCAGCCGAGCGCGCCGATGACGCCGGCATTCATCTGCAACTGGGGCGCGTACTGGCGGCGGAGGGCAAGAAGGACGACGCCATTGTGGAAATCCAGACTGCCCTGAAACTTGCACCGAACGACTCCGATGCGCTGCGCGAACTTGCGGATCTCTATAGCAGTTCCGGAAAGCACGACCAGGCAGAAACCGCATATCGCACTCTTGTCGCGGCCCAGCCGAAGGATCCCGAATTGCATCGCGGCCTGGGACAGGCTTTGCTGCGCCAGAAAAAGTTCCTCGAGGCCCAACAGGAGTTTCTGGTGGCTCTGCGACTGAAGCGCGATTGGCCCGATGTCTACATCGATCTGGCCTTTGCGGCCAGCGAGAACAAGAACTACGAGCTCACGATCAGAGCGCTCAATGGGCGCACCGTGCTAAATGCAGAGATGCCTGCGATCTGTTTTTTTGTTCGCGCCTCCGCTTATGACCACTTGCGTGACTACAAACAGGCCTCGGTCGATTATCATCACTTTCTGGATGTTGCTAACGGGAAGTATCCCGATCAGGAGTGGCAGGCCACACACCGCCTGATCGCCATTGAACCGAAGAAGCGTTGACTGCTATGCGCCGACTTGTTTTTATCATGCTTCTCCTCGCACTCGCCTCCGCCTACGGCGCCGCCGCGGACGAAACCGTAGACGAACTCAAAGCACGCTTCGAAAGCGCGCATCTCGAGGACCGCCCCGAACTCGGCATCCGGATCGCGCGGCATCAGCTTCGCAATGCCGACAAGCTCTACAGCGATGGTAAGGTGGACCAGGCCAGCGCCGACGTCGAGGACATCGTTGCCTACGCGGAGAAAGCCCGCGACTCCGCCACGCAATCCAAGAAACACCTCAAGAATGTGGAGATCGATGTGCGAAAAATTGCGGAGAAGCTGCGTGACATCAAGCGCACTCTCGCCTTTGAGGACCAGCCTCCGGTTGAAAGCGCCATCCGGCGCCTCGAAGACATCCGCACCACCTTGCTCAAAGAAATGTTCGCCAAGGACAATAAGAAGGACAATAAGAAGGAGAAGAAGTGAAGCTCGGCATCCGCTGGCGCTCCGCGCTCGGCCTAGCCCTGCTGCTCGCCCTCCCGCTCGTCCGTCCACTTTGCGCGCAGCGCCGCCGCGACCCGCTCAATCCGCTGGAGATCGACCAGCTCCGTGACACCATGCTCGATCCTGAAGAACGCTTAAAGCTTTACGTGAAGTTTTCCCGGGATCGCATGACAGCACTTGAGCAAATGCGCAGCAATCCGAAGACGACCGACCGCGCCCGCCAGACTCATGACTTGCTGGAGGATTTCCTCGCCGTCTACAACGAACTGAACGACAACATTGATATGTACGTGGGTCGCAAGAACGATATCCGCAAGCCGCTGAAAGTCATCATCGAAGCTGACACTGAATTTCAGTCCAAGCTGCGCGCCATCAAGAACGCAGCGAACACCAATGCCGCCGAGGCGAACCAGTACGAATTCCTGCTGACCGACGCCCTCGACACTGTCGACTCGAGCGCCGACGACCACCGCAAAACCGTTGCCGAAGTCGAGGAGTACGTGAAGAAGAAAAAGAAGCAAAAGTAGGCTCTTATCTGCCGTGCCTTAAGGACGGCAAGACCCTGCGGTGCGTCGACCCATAATGTGTCGCAGCGCCAAAACGAGATTATGTCTTACTGTGTGCCGAATGCTGACGGCTAATCGCTGCCTCTGCTACTCTTTCCTAAACGTGCCCCCAAAGCTCGCCGAAATCTTTCACGAGGCCTATCGCGAACTGCGCCCCCGCGCGCCCGCACCACCTATGCACGTTCATTTCTATCCGTTCGTCTCCATCAACAACACCATCCGCCTCCGCCAGGGAGAGCTTTACATCCGCCTCTCCGACCTGCTCGAAGGCGCTCCCGAACCCGTGCTGCACTCGATCGCTCACATCCTGCTCGCGAAGCTCTATCGCCAGCCGGTCGAGCGCGCCCACAGCGCCCGTTATCGCCGCTATGTCGCCGGCCACGACGTTGCCGCCAAAGCCCGCCTCGTCCGCCAGATGCGCGGACGCAAGCACATCCGCTCCGCTCGCGGCCACCACTACCATCTGGAGGAAATCTTCGAAGACCTCAACCGTCGCTTCTTCCACGGACTCATGGGACGCCCGCAACTCACCTGGAGCCAGAACCACGCCCGCAGCAGCCTTGGCCACTACGACCCCGCCCATAACGCCATCGTCATCAGCCGCGTCTTCGACCATGCGCGCGTGCCGCGCTACGCGGTCGAATACATTCTCTTCCACGAGATGCTCCACCTTAAGCACCCCGTTAAGCTCAAGGGCAGCCGCCGTTGCGTGCACTCGCGAGAATTTCATGCTGAGGAGAAAATGTTTCCGGAACTAGAGCAGGCGCGCAAGTTCTTACGCATCGTCTAGTGGAGCAAACCGGGCGTCCCGCCGGTCCGCCGGGCGGGGCGCCCGGATCTCCACCGCACGCGGGTGCGGCTCCAGCAAACCCGTTCAATGCGCAGTTTCCCCGTGTGATGTAAATCACAGCAATCCGTGATTTAGTGCGTTGACCGCCCCCCACTCGAAACCGTATCCTAATTGATATTGAAATTGAATTTCATTTTCAATTAGAAAGCGGCACCTTTTTCCATGCTTCAGGCATTCATCATTACGCTCCGTGAAGGCGTCGAAGCCGCGCTCATCGTCGGCATCACCCTGGCCTACCTTGCCAAGATCGGCCGCAACGATCTGCGCAAATCGGTCTACGCCGCCCTGGCCACAGCTTTTGCCGGATCGATCGCCGTGGCCGTCGTGCTCTCCCGCCTCAAGTGGAACCAGGACATCTTTGAAGGCTGGGTGATGCTGGTCGCCGCCTTGTTTGTGGTGACCATGATTGTCTTCATGATGAAGACCGGGCGCAAGCTCAAAGGCCAAATCGAAAGCAAGATTGGCTTGTTCGCGCGTGGCGACGCGTGGATCGGCCTTTTCCTCTTCGTCTTTCTCATGGTGCTCCGCGAGGGCGTCGAAACCGTTCTGATCCTCTCCGCCGTCACGCTGAACTCGAACGAGTTGATGAGCTTCATCGGCACCGTCCTGGGCGTGGCCGTCTCTGTTCTGTTTGGCGTGATGTTCGTCAAGGGCAGCGTCAAGATCAACTTGCAGAAATTTTTCAAAGTCACCACCGCGATTCTTTTCCTGGTAGCCGGGCAACTTGTGATCTCCGGCCTGCACGAACTCTCCGAGAACGGCGTCCTCCCATCTTCTCGCCAGGAGATGGCCATCATCGGCCCCATCGTCCGCAACGATTTCTTCTTCTTCGTCACCATCCTCGTGCTGGCCGCGCTGATGGTGCTGTTTGAAATGAGGAGCCGCCAGCCCGTCGAACTGCCGCCCACGGGGGCCGCTCGCCGCAAAGCGCTCTGGACGGTTCGCCGCGAGCGGCTCTGGATGGCGTCGGTTTACATCTTCTCGTTCGCCTTCATCGTGATGGTCACCGCCAGCTTCATATATGAGAAGAGCGCCAGCGCGCTCTCGCCCGCCGCGGAAGTTACCTTTGTTGACGGGAAGGTTTCCATCCCGCTGAAGCAGGTTTACGATGGCGAACTCCACCGCTTCGCAGCGAAAGAAGGTGGCGTCGACGTCCGTTTCTGGCTTTACCAGAAGCCCGACGGAAAAATCGCTACTCTGTTTGACGCCTGCGAAATCTGCGGCGCGGTCGGCTTCTATAAGGGAGCACAGGGCGTAATCTGCAAGAACTGCGCTGCCCCTATTAATCCGCAGTCGGTCGGCATGCCCGGCGGCTGCAATCCGATCCCGCTGAAGGCGCAGGTCACCGACGACGCGGTTATCGTCTCCGAGGCGGATGTTGCGGCCGGCAGACACTACTTCGAGCAGAAATAATGTTTCCTCGTATCGTCTACGAATCGTTTCGCCGCCAACCGCGCCGCAAGCTTCTGGCGGGCATTGCGATTACGCTGGGCGTAGCGGTCGCGACCGCCATGATCGCCGTCGCTACTGACATCGGCGACAAGATCAACCGCGAACTACGCAGCTACGGCGCCAATCTGGTCGTCACTCCGCAGGAAGACACGCTCGATGTGGAAGTCGGTGGCGTCAACCTGAAGCCTCCGAGCGACGGCGCGTTCCTCAGCGAAGCCGACCTGCCGAAAATTCGCGGCACCTTCTGGCACCACAACATTGTCGGCTTCTCGCCCATGCTGCCCGTTACCGTAAAACTCGGCAGTGGCAGCGATGCGAAAGATGTCACGCTCGTCGGCACCTACTTTAATAAACCGCTCAGCTTCGGCAAAGAGGACTTCACCACCGGCGTGAAGATTACGCATCCCTGGTGGAAAGTAGAGGACAAGTGTGGGGACGGGGTTCCACCCCGTCCAGGGCGAGTCGAAGACTCGCCAGCGGCGTGCGGCTGGCCGGACGACAACTCGCAAAATATTCTCGTTGGCGAGCGCCTGGCAACGAAGCTCGGCAAGAAACCCGGCGACAGAGTCGAGGTCGCCGGCCGCCAACTTACCATCTCCGGCATCCTCTCTACCGGGGCCGCTGAAGACGATCAGATCGTCGCGCCGCTCGGCCTCGCGCAGCAAATTCTCGGGAGGCCCGGAGTCGTACGCCGCGTCTACGTCAGCGCTATGACCAAGCCTCAAGACGCGCTCGCGATCCGCGATCCCAAGACGATGACTCCCGAGGTTTACGACCGCTGGTACTGCTCGCCCTACGTGCAGTCCATCGCCTTCCAGTTGGAGGAAGTCATCCCGCATTCGCATGCGGAGCAGATTCGACAGGTCGCGCAAAACGAAGGCACCGTGCTCTCGCGCATCAAGGGACTTATGCTGCTGATCACGTTCGCCGCGCTGTTCGCATCCGCTCTTGCCGTTTCCGCTGCCATGGCCACTGCCATCTATGAGCGCCGCGTCGAAGTCGGTCTGATGAAAGCTCTCGGCGCCGGCAGTTTCGCGGTCTCTGCGATCTTCTTTGCGGAGGCATTGCTCCTCGCAATCGTCGGCGGCATTGCCGGCTTCTTCGCCGGAGCACTGCTCGCCCGCCAGATCGGCCGCTCCATTTTCAATTCGGAGATTTCCATCGAGCCCGTGCTCTTCCCAATCATCATCGCCATCGCCGTCTTTGTGACCTTTGCCGGAAGCGCCGCCGCCATCCGCCGCGCTGTGAAGTTCGATCCCGTCTTCGCCCTCCGAGGTGAAGGATGAGCACCGCTCCCGGCACGCTCCTCACTCCGAAGCAGGTCGCCGATCGCCGCGCGCCGTCACCGCACATTTCCATGTTCGGGCGCATGCTTCTCCGCGCCGCCGTACTTCGCCGCAGACGTGCCGCCTCCGCCCTGCTTGCCATGATCGTTGCCGCCGCAGTCGCCACCGCGATGATGAATCTTTACGTCGACGTCCAAGCGAAGCTCCGCACCGAGTTTCGAAATTATGGCGCCAACGTGGTCATCGTCGCAAAAGATGGACAGTCGCTGCCCACCGATACCATGGCAAGAGTTGAATCCACTCTTGGCGCAAAGACGCTGGCTGTTCCTTTTTCCTATGCCGTCGCTCGCACCAAGGACGGGCAATCGGTAGTCGTCGTCGGCACCGACTTCACCCGCGCCCGGCAGTTGAACCACTGGTGGAAGGTGAGTCATTGGCCCGACGCGCCAAGCGACGCCCTCGTCGGCATGCGCGCTGCCGCCGTAGTGAATCCCAAAGCTAACCCCAATCGCCAGCCCTTCGAACTTACGTTTCAAGGCAAGGCAATCCAACTCGCTCCCGCTGGGATGCTCCAGACCGGCGCCGGGGAAGACAGTCGCATTTATCTCGATCAATCTGAATTCCAGAACTGGACCGGCGTCGCGCCCTCCACCATCGAAGTCGCCGCCAATGGAACCGCCGCGGAAGTTGAAGTATCGATTCGCCAGCTGGCGCAGCTTCTGCCGTCGGCTGAAATCCGGCCCGTCCGCCAGATTATGGAAGGCGAGGCCAACGTGCTGAACAAAACGCGCGCCACTCTTTACGCTTCCGCCACGCTAGTCGTTCTCACTTCCGCTCTTTGCGTCCTCGCCACTTTGATTGGATGGGTCTTCGACCGCCGCCGCGATTTCGCCATTATGAAGGCACTGGGCGCTTCCGAGCATCTGGTAAACGGATTCTTCGCCGCCGAAGCCGCTGCCCTGGGCGTTGTGGGAGCGATTCTCGGCTTCTTCATCGGCATCGGCGTCGCCATCTGGATCGGACGCGTCAACTTCCACGCGCCCGTCGTGCCGCGCTTCAGCGTCTTTCCGTACGTTCTCGCCGGCAGTGTTGCCGTGGCCCTGATTTCGGCCATCCTGCCCATCGAGCTGTTGCGCCGCGTGCAACCCGCTATTATTTTGAGGGGAGAGTAGAGTTCTTGTTTTGAAAGGGCGCGGCTTCAGCCGCGCCGCAGGCCCGCTTCTCGAAAGGGGCTTTAGCCCCCGAGGTTGCTGACAAAGTAATCGAGGATAGACCACCGATGATCCAACTCAAGAACGTCACTAAGAGTTATCCCGCCAGAGCGGAAGAAAATAATGGCGGCCTCAACCTCATCAAGGCGCTCGACGATATCTCTCTCACCATCGCGTCCGGCGAGTGGGTCGCGATGATGGGCCCGTCCGGCTCTGGCAAGAGCACGATGGTCAATCTCATCGGATGCCTCGACCGCCCCACCAGCGGCGAGATCTGGCTTGACGGACAAAACGTCGCCAGCCTCAGCGCCTCCGACCTCAACCAGGTTCGCGCTGAAACTATCGGCTTCGTCTTCCAGCAATTTCACATGATCCCGTATCTCACGGCGGTCGAGAACGTCATGCTGGCGCAGTACTTCCATAGCATGACCGACGAAAAAGAAGCTCTTGAAGCTCTCGACCGCGTGGGCCTAAAAGACCGCGCCGGCCACCTGCCCTCACAGCTCTCCGGAGGCGAGCAGCAGCGTGTTTGCATCGCCCGCGCCCTTATCAACGATCCTAAAATCGTGCTCGCCGACGAGCCCACCGGCAACCTCGACGCCGTCAACGAAGAAATCGTACTGCGATTGCTGCGCGAACTCCATCAGCAGGGACGCACCATCGTCATGGTGACGCATGATCCCGTGGTAGCACGCCTTGCCGACCGCCGCATCGAATTGCATCACGGAAAAATTGCCGCCCAGGAAGTTTTTGCCATGGCCGACGACGAGCAGTTCGACGAAGTGCTGGAAGAATTATTTGCCCTGGAAGAGAACGGCCAAATTGCTGAGATTGGCCGGATGGAAGTCCACGGCGCTCTCCCCGTCTCCATCGCCGTGGAAAAAATGGCCGCCATGGAACTGGTAACGACGCGCCCGCATCCGCCTGAAACCCACGATCACAAGCCCTTCGTCAATCCCTGCCACGACGCGCTGAAGCCTGCCGGGTTCTCGACGGGCGATGGTTCCTTGATCGTCGAACTCACCCCGCGTGGACACCAGCGCGCCGCGGACATTATCCGCCGACATCGTCTGGCCGAGCGCCTCTTCACCGACTCGCTAGCCATGGACAGCGAAACCGAAATCGAGCAACAGGCCTGCAAGTTCGAGCACATCCTCTCACCCGAGGCCACCGACAAGATATGCACTTTCCTTAACCACCCGCTCACGTGTCCTCACGGTGCCGCCATTCCACCGGGCCCGTGCTGCGGACGCCACGCCGAACCCAGGCAGATATCTGCGGCGTTGTCACATCGGCGGTAGGCTTGATTTTCTTGTGCGGGGACGGGGCTTTGCCCCGTCCAAGCGGGGCGTAGCCCCGCTTCCAAACGGCAATCGAGCAGTCTACTTCTGCGATGTCTGCCAGACTTTGTACATCGCATCCATCAAGTCCTGCGACTTCCCGTCATAATCCGCGCTCAGTTCCCACATGAACACCCCGCCAAACCCTCGTTGCTTCAGAATGTAGCGAGTCTTGCTGCCGGTCGAAGAGGGGTTATCGTAGGTGATAAACCCGGGCAGAGTCGAATTCACCATATAGGGTGACTTCGCGCTCTTATCCGACTGCTTTTGCCAAGCGGAAGAATGCATGAGCGGCTTGATGTAATCTCCATAGTTCTGCTGGTTCACCGCGCACCCGCTACACACAGCCCACAGCGCATCGACGCCATCAAACTCATATCCATAAAAAGGAGTGCCAATATTGAGTTGCGCCAGTGGCACTCCATAGATGTCCGCGTAAAGATCCATCGAGGTCTTCAGGCTCCCACTCTGGATGGGGTCGTCCGGATCCTGCAACAACGGAGAATTCAGCCCGGCATAACCCGCCCACGATCCGGTGAAATCGTAGGTCATCACGTTCATGAAATCCAGGACCGGCGCGAGCGCGGGAATGTCGAACCCCGCTCCCCAGCTTCGCGGATCCGAAGGCGTCGCCATCGAAATCAACCACGGCGACGGCAGTTCATTGCGCAACTCCTGCATCAGCATCGTGCAGTTCGACGCATCCTTTGCGTTCGGGATTTCCCAATCGATGTCCACTCCGTCATATCCATATTTCGTCAGGAAGGCGTGTACGTTGTGAACAAACGTCTGCCGATAGGCTTCCACGCGAGCCATGCGATTGAACCGCGGCCCCTGAATGCCGTCCCCTCCGCCAATCGACACCATCACCTTGACCCCGGCAGCGTGCGCCTTCGAGATCAGTGCCGGCTCAATGAACCCTTGCGGCATTTTCAGCGTCCCGTCCGCCTTGGAGTTCAGCAACACAAACGCATGCGAAATGTGCGTGAGGTGGTTGTAAGGAATCTGGTCCGCCGAATAGACATACGGAGGATTGTTGTACTTCGACCATTCCGGGTAGTAACCGAGCAGGCGCTTCGAGCCTCCACTCGCATCCTGACCAAGCAAGACTCTGGGCGACACAACAAGTGTGCCAACAATAAAAAGCGCGAGCAGCAATTGAGACTCCAACCGAACAAAACGGAATCGTACGGGCGACTTCATGGCTGAAAACCCTCGCTGGACGGCCTGAACGAGGCCATTCAAGATACCGGGAATCTTATACCTCTGACGCAAGACCGAGAATACCCACAAGTACGCTCGCCGGTCCCGACAAGGTCACTCCGCCTTCCACACTTCCTTACCGCCCACCATCGTCCAAATCACCTTCGCATCTTTAATCTTATCGGCCGAAATCTTGAACAGATCGTCCGACACCATCACCAGATCCGCGTACTTCCCCGGAGTAATCGACCCTCGGTTCTGCTCCACGAAGTTGGCGTACGCGCCGTTGATCGTGTACGCGTGAATCGCGGTCTCCAGATCGATCGTCTGCTCCGGCACCCACCCGCCTTCAGGTTTTCCGTCCAGCCCTTTGCGTGTAAGCGCCGTGTAGATGCCGATCAGCGGCTCCATCTCCGCCACATTCCAATCGGACGCAAAGGCCAACGTCGCTCCCGAATCCCGCAGGCTGCGGAACGCCCAGGCATATTTCCAGCGCGCCGGGCCCACCGCTTTCGCCCATTGCCCCGTGATATCTGGCGCGCAGTGCCGAGGCTGCATGCAGGCAATCACACCCAGTTGTTTGAAGCGTGGAAGGTCCTGCCCATTCAAACATTCGATGTGGATCAGCTCATCCCGCCGGTCGCGCGGACCGTTTTGCTTCTCGGCGTACTCGATCGCATCGAGTGCGGTACGAATTCCTCGATCTCCGATGGAATGGATGAACACCTGAAACTTCATACGATCGAGCCGCGCTACCACTACCTTAAACTCCTCCGGCGGATAGTCCAACTCACCACGAGTTTGCGGCCGATCCGCATACGGTTCGAGCAGCGCCGCCGTGTGCGGCTCAATTACATCATCGATATAGAGCTTCACCGCCGACACGCGCAGCCAGTCATCGTTGTACTTCTGGCGCGCGTCATCGAACAGTTTCAGCGTGTCTTCCGTTGTTCCGCGCCGGTGAAACAACGCGACCTGCAGCCGCGCCGGAAGCTTCCCCTCGCTGCGCAACCGCGAATAAACATCCAGGTCCTCCAGATACGACTGCGGATCTACTACAGTCGTGATCCCGGCCTTGACCGCTGCACCAACGTTGTTCGCCACGTCTTGTGCGATCGCCTTCGCCGCATGTGACGGGAGGCGCTTGCGCAGCTCGGCCTCGGCATCTTCCGAGAGCCCTGTGCTTCCGAAACCGGTCACAATTCCCGTCGGCTCACCGGTCTTCAGGTCCTTCTCCAACTTCTCGGCGAAGATTACTTTTTCGGTCCTCCGCGTAATGCCAAAAGCCCGCAGCGCCTCGCGATTCATCCAGATCGTGTGGTAGTCGTACGCCACCAGAAACGCGGGACGCCCGCCTGTTAGCCCCTGCAAGTCTTTCCAGGTTGGCAGCGTCCCATCCGGGAACGCGGAATAGTTCCAGCCTTCTACTTCGATCCAAGGCAGCTCCGGGCGTTTCCGCGCGAACTCCCGCACCTGCCGCTGGATCTCCGCCAAGGAGTTCGCATTCGCAACGCGCAACACGTCCGGGTTGCTGCCCAGCAGCACATGGAAGTGACTGTCGATGAATCCCGGCAACACCAGTCGCCCACCCGCATCAATGACTTTGGTGGACGGGCCGACATACGGCGTGGCAGCGTGGTCATCCCCGACCCACATAATGCGATCCTGCTTGATGGCCACCGCTTCCGCCCAGGGACGCTGCACGTCGACGGTATAGACCTGTGCATGTCGAATCACTACATCCGCGTCTTCCGAGGAAGATCGTTTCTCTTTTTGACAGGCGGCGAGAAAGAGTAGCAGAGAAAACACCAACACGTTGCACGTGCGCATGAGCCCAATCCTCAATAGGAGACTAGTGACAGGGGAACAAAATGACCAACTGTAAAACGCTGCAAAATGAAATCTACTTCTTCCCAAAAAACTTGCCGAACCCCAGCCGCACCTGCACCGTATTGACCCCTGGATTCGGCACGGTTAGCCCGGCATTCGAAATGTGCATATACCGGACATCCACCGACCACGTGTGCTCCCCGAGAAAATGCAGGCCGAACGCCGCGCCGGAAGTGAAATTTATGGTCGAAGTTCCCGCTGGCACTTCATGTGTCGTAAACAGTGTCCCGCCATTCAACTCGATATACGGAGCCACATGTCCGCGGGTGGCGAAAATCCATTTCAGCCCCACCGGATTCACTCCTGCCCCGTACGCAGTGTTTGCCGGCTGGAACACTACAAACGCCGGCACCGCCTCCACCGCAAGCTCGAATCGTCCGTTGAGAAACCCCGGCCCATGGGGAGCCGTCAGGATCCAACCATAGCGAACTCCCGCGTTCCACACGCTCGTATCCTTGGTGCCGCCCGGTACCGAGCGCCCACCGCCTGTCCAGACCTGTAGCTCACGACCGCCCTCTTCCGGGCGCTCCTGGGCAGCGGCGGGAGAAGTTGCAAGGAACAGTGTCAATACAAGTGACAGAAGAAGACAGCCCGCGCCAGGAATGGATCGTGTCATAAGAATGGTCAAGGTAGTACGGCCAAAGTCGAAAAGGAACGATACGCGAACCGCAGCCAGGAAACAAATCCGTAAAGCCTTAGGTGAAACTCCAACCTCCAGCGTCAGCGCCTGAAGGCGCACTCACAGCACGTCCTCACGGCATGCCTGAAGGCATGCCCTGATACAAATCGCCCTTGCACCACGGGCGGCTACAGCCCCAGGCCGCCATCCACTGCCAGGACCTGCCCGGTAATAAACTGGGGAGCCGCGGCAAAGAACATCACTGCCGCGGCAATGTCCGCTGCCGCCCCGTTACGCTGCATCGGCGACTGTTTTGCCATCTTCTTCATGAACGCCACCGCCGATTCTTCGCCCAAATCAATCACGCCGGGAGCCACCGCATTCACCGCAATCTCCGGCGCCAGCGCCTTCGCCATCACTTTCGTCAGCATGTGCACCGCCGCCTTCGACGAGCAATAGTGCGCATGCGTCGCCCAGGGACGCAGTCCGCCCAGCGACCCCATAATAATGATGCGCCCTCTGCTCTTTCTCAAATGCGGCAGCGCCTCACGCGACACCAGAAACGGTCCCCGCGTGTTCGAAGCAAAAATCGCATCCCACTGCGCTACGGTGATCTTCTCGAACTCTACGTCCTCATAGTATGCTGCGTTATTCACCAACACGTCGATCCCGCCTAGTTCCTTCGCCACTTCTTTCACCATCTCCCGGACGCTCTTTTCATCCGTAACATCACATCGTACCGCCAGCGCCTCCACGCCATGCTGCGCCAGTTCCGCCACCAGAGTACGCCCCTCGCGTTCCGACTCGTGGTAGGTAATCGCAACATCCGCGCCGTTTTCGGCCGCGGCCAAGGCAATCGCGCGCCCCAGTCGTTTCGCCGCTCCCGTCACCAGCATCGTCCTTCCGGACAGTGCCTGTCCGTTCATCGTCATCCCGAGATTCTACGCCCCTCCGTGTCTTGGAAACCCTCAACCCAAACTGATACACTCCCTCGCATGATGATGCCCCGGGAAGTCGTCGTTTATTCCCGCAAAGGATGTCATCTGTGCGAAATCGTCAAAGAGAGCATCGTAAAGCTCCACAAACGTGGCGGCTTCACCTGGCGTGAAATCGACGTAGACTCCGACGCGGAGATCCGGCGGCTCTATAACGACGAGGTGCCCGTAGTTTTCATCAACGGCCGCAAAGCTTTTAAGTACCGCATGGACGAACAGGAATTTCTGCGCAAACTGAGGGTTTGAGTTTCTCTCTCTCGGCCGCTGCCGCAGCTTCTTCCGCCGGCTTTTCTCTTCTGCAATCTCGCACTACAATCACCCCGATGCTTCGCACCCAACTCTACGCCGATCCTACCGGCCGCTTCGTCCACGATGTTGTCCTCGAGAGCTGCCAACGGAACAGCGGCAAGACAGCCCTGATCGACACTTCCTGCGATCGCCGTTTCACTTTCGCCGAATATGGCAGTCTGGTCGAATCCCTTGCCCGCGGCCTCATCTCCGCCGGCCTCGCTCCCGGAGAAGTGGTTGCTATCTTCCTCCCCAACTCCTGGGAGTTCGCCATTACCTATCACTCGGCCACGCTCGCCGGAGGCATTCCGACCCCCCTCAATCCCTCGTACCGCGAGCGCGAGATCCGCTATCAACTGGAAAACTCCGGCGCGGTTTTCCTCATCACCGACGCACCTCTTCTGGAAAACGTGAACCTCGCGGGACTACCGGCCCTGCGTCGCGTCTTCACCACCCGCCACGAGCGTGCAGGCTGCGAAGGCTTCGCCGGTCTGCTGCGGCCCATTTCCGCCAAATTCCCGGAAGCTCGCCAGAACTCGCAACAAACCGTCGGCGCCATGCCCTACTCCAGTGGCACCACGGGACTGCCCAAAGGCGTCATGCTCTCGCACTACAACCTGGTAGCGAATGTCTATCAAACCCTTGGCCCGAATGCTGCGCCGTTCGTGGCTGATGACGTCATGCTCTGCTTCCTTCCCCTGTACCACATCTACGGACTCACCGTGGGGCTGACTCTTTCTCTCACGCTCGGCTCTACGCTCGTTCTGATGCCGCGCTTCGACGTGCAAAAGCTGTACGCTCTTCTGATTCAGGAAGGCATCACCGTGATGCCCATCGTTCCGCCCGCCATCAATGCACTCTGCCAGGCCGCCGAAGCCGGCATCTTCCCCAAGAATCACAAAGTCCGCTGGATGAAATCCGGCGCCGCGCCCCTCGCTCCCGAACTCGCCCGGCGCATGACCGACCTCACCGGCATCAGCGTCACCCAGGGATACGGCATGACCGAAGCTTCGCCCGTCACGCACGTGGGATATATCGCTCCGCCTGAAATGAACCGGCCCGCTTCCATCGGACAACCCCTGGCACTGACCGAGTGCCGAATCGTCGACCTCAACGGCAACGAGGTCGCCCAGGACGAACCCGGTGAACTCGTCATGCGCGGCCCCCAATTCATGCTCGGATACTGGAAGGATCCGCAAGCTACCTCCGTCGTATTGCGCGACGGCTGGTACTTCTCCGGCGATATCGTGCGCTGCGACGCCGACGGTTTTTACTACGTTCTGGACCGCCGCAAGGAGATGATCAAGTACAAGGGATTCCCCGTCGCCCCCGCCGAAGTCGAGTCTCTTCTACTTGAACATCCCGCCGTCCGTGACTGCGGCGTGGTCGCCAAACCCGACCTCGACGCCGGAGAAATTCCGTGCGCGTTTGTCGTCCTCCGTGAAGGCTTTACGCCCTCGGACGCGCTTGATAAAGAACTTCGCGACTTCGTCGCCGACCGACTGGCCCACCACAAGCAGCCCCGCGAAATTCACTTCGTGGATGCCGTCCCGCGCACACCATCGGGCAAGATTCTGCGGCGCGAACTGCGTAAGGTCTTCTCGTGAGAAAACCACAGGCACAACCAGGATCGGACTTTTCTCCGCAATTTGGTGAGGGGCCACCGTTCCTCGGCGGAATTGGGAGTATGTGATCGTGCTGTCCCTTGGTCTTCTCTTCTTACTGTTGCTGGCTTCCATCGCGTCGATCATTTATGGCCATGCGCGACTAACGAAGATCCGTAGAGATGCCGACAGGTCCAGACAGAAAGGGCTTCTCCGCTTGATGCTCCTGCTTGGCTACCTTGGGCTGGCGTTCTGCGGTTGGGCTGTCACAAATGTCTTTCAGAGCTTCATGGCGATTGGATACTTGGATTCCGCGATCGTTTCGATGCGAACATTGGCCGCCGCTGAGGCCAGGTTTGCGGAGGCTCATCCGAGTCTAGGTTATACCTGCACGCTCTCCGAGTTGGCGACTGACCAGATGACCGCGGGCCCCGCGAAGAACGGTCGGCGGAATGGATATTCATTCCAGTTGACAGGATGTCGCGAGAGAAGCGGGCAGGAACCAAAGCCAGGCTACACACTGACCGCGCGCCCGCTACACAAGGGATTGCCAGCCTTCTGCGCCGATCAATCCGGCATCCTGAGGTCTGATGAGACCGGGTCTGTCGAGAAGTGCCTGAAAAGCGGGGCCCCCCTCTAACTTCGTTCCGAGACTAACCTCCGCAATCTGACTTCTGACATCTGCATCCAAACCCGGTGTAAGATAAACTGCGATTGCTTCCATGACCCTCACCAGCTTCGTCGCCAAGTCCGCGTTTCGCAATAAGCGGCGCAGTCTGCTGACGGTCGCGAGCATCGCTTTCTCTCTGCTCCTGCTCTGTATCATGCTCTGCGTCTGGCGCAGCTTCTACATCGACCCGGGAGCCCCGGACTCGGCGCTGCGCATCATGACCCGGCACAAGGTCTCGCTGGCCAACTTCCTTCCCATCTACTATCGCAATAAGATCCGCACCGTTCCCGGCGTCGTGCATGTCGTCCCCATGACCTGGTTTGGGGGCAAGTATAAAGACGACAAGCCGGAAAACTTTTTCGCCCAATTCGCTACCGACCCTGACGAATACTTCGACGTCGCCGCCGACAAAGTCATGCCTGCCGACCAGCTCGCCGCCTGGAAGCGCGACCGCTCCGGCTGCGTCGTCGATGTTGCACTTGCGGAGAAACACCGCTGGAAGATCGGCGACCACATCATCCTGCAAGGCACCATCTTCCCCGTCAATCTCGACCTGATCGTGCGCGGTATCTACAGCATCGATCCGCCGTCCAGCAACCTCTACTTCCACACCAGGTATCTGGAAGAATCCGTGGGCTGGTTCAAAGACACCGCGGGCTTTTACTTCACTCGCGTCGACACTGCCGAACACATGCCCCAGGCGGCCCACGCGATTGACGACATGTTCCACGCCACTCCGGTTCCAACCAAGAGTGAGAGCGAACAGGCGTTCAAACTCGATTTCATCGCTACTCTTGGCAGCGTCAAAACATTCATCCTCAGCATCTGCGGAGCCGTGCTTTTCACCACACTGCTCGTCTGCGCCAACACCATGGCGATGTCGATCCGCGAACGCACCCGCGAAGTCGCCGTCCTCCGCACCCTCGGCTTCACCCGCGGAAGCATCCTCAGATTGCTGTTGAGCGAATCGATCGCCATTTCTCTAATCGGAGGGTTAATCGGCGTCACGCTCGCAACCGGGGCCATTGTTTTTATGGCGCGTCCCGGAATCGGTATGCCAGTCTCCATGCACATGACCGCCGCGACCGCGCTGGTCGTCATGTTGGCCGCGTTTCTCGTGGGTCTGGTCAGCGGCCTCATTCCCTCCTATCGCGCCTCCAACCTCGGCATCGTCGACGCCCTGCGCCACATCGGCTGACCTAATTCGGCCGTTCCGCACCTTTCAAAGTGCTAAACTCACTTCGCATGCGGACGGACATCCTGCCCCTTTGCGACCAGCACTACCGCACCATGGAGCCCGCAATGGCTCCCTACAACGCCGACTATTGCATCGAATTCTTTCGCTGCACCGACAAGTTTTGCCATCGCTGCTTCGGCGAGCGCATCGGCTACACCACGCCCAAGCGCGGAGATGCGCCCGTACTCACCCCCAACCAGCCCACCTGCGATCGCCACGGACGCCCCATGTTCATCATCAGCCTCGACCGCCAGCGTAATCATGTGACCTATGCGTGCCCCGAATCCGATTGCACCGAGCGGGTCGTGCGGACGTGAATCGTGTGGCGCGGGCACTCCTGTCCGCGAAAGCTGGCGATCTTTGTCACTCCCCCGTCAGCCAGCCATACTGCGCTGCGGTCAGCGGGACCACGCTCAATCGTCCCTGCCGCACCAGCGGAGACTCCGCAAAAGATGCTCGCGTCTTGATTTCCGCCAGCGTCTTCGGCTTCGCGATCGCACTACCAACTTTGATCTTCACCTGCGGAATCTTCGGATCACTGGCATCGACCGACACGACCGTGGCCGACCCTAACGCGCTCTTCTCGTCCCCGGTGTGGTAAATCACCAAGCGCTCCCCTGGCTTCATCTCGCGCAGGTGCTTCACCGCTGCAGGATTGGTCACCCCATCCCAGATCGTCGTCTTCTCGCGCTCAAGATCCGCGAATGAATACACCGTAGGTTCAGTTTTCAGAAGGTAGTCCATGGGTAGGTATTCTAAACGCAAAATAGGTTGCAGAAAGTGGAGAACCGGGCAGCCCCGCTCGGCGGGACGAGCGAGACGCCCGTCGCTCCACCCTATGACTCCCCGCGCGGTCACGGTGCGAGCCTACAGGCTCCCGGAAAATCTACCGAGCATTCAGAACGAGACCCTCGCACTCAACTGAATTTCCCGCCCCGGCGTCATGGCCATGGTGATGGTGCCGAACTGGGGAGTATTCACGAATCGGTTGGGCGTGCCCAGGTTGACTTTATTCAGCGCGTTGAAGGCCTCGCCGCGGAACTGGAAGCTGGCCTTCTCAGTGAGACGGAACGTGCGCGCCAGCGCGAAGTCGAGAGTTTGCATTGGAGGACCGTAAACCGAGTTCCGTCCAGCATTGCCAAACGTGAATGCCGGCGGCGCCGCGAAAGCCGCCGGGTTGAACCACTTATCGGCCGTGCGGGTGCCCGCACCGAAGACCGGTTGCCCGGTGACGTTGGCCCGGATCGGGTTCTCTCCCAATACGGTGCCGGAATTTGCGGTGTCTCCAAACACTGAGATGGTCAGGGGCATTCCCGATTGCACCTGGTAGATAGTCGTGAAATGCCAGCTCTGCGTGAGCATGCGCGTCCACGTCGTCGCCGCATAGGCTGGAATGTCGAACACGCTGCTCAGTGCAAAACGGTGCCGCACATCGCAACCCGGTCCTTTCTCCGCCGCCAGGTCGCTGTTGTTCTGCGGGATCACCGCCTCGTCCATCGCAGAGCGGAAATCGGGCGCGTTGGTCAAGGTCTTGGCAAACGTGTAGTTCGCCAGCAAGCTGAGCCCGTGGGAATACTTCCTGCGCACATTCACGTAGCCCGCGTCATACCAACTCTGTGCCGTGTCCTCCAGCCGGTTGATCGTGCTTACCGGAAAGGTCTGGCTCTGGATGATGGCGTCCGGATCGCTGCTGGGCGTCAACACGGTGTGATCAATGAAGGTGAGCGTCTTGAAGGGCCGCCGCGGCCCGATCGGGCCTGGCCCCGGAGGAGCATTGTTGATGAGGTGAGCCCGCTGCAGATGAAACCCGCGCGCGCCCAAATAGCCTGCGGCCAGCGTAGTGTTGCCGCCGAAGTTCTTCTCCAACTGAGTGTTCCACTGATGCACGTACTGCGCGGGCGCGTTGGGATCGAAGGCCGTGAAGCTCACCGTGGTTGGTTTCAGCGCGCCGTTTCCCAAAACCGGCGTACCGAAATTGAGTCCGGTTGTAAACAGTGCTGCGGGCGGCGTGAAGTTGTCGGCCTGCTGCGTTTCCGGAAAGACATAGGGCACGTTGTGCCGCTGGTTGCACGACGTGTTCTCGTCCACGGGCGTGAAGAAAATGCCGTAGGCGGCGCGGAATACAATTCCGAACCGGGGCAGGTTCTTCGCGATTCCGATGCGCGGCGCGAAGTTGTGTTTGTTCGAATACATCAATCCCCGCGGATAGCCCTGCTCGCCGCCGATGAAAACCTCGGGCACGCCGCCCTTGAATATCAAATTCGTATTCGTGTTCCTCCGGTCGTAGAGCGGGCTCGTGTATTCGTAGCGCAGTCCGATGTTTACAGTCGTGGTCGATGTGACCTGCCAACTGTCTTCGGCGAATGCATCGTATCCCCAGTTGCGCAGGTTCATCTGCGGTATACCGGCCTGGCGCTGCTTCACCGCCGGCAGGCTCAGCAGCAGGCTGGCAAGTCCCGATCCGCTGCCGTCATTAAATCCAAATTCTGTCGTGTAGCCGTTGGTGTACTGGTAATAACCTCGGTTTTGGAAGAAGCCCCACATCGGCCAGATGTAACGGCGGAAATCGCCGCCGAACTTCAGGCCGTGGCGTCCCCGCTGCCATGCAAATGTGTCTCTCAGTTCCGCCGTCGTGTCCCAGGCGTGCATGGGTGTGGCCGCGAAGGTGTCTCCGATTCCGGTGTAGCCTTGAGCCGCAAACCAAGGGGCGCCCCACGCGCCGGGTCCGCCGAATCCGACGCCCTGAATTGCAAGCTGCCTCACGATGTCATTCACTCCGTCGTTCTGCGACGTGCGGTCCATTGAGAGACGAGAAAACGCAACCGAAACAGTGTTCAACTTGCTGCTGGAGAACGCGTGGTTCCAGGTGGCGACCGCTTGTTGCGACAGATTATCGAAGTTCACGCCAAAGCCAGGCAGGTTTTCCGTAGTCGACGTAATTCCACTGCTCGGCGAAAATCCACGTTCAGAGCCCACCGAGTAACGTCCGAAAACGGTGTCGTTTTTCTCGAACACATGGTCCACGCGCGCGGTGCCCTGATCCTGACTATGTTTTTCGTTGCGGATGTCGAGATAGTTATTGGAATCCACACCCGAGCCCATTCCCATCGTCATGTTCGGCATCGGCAGATACTGCATCAGAAACGTTTCCAGCGGTTGGTTAATTCGATCGGATGGAATCTGGTTGTTGGGAAACTGGCTGCGCGTGTAGGGAAAATTGTTAGGCCCAGTGGGCTTGGTGGGGTCGTAGTTTGGGTTCGCGACGGCGATGGTCGGGTCGTAGATCTGGGCTTTGCTCATGCTGAAATTGCCGCCGATTTCGTCGGTGGTCGGAACGGTCAGGGTCTGCGCATCTGCCTGCGCCAGCCGCAACCCTTCATAGTTGAGGAAGAAGAAGGTTTTCTGATCTTTTCCGAGCAGGGGCCCACCAAACGAAGCGCCGAAATTGTTTTGGACGAGGTGATTGTTGCCCATCGACCCAAACGTGGTCGCATCCATGGCGCCGTTTCGCAGAAATTCATACGCCGTTCCGTGATACCGATTGGTCCCGCCGCGCGTCACGATATTGATCTGTCCGCCACCCGCTCCGCCCATGTCAGCCGTGTAACTGCTCGTTTCTACCTGGAACTCCATGACCGCGTCCGGAGACGGACTCAGGTTCTGAGTATTGAACGTAGGGTCCGTGTTGGTCGCGCCGTCCAGCAAGAAAAAATTGGCATTTGGGCGATTGCCCCCAATCACGATGGCCGACCGCTGCCCTGGCCGCCAATACAGCGGATTCGTTTGTCCAGTCTGCGCGCCAAAACCCACGTGCGCACCCGGCACCGTCAGGACAAGATCCACTAACATGCGGCCATTCAGCGGAAGTTCCTGGACCGACTGCCGTTCCACGACTTCGCCCACGCTGGCATCGGTGGTCCTCAAGACATCGGCCGCGGCGCTCACCTGTACCCCTTCCTTCACCGCGCCGACCTTGAGCCCGATTTCGATCGCCAACTTCTCTCCGACCTCCAGACGCAAGGACTGCTTCACTGCGGCAAAGCCCGTAAACTCCGTGGTTAGCTCATAGTCGTCCGGCGGAAGCGCGGGAGCGGAGAACAGTCCTCTGTCGTTGGTGGTGAGCACGCGAATTGCACCCGTGCTCATGGCCTTGAAATGAACCGTGGCTCCGGCGACCGGAAGAGACTGCGAATCTGTGACCCTTCCGGTCACAACCGCGTAATTGCTCTGAGTGAACGCGGGCACAACCAGCCCCAGAAGACACAACAGCACAAAAGATGTTCGCATTGACCCGTCCCCACGTGTCAGGGTGTCCCCGAAGAGATTTCACCCCAGGTTGAGTGGAGCGATTATAGGGAGGCTGGCGTGCAGGTCAATAATGTGAAAGCAGTATGCCAAGTTGGCGAGAACGGGCTGCTAGTATTTCTCGTTATTGCTCTGCGACATCGCTTTGGGTAGGCTGCCCTAAACGTTTGTGCCTCTCTCACTCAAGGGTGTGAATAGACTGACTTCACGGAGGACACCGCAAATGAATCTTCGCAATGCGCCGATACTCTTCCTTCCCATCGTATTTATTGCTGCTGCTCTAGCGGCGGATAGCGACGGCGGGAAACCAATTACCGTGAAGGGCTATGTTGTGGATTCAGCATGCGCATTCACCAAAGGCCTGAAGAAACCTATAAGTGCCCATTGCGCCACAGCCTGTGCCAAGGCAGGTTCTCCTTTGGTGATACTGACGGACAACGGCACCATCTACTGGCCCATCGCCGACACCACTCCGTCAAGCGGACAAAATGACCGGCTATTGCCGTTCGCAGGACAGAAAGTCACTGCCAACGGGAAGGTCTTTCAACGGGGAGGTTCGAGTGCTCTGGTCATTGAGAAGATAGAACCCCTAGCCGATCAGAAGTAGATTTCATTCTCAGGGCCCGCAGTTTCACGTTTTCAGTATCGAGGGAGGCGCGCAGGCCATGTGCTCCTTCGGCCCCGCCATCCTCATTGTTACCCCGGACACTTCCCTTTCGCCCCGGTTTCGCCAACAATAGAAGCTTGACTGAAGCCTCCGTCAACCCGAGTGGGATCACCATGGCCAAGGCCATCGAGCGCTACTTTAATGTGGCGCTTTATATGCTCGTGCTCACCGGCTTTGGCGCTCTGGCCTCGACCGGGGGACTGGACCTGCCGGCAGTGGTTCTGGTGGGGCTTGCGTTGGCGCTTCGCGGATACCAACTTCTGACGCGGCGCGAGTTTGTGATCCCGGAGCGCTGGACGACTTTCCTGACGCTGATTTACATCGTCGTCTACGCCGCCGACTATTTCTTTCTTTCGCGCGGTTTTCTGGCCGCCAGTGTTCATCTTGTTCTCTTCACCATGGTCGTCCGGTTATTCTCCTTGCAGCGGACGCGCGATCATTACATGCTCGCTGTACTTTCGTTTCTGATGGTGCTGGCGGCGGCCGTGTTGACAGTAGGCAGTGTGTTTCTACTCTCCTTCGCGGGCTTCCTGCTGGTCGCCGTCATCACTTTCGTGCTCATGGAAATGCGGCACTCGGTCGCCGCCGAGCAAACGCACGCACTCGATCCAAGCATCGCCGCTCCCACTCGGCGCATGGCCTATGGACTCTTGGCCATCGCTCCCGTGCTCATGCTGATGATCCTGGCTGGCAGTTTGCTGATCTTCTTCTTTCTTCCGCGCATTTCGTCGCACTATCTCAGCGCCTACACTCCGACCAGTGATGTCTCCACAGGCTTTGCAGATCGTGTTCAACTGGGCCGCATCGGTGAGATTCAGCAGTCCAGCGCCGTTGTCATGCACATCGAGATCCAGAACGATCTGCAAGGCGCTTACGATTTGAAGTGGCGCGGGATTGCGCTGAGCGCTTTTGACGGCAGAGTCTGGTCGAATTCGGGCGAGCAGATCCTGCTGCGGCCCGCCGGAAATGGGAGCTATCGGCTGGCACCTCTAGCCGATCCGCGGGGCGCTGCAGTGGGAGCGGGCCGATCCATTGACTACCGCGTCCTCATGGAGCCGCTCGGAACCAATGTCTTTTTCCTGGCAGAGAAGCCGCAGAGTCTCACGGGAGATTTCCGGCAGGTGGCTAGGGACGACGGGGGAGCGGTCTACAACCTCGATTCCGACCGCCCGATCAATCGGTACGAAGCCGCGGCACAATTGCCCGAAACCGACAGCGACGAGCTTCGTCTGGCGGCGAACAGCCCGCCAGAAGGTATGGGCAAATACCTGAAACTACCTCCGCTCGATATTCGCATTTCGAAATTGGCGGAGAACATCACCGAGACGGCTCCCAGCAATTATGACAAGGCAATCGCGCTGGAAAAATACCTGGCCACCCACTTCGGATACACCCTGGAACTGCCTCGCAGTCTGCCGCAGGATCCACTGGCCAATTTCCTGTTCGACAGGAAGAGAGGCCACTGCGAGTATTTCTCCAGTTCGATGGCGGTGATGCTGCGTTCGTTACACATCCCGTCGCGAATTGTGACGGGGTTCCGCGGAGGTGAATTCAATGACCTCACCGGCCAATACGTGGTGCGCGCCAGCGATGCCCATTCCTGGGTTGAAGCTTACTTCCCCGGTTCTGGATGGGTCACCTTTGATCCAACTCCGGTGGGAAGCCTGCCGACGAGGACCGGTTGGTCGCGGATGCAGCTCTATGCGGATGCGGCCGCATCTTTTTGGCGCGAATGGATTATCAACTACGATGCCAGCCACCAGCGCACTTTAGGGAAGGACGCGGCTACCAATAGCCGGCATTTCTTTGACGAGGCGCGCCGGTGGATTGGGCGGCGGCATCGGGCCCTGCTGCGGGCGGCACGGCGCGCGCACGACCAGTTCACTAGTTTTCCTGAGCGATGGTTGGGCGGCAGCATCGGGGTAGCGGCAGTCCTGATCACGCTGCTGAACCTCCGGCGCGTGGTCAGAGGACTGCGTGCCCATCGGCTGCGAGCGCATCCGGAACGTGCCCCGCGCGAATCCGCTGCACTTTGGTATGACCGGATGGTGGCCCGGTTGGCAAGGCTGGGCTGGCGCAAGTCGCCGTCGCAAACACCGCTGGATTTCGTCGCGGCCATTCAGGAAACGGCATTGCAGAAGAAGGTCGCCAGGTTTACGCGTGCTTACGAATCCGCGCGTTTCGGCAAGTCGGTGGACGACGCCCAAAGCCTGCCCGAGCTTTTCAAGGACATCACTGCCGCGACTGCGGATTCCGGAAAAACACTGAGCCGCGCAGCCGCCAGCTAGAAGCAAATCCAGAGTTGCTGTCACCACAAGCCGCTGCCGAACTGGGTTCGGCTTGGACGGGCGGGGACGCCCGTCCCTAAACAGGCCTAGAAGCGGTGCACGACGCCGACACCGACGTAGTAGTTGTGCTGACGACCTTTTCCGGTATCAACGTTCAAGGCGGGAGCTCCAGAGTAGAAATCGCGCGCTTCGAACCGTACGCCCCACCGATGCCAAATCCACGCATCCAATCCAGCTCCGAACTGAATTACGCCGGTGTTCGTGCCGGTGGGCCCAGGATTCTTTCCGTAGAAATTCAGAACTGGGGCCTCCCGGAAGCGACCGTATCCGCCGCCCGCGCTGACCCACGGGGTGACTCCCTCACCGGAAAAAATATTCAAACGCGCGGATGGAGTCACGAACAGGGCCCCGATGTCCTTCGGAACCTGGTCAAGGTTGTAGTTCACGTCCATCCGCGGATAGATCGCTACGGGCACTTCCGCATACAAACCGAAAATTTTATGGCTCTTGAGCAGGCGACCGTAGTTGAACTCGACGGCTTCCTCGTTCGCGAAATGAACCGGTAACCCCGTCGCCTGAACTGTCTTCGTGCTGACGAAAGCTCGCCCCGCGGTGATCGAAAGCTCGTTCACTTGGGCGAAAGCACTGGACACGAGAACCAAACATGGCACAATTAGAATTGAGAGGCGTTTAGCCGACATCTCTCCTCCAGACTATTGCGGGATGTATCTTTGTTTCAATAAGATTAGCACGTACCGCAAGAATCGGCGGAAAACATAAGGTATCCTCTTTGGTGCCCAGGGTCCCGGCTTCCGGCGTGGGCGCGGATGCGGGAGGGCCGGATGCTAGAATTGTTTAGATCTGTTTCCTGCTGATCATTTCCGATCTGCCTGTAAAGATGCCCATAAAGAAAAGCATATCCGCGACTTCGGGGATGACTCCCCCGGCTAAGGTTGGTTTTGTGAGCCTCGGCTGCCCCAAGAACCTTGTCGATAGCGAGGTAATGATGGGCATGCTGGCGCAGGCTGGCGCCAAGCTTACTTCCAACGCGGCGGACGCCGACGTCATCGTGGTGAATACCTGCTCGTTCATCGGCAGCGCGCAACAGGAGTCCATCGATACGATCCTCGAAATGGCCCGCCACAAAACGGGCGGCAAGGCAAAGCGACTGGTGGTTGCCGGTTGCCTGGTCGAGCGTTTTCACGACGAAATCCGAAAGAACATTCCTGAGGTGGACGCTGTCGTCGGTACCGGTGAATTAGAAAAGATTCTTGCCGCAGCCGGAATGGCGGAAACGCCCCGCGCGCCGAGTCCGTTCAACATTCTAACTTCGAACACCTTAGCTTCGAACATCACGACCTCGCGGCCCGAGGGCGATCGTCGCCGCGGACAGGGCCGTTTCGCGCGCGATGCCTGGGACGGCGCCGTCGCCGATCTGCCCAACTACCTTTACGACGACCATACGCCCCGCGTGCTGAGCGGGCCTGGATATTCGGCATACATCAAAATCGCCGAAGGCTGCGATCATCCTTGCACCTTCTGCATTATTCCTCAGCTTCGGGGACAGTTCCGCTCGCGGCGTTTCGAGTCCGTCATCGCCGAAGCGGAGCGGTTGGCGCAGTCCGGCGTGCGCGAAATCACCCTTATCGGACAGGACACCACCTGCTACGGCGAAGATCTTGGACTGAAAGACGGCCTGGCCCTGCTGCTGGAAAAACTCGCCGGCGTCGAAGGCCTGCGGTGGATTCGCTTCCTTTACGCGTATCCCAACAAAATCACGGGACGGCTGCTGGCGACAATCGCCGCCCACGACAATATTTGTTCGTACATTGATGTGCCTCTGCAGCACGCCTCGGCGACGGTTCTGAAGCGCATGAAGCGCGGCGGCGGCGCCGACTTATTCTTGCGCTCAATCGAGAAGATGCGCCGTGTAATTCCCGACGTTACTTTGCGGACTTCGTTCATTGTCGGCTTTCCAGGCGAAACTGAAAAAGAGTTCGAGGAGCTTTGCAACTTCGTGAAGGAGGCCGCCTTCGACTGGATGGGCGCCTTCGGCTACTCGGACCAGGAAGGTGCGGGCGCTTTCGATCATGACAAGAAGCTTTCCCCGCGCGAGATCGAGAGCCGCCGCAAGTCGCTGATGTCGATCCAGAAGAAGATCAGCCGGGCGAAGAAGAAATCGCTGATCGGACGCGAATTCGATCTGCTGCTGGAAGGTACTTCAACGGAGTCCGACCTCCTGCTAGAAGGCCGGACCGCGATGCACGCGCTGGAGATTGACGGCAAAGTCTTCGTCAACGACTATCCCGAAGGAAACGAACCGAAAGAGGGAGAGTTTTACCGCTGCCGCATCACGGCAGCGCACGACTATG